>Ga0193753_10001811_pt1 | contig 17734 bp, 11 predicted proteins | sample H1c2metaG_FD_144925 | JGI IMG/M metagenome (GOLD analysis project Ga0193753, IMG submission 144925) | Soil microbial communities from a riparian zone of the East river system, Colorado, United States - H1c2 | ecosystem: Environmental > Terrestrial > Soil > Riparian zone | place: USA: East...
CTATAACGACATCGAAATGCCGGAACCGTGGGGTAAGAATACGTTCTGGTTGATAGGTCCCCGCCTTGACATTACCATGACCAATAAATTGTTCTTCACGGCATTCGCACAATACAATGAGCAACAGAACAATGTAAACCTCAACACCAGATTCCAATGGCGATACAGGCCAGCATCAGACCTTTTCATTGTTTATACCGATAACTATCTACCCGATACATTCGGTGTCAAGAATCGCTCCCTTGTGTTGAAGTTTACGTATTGGTGGAATATTTAGGTGTTTGTCGCTACCCTGATGTGGATAACGTGTCGGCTATGCGCATAAATCGAAGTGATCTATGAAACCTCAGAACTGTGGCTGTTCCTGAGGCTGACTGTTGAAGTCACCGCGAAGTTGGCGGAATCGTTTGCGTGCCTCCGCAGCATATACGCTCCCTGCGTGCTTAGTGAGAAAGTCGCGATAAATCTCCATCGCCTTTGTCTTGTTATTCAACTGTCGTTCGTATATCTCTCCCTGCAGAAAATAAGCATCGTCTGCCAAAATATCTTCGCCATACTCATCAATGATCTTTTGCAGGAGTGAAATAGATTTTTCGAATTCCCCGCGCTTTAGGCGGATGTTTGCTTCCAGCCAATACACGTCATCCAGAATGGTACGGTTTGAGATCGTTGATCCTGAACCGGAAATTCCTTGCTTCAAATTTTCCATCTTCACCAGCGCTTCGTCAGTTTTATTCTGGTATAAAAGCAATTCGATCAATGCATAATCTTTCAGCGCAGTACCCATCGAATCAAAGGCAATGTTTTCCTTGATGCGCATGCTAAGCTCCAGTGCGTCGTTGGCAATTTCGCGTGTAGTCGCTTGCTTCAAAATGTCAAGGTGCTCTTGTGCTAGCTGAAAATCTCCTTTGTAGTAAGAAAGTTTCGCATTCTTCAATTTCGCCTCGTAACCTACCAGATTTTCCTTTTGTGTTTTCTCGACCTGACTATACAGCAGCGTCGATTCCCAGGGCTCCCCTTTCAGCATGTAGATGTCGCCGAGATCGAGTTTTGCTTTCGCCTTCAGATACTGGGTAGCTTTCGTGTTAGCGATCAGTTTGTTCAGGATCTGTATCGCCGAATCTTTTTGGTCCAGATATCTTGCAAAAAGCAATGCCTCGCTCTTGGACGCCTCGAGCGCGTTCACGTTGTCGGGGTATTGTCGAATAAAACTCTTGTAATCGCTTATCAGCGTTTTTACAGAATCGGTCTTAACAGGGAAGCTCTTCTTCACGCGTTCCTCGCGTGTTCGGATTAGTCCTAAGCGGGCGAGCAGATAATTCTGCGAATTTGGATATTCACGAATAAGATAGCGGTAAACTTTCAAGGCATTGTCGTAATCCTCATTGTCCAGAGCAACCCTGGCAACCTCCATGGATTTTTCTCCGTCACGTTTATATCTTTTATCGTATGCACGGGCCTGAATGAACGAGGCGTAGAAATTTTTTTGTTGCATGGTCACCCATATGAGAAGATCAGCATAGACTTCAACGTCGGGGAACTGTTGAACTTTATCGTACAGCAGCTTCTCAAGACTTTCAAGCTCTTCGGGCTTTGTCAACAGTGCCTGTAAAACGTTTTTGACGTATTGGATATTGGCTGAGCTTTGGGTTACGTACGAGAGATACTCCTGGACCATCTTATCCTCATTTCCCTTTACGCGATATAGCATTGCCAGGTCAAGACAAAACAAATACGGATTCGCCATTGCTTGCCGGCTTTCTGTCAATGCGATGACACCATAGTCAGCGAGGCTATGAGCTAAAAAATAATCAGAGATCACTTTGATGCGCTGAACATTGGTTTTGTTTTCCGCGATCAGCTCCTTGAAATATTTATCCGCTTTGGTTTGATCACCCGCACGCATATACGTGAGCCCCATGTCGAGCTTGTACTGAATATTTTGCGGATCGTGTTTAGTAATCTTTTTCAAATAATTCTGGGCTTCTTCGATCATGCCCATGTCGATCAAAGCGTTGATATAGTTGTTGTAAATAAAGGAAGTATTACCCTCATTCTTTGAAAGGTCGCGATATATTTCCAGGGCTTTCTTTTTATCACCCTTAACCAGGTATTCATTTGCTAATTGAATTTGTTCCTGTGTCTGGGCCTTCGATTTGATAACATTGAAAAAAAGCAATGTTATCCCCAAAGCAAGTGGGCTTATTATTCTTATTATATATATTATTTTATAGTTATAATTAGTCATGTGCAAATGTGCATAGCTTCATGGCTTGTTTCAATGTGGAATTTATGTAGATTTCTTCGTCTTGTATGAATTTATTATTCAAATAGTTACAGGGATATGAACATCGCGGCGTGGTGTGGATAACTGGCATGTGTGTAACGTGGCTGAGACTACTTGTTCATAACTACGAAGTTGTGAACAGGTTCGTTTGGGGTTTTGGGTTGTCATGGTCGCGCGGGTGTTTTCGGCTTGTTTAGTGTAAGTTATCAACACGTTGCTAGAACGTTATTAACAATGGTCCTAGTTCCCAATTTGCCTTCAAACCGATTGAAGGTGATTTTTTTTCGTTTTTATAAAAGATGACAGGTTCGGGTTCTTCGCGTTTGAAGAAATTCCCTGGTGACCACTTTCCGTCATTGTTCCTGTCGATTATAAGGCGCAGCTGATATTCGCCAGGCGCTAGATCTTCAAAAGTTACACGGGCCAAGTCGCGGCTGGAGGCAACTACTTTGTCCTTGGAGATAACCTGAACGATGAAATGCAGTTCCTTTGTATTCACCTGGGCTAGTATGGTGCCTGTTGTTTCGGTTGTTGTTGGCTGGAGGGTTACGAGGATTTTTTTGCTGGTATCTGATTCAATGCTGATGAATGTGTGGCCACCAATATAGAGTTGATTTTCAATTGCAGGTGGCTTGGTTTCTTTTGTTGGTTTACCAGCGGGTGTTTTCAGGGGAGGTGCTTTTGGTCGCTGGGTGGTATTGACTGTCGTGGTAGGTTTCTTAATAAATAATGTTTTGTCAACCGTCTTTAGAAACGTAAGGTTTCCGCGAATAGTGTCGTAGGTAATGTCTTTGCTGGTGAATGGGATGATTGTAAGTGTGTCTAGTTGGTAGTAGATGCTGTCCGTATTTATCGCGAGCAATGGTTTGTTCACATTGATCTTCCCCGTTAGATGGCCTGTGACGCCACTTGCCGAGAATCCTTCGTTTGTGACGGTAAATGCCTCGGGTTTTAATTCTCTTTGGGAGAATTTGACGTACAGCGTGGTGTCGATGACGTTTGACATACTGTCTAGTGCGTGGAAGTTGACCTTAAGGCTATCGGATATCGTTCCGGGGTTATATATTCTGACATTCTCGTGGTCCTGACCGAATGCGGAGAATACTGGTTGTCCTTCGCCTGCTTTGATATGGTATGAGGAGATGTTCTTAGTCGCCTTGATGTTGTAAAAACTCGCTGAAGGTCTTGCGCTGGTGAGCTTGAGGGGTCTTGCGTCGAGGCTGATCAATGGAATATTGACGTCCTTCTGGTTTTGAATCAGTTCGATACCTCCGGTGAGATAGCCGTAACTTTCACTTTTACTATCAACGATGAGGTTTTTGTTATCGTCCTGACTTACATAAATTTGGTACGTTCCAGGCTTAAGGTTTCCGATTTGATATTTTCCCTTGTCGTCTGATTTCGAGATATAAGTAGGTCGATGCTTGAAGATATTGAATGTGTCTTGTTGATATAGCCCTATCGTTGCGTCTTTTAATTCCTTTCCGGTTAGCATATCATAGACAGTGCCTGATATCGATAATGAATCGATATAGTCTCCGGTACTGAATGCGAGTTGTACGTTCTTCGTCGGATTCTTTTCTGTTATGTCCTGGATAGCGTCTCGAAAATTGATGGAGTACGTGGTGTTTTCTTCCAGGTCGTTCTTGAATTGGACTATTACTGTATTCTTTCTAAGGGTTGTTTCGAAGTCCTTACCGACGTTCGGGGTGATAATGATTTGATCTTTAGGGTTATTGAGAATGAGGCTTTCATTGAAGGTCAGCTGCAATTGTTTGCCGGTGAAGTTTGTCTGTTCATGGTAGGGTACAGACTGCAGGAGGATAGGTGGGATGGAATCTTTTGGACCACCTGTAGGCGTAGTTTGCCTTGCGCAAGCTAGCGGGAATAGTATGTAGAGGAACCAGTGAAGATTCTTTGAGAGCTTCATTTTCTCACGATGTAGATGAGGCTTGAGTATTCGTATTTCTTTCGGGCCTTGATGTTTGACTGCATTCCCTGAAGCAATCCTCGCGCCATAGTGATGGGACTCGGTTGGCCATGCAGATATTTTTCGCTCAGCATGCTCACGTAGAATGAATCAAGTTTCATAGGTACGGTTGAGACTAGCTTCAATTGGTGTTTGGCAAGCAGCAGATGCATTGTGTCTTGAGAGAAGTGCCATAGATGACGCGGCACGTCGTAGGCTGCCCAGGTTTGTTGATAATGTTTGGCGTCATTGCTGTTGTGATTGGGTACGGCAATAAATATAATGCCGGTGGGCGTCAGTTTGTCTTTTAACTGCTGCAGTATACCGTTGAGGTCAGAAACGTGTTCGAGGACGTGCCAAAGTGTGATGACGTGGAAATTGTCGGATTTCAGTTGTTTGAGATCGGATGCGATAGTTGATCGCGTTCGTTCGGCGGCAACCGCTCGGGCAGCGGCGGAAGGTTCAACGCCAGCTATTTCCCAACCCTGTGCCTGGCAGGCGGTCAGGAAGTCACCTGTACCACATCCATAGTCTAATACACATAGCGGGTGAGCCGTTGTACGTTTCTTGATGAGGTTCACTTTCCATCGCAAGGTAAATCTCCGCACGAGATGGTAAATTTTGTCGATCAGGGACTTGGGCTTGGTGGCGTGCGAAACGTATGAAGAAGATTGATAATACCTGTCAAGATCTGCTGGTATCGGGCTGGTGATGAGAAATTGACAAGAAGTACAGCGGATGATGTCGAATGTTTCCCGTGTAACGCTGTAATCTTGAATAGTAAGAAATTTATTGAATACAGTGCCAGCGCAAATGGGACACTCGGTGACGTGACTCATTTTCCCATGTATACTGTTAGTACTGACACGTCGGCCGGCGAGACGCCGCTGATCCTTGATGCTTGTCCGACGGTTTCTGGTTTTATTTTTTTCAATTTCTCGCGTGACTCTGAAGAGAGTGCCTTAACAAGATCGTAGTTAAAATCAGATCGTATTTTGTAATGCTCGAGGTTTCCGATTTTCTCTACTAGTTGTTGTTCGCGTTCAATATAGCTGTCATACTTGATGCTTATTTCGGCTTGCTGGAGTATCTCCTGTGGATATTTTCGAAGCAATAATTTTATATCGTCGCTGAGCATAGCCAGGTCGTTAACTTGGATTTGTGGGCGTTTTAGCAATTGTGCGAGAGATATTTTTTCAGATACCTGCGATGTATCAAGTATCGATAGGCCAGGGTTGATCACGTGTGGATCAACTTTCGTGCTTTTCAGCTCCTTAAGAAGAGACGCGACTTGCTGCCGTTTAGTGAGCATTGTGTTCAAGCGTTCATCGCTGGCTAGCCCGATTTTGTGTCCCAGATCTGTCAGTCGAAGGTCTGCATTATCCTGACGAAGGAGAATCCGGTATTCGGCACGGGACGTAAACATACGGTAGGGCTCCTGCGTGCCCTTGTTAACGAGGTCGTCTATGAGGACGCCGATATATGCCTCCGATCTTTTCAGAATCAGCGGATCCTTTTCGTGAACCTTGAGGTGTGCGTTTATACCTGCCATGAGACCCTGGCAGGCCGCTTCTTCATACCCTGTCGTGCCGTTAATTTGACCCGCAAAGTAAAGATTATCAACGAGTTGTGTCTCCAACGTCAGCCGCAGTTGGGTGGGAGGAAAATAGTCGTACTCAATGGCATAGCCAGGTCTGAACATTTTGGCGTTTTCAAAGCCAGGAATTGCCGTAAGAGCCTGATATTGAATGTCTTCTGGCAGGGAGGTCGAAAAACCGTTGACATATATTTCGACTGTATTCCACCCTTCTGGTTCGACGAAGATCTGATGTCTATCGCGATCGGCGAAGCGATTGATCTTATCTTCAATGGAGGGACAGTATCTGGGGCCGATGCCTTTGATGCGGCCTTGAAACATCGGAGATCGATCGAACCCTTTTTTCAGTTCTGCGTGTACCTTCTCATTTGTATAGGTAATCCAACAGCTTACCTGCTTGCCAAGAGGTTTGGTGTTGCTATATGAAAACTTACCAGGGTTAAGGTCTCCTGGTTGTTCTTCCATTTTAGAATAGTCGAGGCTTCGACCATCAATTCTCGGAGGTGTTCCGGTTTTCATTCTTCCAGCTTCGAATCCTAGCGTACTCAGCTGTTCCGTCAATCCGGTAGCGGCGCCTTCCGCTGTGCGTCCTCCACCAAATTGTTTTTCCCCAATATGGATCTTGCCATTTAGGAACGTCCCGTTAGTAAGGACAACTGCTTTTGCGTTGATTTCTAGGCCTAAACTTGTTCTTACGCCGGTCACTGCGCCATTCTTTACCACAACTTCTTTGACCATTTCCTGCCAAAAGTCCACATTTTCAATGCCCTCCAAAGCCAATCTCCATTCTTCGGAGAACCTCATTCTATCATTTTGGGTTCTCGGGCTCCACATTGCTGGCCCCTTGGAAAGGTTGAGCATCCGAAATTGGATCATCGATTTATCGGAGATAATGCCAGATAATCCGCCCAAAGCATCGATTTCTCGTACGATTTGACCCTTTGCGACGCCGCCCATGGCCGGATTACACGACATCTGGGCGATGGTATTCATGTTCATTGTAATCAGGAGAACCTTTGAACCCATCTTAGCTGCCGCGGCGGCTGCCTCGCAACCGGCATGACCGGCGCCTACCACTATAACGTCATATGATCGAAGCATATAAAACTTGTTCGTTCCACGTGAAACTCTAACCTTTCAAAATCTCATTAACATTTCAAGTCGTTCCACGTGGAACCGCGATTAGAGTCATTTCCGCAAAGATAGATAAGCATCCTCTTTTTTACGCATGATTGCTTTTTTACGAGGGGTTTTATCAGAATAGCCCATTAGATGCAAAACGCCGTGGATGATCACCCTATGAAGTTCGGTGTCAAACAAGGCTTCAAAAATGGCGGCATTTTCCCTTACGCGATGAATGCTAATGAAAATATCGCCTTCAAGAAGGCCCGGTTCCTGGCTGGTGTCGAACGTAATGATATCTGTGTATGTCTGATGGCGCAAATACGAAACATTCATGCTTCGCAGATATGGGTCTGAACAGAATACAAAGTTCAGTTCATGAAGCTTAAAGCCTTCACTGGAGATTGCATGCCTTATCCAGGAAGCTGTTTTTCTGGGATGGGGTATTTTATAACGGATGCCTTCATTGAAAAAATGAATTGCAGGCATTAAGAGTTCATGTAAAAGCTCAGCTCAACGATCCTGCCGTTTTCTTTGAAATCAACCTCATCGGACAAATGCTTCATCAAGAATATACCGCGACCGCCCAGTTTTTCAAGGTTCTCCGGTGATGTAGGGTCAGGCAGATTTTCAAAGTTGAAACCAGTCCCCTCGTCCTTGATAATAAAACGGAGCATGCTTTCATCCAATGAAAGGCTGAGAAAGACATTTTTTGATTTGTCGTTTGAATTGCCATGCTTGATAGCATTATTGACGGCTTCTGTAACAGCGATCATGATGTTCCCATACATGTCGTCGTTCAGGTCAAATCGCTCCTTGGCATTGTCAATGAAACTTTCGATCATTCTAATGTTTTCAGTAATTGACGGAACCTGGATGCTGATGGTATTCATGACCTGTTTACCTCGTTGTTGCAAAGATTAATTTTCTCCAACCCTTTTGAAATAGTCGTTAACTTCTTTCTTGTAATAGGGGTACAATTTTGGAGGGACTGTTTTTAGCAATTCTACTTCTTTTTCCTTGAGGCGCAAATATTCCTCAAAAGCCTTTGGAATTTCTTTGTCATAGTCCTTGGCTGTTTCTCCTTTGCGCTCATCATCCATGTCCTGCTCGCGGGCAGACTTTTCAGTTTCCAGTAAACGCGTCACAATATCCTGTTGCCTTTTTAAAAGTTGATCGGTTAGCTGCTTGTTAACTAAATCCATTTCGGTCTGTTCCATCTTCGAAGGCAAATCTCCCCCGGGCATCTTTCCATCCTGCATCTTTTGCTGCATTTCTTGCAGCGCCTTCCTTATCCTTTCCTGCTCGGCCGCCATTTCGGCTAACTCTTCTGATAATTCCCTTCCTGACTTCCCACTCCCTTTAAGTTCCTGAATCTTTTGGTTTAGCTGTTGTTGCATTTTGCTGAGGCTCGGCTTTTCTCCCTTCTTCTTGCCCTTTCCCATCGATGGCTGTGCGTTTGCCATCATCTCCATCATCATATCGAAATGATCATCTAACATCAGTGCCAAATTGTTGATGGAAGTCATCGTCATCTGCATTTCCCCAGAAGCCTGTGGTCTCCGACGTTCCTTATTCGCTTCTATAACCTTATCCAAGTGCTCATTTAGATCGCTAATCTCGCGCGTCACAATAGAACCCATGAAAGGATCTCTCTTTCCTAAAGCTAAGAGGCTGTCCTCCAATACATTAGCATCATCTTTTAACTTGAGTTGCCGCTGCGCAATTGAATTAAATGCCGGATCGTTTTGACTTAGATCATTGAAATTCTTCATCAAGGTCTCCTCGTCAAATGACAACTTTACCAGACCATGAAGTATCTGACGCAAACTCTCCAGATTCTGCATGTCTATCTCCATTGACATAGAACTCTGTGCTCCTTCCATCTGCTGCTGCATTTTTTGCATCTTTTGGACTGCTTTCTGCTGAGGAGCCTTAGCCTTCGATGGACTATTTTGTTCCAGCATTTCTTTGCTTTCTCCCTGCTGTTGCTCTACGTCTTTCGAGTCTTCTTCAGAGGGCAAGTCGCCATCCTTTTGAAGCTCTTCACCAAGCTCTTTTAATTCGTCGATCTTTTCGGAAGTCTTTTCAAAATCTTCTTTCAACTTCTGCTGGTCTTCTGCCAACTCCTTGCTCTCACTATTCTCACCTGATTCATTTTTTTCGTCGCCATCTTTCTTCTGGTCGTCCGCATTCTTAGCGTCCTGCTGTTTCTTGTCATCAGATTTTTTACCCTTGTCAGACTTCTTGTTTTCCTTCTGCTCTGCCTTGTCCAGATTCTCCGTGTTGTCGAGCAACGATTGCTGTTTTTCAACTTGTTCCTTCAGGTCCTGGATGGCCTGGTCAAGTTTGAAATCATACTGCAATTGCTTGAACAGTTCCAGCGTCCGTTCTAAATCCTTTTCAAGATTGTTCGTATTCTGATTCAGCTTGTCCAGAATTTTCTGAATCTGCGACACGTCTGTATTTTCCTTTAGAAGCTTCTGCAGTTCTTCGAATAACTTCTTGGTTTCGTCATCCAGCAGCTCATCCATCAGTTTTTGGATCTGCTCTGCCTTTTCTCTTATTCTTTCATTCTGTTCGGTAAACGCATCTTTTTTCTGATCCAGCAGCTTATTCTGGTTTTTAAGCTCCTCCACAACCTTATCGAGGCCCTGCTTTTGTTCAAGAATGTCTTCAAGCATTTTCCGGTCCTGCCAGTCGAGACTTTGCCTTCCTTTTAGTTTTTGATTGGCTTGCTCAATCTGATCTTGAAGCTTGTTGGCTTTGCCGACGCTCTGATCAATCTTTTCCTTGGTCTTTGACTGAGAAGTATTGATCTCGGCGACAAGGTTATCCTGAGTGGGTACGAAGAATGAATAAGTGGACGTCTTGGTCGACTTGCTGCCGTTGACACCATCATTATCCCAAACTTGCATGTAGTATTCCAGGCTGCTACCCGGACTTAGTTTAAGAGAGTCAAGGCTCCACGGATGAAAGAAACTTTGCTGAACCTGATTCCTCGCTATGGATAGGGTTGTGGTTTTTGAAGCGATCTCCTTTTGATTTTGATCCTTCACCTTGAAATGCAATGCCAGTTTGCTAATGCCATGATCATCACTGAGCATGCCACTCAGTACTACCATCTTGTACAAGACAGAATCCTTGAAATGATTCAACTCGATTTTTGGAAATTCATCCTTTACGACGTCGATGTGATAGGCGATCTTTTCTTTGTTTCGGCTTTTGTCGTTTTGAAGGAGTATCTCATACTGGTCAGGAGCCCGAAATTCCCTTCCAAATGTAAATAGCTGCTCATCAGCATGTTGAAAGTCCTGTGGCGCCTTTTCTGTCCCGAACACGATCTGTGCTTTATCGGCGTTTGCCGTTGATAGCCTCCAGGTCACGCGTGTTCCTTCCGGAACCTCCAGATTACCAGCATTGGTCAGCGCTTCATTTTTGCGCTGCAGATATCGTGGATATGCCAGGTCCACGTTGAACTTGCCCAGTTCGGGCCGGCTTGAGACTGTGACCTGATAAGGTTCTGAAAAGAAACCGGCCGCCTCAATCTGAAACTCGAATCCTTCCCTTAGATTCTCGGCTGTATACGTAAACTGACCTGTTGCAGTGCGGTCGAGTTTAAACCTCTGTTTGTCTTTGAGGAGGTATGCATTTTCGGGAACAGCGTTCCCCGTTAATCCTATTGTTACCGTCAGATCTTCGTTGTAAAATCCATTCAGGCTTTCGTTCGCTATGCTGAATTTAAATGGCGCTTCTGGTGAATATTGGCGTGTGAAGTGAACGAGGCGGGTTGTGCTTTGCGTAAGAATGCTGTCGTTGACCACCAGGATTGCGAGGATGACGATCACAGGAATGAACAGGTACTTTAAGTATTTCCTGTTTTGATTGATGTCAATAAATCCGTCAAATGAAACGGTTTCAAACTCCCTTGATTTTTGTTCGATGCTGGCATAAGCGAGTGCCGAGTCTTTTCGCAGGGCATTCAACTGAATAAGATTAAGAAGTCGGTCTTTGATGCCGGGGACGAAATCGCCAATTACCCTCGCACTTTGTTCTTCGGTAAGTCCGCGTTTTGCAACCCACCATTGGAATGGCTCTCGGAGGAAACGGTAAAGGCAGAAGACTGCAACCGCGAAAAAGCTAAGCAATATCAGAAACCTTGCCCAAGGTCCGAGCCAAAGGTTATACTCAAGAATAGCTGCTAACAGGAAATAAGAAACGAGAATGGAAAGTGAGAGCAAAGCACCACGAACAAAAATATTGAGGTAATACTTTTTCTTGAATGACTTGATCTTATCATGTATGCGCTCCACACCGGCTCCCATATCAATCGCTTTATTTACTCAAACGAACACGATTTATAAAAGTTGAATAGCCTAATATAACGTCAAAATCCCACGCCGCAAAATCGCAACCAGATGAATGATTTGAACTTCAATTCCTCTCTTGTGCTGGTGATGACCAATCGAACTCTTTTTCAAAATACTCGATCACGTGCATCTTCAAAAGGCGCTCCTGCTCTATGAGATCTACATGTGGTAGCTTCTTGATCATTTTCCAATGTGGCCACCCATCCTGATCCAAACCTTCAAGCTGATAGTACCCCGAGAGGCTAAGCACTTTGCAGATTCCAATGTGCATGAGGTCTTGTTTTTCTTCTTTGCTGAAGACCTTCTTCCCCTTGCCCAACTCCTGAACGCCGATCAGGAAGAGAACAACATTGAGATCCTTTGGTTTTTTTCCAATGGTAGATTCCAGGCTCGTTAGTAGCGACGCCCAGGTTCTCTCAAAATCAAGATCACGTTTAAACATTTTCTAATTCCTCCCAATATTCAAATGCTCTTCTAAGATGTGGAATTACGATCGTTCCCCCAATTAGCGTGGCGAATTTCGGTTTGTGCTTATATTGAAACACCGTTAGGTGCAAATATATTCCAAATGAACAACTCGGTGATTGTTGGCGCCCTGAGCGATTTTGTTTCCCTGCTTTTTCCGCGACCTTGCCTGGCCTGCGGCAATTCACTTGTTCGGGGCGAAGAAGTTATCTGTACAAATTGTATTCTGGAATTGCCGGCAACTGATCATCATCTTGAACCTGACAATCCGTTGAGGAGCCGGTTGTCGTACCGTGTTCCCTTAAAATATGGAATGGCGTGTTATAGGTTCAGCAAGAACGGCAGGGTGCAACATTTACTTCATGAGCTCAAATATAAGGCGCATCCCGAAATAGGGGTGACGTTGGGAAGGGTCTATGCTGATAAGATGCTCACAGCAGGTTTTATGGATGTGTTCGAGATGATAATCCCCGTTCCACTGCACCCTTCGCGTCAGCGAAAGCGTGGCTACAATCAAAGCGCCAAGTTTGCGGAAGGGCTTTCAGAAGGATTGGGTGTTCCCTTTTCAGATCACATCATGATGCGGCAATTGAAAACGGAAACGCAGACACGAAAATCCAAGCTTAACCGGTGGGAGAATATGCACGATGTATTCAGGGTAAACGTTCCGGCCGAAGTTGATGGAAAACGAATTCTGCTTGTTGATGACGTCATCACAACCGGATCGACATTGGAGGCGTGCGCGCAGGTGCTCATCGATGCGGGTTCACGTGAACTGAGCATTGCCTGTATTGCAGAAGCCTGAAATGAAAAGAGCTCCATAAGGAGCTCTTTCGTATAACACTAAAGTAATTTCTTAGTAGTTCGAACCTGCCCGGATCATGGCGCACCTGAAACCGATGGTAGCGGTGGCAGAATCCTGATCAAGGTATCTTCTCGTTCCAGGAGACATCCAATAAGCAACATCTTTCCATGAACCGCCTTTGTATACGCGGGCGCGATCAGTAATCAAAGATGTGAAAGCCTCTGGATTCTTCTCAAAGTTGTCATAACCACCGGTGGTTCCTGATGAAGGATCAAGGAATCCATCACGTCGGATTGGGTTAAGATCGTCGAAATCCTGGAATGACATAGGACGGTAAATATCCTGCACCCACTCGCTCACGTTGCCCGCCATATTATAGAGTCCATAATCATTAGGAGGGTACTCGTATATATAAGAGGTTATCAGCGCACCATCATTCAGACGACCGGCGATACCAGCATAGTCACCACGACCACGCTTGAAGTTGGCCAGCATGAATCCCATTTGTTTGCCATATGGATTTCGTACAGCGTGACCATCCCACGGATAAATTCTCTGGTGTGTCTGCAGCTCTTCCAGCCATTGTGTTCCAATCAAAGCCTGCGCTGCGTATTCCCATTCAGCTTCTGTAGGAAGACGGTAAGCAGGAACAACGATTCCTGATTCCAAAGGAATGCGGCCGTCGCTTTCAGCATACTCTTCGCCAGCGTCCTCAGCAAGCTTGATATTTACAGCCCGTGTTCTCCACACAGCAAATTTGCTAGCCTGATTCCATGTGATACCCACAACCGGGAAATAACGGAAACCAGGATAACGGAGATAATGCTCAACATAAGGGTCGTTAAAGGCAAGCTTTCCTACCCACACTGTTGTATCAGGTAACGCTGCCTGATATGCTTCCTGCGAAGAATCTTTAGCGAGGTAATGCATGTATTCCAGCCAATGCACGTTGGCAATTTCTGTTTCATCCATATAGAATGATGCGACGGAAACTGTTCTCTCAACGTTATCGCGGTATGACATGACATCTTCTTCAAAAGATCCCATCACAGCACGGCCACCTTCGATAAACACCATGTTTGGTGCGTCGGGTTGACCTTCATAAGGGTTGACCATAAATCCCCCCTGATCCTCATCATTGTAAGCTAAGCCAGTAGCCGTACTCATCTGACCTGGATTTTGAGCGTTAGGTTTTCTTCCTTTTCCTCCGAACAAGGAACAGGCAGAAAGCGCGACTGATCCGCCGATGACATACAAAAGAACCCTGAAAGAATACTTCATTTTGGTTTTCAGTTTAAACAATATGCTAATTAAGGTGATAATGGCATGTTTTCCAAGTTGGTGCAAGTTTATCGACGATTCTGTAAGAGAATAGAAACCTGCGTTTTATGAACGCTTTACTAAAGTGTTTATTGTTTTGGGAATGCATCATCCATAATTGGGATGATGGAATAATTAAATCGACGGTTCAACGTGCATTTTCAACGATTAACGGCGTGGCATGGAATTTTGATATGTCGGTGAAAAAACACCAGCCATGCTACGTTTACACGATTTCAGAGTGATGCCCTTCGAAAAGAAATGCGATGTGATCACTTTTTACGGAAATTATCTCGCGCAGCGGGCTTTAGCTGATTGTAAGGTTTTCCTCTATTTCACAGGAGGATTTTTCATCGAAGTTTTCTATTCCCCCAAATACAAAAAGGTTCTCATGATCAATGCGTTCGAAAAAACCGTTGGACTTGAGCCTTATTTGGATAAGATCTCGCTTGCGGATTTGGGACTAGCCTGACCCGCCATTCGTTGAAGAAATTCAATGGCAGCATCCACTGATTTTATTCCTTCGACAACCAGCATCGCTTTTCCGACACTATCCTTCATCTTACATTGACGAGGATGCGTTTGTACAAAGGACAAGATTTGTCCGAAGATCTCTGACTTAAAATAATTGTCGTTGTTGCTGATAAAGAATGCGCGCAGCTTGTCGTTCTTCAAACTCAATCTTTCGAATCCCAACCTTTCTCCCAACCATCGCAGCCGCACTGTATTGACAAGTTCCTCTGCGGAGGAAGGTAAAGGTCCGAAGCGGTCTTTGACCTCATCCGTAAACTCCTTTAGCTCTCTTTCATTTTTGATGTTATCCAGTCGCGAGTATAATTGAAGCCGCTCACTTATATTATTTACATAACGGTCTGGTATCAGTATTTCGAGATCGGTCTCGATCACACAATCCTGTACGATTAACTTTGCTTTCTCCTCAAGCTCAACGGAAAACAATTCCTTGAAATCAGTTTCTTTCAATTCCTGGATAGCATCGTCAAGGATCTTGTGATACGTATCGAAGCCCAGGTCCGTAATGAATCCACTTTGTTCGCCACCCAATAAATTTCCGGCACCACGGATGTCGAGATCGCGCATGGCCACTTTGAATCCGTCACCTAGTTCAGAAAATTCTTCCAGCGCAGCCAATCGCTTGCGCGAATCAGCGGTGAGTAAGGATGCCGGTGGCGTTAACAAATAACAAAAAGCTTTTTTATTCGAGCGACCAACGCGCCCACGCATCTGATGGAGATCCGACAGGCCGAACATATGTGCATGATTGATCATGATGGTGTTGGCGTTCGGAATGTCAAGACCCGACTCGATGATGTTCGTGGAGACGAGAACATCGTACTCCCCATCAATGAATTTCATCATTGCTTTTTCAAGCTTGTCTCCTTCCATCTGACCGTGCGCAATGCCAATCCGTGAATCAGGAACAAGTTTATAGATAACATTCGCGACCTCAACGATATCATGAACGCGGTTGTGAACAAAGAACACCTGGCCTCCCCTTCTCAATTCATGGCTGATCGCATCGCGTATAAGGGGCTCGTTGTACGTGTGCAGTTCAGTTGTCACGGGTTGACGGTTTGGGGGAGGTGTGGAAATGATGCTGAGATCCCGCGCACCCATTAACGAAAAATGCAACGTGCGCGGAATTGGCGTCGCGGTAAGCGTCAGCACATCGACGTTAACCTTCAGCTCTTTCAACCGATCCTTAACCTTCACTCCGAATTTTTGTTCTTCGTCTATAACGAGCAGGCCGAGATCCTTGAACTTTACATCATTACTTACAATTCTATGGGTGCCAATAAGGATGTTGATCTTTCCTTCGGTGACCTCCTGAATAATTTGCTTGATTTCTTTTTCAGATTTGAACCGCGACACATAATCGATCTTGACAGGAAAGCCAGATAGCCGTTCGCTGAATGTCCGATAATGCTGCATCGCAAGAATGGTGGTAGGAACCAGCACGGCCACCTGTTTTCCTTCCGTGGCTGCCTTGAATGCGGCGCGAATCGCTACTTCAGTTTTTCCAAAACCAACATCACCGCATACCAATCTGTCCATCGGATGGGGCTGTTGCATGTCGCTCTTTACATCTTCCGTCGCCCGACCCTGGTCAACGGTATCCTCATACATGAAGGAGGATTCCAATTCTGCCTGTAAAAAACTATCGGGCATAAAAGCATAGCCGGGTGCAGATTTCCGCTTGGCATAAAGGGAGATCAGTTCTTTTGCAATATCCTTAACCCTTTTCTTGGCCTTGGATTTTTTGTTCTCCCATTCCTGCGTGCCCAGCTTGCTGATAACGGGTAACGCGCCGTCACGTCCGGAATATTTTGAGATCTTGTGCAGGGAGTGAATGCTCACATACAAGAGATCGTCATCCCGATATACAAGTCTGATGGCTTCTTGTTGATGTCCATTCACTTCCTTTTTTTCAAGGCCGGCGAATTTTGCAATGCCATAGTCGATGTGCGTTACAAAATCACCTGGCTGCAGGGTCTGCAATTCGCGAAGTGTAAGCGCCTTGGATTTGGTAAATTTTTCCTTGGCACGGTAACGGTGAAACCGTTCGAATATCTGATGATCAGTGTAGCAAAGTATTTTTTGGTTGGCGTCAATAAAGCCCTGACGGAACGCGAAGTCCAATGACTGAAAGTGGATCTGCGAATTGATCTCCTCAAAAATTCCTTTCAACCTTTCTGTTTGGCGAGGAATCTCCGCTGTGATAAAATTGCTGAATCCCTGTAGTTCATGTTCATAGAGATCCTGTGTCAGCAATTCGAAATTCTTGTTGAAGGATGGTTGTGGCGATGAGTGGAACTCGAAAACTTTTGGATTCTCCAAAATAAAACGAAGTCCAAACTCAACGCGTGTGAAGGTTACCGCATGACGGTTAAACAAATTGCTGTCGTCAAAAAGCTTTTCTGGACCAGAAACTACCTGTGCACCGCTGGCTTTCAAAATCTTGTCGAAGGAGGCCACAGCCTTATCAAAGCTTTTCTGGATCACGTCGGCTGTGAGTTGGTAATCCTTGATCCACAGGTGGGTCGTCGGTGCGATGAATTCGAGAAACGATTGACGCTCTTCGTGTAGAAGCTTCGATTGGATGTTGGGAATGATATTTACCTTTTCAAGATTGTCAACAGACAACTGTGATCCTGGGTCAAAGGTCCGGATGGTATCGACTTCATCTCCAAAAAGTTCAATGCGATACGGCAGATCATAAGCGAATGAAAATATATCAATGATGCCACCTCGCACGGCAAACTGTCCGGCCTCGTAAACAAAGTCGGTTTTTTCAAAATCATAGTTGTGCAGGAACTCTTCCAGGAAAGCTACGTCAAGCTTCTCACGCAGTAACACGGAAAAAGTATTTGTAGACAGGGTCCTCTTGTTGATTACTTTTTCACTGAGGGCTTCAGGATATGTAACAATAATTTCAGGCGAGGTCTTACTCGCAAGCCTGTTCAATACCTCGGTACGCATGAGGATATTGGCATTCTCCGTTTCATCAAACTCGTATGGCCGCTTATAGGACATGGGAAAAAGCAGAATTTCCCGACCTAATAAATTCTGTAGATCATTCTGAAAATAAGCAGCCTCTTCTCTGTCGTGCAGGATCACGACGGCATCGTGGGGATGGATCTTGAAAGTTGCCGCCAGGATTAAAGCGTCGAGGCTTCCGGCTAGCCCCTTCAATCGTATGTTGGCGTGATTGGGCGCTTTTATCCCTGCAGCTACGGTTTTGATGAAACCATCCGCAGTGTAAATGCTTAGAAAATCGTTC
>Ga0193753_10001812_pt1 | contig 17715 bp, 12 predicted proteins | sample H1c2metaG_FD_144925 | JGI IMG/M metagenome (GOLD analysis project Ga0193753, IMG submission 144925) | Soil microbial communities from a riparian zone of the East river system, Colorado, United States - H1c2 | ecosystem: Environmental > Terrestrial > Soil > Riparian zone | place: USA: East...
TCTGCCAGTCCTACAGCGGTAGCCTGCCGGCAAAGGCCACCGCCAGCTTCGCCTTCGTGGTCCTGCCGAGCGAGTTGCTCGCGGAGGTGGGCGACAAGCTCGGCTCCGACGAGATCGTGCAGGCATCCGTGGAGGTCGTCGTGTTCGGCGACCTCCGCGGCGGCGAGGTCGAGTCGGTCCCGTTCACCTATCCGATCGATGTGTGCGTCGATTGCCTGGTGACCGACCGGGGGGAGTGCTCGAGCTTGTCGAGCTCCTTCATGGCGCGCCAGGGCAACGCCTGCAACCCGCACCAGGACGACAAGGTCGACTGCTGCACCATCGACGGCGAGGAGGTCTGCCCGGCCGTGGGGACCGCCGCGCCGGGATGACTCGTCGGATGCTCGACAGGCCCGCGTCACCAGTGTGCGAGTCGGCTGTGCTATAAACGAGCCGTCGCTCTGCCAGGGGAATCCGTGTTCAACCAACATCTCAAGCAGGTCGTCGACAACGTGGACGGTGGCATCGGAGCCCTGCTCATGGGACTCGACGGGATCGCGGTCGAGTCCTACGTCCGCGACGACCACAAGATCGACATCACGACCCTGGGCATGGAGTTCTCCTTCATCCTGGGTCAGGTCAAGAAGGCGGCCGAGATCCTCCGCCTGGGTGGGGTCAACGAGCTCACCATCAAGGCCGAGTCGCTCGTGCTCGTGGTCCGCATGATCAACAACGAGTACTTCCTCGCCGTCGTGCTGGGCGCCGACGGCAACTTCGGCAAGTGTCGCTTCATGATGCGGCTGGCCCAGCCCGGGCTCCTCAGCGAGCTCTGAGCGGCCGAGGCTCCACCCCGTGAGCCCGCCGCGCATCCTGGTCATCCACGGGCCGAACCTGAACATGCTCGGCTCGCGCGACCCCGCCCTGTACGGGAGCGCCACCTTGGTCGAGATCGACGACCTGCTTCGCGCGCGCGCCCGGGCCCGGGCCGCCGAGGTCGACTGCTTCCAGTCCAACCTCGAGGGCGAGATCGTGACCCTGGTGCAGCAGGCGCGCGGTCGCTATCAGGCGATCGTCATCAACCCGGGCGGCTACTCGCACACCAGCGTGGCCATCCGCGACGCGCTCGAGGCGTGCGGGGTGCCGGCGGTCGAGGTGCATCTGTCCAACCTGTACGCGCGGGAGCCGTTCCGGCACACGTCCCTGACCGCGGCGCGCTGCATCGGCGTCATCAGCGGTTTCGGCCCGCGAAGCTACGAGCTGGGACTGGACGCCGCCCTCGCTCATGTGGAAGGGTTGGGGCCGTCATGAAGGGCGGTGGCAAGCGCGAGCGCGGACCTGCGAAGGGCAACGGCGGTCCGCCGAAAAGCGCCGAACGGCGCGGGGCGAAGCCGGAACCGGCGGCCGAAGCGACCGAACCGACGGTCGAGATGGCCCGCCAGCTGGCCGCCATCGTCGAGGCCCACTCGCTGTCCGAGCTCGTCGTCGATACCCCGGCGCTGACGCTGACCCTGCGCCGCGGCGGCTGGTCCGGCGCCGGAGCCCAGCTGGTCGCGGCCGGGCCCGCGGCCCCCGCCCCGCTGCCCCAGGCCGCCCCGGCGGCCGCCCCTCGCGCGATCGATTCCCTGCCGCCTGCGGCTTCGCCCGGGGGAGCCGCGGCCACCGCGCTGGCCGCCAAGGGCGAGCCTGACCACCACCTCGTCACCTCGCCGTTCGTCGGCACCTTCTACTCCTCGCCCGGTCCCGACTCGGATCCGTACGTGGCCGTCGGCCAGAAGGTCGAGCGCGGCCAGGTGCTCTGCATCGTCGAGGCGATGAAGCTAATGAACGAGATCGAGGCGGACAAGCCCGGGGTGGTCGTGGCCATCCTGGTCGAGAACTCCCAGCCGGTCGAGTACGGCCAGCCGCTCTTCCGCCTCTCGCCCTAGCACGACCATGTTCGAGAAGGTGCTGATTGCCAACCGCGGCGAGATCGCGCTGCGGATCATCCGCGCGCTGCGCGAGATGGGCATCCGCTCGGTCGCGATCTACTCGTCGGCCGACGCGGACGCGCTGCACGTGAAGTTCGCCGACGAGGCGGTCTGCATCGGGCCGCCGCCGTCGCGCCAGAGCTACCTCCACATCCCGGCCATCATCAGCGCGGCCGAGATCACCCGCGCCGACGCGGTCCATCCCGGCTACGGCTTCCTGGCCGAGAACGCCGAGTTCGCCGAGGTGTGCGAGAAGTGCGGCATCCAGTGGATCGGCCCGCAGCCGCACCTCATGCGCCTGATGGGCGACAAGATCAGCGCGCGCGAGGCGATGAGCAAGGCGGGCGTGCCGATCCTGCCCGGCTCCGGCGTCATCGAGCAGGAGAGCGACCTCCACGCCGCGGTCGAGCGGATCGGCTTCCCGGTCATCCTCAAGGCGGCGGCCGGCGGCGGCGGGCGCGGCATGAAGATCGTGCACGAGAGCAAGCGCCTGCTCGGCGACTGGAACACCGGCAAGGCCGAGGCGCTGGCCGCGTTCGGCAACCCGGACATGTACATGGAGCGGTACTGCGAGCGGCCGCGCCACATCGAGGTCCAGGTGATCGGCGACAGCCACGGCAACGCCGCGCACCTGGGCGAGCGCGAGTGCTCGATCCAGCGCCGCCACCAGAAGATCATCGAGGAGGCGCCCTCGGCCGCCCTCGAGGAGGAGACGCGCACGCGGCTGCTCGGCACCGCGGTCGGCGCGATCCGCAACCTCGGCTACCGCAGCCTCGGCACCCTCGAGTTCCTGCTCGATCAGGACGGGCGCTTCTACTTCATGGAGATGAACACGCGGCTGCAGGTGGAGCATCCGGTCACCGAGATGGTCACCGGCCTCGACCTCGTGCGCGAGCAGGTGCTCATCGCCGCCGGCGAGCGACTGTCGTTCCAGGAGACCCGCCGCCCGCGCGGCCACTCGATCGAGCTCCGCATCAACGCCGAGCACCCCGAGACGTTCGCACCCTGCCCGGGTCCCATCACCGGGCTCAACCTGCCCGGCGGGCTCGGCGTGCGGGTGGACACCCACATCTACGAGGGGTACGTGGTGCCGTCCCACTACGACTCTCTCCTGGCCAAGCTCATCGTCCACGACGACAACCGCCAGGCCGCGATCAGCCGGGCGCGCCGCTGCCTGGACGAGTTCGTGATCGAGGGCGTTCACACCAACATCCCCTTCCACCGGCGCATCCTGGCCGATCCGGAGTTCCGCTCCGGAGACTTCGACACCGGCTTCGTCGCCAGGCTCCTGGCCAAGCCAAAAGCCTAGAATTTCAATGGAATGCCCAAACCGTTGCTTGACCAGGTCTTGCCTTCTTCGATAAGCTCGAGACATCGGGTGGTCTCGCTTACAAACGGCCTCCCGGCTCGCTAGCGCCAGCGGCGGCGTCTCCGCGCGCCAACCGGGTTCCGGCTAGAGTCCCTTTGAAGCGATGGCCATCAACAAGAACAAGGTGATGGACGCTGCCCGCAAGGCGCGGGACAAGGGCCAGGTCGACAAGGCCATCAAGGAGTACTTGAAGATCGTCCGCGAGGACCCGAAGGACGTCCGGGTCTGGCTGAAGATCGGCGACCTCTACGCCAAGAAGGGCGCCAAGGCGGAGGCGACCGAGACGTATCTCAAGGTCGCCAAGTTCTACAGCGAGCAGGGCTTCTACCTGAAGGCCGTCGCGGTCTACAAGCAGATCCTCAAGCTCGATCCGCGGCTGGTCGAGGTCAACCTCAAGCTGGCCGAGCTCTATCGCCAGCTCGGCCTCCTGTCGGACGCGATGCAGCACTTCGAGATGGTCGCGGCGTTCTTCCACCGCGAGGGCAAGACGCGCGAGGCGCTGGCCACCATCCGACAGCTGGTCGACCTCGACCCGGAGAACGTGGCCACCCGCATCAAGCTGGCCGAGCTCTACTCCAAGGAGGGCATGGTCGAGGACGCGGTGACCGAGTTCGGCCACGCCTGCGAGTACCTGCGCAAGCACAACCGGCTGGACGACTTCATCAAGGTCGCCGAGCGCCTCCTCTGGCACAAGCCGGACAACATCCCGCTCAATCGCGAGCTGGCCAATCTCTACCTCCGCCGCACCGACCCGCGCCGCGCGCTTCAGAAGCTGCAGACCTGCTTCAAGTCGGATCCGCGCGACATCGAGACGCTGAGTCTCCTGGCCCAGGCGTTCCAGGCGCTCGACCAGAAGGGCAAGACCGTCTCGGTGCTGAAGGAGATGGCGCGCGTCCTGGTCGAGGTCGGCAACCGGCGCGAGGCAGAGGACGTGCACCGGCGAATCCTCACGTTCGTGCCGAACGATCCCGACTCGCGCGCGTTCCTCAACGACGCGGCCAGTCAGGTGCGCGGCGGCCCTGCCCAGACCGCTCCGGTGGCCGATCAGGTGCTGGAGCCGCCGCCGCGGCGCCCGGCGGTGCGCGGCATGCTGAACCCGACCGGGTCGATCCCGATCGTGGTGAAGACGAAGGACCTCGACGCCGTGCTCGAGATGAGCGACGCCGACGAGCTCGAGATGGAGCTGGACGATCAGCCGATGCGCGTGCCCGCGCCGAGCGGCTGGCCGCCGATGCGCCCGCGCCTGGGCGAGGGCGGCGCCGACCTTTCGGCCGAGCTCTCCATCGAGGACGACAGCTACGAGGTGGAGAGCAGCGCCCACGGCGAGGCTCACTCGGAGGAGATCGTCAAGATCCTCACCGAGACGGACGTCTACGTGAAGTACGGCCTCCACCAGAAGGCGATCGATCACCTGGGCAAGGTCTTCCAGCTCGACCCGCAGAACCGCGAGGCGCAGGAGCGGCTCAAGGACATTCTCCTGCACCAGGGGCGGATCGAGGAGGCGGTCGCCGCGCTGTGCCGTCTGGCCGAGCAGTGCGGATCGGTCGATCCAGAGCGCGCCGAGATGTACCTGCGCGAGGTGATCCGGATCGATCCGAACAGCGGGCGCGCGCTCGAGCTGGCCGAGCGCTACCGGCTCGACCTGGCCGGCTCCGAGGAGGTCGAGATCGTCGACGACCGGCGACGCGCGGTGGGCGACGGCTCCGGGCTGATGACCGGGACCGGCGAGGGCGCGGCGGTCATGACCAGCGGGCCGCGCGCGACCGGCAGCGTGGCGAGCTCGGCCAGGCCGGTGCCGGGGCCCGAGGCGGGCGGGCGCGAGGAGCTCGACTTCGACGACTTCGACCTCGACTCCGAGGAGCTGGACGTCCAGGTGGTGGCGGCCGCGGCCGACGTCGATGTCGGCTACGCCGCGCCGGAGCGGGCGGCGCCGTTCGCTCCCCGCGGCGGGATGGGGCTTCGCGGGGGCCAGGCGGTCCCTCAGGGCCCGAACGCCGGCTTCGAGTCGGACGGCTTCGAGTTCGAGCTCGACGACGACGAGGAGCTGGAGGTCGGCAGCGCCGAGCTCATGCTCGAGGGGGATCCGGAGGCGCCGCACTACGGCGGCATGAACGATTCACACCACCACGGCATGGTGGCGGCGGTCGGCGAGGAGGGCAGCGGCGCCACCGTCGAGGTGGCGATCGACCAGGTCGAGGAGGCGGTGTCGATCGCCGACCTCGACTCCGACGAGCTCGACTTCGACTCCGCGCCGGTCGGCAGCGACCCGCTGTCGCCGATCCCGCGCCCGCCGCCCGACCTGGACGAGCGGCGCCGCGGCCACCGGGCCGGCGAGGACCTGCCGTTCGACCCGCACGACGCGCGCCTGTTCGACGCCGAGCCCGGCTTCGACGAGGACGACGCGCTGGCCGCCTTCCTCGAAGACGACCAGAGCGGGGTGACCTCCGGCGCAGGCCCGGGTGCGTCGGATGCCGCCCGGCAGCGCTACGACCTGGGCCTCGACGGCGGCGAGCTCACCTCCGACGGCGCGCCGCACCAGGCGGTCGCCGACCCGACCTACCGCACGTCGGTGGCCGGGGCCAGCACCACCACCGAGATCGGGCTCGACGTCGATGGCGAGACGGTGGGCGACCCGGACGACGTCGGGGATGTCGACGCCGCGGACGAGTCGGCCGGCACCTCGCTCGAGGATGACCTCGACGAGGCCGACTTCTTCGTCAGCCAGGGCCTGTGGGACGAGGCGCGCGACATCCTGCTCGGCTTGCTCCACCGCCACGCCCACCACCCGCTGGTCAGCGCCCGGCTGCGCGACATCGAGGCGATGTCGGCCGGGGGCGCGCCGGTCGAGGAGGCGCCCGAGCTGGTCTCGCCGCGGCCGGCCAGCGAGTCGCCCGGCCGGCAGCACGCCCACTCCTCGCCCGCGATGCGCCCGGCTCGCCCGGTCGTGATGCTGGAGAACCCGATCGAGGACAGCGACGCCGACACTCACTTCGACCTGGGGCTGGCCTACAAGGAAATGGGCCTGCACGACGAGGCGATCAAGGCCTTCCACAAGGTCCTGTCGTCGTCGCGGCGCGAGGTGCAGTCGCACATGATGATCGGGCTATGCCACCGCGGGCAGGGCAACCTGTCCGAGGCGATCAACCAGTTCAAGGCAGGGCTCTACGTCGACAAGATCACCTCGGCGGAGAAGTTCGGGCTCTACTACGAGATCGGCAGCTGCTACGAGGATCTCGACGATCCGCAGGAAGCGCTCTACTACTACGAGATGGTGCTCAAGAAGGAGCACGGCTACCGCGACGTGATCGACCGGGTGGCTGCCATCCGGGCGTCGCTGGTCGGCGCACCGAGCGGGCAGGGCGGCAAGCGGCAGAGCACGCTCGACGCCGAGACCGACGCAGCGCTCGATCATCTCAAGCGCTGAGATACAGGCGTCCGGCCCGGGGCCGCGCTTGAATGCCAATTGCGATCGAGGCTACGATCGCGGGGTGGGAAGCGCGGATCGCAGGCAGCGGCAGAAGGAGAGCCTGCGGGCCAGCATCCTCGACGCCGCCCGTGAGCTCCTGGTCGAGCACGGCTTCGACGCGGTGACGATGCGCAAGATCGCCGAGAAGATCGAGTACTCGCCGACCGCGATCTACCAGTACTTCACCGACAAGGAGTCGCTGGTCCAGGAGCTGTGCGCCAACGACTTCCTGACCCTGGCCGGGACCTTCGGGCGCCTGGCCGGCGTGGCCGACCCGATCGAGCGCCTGCGCCAGATGGGCGCCGCCTACGTCGGCTTCGCCCGCTCGAACCCGAACCAGTACCGGTTCATGTTCATGGTGTCGCATCCGCGCTGGACCTGGGACACCGCCGAGCGGAACCACGACCGCGGCAACCCCAACCGCGACGCGTACACGTTCCTCCGCTGGACGTGCACCGAGGCGATCGATCAGGACCGCTTGCGGGTGGACCTGACCGATCCGGATCTCGCGGCTCAGGTCATCTGGGGCGCGATGCACGGGATCATCGCGCTCCAGATAGCCATGAGCGAGGACGAGTGGGTCGACTGGCTGCCGCTGGAGCAGGTGAGCGCCTCGACCATCGAGACGCTCATCCGCGGGGTCACGCGGCCCGGTCCGCCGGATGGTCCTCGGACGCCCGCTGCGCCGCGGCCGAGATGAGCATCTCGGCCACGCGCTCGGCCTCGGCCGAGGCGCGCACCAGCTTGGCCGGGTCGGTGCGGACCAGGCGGCTGGCCGACGACGTGGAGATGCCGACCACCTGGGCCATCTCGGTCAGCGTCCGGCCGAGGTAGCGCGTCCCGGCCAGGATGGCGATCCGGCGCGCGCCGACCACCTCGCGCGACCGATCCGAGGAGCGAATGCGCTCGGGCTCGATGCCGCTCAGGCGCGTCACGTGCTCCAGCACCTCCGAGATCGGGCCGTCCCAGCGGCGCGGCGCGTAGATCGCGCGCTCGATGAGCGCGGTGCGCACGGCCCCGGACGGCCGCACCATCAGCTCGGAGTGACCCGGCTGCGAATCGACGTGCTGCGCGAACTTCTCGATTCCCTCCGGGGTCTGGCCCAGCTCCGCCAGCGCGAGGCCGCGGTCGATGCGCAGCCAGCGCGGCTGCATCTGCTGGCCCAGGTACGCCCGGTGGCTGGTCCAGCGCGAGTCGGCCGCGCGGGCGACCTGGCCCTCGCGCACCGGCGAGTTGTGGATGAACGCGATGAGCTCGAGCGTCTCGGTCAGCTCCGACTCGAGGGTGCGCGGGCGCTCGGCGAACACCGGCCCGACGTGGCGCTGGTGGCGGTTGAGCCACAGCGCGAAGCCGACGTGGAGCGGCTTGATGAACCGCGACAGCGGCGTGTGGCCGGCGACGGCCAGCCAGTGGATCCGATCCGGCATGAGGGCGTAGGCAAGTAGCTGCCAGTCGCTGTCCATGAGCGCTGCGTCGACGCGAGAGAGATAGCTCGCGCGATCCTCCTCGCTGCGCAGGCCCACGCATCCGGGGGCGAAGCGCGACACGATATGAGTAAGGGCACCAGGGGTATTTTCACGAGCGAAGCGAGCCACGGCAATGCTCCTAGGTTTAGGACCAGGGAGCCGCAGGCCGGACATGAGGACACACGCCACCACACGCAGCGTGTCTCACCGAGCGGGGGCTCGATGGGGGGGTAGACGCGCTGACGACGTGCCTCTCGGACCAGCTTCCCTGTGACTTCACCCCAAAGCGAGGAACGTGCCAGAGGGACGGTACAATAACTGTGCGACATCAGAACACCGGCAGTGACCGGCACTCGGTCAGTGCGCACTCCGGTGCGCAACCTCGAGTATCAGAGTGGACAGTTCTACCCAGGCGAGCGAGAAATGGCTCCTGATGTCGCACGGTTCCTACAGGAAGCGTGACTGTCCAGTCAGACGTGACGCAGGTCGTCATCGCGAGTCCGCGAATGCATTGACGACTGCTCGGTCAGTGGACGCGGCCGCGGACCAGGAGGTCGGGAGCGGTGGCCTGCTCGACGCAACTCTCCATGGTGTCTGCACCCCCGCGGTGTCCCCTCTCACCACCTGCAGGGGAGCCACCGCAGACGCGAAGCGCTTCGAGCGCAACGGCGGCCGCGAAGCTGGGCGTGAAGGAAGCCTGATCGATCCACAGGCCGCGCTCGAGCAGGCCCCAGCTCTTGCCGTCATCGGCCTCCGGGCTGGCCGGGCCAGCGTCGCCGTCGGCCCCGGTGGCGACCGCGACGCCGCCGTCGGCGCTGCCGGCGCTCGCGCGCCCGGCCTTGTCACCGCTGTCGGTGTCCGCCGCGGGGGAGCCGGCGGCGCGCTGGATCAGGCGGAAGGCGCTGTCGATCGGCTCCACCGGTAGCCCGCGATCCTGGTGGAGATAGTAGTCGGCGGCCTCGGCGCGCGCGGCCGGGTCGGTCCACAGGTCTTCGATCAGCGCGCCGACCAGCGCATCGCGCTGGGCCGCGGTCATCTCGACCGGCAGCTTCGGCATCTTGCCGTAGGCCACGTGGTCGGCCATGCGCACCACCAGCTCGCGCGGCAGCGAGTCGCCGGTCAGGTCGAACGCCAGGCCCACGCTGACGCTCGAGTCGACGTACGGCACCTTGGCGTGACAGTCGGTGCAGAACTCGTCGAGCTGCTTGCGGAGGGGCGGGGTGATCGCCACGCGAGCCGGCGATCGCGCGGTCGCGGCCCGCTCCGCCGACAGGAGGCGCCGGGCGGGCGCGGCGGCAACCGGGGCGATCGGATCAGGCTCGGGCGCCTTCCAGCGGGCCACGTAGAGGCGCAGGGCGACGCGCATCGCGTTCTTGAAGCTGTGCCGGCGCAGGAGGTCGGCGCGCACCGACTCCTGGTCGGCGGCGGTCGCGTCGGGGCCGAGCACGTGCGTGACCAGGTGACGCGACATGCAGCGCGCGAACTCCGGCTGCTTCACCGTCGACTCGGCGAAGCCGCGCGGGGTGAGCGTGGCCTGGCCGCGCTCGTCGGAGATGTCGGCGCCGTAGAGCGGCCCCTTGCCCGGTCGGGTGAGGCTGGGCACGTAGTACAGGCTGGCGCGGCTGTCCGGGTAGCCGAGGAAGAACTGGAAGCCGTAGTCGAGCCGGGCGTGGCAGTTGGTGCAGAGCGGCGTGGAGGCCAGGCGCTTCCACGAGTCGTGCACGAAGGCGAGGTTGGCCGAGCCGCGGTTGAGGTCGAGCACCTGCTGGGTGGTGGCGCCGAAGCTGTTGCGCCCCTCGCACCACATCATCTCGTAGAAGGCGCGCTGGCGCTGGCGCCGGTCCGGGTTGGCGTGGAGCAGCTGGGGCGTGGTCAAGACGCCGGCGTGCTGGCCAGGGGCGATCTCCTCGCGCGGAGCCCACTGTCCGTCCGCCGGCCAGGTGTCCAGATCGGCGAGGACCTTGTCGACGTCGGCCAGCTCGAGGCTGCCGATCTTCTGCCGCCGGTAGTAGAGCTCGGCGTTGCGGTCGCGGAACGTGGCGTTGCTGGTGAAGATCTCCTCGGCCGGGAGGTCGTGCTCGACGACGTGCTGCACGGTGCGCTCGACCTCGCGCTTCATGCTGTCGTGGAACTCGTAGTACTGGGTCTGGTCCCGCACGCAGCGGATGAGGGCCGGGCCGCAGCCGCATTGCGGGCTGACCTCGTTCTCCGGCGAGCCGACCTGGCTGTCGCAGGCCAGGAACGACGACGAGTGGAAGCCCTTCGTCTCGGGCGAGATCCGCCACCGCTCCGGGCGATAGGCGTCGGGGCAGACCATGACCTCGCGGTCCGGATCCCACCACGGCCGCACCGGCACCGCCTCGGCCGGCTGGCACGGCTTGCGGATGTAGTAGAGGACCCGGCCGTGCTCGTCGGGCTGGTCGGTCTGCTGCATGATGAAGCCGGTCGGCAGCGCGTAGTAGTTGCGGACGTTCAGGTAGGTGCCGAAGATGAGGGTGGGCAGGAGGTCGCGGCCGAACTCCGGGCGGTCGACCAGCTCGTCGATCAGGCGCTCGGCGTCGTGCCCGTCCTCGGCCAGGCGGCTGGCCCACCTGTCGACCTCCACGGCCGAGAGCGCGCCGCCGGTCAACGAGTTGAGCGAGGAGACCAGCTCGCGTGCCGCCGGCGCTCCGGTGGGCCCTGCGGACGGTGTATGGGAAGCGGCGGCCAGCGCCGCGGCGACGACGGCCACGCGGCCGAGCTTGCGGTAGGCCATCATCAGGTGAGCAGGAAGTCGAGCACCGCGCCGGTGTAGCCGTAGCGCTGCGGATCGAGGCCGGCCAGGACCATGAGCGTGGTGCCCACGTCGTCGAGGATGATCTCGCGCCCGCCGCCGCGCTGCGGCACCCGGCCGGTCGACAGCGAGATCGGGCGCGCCTCCATCTCGGTGCCGGTCTGGCCGAACACCTGTCCCGCGGCGATGCCGGGGCCGGAGAAGAAGAAGGCGGTCTGCGGCAGGTGGTCCTTGCCGAGCATGTCGTTGAGGCGCGGGAAGCGGCCGAGGTCGGACCCGCCCACCACCGCGGTGGTATCGGCCAGGACGCCGTGCTGGTTCTTGCGCGAGCCGAGCGCGTCGAGGAACCAGGAGAAGTGCTTCACGAAGTTGCCGTTCATGTCGGACTGGCGCGCGTCGTTGCGCTGGTGCGTGTCCCAGCCGAGCAGGCCCACGTCGATCAACACGCCGCAGGTCAGGTCGTTCTCGAGCAGCCAGACCGTGCGCTGCATGCTCTCCGCCATCGACTGCGCGACGTAGTCGTCTGCGACCTGGGTCGGGACGAACGGCTCGACCTGCGTCATCCGGGTGAAGAAGGCGGCGACGTCGTCGAGGTGCTCGGCGGTGACCTGCCCCTCGCGCGAGAGCGCACCGCGGCGCCGGAGGCTGGCCGACTCGCGCTTCATCACGCTGGCCATCGACGCCAGCTGATCCTTGTCAGCCTCGGCCATCGCCTCCCAGATGGTCCGCTCGCCGTAGTAGAAGCGGTCCGGGTTGCCGAAGAAGCTCGGGGTGTGCAGCACCCGGTGGAACATGTTGAGGTGGATCGCGGCGATCGGCTGATCCTGGCGGCGCTGGCGCCCGATGATGTCGAGGACGCCGGGCATCCGCTCGGACACGTTCGTCTTGAGCCGGACGAACTGCTTGAGACCTGTCTCGTGATTGGCAGTTCCGACCTGTACACCGTTGAGGAAGGAGAGCCGATCCGCGTAGCGCGCCAGCGGCGCGAAGTGAGCGCCGAGCCGGAGCTTGCCGGAGTCGACGATCTGGTTCTTCTGCGGCAGGTCGATGTCGCCGCGGACCTCGCCGCGCGTCTTCGGGTCCGTGGTGTAGACCGTGTCGTGTCCCCCGCTCAGCAAGAGCTGCACGAAATAGCGGGGACGCTGCGCCTTGACAGATGTGTCGGCGTCCTTGCTGTTCTTGCGTCCGCTCGTCGAGCGGCCACAACCCACGCCGTCGAGCAGAAGCCAGGCCGTGGTCCCGGCGGCCAGCCTGATGAAGTCACGTCGACTGCTCATGAGCGCGTGTTTTCCTGCTCTTTCGAATGCCTCGGGCCGAGAATGGGTGAGGTTGCATCCCACCCCTCCGCGGACATCGCGCTCTACCCCGTATCGACTCGGCGCGTTGCGAACATCATGCTAGCGCAAGGCTGTCGATGATCGGAACCTAGCATACCGGTTCCCGGCGGGGTGGACCTTTGTTAGGATGTTCAGGCTCTTTGAGCCCTTTCCGTACAGAGCACCAGGAGATAACTGAAAACCATGGATGCGGCTGCGCAGCAAGCGGCGGTACCGACGGGAGCCACCCTCGCGATCGACAAGTTCATCGAGGGCTCCATCACCTGCCTCCGCTTCCAGGGAACGATCGACGAGGCCTTCGACGGCAAACGACTGGCCGCCTCGATCAAGTGTTCGACGCTGATCCTCGACATGGGGGCGGTGAAGAAGATCTCCTCCTTCGGAATCCGCGAGTGGACGGATTTCATCAAGGCGGTCGAGCGGCAAGTCCAGCAGCTCATCGCGATCGAGTGCACCCCGAAGGTGGTCGATCAGATCAACATGGTCTCGCAGTTCCTCGGGACCAAGGGCCAGGTTTTCAGCTTCTACGCCCCTTATCGCTGCGATTACTGCGACATCGATCGCCGCGTGCTGTTCCAGATCGACCGGGATCAGGCGGCCATCCGCGGCCTTCGCCCGCCCGAGCAGCTGTGCGAGACGTGTAGCCGGCCCGAGTACTTCGACGAGGAGCCGGGCGCGTTCTTCTCGTACGTCGCCACCCAGCAGCCGTTCGAGCTCAGCCCCGAGATCGTCGAGTTCCTCAGCTCGAAGCTGCGCTACGCGCTGGCCGGCGGGGACCGCCGCCTGCACGTCGACAAGCAGATCGAGGGCCGCAGCACCTACCTCAAGTTCGTCGGCAACCTGGACGGCTCGCTGCCCAGCACCAAGATCGCGGAGGGGCTCGAGGGCGTCATCGTGGTCGACCTGTCGGGCGTCGGCACCGTCGATCTGGCCGGCGCCGCCGAGTGGCGCAACTTCATCACCATGACCAAGTCCACCGCCGAGCGGGTGTACCTGGTCGGGGTTCCGCCGGTGATGCTGCAGCGCCTGACTCGGCCCGGCGACCTGGGCGATCACCTGGTGTCGTTCACGATGCCGTACTCGTGCGCCAAGTGCGCGACGACGGGGTCGCAGCTCATCGAGGTCGCCGAGCACTACGACATCCTCAAGTTCGCCACGCCGCCGGAGATGAAGTGCACGCAGTGCAAGTCGTCGACCGTGTGCGTGGCGCCCGAGGCGCTGCTGTCGCGCCTGCGCGCGCTCCCCAACGTCGAGATCGACTCGCCGCTGCGCAAGTTCATCAAGGAGATGCGCGAGCGCAAGCCGGAGCGGCCGCAGCCGCTCAAGAAGGCGACCGCGGCCGGGTCGCGGCTCGGCATGTTCGCCACGATCATGGTCATCGCGGTGGTGGCGGCCGGGTCGCTGGTGGTCATCAACTGGTACCAGCAGCGCGAGACGCTGAGCCAGCTGGAGAGGGTGACCTCGGAGGCGAAGCCGTCGGCGCCGGTGGCGCCGCGGCCGGCCTGGATCACCTCCGACACGCCGCTCTCCTCGTACTGCACGGCGTACGCCGACAAGCTCGCCTGCGTGGGCGTGTCGTCGTACCTGGTGTCGCGCGACGCGGCCCGGCTCGAGGCCATCAACGGCGCGCTGGAGGAGATGGCCAACACCATCGGCCTCAAGATCCCGGTGAAGGGCTTCGAGGAGGTGGTGCGGCCGCTCTTCGGCAGCGTCCGGGCCGACGCGCTGCGCGCGCTCGATACCGCGCGCTCGGCGCCGGCCAGCGACGGCTACAAGCGGGCGCTCGAGGTCGTGCGCACGGCCCGGCAGGCCGCCGCCGAGGCGCTGCCGCTGACCGGCGGCTCGGCCGCGCCGGTGCAGCAGGCCGACTGGTACTGGGAGGAGTACAAGCGCTCCGATGCGACGGGCACCGAGTTCCTGGTGTTCGTGCGCTTCGACCTGAACGCCGAGGGGCTGAGGTCGCTGATGGACGAGTACTCGGTGCCGGTCGAGGTGGCGGGCACCAAGGTGGTCACCATGTTCCCCGGCCTGGTCTGGCGCACCCCCGACGTCAAGCAGGGCGTCGTCGCGCTGGAGGTCGGCGGCCGCCTGAAGAGCCTCGGGCTCGAGAACCGCGACCTGGTCACGGCCGTGAATGGCCAGCCGGTGCGCAACAGCCGCGACTTCGCCGCCCGGCTCGAGAAGGACGATCGCTCGCTGGTCCTCACGGTCAGGGGCAAGGACGGCAAGGCCCGGGAGCTGCGTCGGTAGCGCTCGCCGCGGGGCGCCTCGTCCCCCCGCGAACATCGTCGGAAGACCCGAATCGACCGGCTGGCTGGTGGCCGGCCGGTCGGAGTCGAGCCGAGGGCGTCTCGGCGCGGTGATGCGCGGATGACCGCGCGCTCGACGACCCGCATGGCTGGCTCGCGGCCGGCGGCATGCTGCGCGGCATCCGGGGGGGGCGCGCGCCGGCCTGGCGGGTCAGCGCCGGGCGCGCGCGTCGCTGCGAGGCCCGGGCGGTGCGACCGTGAGGCCCGACGGTGCGCCGGCGAGGGAGCCCGCCGTGGTCGGCGTCGGCTCGGAATCGGCCGGCCGCCGATCCGCTGCCGGCTCGCCCGATCCGCGACCGCGCAGGCGAGCCGGGCCGGCCTCGCTCCTGTCCGGCGCCGCGAGGCCTGGGTCGGGAGAGGCCGGGCCGCTCGGCGATGAGCAAGCGGCCCGGCGCGGCGAGCGCCGCGGTTACTGCACCTTGATGACGACGCGGCGGTTCTTGCCGTTGGTGCCGGGGCGGAACTCCGGCTTCGTGCTGCCGAGACCCTCGGCGGTGATGCGCGACTCCGCGACGCCCTGCTCGACCAGGAACTCCTTCACCGACCGGGCCCGCGCCTCGCTGAGCGCCTGGTTGGCCTCGGGCGCGCCGGTCGTGCTCGCGTGGCCCTCGACCACCACCGAGCGGTCCGCGTTCTTCTGCAGCCACCTGGCGTTCTTCGTCAGCTTGGCGCGGGCGCGCGCGCTCAGGTCGGCCGTGCTGTTACCGAAGAAGATCCGCTTGGTGAAGTGGGCCGGCGACCGGTCGGCCTCCTCGTCGGCGTTCACGTCGGCCGTCGCCGAGGTGTCGGCGGTCACCGCGACCACGCGCTTGCCGCGACCGGCGGGCGCGGCCGTGTCATCGGGCGTCGCGGCCGGGGGAGTCGCCGCGGCGGTCGTCGGCTCGGTGGCGCCGCTGCCCGAAGCCTCGACGGCGCGCTCCTCGGTGTCGGCGCCGCCGCCGGCGGACACCGGGCCGCCGCGATCCTGCTCGCGTTCGGGACCGGTGCGGATCGGAGCGCGCTCGCCGCGCGACGTGCGCTCCGGCGTGCGGGCGACCAGCGTCCGTGTGGGCGAGGCGCCCAGCTGCTCCTCGACCAGGTTGGCGTCGGCCTTGGCGTTGCCGCGGCGCACCACGACCAGCGCGCCCGGCCAGCGGGTCTTCGCCTCTTCCTCGTGATCCGGATCGGCGACGATGGCGTGGTACTTCACCCGGCGGGCCTCGTCGGCGCTGGCCGCCACCTCGACCTTGTGGCCGCGAGCGGATAGCTCCTTGGAGAGCGCTCTCGGTGGATCACCGAGCAAGAGGATCTGGCTGGGGTTCGTGGAGCGATCCGCTTGTTTCTTGACGCGCGGCGCCTTGATGTTGAGCTTCACGCCGCATGCATCGGCGCGCAGCTCTCTGACCAGCAACACGGTCGCAAGGGCGGCAAGGACCAGGACGAGACGACGACACATTGGCTTCTCCCCGGGGTAAAAACGTTCGTGAGTATACGCGCGGCCAAACTGACCAGGCAAGGAAGCACCCCCCCGAGGTAGCCTGCTTCCCTACCGCGTGTAGAGCCACGTGCCGGTGCGCCCCACATCGGTTCCGACAGCCGGATTCTGATAGCCTTTTCTAGATGGCTGAAGAATTCGCGCTTCGCGTTACCGACAGCCCGCGAGAGCTGCTGATCACCGTGGCCGGCGTCGTCTCCGAGGAAGCGAAGCTCGAGGTGCCCGATCCGCACGGTCGACGCGTCGTCATCGACGTGCGCGGCGTCGAGCGCATGAACTCGATGGGCGTTCGTAACTGGATCGATTTCATGGAACGGCTGCAGTCGCGGACGTCGGAGATCGTGATCCGCCAGATGCCGCCGGCCATGGTCTCTCAGGCCAGCATGATCACCACCTTCATCGGCGACAGCCGCGTCGAGTCGTTCCTGTCCCCGTGGTACTGCCCGGGCTGCGAGAACACGATCGAGCAGCTGCACGGCTACCTCGACGACCTCCCGATCGCCATCGCGTGCCCCAAGTGCCGCACGCCGATGGAGCTGGACTGGGATCGCGAGGCCTATCTCGCCTTCCGCACCGCTTGACATGCGCACGCGATGCGACAAGATCCGACTTCGATTCGCGGGACTAACTCAGTGGTAGAGTGTCAGCTTCCCAAGCTGAAAGTCGCGGGTTCGACCCCCGTGTCCCGCTCCAGTCGCTTCGCTCCTTCTGCGTGACAGAGCCGCGCCGCGGTCGACCGAGCCGACGATCCTGTCGCGCTGGCCGGATCGACTATACTGGGCGGCAATGGCCCGCGAGCCGCCCAGCCTGCGGTATCAGCTGAGCGGACGCATCGGGGGCGGCGGGATGGCCGAGGTGTTCGAGGCCACCCTGGTCGGGGCCGAGGGATTTGCGCGTCCGGTCGCGGTCAAGCGCATCCAGCCGTCGCTGTCGAGCGACGCCACCTTCGGCCAGATGTTCGTCAACGAGGCGCGCATCGCGTCGCTCCTCCACCACCCGAACATCGCCGCGGTGCTCGACTTCGACCGGGACGAGGACGGCCGCTACTTCCTGGTCATGGAGCTGATCCGCGGGGTCGACCTCCGCCAGCTCATGGACACCGGCCTGGTGCCGCCCCGGATCGCGGTGCACATCGCCGCCGAGATTCTGCGCGGACTGGACTACGCCCACGAGCTCGAGCACGCCGGCCGCCGGCTCGGCATCGTTCACCGCGACATCTCCCCGCACAACGTGATGGTCTCGTGGGACGGGGCGATCAAGGTGGTCGACTTCGGCATCGCCAAGGCGATGGCAGAGACCGGCGTCTCGCGGGGCGGCGCGGTGAAGGGCAAGGTGGCGTACATGAGCCCCGAGCAGGCCAACGCGTTCGAGCTCGACGGTCGCACCGACGTCTTCGCGGTCGGAGTCGTTCTGCACGAGATGCTGGTCGGCGACCGCCTGTTTCGCGGCTCCACCGAACCGGAGATCCTGGCCCGCCTGCTGACCCAGCCGATCCCGCACCCGGCCGAGCTGGCGCCGCACACCCCGCTCGACCTGGACGTGGTGGTGATGCGGATGCTCGAGCGCGATCGGGAC
>Ga0193753_10001813_pt1 | contig 17713 bp, 14 predicted proteins | sample H1c2metaG_FD_144925 | JGI IMG/M metagenome (GOLD analysis project Ga0193753, IMG submission 144925) | Soil microbial communities from a riparian zone of the East river system, Colorado, United States - H1c2 | ecosystem: Environmental > Terrestrial > Soil > Riparian zone | place: USA: East...
AGCAATACGGAGCGGTTGCCTACCATGACGGAGACGCGCGGAGGCGTGCCGGGTGGCGGGGTTGCGCCGGATTGCTGCCTGGGGTGCGGGGGCACGAGTCTCGACCTCAGATTGAATGATAAGGAATTGCAGCAAGAACGGACAGGAGAGGGCAGGATTCGACTGCAATGGGGGAGGGGAGGGGTGTATCTCTATAGAAGAGGCGCTGAGATGAACCTTATCGAGAGCATCGTTGACACTTTTATTCTGACGGTTGGGATTACGCCGCCGCGGCCGGAGCAGAGGCGGATGGCGAGTATCTTTATCGCGACGGGGCTGTTCGGGACGGTGGCGGGAGTGGTGGCTTTTGTGTGCTTTCTGGTGCAGCGGCTGGGGACGCGCTGAGGCCGGAGCGGGGAGGGTGGGGCTAGAATCTTCGTATGGGCCTGACCTCTGATGTTTCTCCTGCGACGCGGGTAGTTCATGCGGTGTGCTCGCATGATTGTCCGGACTCCTGCGGCGTCCTGGTGACGGTGGACGAGCTGAGCGGCAGGGCGGTGAAGATGCAGGGCGATCCCTCGCATCCGGTGACGCGGGGATTTTTGTGCGGCAAGGTGGCGAAGTATCTGGACCGGGTGTATTCGCCGGACAGGCTGCTGTATCCGATGCGGCGGAGGCGGGGGGTGGCGAAGGGGCCGCTGCCGCAGGGGCGCGAGGCGGAGGCGTTCGAGCGGATCAGCTGGGATGAGGCGCTGGATGAGATTGCGGCGCGGCTGAAGGGGATTGCGGCGGATTTTGGGCCGGAGAGCGTGCTGCCGTACAGCTATGCGGGGACGATCGGGCAGTTGGGGTATGGGTCGATGGATCGGCGATTTTTCTACCGGCTGGGGGCTTCGCAGCTGGATCGGACGATCTGCTCGACGGCGGGCGGGGCGGCGCTGACGAGTGTGTATGGGGTGAAGCTGGGGACGGCTCCGGAGGACTTTGTCCATGCGGGGCTGATCATTGCATGGGGGGCGAATATCCATGGCAATAATATCCACCTGTGGCCTTTTATCGAGGAGGCGAGGCGGGCGGGGGCGCGGCTGGTAGTGATCGACCCGTACAGGACGCGGACGGCGGCGCTGGCGGATGAGCATCTGGCGATCAATCCGGGGACCGATGCGGCGCTGGCGCTGGGGCTGATGCAGGTGATTTTGAGCATGGGGCTGGAGGATCGCGAGTATGTGGAGCGCTGCACGCATGGGTTTGCGGAGCTGCGGGAGTATGCGCTGAGGCCGGAGTATTCGCCGGAGAGGGTGGCGGCGGCTACGGGGATTTCGGCGGAGGCGATTGTGCGGCTGGCGCGGGCGTATGCGGGCGCAGGGCGCGGGGGCCGGGGGCCGGCGGCGATTCGGCTGAACTATGGGATACAGCGGAGTGAGAATGGGGGGACGGCGGCGCGGGCGGTGTGCATGCTGCCGCTGCTGACGGGGGCGTGGAAGTACAAGGGGGGCGGGCTGCAGCTGTCGACGTCGGGATCGTTTCCGTTCAACGGGGGGGCGCTGCAGATGCCGGAGCTGATGAAGGCGAGTCCGCTGGGGCGGGCGGCGAGGGTGGTGAATATGAGCTTGCTGGGGGAGGCGCTGACCTCGCTGGGGGAGAGCGGGACGAGTGAGGCTCCGGTGAAAGCGATGTTCGTGTACAACTCGAATCCGGCGGCGATTGCGCCGAACCAGAACGACGTTCTGCGGGGGATGAGGCGCGAGGATCTGTTCATGGTGGTGCATGAGCAGTTCTTTACAGATACGACGGACTATGCGGACTATGTGCTGCCGGCGGGGACGTTTCTCGAGGTGAAGGATGTGCAGGGGGCGTATGGGCATCTGTTTGCGCAGGTGTCGCAGAGGGCGATTGAGCCGCTGGGCGAGGCGAGGAGCAATGTGGCGCTGTTCGGCGAGCTGGGACGGCGGATGGGATTTGAGGAGGAATGCTTCGACGACCGGGAGGATGAGCTGATCGACCAGGTTCTGGCGACGAGCGATCCGTGGTTTGCGGGGGTGACGCGGGAGAGGCTGGAGCGCGAGGGGCATGTTGCACTGCAGCTGCCGCGGAATGAGGCGGGGGAGGTGCTGCCGTTTTCGACGGCGGAGTGGTTCAGGACGCCGAGCGGGCGGGGAGAGCTGGTGCCGGTGCCGGTGTTTGCCGCGCCGGTGGAGTCGCGGGCGCATGCGGGGGAGGGGGCGTATCCGCTGGAGTTTCTGCCGAGGAAGGCGGACAACTTTATGAACTCGACGTTCGCGAATCTGGCGGTGCACCAGAAGATGGAGAAGAGGACGGCGGGGGTGCTGGAGATGCATGCGACGGATGCGGCGGCGCGGGCGATTGCAACGGGGGATACGGTGGAGGTGTTCAACGGGCGGGGGAGCATCTCGCTGCGGGTGGTGGTGAATGCGCAGGTGTCGGCCGGGGTGGTGGCGGGGCGGCTGGATTGGAATAAGCTGTCGGCGAATGGGGCGAATGTGAATGCGTTGACCAGCGAGCGGCTTACGGATATCGGCGGGGGACCTACGTTTTATTCGACGCTGGTTGAGGTTCGGAAGGCGTGAGGGCGACCGCGGATGCTCGCGGATTGAAGACGGACAATTGAGCCGGAATGGTTGAGGAGTTATCGATGGAGAATGGGTTGCCGGGGTTGGAGGAGATTCGGCGGGCGGCGGAGCTGGTGTATGGGACGATGCCGGCGACGCCGCAGTACACGTGGCCGCAGATCAGTGAGCGTGCCGGGGCCGAGGTGTGGGTGAAGCATGAGAACCATACGCCGGTGGGAGCGTTCAAGCTTCGCGGCGGGCTGGTGTATATGGACTGGCTGGCGCGGGAGCGGCCCGAGGTGAAGACGGTGGTGTCGGCGACGCGGGGGAACCATGGGCAGTCGATTGCGCTGGGGGCGGCGCGGAGCGGGATTCGCGCGGTGATCGTGGTTCCGCGGGGGAACAGCGTGGAGAAGAACCGGGCGATGCGAACGCTGGGTGCGGAGCTGGTGGAGCATGGGGAGGACTTTCAGGAGGCGCTGGAGCATGCGGTGCGACTGGAGCGGGAGAATGGGTGGCACTGGGTGCCGAGCTTCCATCGGCTGCTGGTGACGGGCGTGGCGACGTATGCGCTGGAGTTTCTGTCGGCGTGTCCGCAGCTGGAGACGGTGTATGTGCCGATTGGGATGGGCTCGGGGATCGCGGGGATGATTGCGGTGCGGGATGCGCTGGGACTGGCGACGAAGATTGTCGGGGTGATCTCGAAGCAGGCTCCGGCGACGGCCCTGTCGCTGGCCGCGGGGCAGGTGGTGGAACATGCGGCGGAGACGAGGATTGCGGATGGCGTGGCGTGCAGGAGGCCGGATGCGACTGCGCTGGAGATCATACGGGCGGGGATGGAGCGCATCGTCCAGGTGGAGGACGACGAGGTGGAGGCGGCGATGCGGGTTTACTTCACCGATACGCACAATGTAGCGGAGGGGGCCGGGGCGGTGGGGCTGGCTGGCCTGCTGAAGGACAAGGGGAATGGTGGGCGTCGTGTGGGGACGGTGCTCTCCACCTGGAATGTGGATGGGAGCGTGTTTGGCGGCGTGCTGAGTGGCGCGGCCGGGGCGTAGGGGTTGCTATCTTTTATCTGACACTTTGTTGAAGGCCAAATCTTAATTGTAAGTTCGGGAGCAGTTCATGAGATTTCTCTCCAGTCGGCGTTTTCTTGCCATCTATTCGGGTGTTCTTACCTTGACGTTTGCTGTGACGGTTCTGACGGCGTTCAAGGCGTCTCCGCAGAACGCGACCTTCGATCAGTTGACGGTCCAGCGGCTGAACGTGGTGGAGCCGGATGGGACGACGCGCATGGTGCTGTCGAACAAGGCGCAGTTTCCGGGGCTCTACTATCACGGGAAGGACCATGCGCGAACGGACCGCGACTCTGCCGGGATGATCTTCAACAATGACGAAGGCACGGAGAACGGTGGGCTGATCTTTGGGGGGTACAAGGATGCCAAGGGTGTAGCGCATGGGTACGGGCATCTGAGCTTCGACCGCTACGATCAGGACCAGGTGGTGAACATCGAGCAGAACGAGGATGGGGATCAACGCACTTCGGGGATCGCCATCAACGATGTCGGGGAGTATGCCTTGACGCCGCAGTTTATGGATGAGGTAGAGCGAGTGAAGTCGATGCCGCATGGAGCGGCGCGGGCGGAGGCATGGAAGAGCTTCAAGGCGAAGTATCCCGGCGACGCCAACCGGGCGTACCTGGGGCGCGCCTCCGACAAGTCTGTGGGTCTGAGCCTGCGGGATACGAAGGGCAGGGAGCGGCTGCGGATGGTGGTGAAGCCGGATGGCGCGCCGGTGATCGAGTTTCTGGATGAGGCGGGTAAGGTTGTGAACGAATATAGCGCGGTGACGCGGACGGGGCGCTAAGGCTTATCGACATATTCTTCTGGCAAAGAGGCACACAAGCGCCCTGCGCGGGCGGCGCCCACTTCGTGGGGGGTGTACCGGCTTCGCCTACTGCCTCCCGTTGGTCGGCTTGAAGATTCTGGCGACCATCGGGAGCACCATCCGAAGGGGTATACAAGTCACGAAGTGACCGCCCCACGCGCAGTGGGACCGGCCGTCAGGCCATTTAGACAGCTCGCGCAGAAACACCCCATAGCTTCGACACCTCTTCGGCGATCAGATCGGGCATCTCTTCCGGGAAGAACAGGTTCGCATCTTCTACGCGTCGCACGCCGCGCGAACCGGGTAGGGTCTGGTTGAGCCAGTCTGCCCACTCGACCGCGAAGAATATGTCCTTGAGAGCCCACACCATGCGTGCGGGGCCCTGCCATTGATGCAGCTGTTCGCGGATGGCCACGAGGGAGTTCGTGCCCATCGAAATCGTATATTCGTTGACCTGCGATCTTCTAAGTGGAGTCTCGACGAGGGGCCGGAAGTAGGTTTCGATTGTCTCGTCCGTAAGCTTCTCCGGGTAGGTGTATGCCAGTCCGCCGATTCCCTTGGCGGATCGGGCAAGCTGCTTGTCGTTTAGCTGGGGGATGAGGAACTTGTCCACCAGGGTTCCCTTCTTTGCCAGCTCGAGGATGCCGAGGAACTCGGCAGGAGGGCTATTTGTATCCACGTCGCAGTTGGTCAGCAAGAGGGTCCGGACACGTCGAGGATATTTTACGAGGAAGTGCTGGGCCACCAGGCCGCCGCTATCGTTTGCCACGAGGTCGACGGCATCGACGTGCAGTGAGTCGAGCAGCATGGCGAGCATGTCGGCCTGCGTCTCGGGTGAGATTGGCTGTCCCGCTGGGGTCTGGGTGTAGCCCATGCCCATCACGTCCGGGGCGATGCACCGGCGATGTGTGTGCAACCTCTCGAGCGCTCCGCGCCATTGATAGCCGTTGAGCGGATAGCCGTGGATGAAGAGTGCCGCTGGTCCGTGGCCGTGTTCTACGTAGGCGACCCGGCTTATCGGCAGGTCGGCGAAGCGCCGCGACCGGCGATACCAGGCTGCGTCGATGGGTTCGGGCTGCTTTGCGAAGCTTTGCCGGTCCAATGCTGATGTTGCGACGATTGCCGAAGAAGTTTTTAGAAAGTCTCTGCGTCTCATGCCCGTAGTATCGTTCGCGGGGATGGCGCTATGCGCGCATGTTCGGACGCTTTGGAGCACGATCGGCGGGGAAACTTCAGAGAGCGGCGGAGGTCTCGGCCAGCAGGCGCTTCATGGCGCGTGGAGGGACGCCCAGCAGGCGGCGCATGTGCCGGGCCATGTGGCTCTGGTGTGCGAAGCCTGCGGCCAGGGCTATGTCGGCCATGGAGAGTCCGTCGTGCATGAGAAGCGTTTTGGCGCGCTCGACCCTGCGCTGGATGACGTACTGATGCACCGGCATCCCCATGGATAGGCGGAAGAGGGTCTTCATGTGTGAGGCGCTTACGCCTGCGACTGCGGCGATCTGTTCGAGCGACAGATCTTCGGCGAGCTGGTCTTCGACGAACGACAGGACCTGCTTCAACCTGTGGCCGCCCAGGCCTTCGTTTCGTTCTGCCGGAGGCTTTGCCGTGGAGCTGTGGCGCGCTACCAGCCGCGAGGCCATTGCAAGGGCGAGCCCGTCGAGATAGAAGCGGCCAGAGGGACATCCTGACTCCATCTCGCGCTTCATCGCCCAGCCCAGGGCTTCGAGCTCGGTATCGCGGACTTGAAACCGGTTGCGAATTTCGATTCGGGATGCGTCCAGCCCGGACTCGTCGGCTACGGTGCGGAGCAGGGATTGAGGGAGACTGAGAAGGAGCGCCATGTCGTGCGCGTCGTGCATCTCCCACCGGCTGGGCGTGTGCGCGGGGATGATGTCGATGTCGCCGTGCACGGCGGTGCCGATGTGGCGTCTACCGTCGCGCCGGCAGGCGAGCTTTGCCGGTGCGCCGACATGGATGCTGATGAGGACGTTCTCCAGCCCGGGAACGTCGAGCACGCCCATGGGATCCCGGCGCAACTGAAATGCGACGCCCTGCGCGGTTCTTGCGTGGGCCAGGATCTCCGGCGAGTTGTTCTCCTGCGGCATTTATTTCCTCGCTTGGCGAGCTTGGAAGAAGATACGAATATAGCCCACTAGCGGTTCCGGACGTAGGCGTTATCTAAGGCCCTTTATTTAAGGTGCCTCTATCGCACGGCGTAGCGCCGCTCGCGCGAGGAGGCGGGTGGAGTCGAGGGTGGGGAGGGGGGAGTTCGAGTCGTTGATGATGAGCGGGATCTCGGTGCAGCCGAGGACGACGGCGTCGCAGCCCTGTTCTTTCAGGTGGCCGATGAGCTGTTGAAAGGCTGCGACGGCCTCAGGGTTGAAGATGCCATTGACCAGCTCGTCCATGATGATGCGATTGATCTGTTCGCGTTCGGCGGCGTTTGGGCGGACGTACCCCAGGCCGCGGGCTGTGAGTTTTTCCGGGTAGACTCCGCTTTCGACGAGCCAGCGGGTTCCGGTGAGGCCGAGGCGGCGGAATCCTCGCTGGGCGGCCTCCGCGGCGACGACTTCTGCGATGTGAAGCCAGGGGAGCGGGGAGCGCGGCTCGACGAAGGGAAGCGCCTGATGCATGGTGTTGTCGGGGCAGATGAGGAAGTCAGCGCCGGCCTTGGCGAGCTTGTCGACGGAGGAGAGCATGATCTCGCCTACGCCCTGCCAGTCGTTGCGGTCGATGCATTCCATGTAATCGGCGAGCGAGGGCGTGTGCATGGTGACCTCGGGATGGGCGTGAGGGCCGAGGACTTGTGCGGCTTCCGCGCAAATGGTTCGATAGCAGAGGGCTGCCCCTTCGGCGGAGCAGCCAACGATACCGATGTGGAGGGGCATGGCCTGATTTTACAAAGGTCTGCGGAGGCATTGCCTGCGGGTCGGCTTTCTGGCCGTGGTTGGTATGATTTAGCCGGGGATTTAGCTGGGAATTAATAGGGGATGCGCCGGGAGAGATCGCGATGTATGCAGCGGGGTTTCAATGTGCGGGGTGCGGGGAGTGGGTGGAGACTTCGGTGGATGAGTCCGGGGGATCGAAGCAGCAGTATGTGGAGGACTGCCAGGTGTGCTGCCAGCCGAATGTGCTGACGGTGCGATGGGATTCGTCGGCGGAAGATTTTACGATTTCGGCGGAGTTGGAGAGCTAGGCTAGAGGGAATGCCTTTGTTGGAGCGGGTTCGTCCAAGGGGGCAAAGCAGGATTTTGAGGCAGCTGCGACCGGCTGGCGTGACCGGAACTTTGAGGTGAACTCGCTAACGGCTGGCCGCTCCCATATAATCAGGACTTCGCTTAGTGTGACGGCGGAGCGTCATTTTTAGAGCAGTGAGGGTGTGCGTATCTTTACCGTGAATCGAGAGAGCGGAAGCTCCCTGAAAAGCAAGACCAAGACTGTGTGCACGCGCTCCAGCCGCACCCGCATTGTTAATGCCGTGTCGATTTTTGTCCTTGCCGCAGCGGCGGCTCCTGCGTTGCTGGGCCAGGCTGCACCGGGTGCCGCGAGCACGCCGACGTCGGGCGAGGGCGTGCAGGCACTGTGCCAGCCGCAGGTGATCGGCAACCGCCGGATTCCGAAGGAGTCGGTGCTGGCGCGGCTGTTCAGTCACCAGGGAGACCTGTATGACCCGTTGGTGGTGGAGCGGGACTTCAACTCGCTGTGGAACACGGGATACTTCGACGATGTGCGGATCGAGCGGGCGGACACTGCAAAGTGCGTCCAGCTTGTGATCTTCGTGCGCGAGAAGCCGACCATCCGCGAGATCAACTACAAGGGACTGAACGCGGTCTCGCAGTCGGATGTGCTGGAGCGGTTCAAGAAGGCGAAGGTGCCGCTTTCGGTAGAGAGCCAGTATGACCCGACCAAGGTGAAACGGGCAGAGGTGGTTCTGCGGGACCTGCTGGCCGAGCACGGGCACCAGTTCGCCGCAATCCGGACCGAGATCAAGACGATTCCTCCGGCGGCGGTGGCGATCACCTTCAACATCAAGGAAGGTCCGACGGTGAAGGTGGGCAAGATTGCCTTCCAGGGAAATACCAGTTTGAACGACCGCACGCTGCGGGCGGCGATGAAGAACCTGAGACCTATCGGGATACCGCACTCCATCATTCTGGAGAACCTGTTTGCGCGGACCTTCGACGCGAGCAAGCTGGACGAGGATACGGAACGGGTTCGCCAGGCGTACCGCGACCGAGGCTACTTCAAGGCGCTGACGAGCGAGGCGCAGACCCATGTGCGCGATGCGGGTGGACTGAATCCGTTCACGCTGCGGGCTTCGAAGGGCAAGCGGATCGATATCCTGATGCCGGTCGAAGAGGGCGAACGCTACAGGCTTGGGGGAATCACCTTTACCGGGAATAAGGCTTACTCGAACGTCAAGGTGCTTCGGGCGCAGTTCGCGGAGAAGGATGGCGAGTACTTCAACGCCACGATGTTCAGCAAGGGTCTTGAGCAGTTGCGCAAGGCGTATGGCGAAGGCGGCTACATTAACATGGTCGGCAATCCTGTGCCGCGCGTCGACGATACGAAGAAGCTGATCTACCTGGACATCGATATCGACGAGGGCAAGCCCTTCTATGTCTCCCGGATTGAGTTTACGGGTAATTCGATTACGCGCGACAAGGTGATCCGGCGCGAGCTTCTACTGGAAGAGGGACAGGTCTATAACAGCCGGCTGTGGGAGCTTTCGATTCTTCGGCTGAACCAGTTGAACTACTTCGAGGCGTTGAAGGCGGACCAGGACTCCGAGAGCCGCCAGAATGCGGACGACGGGACAGTTGACCTGCTGCTGAAGCTGAAGGAGAAGGGCAAGAACTCCATCGGGCTGAACGGCGGTATCAGCGGATTGTCGGGAACATTCATCGGTCTTAACTATGAGACCAATAACTTCCTTGGGTTGGGCGAGACGCTGTCGGTACAGGCAAATATCGGCGACCTGTCGCGCAACCTGAGCTTCGGGTTTACCGAGCCGTACCTGCGGAACAAGCCGATCTCGCTGGGTGCGCAGGTGTTTACCAGCAAGTACGACTACAACCCGGCCAAGAGCTACTCGATTGCCCAGGGACAGAGCTCGAACCTGACGAATGCGCAGCAGTCGCTGCTGACGAACTATAACCAGGCGACGACCGGCTTGACCCTTACGGTCGGCGAACCACTGCGGCATCTGTTTGCGAAGACCGGCGTATCGCGTATCGGGCTGTCGTATTCACTGTCGCGGTCGTCGGTGACGACGTTCAACGACAATACCCGAAATGTGTTCCAGTCGCTGGCGTTCCGTTCGGGTGTGGCGGGGCAGAATCAGCTTGACGGGATTATCACGTCGGTGTTGACGCCGAGCTTCACGTTCTCGAGCCTGGACCGCGCGGTTGGGCCACATAACGGAAAAGACTTCAACGTTTCGGTGCAGGTTGCCGGCGTGGGCGGCAATGTGAAGTACTTTGCGCCGGCGCTGAGCTATCGCCAGTTCTTCCCGATGAAGGGATTGCGAGTGAATCGCGAGGGCCACAATGTTCTCGGCTATCGCCTCCAATTGGCGCACATCGAGGGCTTTGGTGGACAGGTCGCGCCGCCGACGAACCGGCTGTATAGCGGTGGCGAATCGGATATCCGCGGTTTTGACGTGCGGTCGTCGTCGCCGTACACGTTTATCCCAAACAGGGTGCTCTTCAACCTGACGAATCCGGACGGCAATACGGTTCCTCGCGATCCGACGAACCCGGCGCTGGGGAATATTCAGATTCCGCTGCCGGTCTACCGGCTGGTTTCGATTGGTGCGGATACTAGCCTTACCTCGAACCTGGAGTACCGGATTCCTATCGTGAACCAGGTGACGTTCGCGTTCTTCACGGACTTCGGGTTGACGTTCGATGCGTTGCCAGGCCAGTTGCGGCAGAGTGTGGCCGGGCAGGCGGTGCTCAATGGAGCGTCGTATGGTTGCCCGACGATTATCAATGGCTCGTGCTTCGGCGGTCAGTCGGTTACGTTCCCGCAGCTGCTGAAGACGGTGCCGGGCACGAACTTTGTGCCGCGCATGTCCAACGGCGCGGAGCTGCAGGTGATCCTGCCGATCGTGAATGCGCCGTTCCGGTTGTACTACGCGTATAACTCGCTGCGGCTTTACAAGGACGTTCCGCAGCAGCTGGCGGTGCCGAATTCGGGAGCCAACAATACGTTCGAGAGTTACTTCCCGAACTCGGGCGCGGGGCAGTTCAGCTACCAGCAGGCGTTGCAGTTCTATGGGGCGAACTATACCTTGCGGGAGCCGCGTAAGACGTTTCGGCTGACTGTCAGCACTACCTTCTAGAGGGTTGTCCAAGCTGAAGGCTTAACGCGGATTTGCAGCGATAAGGCGGATTTAAGGACGGGCAATGGTGAATGCGGGCTCTCCGCTGCGCCACTCCGGTGAGGCTGTGAGTGGCTTCGGTCGAGATGACTGCTCTTGATACTCTTGATAGTCGATAAGAGTGTCGGATGGCGGCCTTTTGTGGAGATTTAAGAGTGCGAAAGTTGGAGCGGGCGAGGGCAGGGTGAAGTGCGCTGGCTGTTTTGAAGGGTGTTGTCAGGGCGTTTTGGCGGCGCGGGATGCCAGAAGCTTTCTGCGGTCAGCGATGAGACGCTTTCGTTGCGTGGCGGGCATCGATAGGACGGCGCGGGTTTTTGGGGGCAGTTTGGCGTAGATGATGGCGTGAGCTGTCTGGAGCTGCTGCTCCCACTCGGCGAGGCGGAAGACGCTCCATCGTTCGGCGGCTATCCAGTGGGCTCGGGCTAGATAGGGGGCGGGGATGAGGCCATCGATCTCCAACAGCTCAGGGAAGCGCTCGGGACCGGCGGCGTAGGAGATGACTGCCTTGCCGTCGCCATCGAGGTTCAGCAGGGCGAACATCTTGCCGCCGATGGCTTTGTCGCCGACCCAGAAGACGAGGTTGGCTCCCCATTGCATGGTCTCGACGGCGTGGGGGAGTTTGAGGAGGAAGGTGCGGAGGCGGTCGGCGTCCATGGGGGAAGTATAGGACGGAAATGTGGAGCTGGACCATAAGACAAGGCGTAACAGTGAATAAGAGCGATAAAAGCCGATAAGAGCGAGGCGACTGGCTTAAGGGAATGTCTGACGAATCGATTTGCCCCTTCCTAGGGTGTATCGACATATGGAAGGGCATGGCCTGACGGCCGGTCCCACTGCGCGTGGGGCGGTCACTTCGTGACTTGTATATCCCCTTCGGGGTGGGGCTCCCGTTGGTCGCTGGGAAAATTCTTCATGCCGACCATCGGGAGGCAGTAGGCGAAGCCGGTATACCCCCACGAAGTGGGCGCCCCCTGCGCCAGGGCGCCTGCGTGCCTGAAGAGAATATGTCGATACGCCCTAGAGGAGCATACCCCATTTCTTTGGCTGGTCGAGAGGCCCAAGGAGACCCAAAGCTGAAGCATTGGGCTGCCCGCCTTGGGGTACCCAGATGCGAAGAATCCTGATTCGTCAGTGAAACTTCACGGCACGCGGAGGCGGAGGCGGATGGGGCCCTTGGCGGTGGAGGGGTTGACGGGTACGCCGTGCTGGGTGATTTCGATTCGCCCTGCTGCGGCGAGGCGGCGGGCTGCGGCGCGGACTGGTTCCATGAGGGTCTCCCAGTTGCGACGGGCTTCTTTGCCGCCAACGGCCTTGGCCGCTTCGGAGGGGCAGATGGTTTGTTTGGAGCCGCGTTCGGCAAGGAGATCGAGAATGGCGGCTTCGAGGCTTCGAGCAATGTTGTCGGGAAGAGGGCCGCGGCAGGCGTCGCTGCAGTATTTGATGGCGTCCCAGTCAAGTTCCCACTGCTTGCGCCACTGGATGGGGCGGCCGCAAAATTTGCAGAGCTTGTCCTTGTGCGGGGTGGTGCGTTCGGGCTTGCGCTTCTTGTCGGGCATGGCGTGGTTCTAACTCTCCTGATTCTTTATGCTCGGCGGGTTTCGCTTCCTCGTGAGTCGATTCTCTATACTTAATTTCGACCATGCAAAGTTTTCCAACCTTAGACGACCAACTTGACCTCATCATTAAAGGTGCGGCCGAAATTATTCCCCTCGAAGCGCTGAAGGAGCGCATCACGAAGTCGATTGCGACGGGTAAGCCGATGCGCATCAAGGCGGGGTTCGACCCGACGGCGCCGGATCTGCACCTGGGGCATACGGTGTTGATCCGCAAGCTGAAGCACTTTCAGGACCTGGGGCATACGGTCATCTTCCTAATCGGCGACTATACCGGACTGATCGGCGACCCGACGGGCAAGTCGCAGACGCGGAAGGCTCTTACGCGTGAGGAGCTGAACGCCAACGCGGAGACGTACAAGGACCAGGTGTTCAAGATTCTCGACTCGGAGAAGACGGAGGTGCGGTACAACTCGGAGTGGCTGGGGAAGCTGGGTTTTGAAGGGATGATCCGGCTGGCGGCGAAGTTTACGGTGTCGCAGATGCTGGAGCGCGAGGACTTTCATAAACGGTTCCAGGATGAGCAGCCGATCAGCGTGCATGAGCTGCTGTATCCGATGGTGCAGGGGTACGACTCGGTGATGCTGGAGTGCGATGTGGAGCTGGGGGGAACGGATCAGAAGTTCAACCTGATGCGGGGGCGCGATCTGCAGCGGGATGCGGGGCAGCTGCCGCAGATCGTGTTGATGACGCCGATTCTGGAGGGGCTGGACGGCGTGCAGAAGATGTCGAAGTCGCTGGGGAATGCGATTGGAATTCATGAGGCACCGGGGGAGATGTATGGGAAGCTGATGTCGATCTCGGATGAGCTGATGTGGAAGTACTGGGTGTTTTTGACGGACCTGCGGGCGAGCGAGATCTCGGAGATGCAGGCGCAGGTTGCCAGCGGGGTCTTGCATCCGATGCAGGCGAAGAAGAATCTGGCGTGGTCGATTACGCGGGACTTTCATTCGGATGCGGCTGCGGCTGCGGCGGGGGAGAGTTGGGCGAAGCAGTTTCAACAGCGCGGGGTGAGCGAGGATGTACCGGTGGTGCAAGTGTCGATTGAGGCAGAGGGGTTGGTAGCAATTTCGGACTCGCCGACAATTGAAATGAGAATTGCAAAGCTTCTGGTATTAGCTGGATTGGCAAGTTCAACGGGTGAGGCGACCAGGAAGCTCGCGGAGAACGCTGTAAGTGTGAACGGTGAAAAGTTTGCAGGCAAGTTCTATGTGACTGTGAAATCTGCACCTGGGCCTACATTGCGGCTGGGGAAGAAGAGCGTTCGGGTGGAGTGGGTGGGGTAGGCTGGGGCAAACCTTTGGGGTGCGGATGCGTCCTAATGGAGTGAGGACCATGCAGAGACTCAGCCGCAATCTCGCTGTAATTGCTGTGGTTTCGCTGGTTGGGTTATCGCCGGTGCGCGCGGAGCAACAGGACGCCCGGGCGCAGCAGATGGTGCGGAAGGCTGTGGAGACGGAGCTGGCGGCTTCGAAGGTGGACCACTCGAACTGGCAGTATAAAGACCTGGATCGTAAGCCTGAGGGCGCGGCGACGTATTGGGTGGTGGAGACGAAGCAGGGGTCGGTGAAGAAGAAGATTGAGAAGGATGGGAGACCGCTGACGGCGGAGGAGTTGAGCCGTGAGGATGCGCGCATTCAATCTTTTATCAAAGACTCTGCTCTGCTTGCGAAGCAGCGCAAGGATGGCGAGCAGGACGACAGGCGAGCGGAGAGCATGCTGCGGATGCTGCCGGATGCGTTTTTATGGACAGTGAAGAGCGATGCCGGAGATGCGGTGACGCTGGCCTTTGTGCCAGACCCGAAGTTTGATCCGCCTACGATGGAGTCGCGAGTATTTGCCGCGATGGCGGGTGAGATTGTGGTGCACAGGACGCAGAACCGTATTAAGACGATCAAAGGCACGCTGGTGGATAATGTGAAGTTCGGCTTCGGCCTGTTTGGAAAGATGGACAAGGGTGGGACCTTCGACGTGGAGAGGCGGGAGATTGCGCCGGGACTGTGGCAGATTACGGAGTCGCATGTGCATATCCGTGGGCGGGCGCTGCTGTTCAAGAGTATTGGGGAAGACGAGGACGAGGTGAAGAGCGGGTTCCGTCAGACGGCGCCAGCCACGACGCTGGAAGAGGCGGCGAATATTCTGAAGGGTGAGCCGGCCTCTTTGAGCGCGCTGCGGTAAGGACGTGCGGTATATGCTTTGGAGATGAAGGGTAGCCCCTATCCACAGAGCGATCGTGAGTTGATTCGGTTGATTGAGCGGTCGGCGGGACATCGCGCTGGCTATAAACAGTTGGTGAGGGAGCTGGGGCTGGGCGGGGGGCGCGAGCGGCGGTTGCTGCTGGAACAACTGGCTCGGATTACGGCTCGTGGGGAGCTGATTAAAACAGAGAGTGAGCAGTGGAGCCTGCCGGCGGCTGCGCCGGAGAAGACGGCTCGGGTGCGGCGGGATTTCAGCAAGGTGGAGATGCCGGTGGAGCATCGGGCTTCGCGGGATCGGCTGGTGGCGGGCAAGCTGGATCTGCATCGGGATGGGTACGGGTTTGTACGGCCGAATGGGAGTGCGAATCGCGAGGATGATCTTTTTATACCGCCGAATGAGTTGAACGGCGCGATGCAGGGGGATGAGGTTCTGGTGGACGAGGCTCCGCCGGGGCGGGATGGGCGACGAAGTGGGCGGGTTGCGCGGGTGCTGACGCGGCGGAATCCTACGGTGGTGGGGATCTTCCACTATGCGAGGGCGCATGGGCGGGGAGATGCGTGGGAGAGCGCTCCCTTGATCAATGGAAATTATGTGACGCCGCTGGATGAGCGGATGACGCAGGGGATACTGATTCTCGAGGGCGCGGAGGTAGCCTCGATGCCGAAGGAGACGCCGCATCGTGTGCTGGGGGAAGAGGCGCAGGTGCAGCAGGCGCACTGGTCGGATGAGCTTGATCCGCACAGGCCGCTGGAAGGGTTGGCAGTCGATGTGGAGATTACGGATTTTCCGACGCCGGGACGACCGGCACGGGGACGCGTGATCGAGGTGCTGGGGCCGCCGGATGCGTTTGGCGTGGATGTCGAGATTATTATCCGCAAGCACCATCTGCCGTATACGTTTCCGACGAATGTGCTGGCGGAGGCGAGTGCCTCGGCGGAGCAGACGGTCGACACGCTGGATGCGGAGGAGCTGGGGCGACGGAGGGATTTTCGCGGATTGAACATCGTTACGATCGATGGCGAGACGGCGCGGGACTTCGACGATGCGGTGCTGGTGCGCCCGCTGGAGAACGGGAGTTGGGAGTTGCAGGTTCATATCGCGGATGTGAGCCACTATGTAAGGCCGGGGACGGCGCTGGACCTGGAGGCTCGGCTGCGAGGGACCTCGGTTTACTTTCCGGACCGGGCGATTCCAATGCTGCCGCCGCAGCTTTCGAGTGGGATGTGCAGTCTGAGGCCGGATGAGGATCGGCTGGTACTGAGCTGCCTGATGGAGGTGGATGGGCGGGGAGAGGTGCTGGGGTTCGAGGTTTGCGAGGGGATAATTTGCAGCGCAAAGCGGATGACTTATACGCAAATTCAGGCGGTGCTGGATGGAGATGCGGCGACGCGGGGAGAGTTCGCGGAGCTGGTGCCGGAGTTTGAGCGGATGTATGAGCTGGCGCTGAAGCTGAATGCGAAGCGGCATCGGAGAGGGTCGATCGACTTCGACCTGCCGGAGCCGGTGATCCAGTTCGACCCGGATGGGAATATGGAGGCAATTGTGCGGTCGCAGCGCGGGTGGGCGCATCGGCTGATTGAAGAGTTTATGCTGAGCGCGAATGAGTGCGTGGCGCATTGGATCGAGGCACAGGGGGTGGGGAGTCTTTACCGAATTCATGAGACGCCGGACCCGAAGCGGATTGTGGACTTTGAAGAGACGGCGAGCCAGTTTGGGTACTCGCTGGGGTTCAGCAGTCTGCCGGTGAAGCGGATTCAGATGAAGGGTGACAGGCGGGATGCGCGGGGGACGAATCGGCAGGCGAAGACGCATGAGGTAGCCGAGGCGATTCCGGTGACGCCGCAGATGTACCAGAGGCTGACGGCGAAGATCGCGGGGAAGGCGGAGGAGCGGATTCTCGCTTATCTGATGCTGCGATCGTTGAAGCAGGCGCGGTACAGCGAGAAAAATGTGGGGCACTTTGCGCTGGCTTCGCCGAGCTATACGCACTTTACTTCGCCGATTCGGCGGTATCCGGATTTGATTGTGCACCGGCTGCTGCGGGAGTTGATCCAGGGGGGAGCCGATACGAGTGGCGCGGCGATTTTGAGCAGCGATCCGCAGCCCTGGGGGACGGCGCTGACCGGGAAGGGAAAGGCCGAGCGCGTGGAGCGGAGTGAGTTGAAGGGGCCGATTGCCGAGGCGGAGTTAGGGGCGATTGCGGCGGAGTCGAGCCAGGCGGAACGCAGGGCGGACGATGCGGAGAGGGAGCTGATCGAATGGAAGAAGATCAAGTTCATGCAGGACAGGGTGGGTGAGGACTTCAACGCGATCATCCTCTCGTGCACGAAGTATGGATTTTTTGTTGAGCTGGATGAGTTGTTTATCGAGGGTCTGGTGCCGATCGCTACGCTGCAGGACGATCGGTACATGTTTCGCGATACGGACCGGCAGATTGTGGGGGCGCGGAACGGGCGGGTATTCAAGATGGGGCAGCGGGTGCACGTGCTGTTGGACCGGATCGACCGTTTGCAGCGGCGCTTACAGTTTGCGCTGCTGCCGAGCGAGGATGAGATCAAGGTGGCACGAGGGGCCGGATCGCTGCGGTCTGGCCGGAAGGAGAAGAAGGTTGCCGTGGGGGAGGATGGGCGGGTGGTGCACAGCTCACCGGATCGTTCGGGCAAGGCGCGGAAAGGGAAAGGCGGGAAGACCAAGGCTAAGGCGAAGAGCCGAGAGCGTAATAAAAAGGCGAAGGGGAAGGGCCGCTAATCAGGCGCGGCCCGAACTTCGCAGGAGACCGGTGAGCAGGAGGATCACCGCGAGGGCCAGCAGTGCTACGCGGATGCGATGCAGGCGATCCCAGCGCTTGCGGTCAAGTTGCCATCCTGAGTAGGGGCGATCCACATTCATCGCAGCGATTCGGTTGTTAATCGGGACCAGCATGATGATCGTGAAGACGATGGTTAGCGCCCAGAGGGTGGCTGCGAGGGTGATAAGGAGTCCCGGGGTGCTCGTTGCCGGTCGATGCTGATAGACCGCTCCAAGCATGAGCACCAGGGCGAGCGCGTACCAGAGCGGCATCCATTTACCAGGATGCGAGC
>Ga0193753_10001814_pt1 | contig 17706 bp, 22 predicted proteins | sample H1c2metaG_FD_144925 | JGI IMG/M metagenome (GOLD analysis project Ga0193753, IMG submission 144925) | Soil microbial communities from a riparian zone of the East river system, Colorado, United States - H1c2 | ecosystem: Environmental > Terrestrial > Soil > Riparian zone | place: USA: East...
AGTCCGAACGTCGCAAGATACGGCATCTCAAAGGCGCCATCTTCAGTAAACATCTCCGCAGCCTTCTTCGGATCTCTGAACGAGAAGGCGGTGTATTCAAGCATGAGTTCCTTGGCGTTTTTCATAGATATTCTCCTGTTCCTGACCATCGGTTAGTCCGCATTGTTTATAGGGTTCCCGGAACTCTCGCCTGCAAACAGGCGCAAGCGGTACCACCGTGGGGGCTGAGCCTAAGCGCTGGGAGCCTTCCCGTGATACGCAGCCGCAAAAACATCCTGCACAAATCTTTCGAAGGTAGTAGGTGTGGTGTTCTCCGGCGAACGCGACTCTAACGGAGCGAGGACTCCTGCGTTGATGGCTTTGTACATCTCGATGTACAAAGCGGCTCCCTTCGGCGGAACACCCATTTGCGTCAACGCTTGCTCCACTTGGTCATAGGGAAACTTCTTGTACTCCAGACCGGGTTTGCCAATGCCGCGCCCAATCACCGCGGTAGCTTCCGTCATCGACAGGTCGCGCTCGCCAAGCAGCTCGCGGGTTTGTTTGCCGGAAAAATCCAGATGCAGGAGGCGCTGCGCGGCGTAGTCGCCCACGTCGCGCGTCGCAACCATGGGTAGCTTCACGTCGGGTAGCAGCGCGTTTCCGATAATTCCCATCCCATGGATCATGCCGATCGCAGCCAGATTGTTCTCCATGAAATACGCGGCGCGCAGGTGCAGAACGTTCAACCCGCTAATCGCGTTCAGTTTCTCTTCCGAAGAATGCAGCCCCGCGACTGGCCCAGTGCCTTCCGGAACCTGCGCGCCGTAGCTGCTCAGGTGCACCGCGTAATGCACGCCGGACTCCTTCACAGCTTTCGCAATCGCATCGCTCTCTCGCTCCTGGGCTTCCCGGGTTTTCACCGGTGGCAACAGCAGGTATGCGGCGCGCGCACCGCTGAAAGCCTTGGTGAGCGCAGCCGCGTCGCTCATATCAGCCGTGAACGCTTCCGCACCTTTGTCCACAAAGTACTGTAGCCGCCCAGCGTCGCGTCCTACGACGCGCACCTTCTCGCCCTTTGAGAGTAGGAAATTGGCGACGATCGAGCCGGTGTTCCCGCTCGCCCCTAAGATCACATACACTGCATTCGAAAAAACGGGTGAAGTCATAGCTAGTACCTCCTTGGTCCGGTAAAAAGGGTGTCGAATGCGTTCAGGACGATCACGCTGTTTTCGGTTTTCAATTGGTGAATGTGTCGCCGAACATGGGAAGGCCGCTGACAGATTCGGCCTTGGTCGCCTCGTCCTGCAAAACGTCCCAATGCTCTTTCAGAAGTCCGTCTTCGAACCGGACAACGTCGGCGGCGATCCAGGCGGCGGGCCTTCCCATCCCGGTAAAGCGGCCATGCGCTATGACATAGTCACCTTCTGCGACGATGAGCTGATTCTCATAGCGCATCGTTTCCGGCGCTGAGCGGACGAGATTGAACAGCCCATCGCGACCTGGTGCTATGTGTGCGCTGTGCTGGATGTAGTTCGGTGACCAGAAGCGTTCCGCCGCCGCGTAGTCACGCTTGTTGAACAGTGTCTCGAATGCTTCGAGCACGATTGCCTTATTCCGTTCCGGGGACGAGTTGCTCATTGCTTCTCCTATCCTTGTGAGGGGTTGATCTACGCTTTCACTACGGTAGAGTATGATCGTAATCCAAAAGTTGCAAAGTATTTTAAAAATCTTCTCGAACGTTTCGTAGCGCTTCATTTGCTCACAAAACCGTTGCATATTTATTCTTGGTGCAAAGAGCTTCTTGCACCAAGATGAGGCGGTTTGCATCCAATCAATGAAGAGCACGTTGATACTCTAGGAAGTCATTCTTCCTGGAGCGATCCATGCGGATTCGGGAAGAGATGGTGATGGCAGATGGGTTATTCGAAGAGTGACAAGGCGGAGACGCACACTCGGATCGTGAGCGTTGCGGCCAAGAGATTTCGCGAACTCGGTCTCGAAGGCATCGGCGTTGCCGATGTGATGAAGGAGGCCGGTGTTACTGTCGGCGGTTTCTACAAACATTTCGATTCGCGCGATGAACTGGTGGTTGAGGCGCTGGCCGCCGCATTCCAAGACCTCGACCGCTGGGAGGAACATACTGACACGCTAACGAAAGTTTTAGAGAACTATTTGACCGAAGAACACCGGGATGCTCCGGGAACAGGCTGCGCGTTGGGCGCATTGCTGGGGGACATGTCTCGGGCGAGCCGATCGGCGAAGGCCGTGTATACCGCACGGCTCAAGCGCACCTTGGCATATTCGACGGGCCTTGTTCCTCTGAATGGCGCCTCTGATCGGCGCGCCCGTGCGATTCTCACGATTAGTGCAATGCTGGGAGCGATCAACCTCTCTCGTGCCGTGTCAGACCCAAACCTTTCACGCAAGATTCTCCAACAGACTCGGGATCAGTTAATCGGGTTGAACAAACCCACGAAAACACATTAGACGGCTGATGCATCTTGGCTAAGTGGTTGCCGAGTGTAAACCTGGAGTGCGCTTGGTTCCACACTTGTTGCAAAATCGCCAATGTGCTCACCGACACCGAATTAGTATAGATATGTCGTCTAATGAGATGGTCCGCCGCTTGCTTTTCATTTCCCAGCAGGTGATCGCTGGGAGCAAGCTGTGACAGGAGGATCATCGCTATGCAGATACATTCGATTGGCATCGACCTGGGCAAGACACGTTTCACCTTGTGGCGTTGGGTGCTTCGGGCAAGGTGCTGGTGAAGAAGAAGTTTACTCAGAAGCAGTTGCTCGCTTACACCGCCAACCTGCAGACTTCGCTGATCGGCCTGGAAGCTTGCTCGGGCGCTCACTTCCTCGGCCGGGCACTGCGCAAGCAGGGCCATGAAGTGCGACTGATCGCAGCGCAGTTCGTGAAGCCGTTTGTGAAGTCGAACAAGAACGACTTCATCGATGCCGAGGCGATTGCTGAAGCTGTTGAGCGCAAGAACATGCGTTTCGTACCGATCAAGACCGATGACCAGTTGGACCTGCAAGCGATCCATCGCGTTCGCGACCGGCTGGTGTCCCGGCGTACAGCCGTGATCAACCAGATCCGTGCATTTCTGCTGGAACGCGGCCTGGTATTCGCGAAGAGGCCAGCCCAACTCAAGGCCGCGATGGCAGATGTCCTGGAGAACGCGGAAGCTGACCTCACCCCCATGATGCGCAACCTCATCAACGTTCTCTGGGAGGAGTGGAAGATCGTCGATCAGCAGATCGAGGAGCTTGGCGATGAGTTGGAACGGATCTCCGCTGCGGATGCCGGCTGTACGCGCATCCGGAAGATCCCAGGCATCGGACCGGTTGTCGCTACAGCGATCGTTGCGGCGATAGGCAACGGTGCCGCTTTCCGTAAGGGCCGGGAGTTCGCTGCATGGCTCGGCATCGTGCCACGGCAGTACTCAACCGGAGGCAACGCCAGGCTTCTGGGTATCAGCAAGCGCGGTAACGTGTACCTCCGCAAGATACTCATTCATGGCGCCCGAGCAGCCGTACTGCGGATCAAGCGCGATAGAGCACCCATCGGTGCGTGGCTCGATCGGCTCGATGCCAGGGCTCACAAGAACATCGTCATCGTGGCCATGGCGAACAAGATTGCTCGGATCGCCTGGGCAGTGCTGTCGAGCGGCAACGAATACAGGCCAGCAGCTGTGCCAGCATAACGGGCGCGGAAAAGACGCCTTCGGCCTGGAAGCGCTACGCGCTCCCACTTTCCCGCACCACGACGACGAACAAGCTCTCCACCGAAGTCTGCACAGGGTCAGCAAGGACGAAAGAACAGTCACAACGGTGTATCCACAGCCTGGTTCCGACAATGGGCTTCAACGTCCGATCGGCTTATAAGGATGGATACGCGCGCAACTCATCATGGCCAGGAGAAACGATCTCCACATAAAGGCCGAATACATTTGCGCAGACTTGTCTTCTCGACCAAACTTCCCCCTTGCAGTCGCGCGGCGGACCATACATTGTCGGAAGTAATCCGGCATCGCACACGGAATCAATCGTACTGGAAGGCATTTTTCCTACGATGAGGCGTAAGCGAGTTGGCCGCCCGCCGAAATCCACGGCGGTTCGATCCCTTCTCTGGCCACCACCATTACACACCTCTACGCACCCCAATTGCGGGGCTTGTGCTCCGCCCAGCGACATAGCTCCGGTTCTCGTCCTGTCCCTTTAGATAGAGCCACCGCTGCAAACTGCGCGGCCTTATCACGTATCGCTTTGGCTCTCATCTCGCGTCGAATTCGATTCGTGCCTCTTTTACGTGTTTCCAATTCTGCGTGACCCAGTCCACGAGGCCCTGCATTGGGCGTAACAAGCTTCGGCTAAGAGTGGTCAGCTCATACTCCACTCGTAGAGGCACCTCGGGGAACAACTCTCTTGTGAGCAACCCGTCACGCTCCAGATTTCTCAGTGTCAAGGTCAGCATTCTTTGGGAGATGCCCGGGATCGCTCGTTCGAGTTCGGAAAATCGAGCGCGCCCTCCGGGGAGTTTCGCCAACGACAGGATCAAAAAGATACTCCACTTGTCCCCGACTTTCGTCAGCAGCTCGCGGACGGCCCCTGGGTCTTCATGGCCGCAGACGGATGCAGAGTCGAGCGGTTTTTTGGCGTTGCCTTTTTTCATACTTACTCCCATGTGAGCGACGAAGTTCAAAGTGCCTTATTGGCGATCATAAGCTCTCAGAATAGAATCAACGAACAAAAGGTAAGCTAAGAACCGAAAGGAAGCTCCATATATGACCCACATCCTTATTGTTGAATCAAGCCCTCGGGGAACCGAATCCGCGAGCCGCAAATTGACCGACAAGCTGAGAGCGCGGCTTATGATGCAGTATCCAGCGGCCACGATAATTGAGCGTGATCTTGTGGAGGACAAACTTCCTCAACTGGATCAACCGACCCTGAATGCAATTTCTACGAAAGGCCCGGTGGAGGCAGAATCGCTTAGAGAAGCCGCATACCTGTCCAACCTACTCGTTGACGAACTGATGATGTCGGACCTTCTCGTGATTGCCTGCCCCATGTGGAACTTCGGTATCCCGCCGTCTCTTAAGGCATGGATTGACTACGTTGTGCGCCCGGCAAGACCTTCAACTACGCTGGTGCCGGAGTAGAGGGGCTAGCGAAGGGCAAGAAGGCGATCCTGGTGCTCGCATCAGGGGGAGTCTTCAGTGAAGGACCCTGGAAATCCTGGGATTTCGTGGAGCCGTATCTGCGCCAGATTCTTGGCTTCATTGGAATTGAAGATGTTCAGACTGTCCGGACCGAGGGTATGAACATCCCGCCGCTTGCTATCCATGCTGTACTCAATGGCGAAAAGGCCGTTGAAGCACTCGTGATTTGAAGAGGATAACGATGATCGACCACATTATTCTGACTATCAGCGATGTCGAACGTTCGCTAACCTTCTATGAGGCAGCGCTAAAGCCACTCAATATCAGATTCTTCATGCCGTACAAGGGCGAAAACGGTCATCCTGATCTGTGGGGATTTGGCGATGGCAAAAGGGCGTTCTTCTGGATAAAGCAAGGGAAGCCCGATCCAGGGGCCATTCACTGGGGCTTTATGGCCGAAGATGAAGATAAGGTCGATGAATTCTACAAGGCCGCAATGTCCGCTGGTGCCAGGGACAACATTTCGCCCCATGCACGACTGGAATACTATCCGGGCTACTACGCCGCTGATGTATTCGACCCCGACGGGTATTCGTTCGAGGTCGTCCATAAAAGCTAATGATGGAATGGCACATCACTATCGAAGCACGAGAAGAAGGCGTCGGCAAAGGCTGCGATCCATGGCCCATCGGCGGCGTTGGCGCCCCTTGCACCACTCTGCTAATGGCTTGGGTCTAGTCCGTGCCGCCAGCACTGTTCATTCGCTGCGACACAGAGCGTTTATGACTACTAAGCCAGCGGATCGCATTCTCAGTGCTTATGGTGAAGGGCATGTGCCATGCGCTTGTCCAACATCTGCATACGAATAAATGCTGGGAGGAAGCCCATCTTCGGATCGGGCGGCAATCCCTGACTCATGCGAATCATCTGTGCGTTGAACCAGGTCATTGAGCCGAGTCCATTGATCGCCCGAATGAGCTTGATGCGAGAGTGCGGTCCCAGCAGACCCGGTCCGAGTCGCAACTCGTTCTCCGTTGCCGCTAGACTGGTCCGCAGCCTGACCGGCATGTCCCTGCCGCTCGGCCAAATTGTCACCTACGTCAACCGCTTTTTCTGCGAATGTGCGCTGGCGGGACAGTACGCCACGCTGGTGTGCGGGCTGGCCAAGCCGACCGGAGAGATAGAGATCCATAACGCCGGACACTGCCCCGCAATCGTCGTCGGGCGCGGCGGCGTATCTTGTATTGAACCTAACGGTTTGCCTGGGGATGTTCCTCGAAACAGAGTTTTCCGCCACGCCCGTGCAACTGGAAGCCGGCGACACGCTCTTCCTTTACACGGACGGTCTTTCAGAAGCCAGCAACGAGAGTAGTGAGTACGGCGTGGACCGCGTCATGACATTGGTGCACCAGCACGCTGCGCGGCAACCTGCCGAGTTGATCGACGCCTGCCTTGACGATGTGCGGGCGTTTACCAACGGCGCCCCAAACTTCGACGACATGACTGTGTTGGCGCCTTCGGCGCTGCGGCTAAGCGGATTCGTGCCGAGATGTCGACTGTGGGTAGTCATGGTGAATTGCTGGGGAGATGTTGCTGTTGGGGTCCCGTCAAAAATCGGACGATAAAGCACTCTAGTCAAAGTGCTTGCTAATTGAATCAGCAACTTACAGCGGGCGTGTGGTGAAGGCGCGGCGCAAAACTACGGTTTGCTGCTAACTCCCTGTGCTTTTGACAGCAACCGTGGCTTAGCGTGCACAAATGTCCGGATTCTGACGGGACCCCCAATTGAGCGCAGAGGGGCAGATCAAGAAACGATAGTTTATTGGTACATTATGCCGAGCAATATGTGGCATAATGTACTAATGGAACAGGTAGCTGTACTCGAACAACAGACGCCATTCATGACTTCCCTACACCTCGATCTTGAGACGGTCGAAGCCGGTGTGCCCGTGCCTACGTTGACGAATTTTGTTGCTGCCTCCGGGATGCAGTTCAAGGATATCTACGAGGTCGTAATTCCGGCGCGGACACTCAAGCACCGCAAAGCGCGTAAAGAGCACTTGACTCCAGATGAGTCCGATAAGCTCGTACGGCTGATTCGCGTTTATGACCAGGCTGTTCGCGTGTTTGGCGACAAGGAGAAGGCGTTGTACTGGTTGAGCGAAGCAAAGAGGCGTTTTGACGGGCGTACTCCGATTCAAATGTTGCGCACCGATCTAGGTGGCCGCATGGTCGAGGAGATGCTTGGTCAAATTTACTATGGCATGTTCGCTTGATGCTGAATCTGTGGCGAATAAGCGCCTTCAACTCGTTGTCAGGAGAAGGCGGTCTGTACTACTCAGCGCGGTGGCACACAGCCGGTCACAGGATCGTCTATTTGGCGGAATCCGCTGCGGGTGCTCTGGTCGAGTCCCTCGTTCACACAGAGCTGAATGAGAGGAGTTGGCCCCGCTTCTACGATCTTATGCAGATCGCGGCTCCTGATGACATCGAAATCGAAACTCTCAACGTACCTGTGGGCGATGACTGGAAAAGATTACCAATCATTACCAGAGGTCTCGGTGATGAATGGTTGAACTCCAAACGCACAGCCTTAGCGCGTGTGCCTTCAGCTATCCTGCCGAACACTTGGAATGTTCTGCTTAACCCTGAACATCTTGCGGCCGGTCAATTCAGGATCATCGAGACGACGAGAGTAGAGTATGACCCTCGGCTCTTTCAAAAACTTCGGGATTGAGGTACAAGTTCTCCGTTTTGCGAAGTTGCTCACGCAGTTTTACTAACTAACAATGCTTAAGCAAAAATTGCTTCAACGATTAAGAAAGAGGGCCAATGCGAAAACTGTTTGACGTGCCACGTTCTCAAAGGAATCTCGGGGTAGCGGCAACGATCATCCTCTTGCTTTCCTTTGGGCTCGGCGCGGCGACTCTTCTTTACACGGCACTCAATAGGGTCTTGCTCCATCCGCTCGATGTGTCCCACCCGGAAACCCTGGTGCGGATGGGTGAAAAGAGACCGCCGGTCATGTCATGGGAATGGTTTCCATACACGGCCTATGAGGCGGTGCGACACATGCATACCTTCGAGGCCGTTGCTGTCGAAGGCGAGGTTGACGCAATCGCTTCTACGAGCACCTGGACGGAACCCGCTGTCGCTCACATGGTCTCCGGCAATTATTTCTCCCTGCTTGGAACCGTGGCAGAACGAGGGCGTACTCTCGGCCAAGCAGATGAACAGGAAGGGGCGGGAAGCATCCCTATCGTGTTGAGTCATCGTTTCTGGGCGCGGGAATTTGGCAGTTCGGCTTCCGTAATCGGTTCGACGCTCTCGCTTCAGGGCCAACCGTTCACCGTGGTGGGCGTCATGCCCCAACGTTTCTTCGGCACAACACTGGATTCAAGCCCGGATCTCTGGCTGCCGCTCAGCGCGCAGCCATTGCTTTCACAGAAGCCTTTGAATGACCCGGAGCCGGATCGCCACTTTGCGATTCTCGGCCGCCTGCGAAGTGACACAACACTTGCTCAAGCTCAGGCTGAGTTTACTGGGGTCTATCGTGCAATACAGAGAGCCGAGGCCGACACGGACCCAAAGGAAGTGGGCGTGATCGCTCCAATCGAGCAGGGTACGTTTGCGCTGCGCGAGCAGTTCAGCCATGCACTTACACTCCTGCTTTGCGCCCTGGCAATGTTATTGCTCATGGTGTGTGCCAATGTTGCCGGACTTCTCCTTGCCAAAGCTGTCCGGAACGAGAGAGATACGGCAGTCCGCATGGCGCTCGGTGCCAGTCGTGGCCGGCTCATTCGTCGTGCTCTTGTCGAAACCACGATCTTAGGGCTGGCTGGCGCGTTAGGAGGCCTGTTGGTCGCCTACCTGTGCGCCCCACTTTTGATGGACCTGCTTCCAGGGCGCACGCCGTTACCCATCTCGCTCGTCCCGGATTGGAAGATTGATCTTCTGGCCATAGGCCTGTCGTTGGTCATCAGCTTAATATTTGGGGTACTTCCCGCATGGATTGCATCTCGGGTATCTCCACAGCAAGCGTTACAAAGAGGCAGGGCAACCAAGCGGTCAGGCGTTCTTCGCCGAGGACTTCTCACCTTCCAGACGGGCGCAACGCTGATTCTGCTTGTTGGGACAGGGTTGTTGGTCCACACGTTCTATGTTTTACGGAACACCAGCCCGGGATTCGACGTGGAACATTTGATCGCTTTTGCCCTGAATCCAGGCGTGAAAGGCCCTTCAGCGAAGGTGTCACCAACATTTCCCGCGGAATTGCAGCAACGCATTCAGTCACTGCCTAGCGTTCGCAGCGCTAGCTTCGCGAGCGCTCCTTTAATGCAGCGGATCGGGTTGAAGACCTCCGTTGCATTGTCCGGACAGAAGATCCAATCCGAAGCATTTCTGAACACGACTCTGGATAGCGTGTCCAACTCCTTCTTCGACACACTCGGCATACAGATTCTCTCAGGGCGCAGCTTCACAACTGCCGACGCTCTAAGGTCCGGCCCTGTCCCGACAATCATCAACGAAGCCTTCGCGCGCCGCATCTTGGCCAACCAGAATCCACTTGGGAAGACCTTCGGCACAGGAACCCCCGGTAAGATGGCTGTGGCCACCAACGTCGTTGTCGGCGTCGCCGGCGACTCTAAGTACCGCTCTCTACGCGAGGCGATGCTGCCGATCTACTACACGCCGATCGACCAGCGAAGCGACTGGAACTCCGAATTCTATCTTTACGTGCGCACGCAAGGGTCTCCAGCTTCCATCGTCAGCGCCGCTAGGAAAGTCCTATCCGGTCTGGATTCCCAGCTTCCATTTTCCGCAGTGATTACGATGCGGGAACAACTCAGCGAATCACTCTGGCAGGAGCGTCTCCTTGCCGTCCTGGCGGGGATCTTTTCGATAATCTCCGTTCTAATGGCGGGAACCGGACTTTATGGGCTCCTCTCCTACGACGCGAGCCAACGGACACGGGAGTTCGGCATCCGGAGTGCCGTCGGTGCGCAGAAGAAGGATGTAGCGGCGCTTTTGCTCATGGAACTAGCCCACATCGTGGTTCCGGGATTGGCGACAGGATTATTGGCTTGTCTCTTATTGGTTCGAATCATTGCATCGGCGCTCTATGGCATCAAGCCCTTCGATCCATTGTCCCTCGCCGGTGCTCTGTTGATTGTCGGGGCCATCGGCATCATGGCAGCGTGGCAACCAATGCGTCGTGCGATGAATGTTGATCCGGCGATCGTCCTCAGAGAGGAATGACGTCATCTCCCGACTGTTCGAAATGCGAAACTCCTCATTTCACCGAAAGTCGAGCCTCATAGACCCTCAGATTTGCGTAGGAAGCTTGTATCAGAGGCGTGACAACACCAAATTCACGGCCCCGCTCGAGGAGGTCTCCTAATATCTGTTCCACCTCGACGTGATTGCATTTGCTCAGATCCCGGTACATGGGGTAGGCCCAAATGTTGGATCTACCCCTACTCCGATTTCTCGGGGAACAACGCTGGAGTAAATTCGAGTGGATGGGCACTGGTTCGGACCGCATGCTACAGAATACAAACGTGTCGGAAAATAGTCAGCGAATAGGGGCTGGAGTGGTGACGTGGGGTGTGATCGGCGGAGGCGATTCCGCAAGGCGCTTTGCGGCCGGACTCAGGCATGTGACTGGAGCAGAGCTCACCTCTGTATGGACACGTAAGCGGGAGGTGGCCGAGGCTTTTGCGGCGCATTTCGGCGGAGCGACCACTTGCACACTCGAGCAGATGTTGAGCGGTCCTGTCGACGCCGTGTATATAGGGGTCGCTTCAGAATACGGATCATAGAGTACGGTAAGCAGCAGCCCTTGCTGACAATAAACAACTTATTGTGCCGCGCCCTTTGTACTTCCATGTTGCGAAGCGCCCTGCTGTAAATCATTGATTTTATTGACGCACACATTCCTAAGCGTGCTTTAGTGTCCGTATTCTGAGGGGACCCCGTCTGGACGTTGACGGCATCGAGATGCGAGAGGGCCGATGGGTCTTGCCCGATCTTTGTGGGAAGGGCGGCCGAGTCCGCACCGTGGCAATTCCACTCTGGGTCAAGCACGGAATCGACGCCTGGATGATCGCGGGCAAGATCGAGGACGGCCGCTTGCTGCGGCCGCTTTCCAAGAGCGGGAAGTTGATCGGCGATGAGTTGGGCGACTGGGCGATCTGGTCGGTCGTCGAGCAATCGGCAAAGCAGATTGGGATCGAGAACTTCGGCGCCCACGACCTGCGCCGGACCTGCGCGAAGCTCTGTCGCAAAAACGGTGGTGATTTGGAACAGATCAAGTTTCTGCTTGGGCATAGCTCCATTCAAACGACGGAACGATATCTTGGTTCGGAGCAGGATTTGGCTGTTGCGGTAAATGATAATTTGGGGCTGGTCTAAGCCATCGATCTACATGAGATAGCCTCCTAGAAGTCGAGCCAACCCGAAAAGCCGAAGTCGCCCTTCGGTCGGAAGCAGGGACCACTGACGAGAAGCCTCGGAAGTGGGACGAGAGCCTGTTGCTTGACTAATTATCTGGCACACTTTTGTGCTAATTATTTGGCACACAAGGCTGGTTTGCAGCCTCTCATTAGGCTTGGCCGATCACGAGATTCTCTCGCGCCGTTTCGACGACATCCACCGACAGGGTCTCGAGGCTGTTGATTGTCAGTACACGTTCCATTTGAGTCAATAAGCGGACGAGCAGTCGGAAATTGCCTCGGGTAAGTCGAATGACAGCCGCGATGACCTCGGGTTCAGGAGGTGTACATGGTAGGTGTATGCCGGGGGGCGTCCATCGTTACTCCAAGAGGTCCTGAAGATCGGCATCGCTCAGCGACCTGAACTCGTGAACGAAACCGATGCGGGAAAAGAACTGCGGGTACCGCGCGAGTCGCTTTTCGATTCCGGGCATGCCGATAAGTACCATGCCCAGGCCGCTTTGATCGAAGATGGACCGCAGTTGCTCCAGACTGTTCATCGCCAGACGATCTGCTTCATCGACCACGATAAGGGTAGTCGGATCCGGATAGCTTCGAGCCTGGCCTCGTATTCGTGGAGCGTGTCGTAGTACGTTGGCTTAAGAGGCAGGGGATAGTTGGGCCGGTAATCTCGGTCATCGCGATGCTCGACACGCCAAGCCTCGTCCCGACTGCGAAGAACATCGAGCGTTGCCCTTTGTTCTGCGCGAGTCGCTCGCTTGGCGACGCTGCAGACAAGAGAGCGAGCCTGCCTGACGTCGTTCTCTATTCGAGCTGGCGTGTTGACGACTTCCGGAGTTAAGAGCACCGTGTCGATCGGCTTAGCGTCCGAAGCTTCCGCGTGCCAGCGGTCCAGGGGAACAATCTTCTGGATGCGACTGTGGTGGATTGCCGATAGCGTTTTGCCCACTCCGGGAGGTCCGTAGCACAGACCGATATAGCGGTCTCGTCGGCAGGCTTCGCAGAACTCTACGAATCGTTTGTACTCAAGGGTCTCTACAAACACGGGGAGTTCGCTATTCGTTGAAGTAGCGTTTAAGCTTGGAGCGTTTGGATTCGCCTGGTGTGACCGTGCTTGCATGAAGGTCCTCTCTTTGCATGCCTCGTTTGAACTCAAGCAACGTATCAACTGTCTTCAGCCGATCCTTGATGATGGTGCGCAGCTGTTCCCGGCGGCGTTTGCGGGCGTTCAGAATCTCGCGGAGCGGAACCGTCTGCCCGGCCAGATCGGCCGAGATGGCTCGGCACAAGAAACGATCACGATAGAAGACGCGGACTTCGCCCATATCCCTCGGGTCGAAGCGAAGTGTCACCTCTTCACCGACATAAGCTGCAAGCGTGAGCGACAGGTAGCGAAAGTTGTGGAAGTGAATGCCGTCTGTCCGGACCTTGCGTGTACGGACCTCGTGGATCAACAAGAGGTCCAGTTGTTCTACGCTATCGGGCATGCGTGGCAAGAATCCACCTCGCTCCCATCGCTCTTTGGGGGACAGTTTGCCTTCTGAACTTTGCCGTCGATGGTAGACCTCCAGCAGGAAGGTATGGAATTGCTTCTCGAGAGCGTCGAGGGTCAGGGTCGGCTTCCGTCCGGTCCTCGCGGTGTAGCCGTCCAGGTCGCACAAAAACATCTCGTTCACCGTGCGGAAGAATCGCTCGATGCGTCCTCGACCTTGAGGCTGGCCGGGCATAGAGAACACAAGACGGATCTTCAGGTCCGCCGCGACCTGCTCCAAATGCTTCGATCGAAAGTCAGATCCGTTGTCGGTGTAGAGAACATCTGGAATGCCGCAAATCTCCCAGTGGGGATCGCCCTTACGCCAGATACCCTGACGCAAAGCCAAGGTCGTGCGCAGGGAGGAAGGCGGTTCAAAGCCGAGGAAATATCCCGCCACAGCACGGCTGTAATCATCGATGACGATCGTCAGCCAAGGCTTGGCGACAGACCCATCGTCGCGCAGCAGCTTGATGTCGAGTTGTGCGTGATCGACCTGCCATATGGAGTTCGGCTTGAGAGCTTCGCGCCGGTGGACCAGATCGAAGCCCTCGCTGTACGCTTTGTTGCCGTGATGAGCGAGCATCAGCATGCTAGCGGGAAGGCTACGTACAATCCGCCGAACAACGGCATAGCTGGGTTTGCGTTCTTGAAGAGTTTCTGCCATGGCACTCGCCTGTCGATGTATGGAACTCATCGGGAGGGGCGGCCGTTCAAGCGCTAGCCCCTCGATCGCTTGTATCAGCGTTGTAGAGGCTTTGATGCAGCCTCAGAGTTGACCTACTTCTGTTCCTCAGAGACCTGAAGAAGCACCCATGCGAGCACGGAGTCGCGTCCCATTCTGTAGTCATCCCACGTATCCGCTATCTCTTTGTCTGGTCGAATCAGGTTCTCGCCAGAACCGGCGAATCGATAGAACTTGACGGAATACCGTGCCACCCAACGGGAGTTTGGAAGCACTATATCGCGAGCTTCCTGATAACTGTTCGGCTTTTCGCCGATAGGCTGCCCAACCAAGATCGCCTTCGTCTTCGCCCGGAAGTGACAAGCGTTCGCCATCGCTGCGGAGAACGTTCTCGGGCCTATCAACACAAACAGATGCCCCTTGCGATTAATCTCTCCCACATGCCGAATCAGGTTCACTACGTATTTAAGACCAAGCGTCCAATCGCCGCCGTCATTCAGCCGCAGATCGATCACAAGATTCTCGGGGTGCTGCTGTGTCATCAAATCCTTGAGTGCTCGCGAAGTCGTCTTGAGGTTCTTATACGAACGGAAGTTGCAGTAACCGGTGTGCTTATCTTCCAAGTACGTACACCAGAATCCATCTTCACCGTGCTGCAGGTAGAGAGCAGGGCCAGCAGCTGCCTGAATCCAACCCGCTTCTGATCCCAGCACACCCGATGTCGCAGCCAGTTCCACGCTCACTTGCTTCCCCTCTTCCGTCAGCAGGAGGTAACGTACCTTAACACGTTCTGCGGCAATCCCCAGCCCATGCAGGACAAGTCCGTTGCTCAGCAAGGCGGCTGCGCGCACCTCCCGCAACGGCTGCATCTCATCCGCAGGCGTGAGGGTGAGAAGCAATTCGTGAATACGAGCGACAGGCACATTGTCGATGCTGAGCAGTCTGCCACCGACTGCCTCCGGGCTTTGGAGCGAGTCGGCAGCCGTCAGCAAACGGTAATGGCCATCGAAGTATCCGAACTTTACGGGATACACAGGACTGTCTGAGGGCAGACGAATGTACGTGTGCCCGTCCCCAACAGAGCTCTCGATTCGGTCCATCCCGACAAAGATCTGATCCGGATTTAACTGGTCAAGCCGGCTATCAAGCTCCTGTACCTCGCGGATGAACGCTTCCCGTGAGATGAAATGAAACGCATTCGCATGGTGTCTCTCTAGCTGTGAGCTTAGGAAGCGAAGGTCCTCGTGCCACTGCACCGGTGTGAGCTGGGGCGTAGGAGCTGGCTTCGGAGACGCGACCGCCGCGGCTTGCAAATAGGCGTCTGCACCTACAACCCGGCTTTGCTTCTGGCAGAACAATGCCGACGCGAAGGCGACTGAAAAGAGAATCGTAGCGCGAAGTTTTCCAAGTGAACCCATCATAATGATTCTCCTTAAGCAGTCAGACTTCCACATCTCGGCCTATCAAGTGTAGATAGTTTGGGAAGCCGTGGCTCGATTGCGCAGGTATGCGCAGACCACAACTCAGGGCATCTCATTGGCTCAGTTTCAGCTTTTCCTAACTCGTGGATAGCTATCAGGCAAGACCTGATTCTTCATATATGCGTTAAAACGGTGATTTCGGCAACTTCACATTCTGATCCCGCCCCAAGGCAGGCCATGGAAATGACAGAGTATGGAAAGCATGGAAAGCCATAAAGCCGGCTTTCCACCCTTCCCACACTCTTTGGAAATCCCTTCAGGATTCCCACATTACCACGGCCTCGACGGCGGGTTAGGTGTTTAGGAGCAACGGCAAAGACCAGCCACAACCTCAATTCAAGCCCTCAACTCCGCAAGGGACTTGTACGGATGTCACTCGAAGAGTCAATCACAATGCTGGAGGAAGAATGCAAAAGCGATTCGAAGCAGCGATGCTATCGCTCGGCCCATCTCCTCGCCTTCTCCATAGTTCTCCGGATGTAGGCAGCTCGCTTTGAAGTACTGGGATCGCGGGAGAGGTAGTCGTCTTCAAGGGCACGTTCAATCCGGTCCTCGGCCATGCCATTGGCATAAGCGGCGACACAGAAGGCTATGTCTGCGGCGGCGGGTCGGTCCTGGTACTTGGAGGAGATACGAAAGCGTTCGAGGGACAGATTCGATAACCTCGGTCCCGTTGGGGAGAAAGAGACGGTCGAGCACCGCCGCGGCGGGGATACTGTCGAGACCGGGAAGCATACCCCGATCGCTCAGGACGCCGATATCGTAGAGCGGCGCTTCTACTGCTGTGAGGATGTTGCGAACTGTGGATTCGGTCTTGTCCATCGACGTCACTCTTCAAATGTATTTCACTGTGGGAGGGGTGCCGGGGAGGGAACAGCCCCGGCAAAAAGGGGTTTGGGCGACCTTTCCCTTGGTGGAAAGGGTCGCCGCGTTTCCTGGCGGGCAAGGAGCGCTTCTAGGCGGGGATGGCGAGCGGGGCGGGGGACTGTTCACCCTCGCCCTCCTCGATCTGTTCGCCTGAGTCCTCAATCATGCTGATAATCTTCTTCGCTGCATTGCCGATGGTCTGAAGGGAAGCGGTCAGCATCTCGGCGGTTACGTCATAGGTTGCAAGATAGAAGAGGCTTTCGGAGTGGATGCCGAAGTGAGCGAGGACCGCATAGGATACGGACTCGGCCTCAAACTCTCTCTGCTGTCTTGTGGTGCCTTCGCGGTTGGTTCGGTGCATCAATTCGTGGCCGATTTCATGGGCGATTATTCCGCAACGTGCGGGGGTGTCTAACGTCTCCTCGATCTCGATTAAACCGCCTTTGCTGTAGCCTTCTGCGTTACCGGCGATAGCCTTGTAAACGAGCGTGATGTTGAGGTGGGCCGCTGCCTTCTCCAACAGCGGGAGAAGGGTTTCGCCTCCTTCTGTGGCGTTGGTGTTCAGTTCGGGGAGTGGTTGGCCGTCCGTCTGTTCCTGAGCGAAGACCGACACGGTACGGAAACCAAAGGGCCGGGCTACCTTCTCTGTAGAGCCGTTTATCTCCTCGTCCGCCTTACGAACGATGGGGGCGAGGATGCGGATGCCGGTCTCGCCCTTCTTCACAAATCGGCCTAATGATTTCCAAGTGTTGAACCCGGCAACGCGGGTTGCCTCTGGCGCTTGGGTCCAGATGAGGAGGCAATTGCCAAACGAATATTTATAAAAGCGGCTCACGGTGGAAAGCCATGCGAGATAAGTTTCTGACTGCTTCGCGGCGTCGGTCTCGGCGCATAGTGCAGTGATGGATTCGTTGATCCTTGCGGTGAGTTCCTGTGCTTTGTCGTTGCTCATGTTCAGTGCTCCTTGGCTTTTGAATGGTTTGGCTGTGGCTGTTCTCACAGACACGCCTTGGCCCCCGGCCATCCGGGTGTGGGTAGCAAGCGCAAGGGGAGGGGAATCACCCATCCTTGTCGGCGGAGCAGAAGGCGGAGACGCAAGGGCAAGCGCAGCGAAGGTCGCTGTCTCGCGATTTCGAGAATATTGCCAAGAGAGTAGTTATGAAAACGGCCCATTGCTGTGAGGTAGGCGGTGAGTCCCTTCTGAGTGTCCAGCTTCCAACTGCTCTATGAGGAGCTTGACGTTGGCGGCGATTACTTCCTTGGCGGTCTGCGCCTTACTAGAGGGAAGGGAACATTGGGTAGTTCCTCCGTTTTTGAATGGCCGTTCTGTGTTTGCTAACAAACACACCTTGGCCCTGGCCCACGCCAGCGGAGGCGGCAAGTGCAAGAGGAGGGTTCCCTACCCTCGAAACGGAGTGGAGAGGGCGGAGCGAAGCGGAGGTCTGCACAAGCGAAGCGCGGAAGATTAGGGTGCCTCTTGCGCGCGCCAGAGGCGGAGCCTCTCAGGAAGGCTTGGTTTCCTTGTTGGGCGCGGA
>Ga0193753_10001815_pt1 | contig 17705 bp, 13 predicted proteins | sample H1c2metaG_FD_144925 | JGI IMG/M metagenome (GOLD analysis project Ga0193753, IMG submission 144925) | Soil microbial communities from a riparian zone of the East river system, Colorado, United States - H1c2 | ecosystem: Environmental > Terrestrial > Soil > Riparian zone | place: USA: East...
ACATGACCCCCGATCTGAATTCACCTCATTTCGGCGACGTCCTGGGCGCGACGATTGCGATCAAGACGCTCACCGCTGCCGGTAGCGCCTACAGGCTGCTGCCGGAGCGAGTGGTGCCGGCGGCTTTGCTGAATGCGCGAAATTCCATCTTATTCGGCGTGCCATACAAGAGTGAAGCGGTCCTCAAAGCGCTCGACAAGACACCTTTTCAATTTACTTACGATCCTAAGTTGCGAGACGTGGTGATTACCCGGAATTTGCCCGGCGGTGGGCCGCCGAAAGTTTACGCGCCCAAGCGAGATGAGCGCAACGACCGCGTGGAGAGCTTTGGGTTGATCACCGTTGTACAAAGAGACGCCGACGATCCCAAAGGCGGCATGGTGGTGGTATTTTCCGGGGATCCGAGCGCCGGCGCCGCGGCGGCAGCCACGTTTTTCGCTTCGCCTCAGGACCTGTCGCAGGTTCGGGAGCGGCTGCGCGCGGAAGGCTATGAACGTTGGCCGGCCGCCTACCAGATCCTGGTGCGATGCAGGCTGGATTCGAATCTGCTGTCGTCGCTCTCCTACGAGGCGCACGCCGTACTACGGGCGCGATAGATTGGAAAACAGGTAAACGAGTCCCTCGGCCATGGTCGGGTGCGTCAGGATGGAATCGCGCAACGCTGTGTAGGGCAGACCCGCACTCATCGCAATTTGAACAATCGCCATCGTTTCTCCGGCGCCCACTCCGAACGCGGCGAACCCCAGAATGCGGTCGCTCTCGATGTCTATAAGCGCTTTCAGGAAGCCGCGCGTCTCCGATAAAGTTCGTGTGCGCAGCACGGCTTCCATGGGGAGCTTTGCGAGCCGGTAGCCGATTCCGGCACGCTTTGCTTCTGATTCATTAAGACCGATGCGCGCGAACTCGGGGTCGGTGAACAGGCAATAGGGTACCTGTCGCCCGGTCGTCACGCGATGGCCGCCCGCGAGGTTGTCTCTTACGATGCGGAAATCGTCGAATGCGATATGCGTGAAATGCGGGCTGCCCGCGCAATCGCCCACCGCCCAAACATCCGGCGCAGTCGTTTCGAGCCTTTCGTTTACTTTGATGTGACCGCTACCGGTTGTCTCGACGCCGGCGAGCTCGAGGCCGATGCCGCCGGTGTTCGGAGTACGGCCGGTGGCAACCAGGAGATGAGTACCCTCGATCGTGATCTCGGACCCGTTCTGGATCGCATGCAATCGCACCACATCGCCGGATTGTCCACTTACTCGCGCGACCGTTACATTCGTCGAAATTGTTAGGCCTTCATCATTGAAAAGAGCATGTAACGCGTCTGAGATGTCCGGATCCTCGCGGTGCGCCAGGCGATCGTTTCGCTCGACGATGGTGACGCGACTCCCGAAGCGGCGGAGCGCTTGCGCCAGCTCGAGACCGATATAGCCGCCGCCCAAAACCAAGACATGATCGGGAAGATGATCGAGATCGAGGGCCTCGATATGCGTCATTGGATTCGCTTCCCGCAAGCCAGGAACGGGCTCTATTGTGGTCCGTGAGCCCGTGCTGATGATGATCCGGTCGCCTCGCAGCGTACGTGTTCCGACCTCGATTGTCTTTGGCGCAACAAACCGACCGTACCCCATCACGAGCTCCGCGCCACTGGTTTTGTATCTATCGAGGTGCATTTCGACCAACCCGTCGACCATCTTCCGTTTGCGATCGCGCACGCCCGGCATACGTATCGCCCAGTCGTCTTTGGTGATGCCGAACTCCTCACTCTTCTGGAAGTACGAGGTGACTTTGGCGCTGTGAATGATGTTCTTACTAGGAAGACAGGCGATGTTAGGGCAAGACCCGCCTACATACTTTTCCTCGATAACTGCCGTTCGCTTTCCCGTTTTCGCGAAGTTCCAGGCCAGGTACTTACCGGCCTCCCCGCTTCCGAGTATGAGCGCATCATAATTTTCCGGGGTGTTCTCCAGGTTCGACATGTATCCAATCCTTCGCAGCCACGATATCGTCGCGGCCGAGTTCATGGCCGCCTTCGTGCCAATGAAGAGTGACGCGCGCCCCGGCCGTCTTCAGGATCTCGCCCAGCGCTAACGTTTGCTCCGGAACCACGATAGGGTCTCGCCGCCCGGCTGCCAGCAGCACCGGCACATTTCGGAGACTGGGCGAAGCCGTTGGCACGAAGGGCACCATCGGGCGAAACAAAATGGCGCCGGCGAGGACATCGGGATATGTCAGCATGACGCTCGCGGCGATGTTCGCGCCATTCGAATAGCCGACCGCAACGATCTTTCCGGACTGCAGTCCATACTTGTGCGAGACCGCGCTCACGAAACCGGCCAGCGCGTCCGTTTGCAATTTCAGATCGGCGAGATCGAAGACTCCTTCGGCAAGACGGCGGAAGAAGCGCGGCATGCCGTTCTCTAAAATTCTTCCGCGCGGACTGAGCAGCGCGGCGCCCGGCAGTAGTTCCTGGCCCAGTGTAAGAAGGTCCTGCTCGTTTCCGCCGGTGCCGTGCAGAAGCAGCAACGTTTCGCCACGACCCGGCGAGGAAGCCGGAACGAAGCGATGGATAAAGGCCAACTGGTCCGTGGGCGTCATGAGGAGCGTCGCCGGATCGACTGTAACTCGATCGACTGTAACTGGATCGGTTGTAAGGCGGCCTCAATCCGGCTGCGTTGGGGCTCGAGCCACGGCGGCAACGCGAGAGTCGATCCAAGTTTATCGAGCGGTTCGTCGACCGCAAAGCCGGGCGAGTCGGTCGCGATCTCGAAGAGAATGCCTCCCGGTTCCCGGAAGTAGATCGAATGAAAGTAAACGCGATCCATGACCGGCGAGACATTGTATCCGAGACGGCCGACCTCGGCGAGCCATTCGCGCTGCTGCACATCGTCGGCGGTCCGCCAGGCGATGTGATGAACCGTGCCGGCGGCGACGCGGCCTTCCTGTCCACCCGGCGCGCAAACTACATCGACGGTCTTGCTGGCGCCGCCATCGGAGACTTCGTAGCGAAAGCGGTTTTGCTCCTGTCCCAGCAAGCGGAAATCCATTTGTTCCGTGAGCAAAGTAGCAGTGCGCTGGTATCCCGTTTCAGAGAGCGTCGCGCTGTGAAAGCCGCGGATAGCAAATTCCGGCGGCACGCTACTTCCGGTCCAGACGCGCGCGGCGTCGGTGGCGGCGATCTCGACCAGATCGAGCCGCAGGCCATCGTCATCAGCGAAAGAAATCGTCTTTTGTCCGAATCGTTCGACCGGACCATCGAAGCTAGCGCGCTTAGCCGTAAGACGCTCGCGCCAGAACGCGAGCGACCCTTGTGGCACTGCAAACGACGTAGCAGTGACTTGACCGTTCCCGCGCCGTCCTTGCCAGGCGCCAGGCCACGCGAAGAAAGTGAGGATAGTGCCGGGATTTCCCTGCCCGTCGCCGTAATAAAAGTGATAACTGCTGGGATCGTCGAAGTTAACCGTCACCTTTACCAGGCGCAAGCCCAGCAGACCGGTGTAGAAATCGATATTGCGTTGTGGATCGCCGGCTATCGCGGTGATGTGGTGAATGCCTAGTATCGCTTTGGTCATTTTTTCGGAGTAACCAGCCGCGTGAAGCGCAGCGGCTTTTCGAGGCCTTTCGAATGTAGTAGTAAGTATGGACCCTTCCACTCGAAACGCTCGACCGCCTGGAGCGCATTCAAATATTTCGTTTCCTGATTCATGACCGCTTCCGGACACGCCATTCTCGTCGAGCCCAGCGGTCCCAATTGGATCGCGTTCCCATCAATCTTTGCGGGACCAAAGAAACGATTGCATGACCCTTTGCCCGACACCTTACCGGCTTCCGGAAAAGCGAGCGTCGCTTGCACGTTGTCGATCACGCCGGCGCCCGCGAGATCTTCGAGCAGCCATTCGCTGCCAGCGAGACTGATCGCGCGGCTGATTTCCCGAATGGAGGAGACATCGAGAATCGACCGGTCACCCCTCTCGACGCCGTGCCGATGGGAAATTGTGCCAGTCGCCTTGACCTGCTTGTTGTCGAGGCTTCCGAATTTCGTGATTTCGGACGAACTGACTTCGATCGAATGAACTGTTTTGTCATCAACGCGGATTGCGGAATCGAGCTCAATGGCCCAACCCGTTGATTCTCCCCCGATTGCCATCACGCGGGTGAGCTTCCCTGTCACCGTTCTCTTTTGTTCGGCTGAAATGGCAATGAAACAAATGCAAAAGAAAGCGAGGATTCGCAGGATGCGCATTTTCGTTTCTCCGTTTTAGCGAAAAGTCTGAGTGATTCTACCGCAGCGAGCCATCCAATGTGAAGTATGGGCATGGACAAAGTGAACTTGGTTCACACGGCGCGATCGTCTCCCGGATAGGTCTCGGTTGCATGGGAATGAGCGAGTTCTATGGCGAGCGGAACGATGAGGAGTCGGCCGCGACGATACTGCGGGCGCTGGATCTCCGCGTCAACTTTCTGGACACCGCCGCAAGTATGGCAGCAATCGATCGTTGAGATTGCCCGGGCGCTAATTCTTCGTCACGCTCAAGCCGGTCACGATCGCGTCGGTATTGTGCGCGAAGCGAATCCCGTAGATGCCGTCGGTCGACTTGAGCTTTCCTTCTGTGACCGCGGCGGCCTTATCGTAGCCCGCGACCTCGGTGCCATTGATAGAGCACGCGATGTGGCCGCCCTTCACGGAAATAGCGATCTCCTGGCTGACGGGCTCGCCCGGGCCGGCAGCCTTATGCACGGCGGCGTTCGTCTCGCCGCGCCGGCCGTTCATCTGAAACGGCTCGGGACCGAATCCGCGAACGATGAAGTTGCCGTTGCCGTACGCCGCGCAGTACAGGTAACTCTGCTGCGCCGCTCCGAGATCGTTGCCCGCGATGAAGATGCCATACGGATGCGGGTGACTATTCAGGTTCATGTATTTCGGCTCGTTGAACGTGGCTTTCACCGTGTAATCGCCCGTCGCCTTATTCGCCGGATTCCAATACGAGATTGCCGGACCCGTCGTGACATGCAAAGCGTCGCCTTCTTTCGAAAGCTTCGCATTGTTTACGGTTTGTCCCTGCGCCTCTGCAGTGGCGTCGATCTTTCCCGTCCAGCCGGGGACGGAAATACCGCCGCCTTCAATGGAACGGGAAGTTTCTGTTGCAGCCTGGGCATAAATCGCCGAGGGAATGAGCGTGACGACGGCAGCCGCAAGGGCAAGATTCTGGAAGAGACGCATGGTGTGGCCTTTCATGTCAGATTATATATGGCATACTCGCGTCTGAACGGATTCGCGAGCGATGAAAGCAGCAGATTTTCGCCGGATTGCGCTGAGCCTCGAAGGCGCCGAAGAAGGCTCGCACATGGGAGCCGCCGACTTTCGCGTGGGCGGCCGGATATTTGCGACCCTCGCCTCAGTGAAGCAGGGCTACGGAAATCTGATGCTGACGCTCGAGCAGCAGGCCGAGTTTGTGGCGGAGCTGCCCGACATGTTTTTGCCCGTTGCGGGCGGATGGGGCCGGATGGGCGTGACGCACATCCGCCTCGCTGCCGCGAATGAGGATGTGCTGGCGGGCGCGCTGCGCGCGGCGTGGAAGCTGCGGGTCGAGAAGAATACAAAGACGAAACGGCAACCCAACCGGCCGCGGGTTCACGCCGTCTAAGACGATACGTTATGTTTCGAGACTTGCGTTTTGGCGTGCGTATGCTGCTCAAGCAGCCGGGCTTCACCCTGATCGCCGTGCTTACCCTGGCGTTAGGCGTGGGCGCCACCGCGGCGGTTTTCAGCCTCATTCAAGGTGTGCTGTTGACTTCTCCTTACCGGCAAGCGGAGCGTCTTGTATTGATTCCGCGCGTGCGCAGCGACGGCCAGGCACTGACACGGCCGCGCGGCTGGGCGGCTCAGCACTGGCTGGAATGGCGGCAACAGGCGAAATCCTTTGAAGCCATCGCCGCCTACGCGTGGAACTTCAACTTTCTGGTCCTGCCCGACGGCAGCGAATCGCTCGAGGGAATGTGGGTCAGCGGAGACTACTTCCGCGTGATGGGGCTCCAGCCGGTACTGGGCCGCACCTTCCTCGAGTCCGAAACCGGGGCCAAGCCGGCGCCAGTCATCATCATCGGCTACGAGCTTTGGCAACGGAGGTTCCAGGGCGATCGAAACATTATCGGCAAGAAAATCCACATCAGCCGCCGCGACACGCCTCCTACTGTGATCGGAGTGATGCCTCCGGGCGTCCGTTTTCTTCCGTCGCCAAACGCCGCGCAAGAGCCAAACTACAATGTGAACGCGCTAGTGGATTTTTGGACCCCGGCTGCTCTCAGCCCGGCCAGGCTGAAAGACCCCATGTGGGACGTGGTGGGACGCTTGCGAAGCGGGACCACGCTCCAGCAAGCGCAAGCGGAACTTGCGCTTATCTCCGCAAGACAGGCGCGAGGCGACGTGGACTTGGAAGGCACTAGTCCTCAAGTACAGTCTCTTCCCGCGGAGTTGAATCGCGACGGCCGCCGCATCCTGCTGCCACTGCTCGGTGCGGCCGCGCTGGTGCTTTTGATCGCGTGTGGAAACGCTGCGGCACTGCTGCTCGTGCGCGGCCTTCAACGCCAGCAGGAATACGCCGTGCGCAGCGCTCTCGGCATCGGCCGCTTGGCGCTTTTCCGGCAAGTGTCGACCGAGAGTCTGCTGCTGGCGCTCGGGGGTGGCGCGTTCGGCGTCGGCCTGGCGTTCGGAATCGTCAAGCTGTTCAAGCTGATTGGCGGGCACGCCATCCCGCGTCTCGATGCGGTTACGACCGGCTGGCCGGTTTTGGCCGGCGGACTTGGCGCGGCGGTCTTATCCGTCCTTCTCGCCGGACTCTTTCCCGCGTTGCGCGCTTCCCGGCTCGATCCAATTCTGGTGCTCAAAAGCGCCGGCCCGAACAGCAGTGCGGGACGCGGCGAGCGCCGCCTTCTGCGCGGAGTCACGATGGCGCAGACAGCGCTCACTCTGGCGCTGTTGGTGGGCGCGGGCCTTCTGATTCGCACGATGAACAACTTATCCAATGTGCAATCGGGTTACAACACCCGGCATATCCTTACTATGACCGTCACGGCCGTGCAAGGAGACTGGGCCGATTTTCATCGCCGGGCTTTGGAGCGAGTGTCGGCGCTGCCCGGCGTCGAGCGCGCCGCTTTCGGATGGGGAGTGCCTCTCACCGGCAACAATTGGCTGGCCACGCTCGACATCGAAGGACAGCCCGCCGCCAGGAAGCCGAGCGATCTGATCTCGCTCCCGTTACGGTCGGTCACGCCGGACTATTTCAAACTCCTCGGGCTCAAGATTTCGGATGGACGAGACTTCCGTTCGAGCGATACGCGCAACGCTCCCAACGTCGCCGTTGTCAACCAGGCGCTGGCGGATCGTTACTTCCCGCATGTCATTCCGATCGGGAAGAAGCTCTGGATTGGCGGGCGCAAGCAGCCGCCTACGGAAATTGTCGGCGTTGTGGCAGATTCCCGCACGGACGACCTGACACAGGCGGCGTCGCCCGAGATCTATCTCTCGCTATGGCAGGCATCCGCGTTTTCAAAGCACTTGGTGCTCCGAACGATGGCGGATCCGCGCTTGCTCATGGCCGCTGTCCAGCGCGAGTTGCGCTCCGTCGATCCCACTGTCGCCATCGAAAACGTGAAGACGTTGGAACAAATTCGCGACGATTCGCTCGCCTCCCGCAGCTTTGCGATGCGGCTGCTGATCGGCTTTGCGCTGGTGGGCAGCGTGCTGACGCTGGTTGGCATCTATGGCGTGCTTGCGCTCTCGGTCGCCTCTCGCCGGCGCGAGATCGCGATTCGCGCGGCCGTCGGCGCCGCGCGGCGCGACATTCGGAACCTGGTTTTCGCGGAAGGCTTTCGGCTGATCGCGGGCGGTGTGATCTCAGGCATTGCCGCCGCTCTCATCTTGTCGCGCGTTCTAAAGTCGTTTCTTTTTCAAGTGGAGCCCAACGATCCGGCCACGTTGATCGGTGTGGGATTGCTATTCACCGGCGTCGCGCTGCTCGCCTGTTGGGTGCCTACGCGCCGCGCCGTGAAGGTCGATCCGTTGGAAGCTCTACGCTACGAGTGATTCCTCTGCGGAAGACAAGTTGTAACGCTCCGGCAGCGAGCCACACACTGCCTGCAATCTGCGCCGCTCGCGGTAGCGACCACCAGATCAGAAAGCAGAAGAGAAAACCCGCCAGCGGCACGCCGGCATCGAGAAGAACTTTTTGCGTCCAGTTGCGCGAGCGCGGTAGGAACACGCGCGTGCACGCGAGATTCACGCCCATGAACGCGAGAAACGCGCCATAGTTGATGAGTTCGGCGGTCTGCTCGTAACTGAGAGAAAGCGCGCCAATCAGCGCGACTACGCCCAGCAAAACAATATTTCGCGCCGTGCGCCCGGCGAACCAGCGCGCGGGAAGCACGTTGTCGCGAGCCATTCCGCCCAGCAGCCGCGCCGCCCCGGCCAGACTGGTGAGCGCGGTGCCGAAGCACGCGACGACAAGAATCACCGCCATCGCGGTAAACAGCGCCGGTCCGCCGACCAGACGAGTAACGTCGAGAAACGCTGTCTCATTATTCGGGTAGCTATGGTAATCCGGCCATGCGAGCTGCGCCAGGTACACTTCGACCGCGCTCAGCAGGCCCGTCAGTAGGCAGACCGAGACGGTAGCAAGAGGAACCGAGCGCCGCGGGTTGTTCGCTTCTTCCGCGAGAGTGGTCACGCCGTCGAAGCCGATATAGGTAAGCGCGGCGAGCGACGTAGCGGTCATGATGGCACGCAGATCGAAGGTCGCCGGATCGTACATCGGCTTGATGGAGAGCAGTCCGTGCCAACCATGCGCGGAGTAGAGAAAATGCGCGGCCAGATACAGAAATGCCACGATGATAACCGTCATCACCGCAAGCAATGCTTTGTTGGCGCGCGCAAGCGACGATATTCCTCCCAGGTTCAGCAGCACGGCGAGCCCAATCACAAGCGAGACCCACACCCAGAAAGGAACGCCTTCGATCAAGCGATGCAGGGTCAGAGCCGCATAGATGGAACTCACGATGGGAATGATCAGATAATCGAGAAACATGGCCCAGCCGACTATGTAGCCGGCAATCGGGTTAAAAGCGCCGGTCACGTACGAATAGGCGGAGCCAGAGGAAGGATACAGCGCGGCGAGACGGCCGTAGCTCAGCGCCGTGAGCATCATCGCGACCATGGCGAGCAGAATGCTCGAGGTGACATGGCCGTGCGAAAGTACGTTCGCGATTCCGAAAATGCCGACCGGCGCGATGGGCTGGATAAGGACCAGACCATAGATGATCAGGTCCGCCGTTTTTAGCTTCACGGAAGGCCTTGGAGGAGCGAATCAAGCGGCGGCAGACGGTCACCGTCTTTGAATCCTGCATTCAGGCGTTCGAGGCGCTGCTCGAGCAGCCACCAGAATTGAAATTCGGAATCGTACTTCGAGAGCGCGAGCGTCAGCCGAAAAGGCTTGTATTCTTCGAGCCAAGCCTCGCGAAACCGATCGCGTAACTGGCTGATGCCATCGAGCATATCTTCCGCGCGGCTGTGATAAATCGCGCCGCTTTCAAGCCCGATGAGCGTGATCACGTCGTGCTTGCTCGGCCGCTCGCCCAGTTCCTGCCAGAAGCGCGTTATTTCGACCGCGTAAATATATTTGAGCGCCGTGTAGTCCAGCATGCGCGCTCCCACGAGCAGGGCTTTCACTGTCACGGGATCGACCGACGCCGGCATGCCTTCGAGCAACTCAATGGCACGCTGCGCTTCCAGGCGGCAGTCGCGCAGCGCGTCGGCATGCTCCATGGAACGCTCAAGGCGCTTTTTCGAAAATGCATTGTCCCAGAATGTATCGATGGTCGACGTGCCCTGGGCGTTTTGTAGCGCCGTCTCCGCGCGTGTGAGATGCCCAAGGGCTTCCGCGAAACGGGCGCCGGGAACTCCGTACTGAACGGCGGCGTATCGTTCGAAGAAAGTTTCAGGCGCGGGCGCGGAGCCCTGCCAGGCCACGGCAGCGGCGTGCGCGAGCGCCGGTTCGGCCATCCGCATCAGCACCTGCGTGTTGTCCGACCAGCCCGAGCTAAGGAATCCCAAGGCGTGATGCTTGACGCCAGCCGCGACCAGGCGATCGTCATTTTCGAAAGTGCCGGCAAAGTCCGGCGTCAGCCAACGCCAGGTCGCGACCGCGCTTTGCACGACGATCGGCACACGCGCCTCGCCAAAAGGCGCGAAGAATCGATCGTATTCGGCCTCGGCCAGCGCGGAGTAGTGCCAGGGAAAAGCGATCAGGGCCTTCGGCAGCCGCGGAATCATTTGCGGATACTTCTCCATCATGTCCGCCCAAGCCATGGGCGTCTTTCCGTGCGCGCGCAGCAGATCGCACACGGTTTGCAACTGTTCGAGAAAGAGATCTTCCGGCTTTCGATGTAGCCGGTCCGCTTCGCGCTCGAGCAGCCAGGTTTCGTCAAAGCCGGCATGAAAGAACGGGCTCGGAAACAGCGCTGCAATTTGCGCCACCCAGTCCGCGATAATCGGCTGAACGCGCGGATCGCCGCGTTTGAATTCGCCGCCATGCGGAATCACGGCGAGATCGCTATAGCGCTCCATGCGGAACAGATCGTGCAGATGGCCATAGAGTTCAAAATTCGGGATGACGTCGATATGCCGCGCGGCTGCGTAGCGAATAATGCCGGCTACTTCTTCTTTTGTGTAGCGGCCTTCCGGCGGAAGCAATGGAAAACCGTCGAGCGAAAGCGTCGCTTCCGAATAGAAATAGTATTGATTGATCTTCCATGAAGCCAGCAGGTCGATCTGATGGCGGATTTCGGCTAGCGTAGGAAGTTGGGCGTGGCTCATGTCCATCATGAAGCCGCGATACGCAAGCAATGGCCAGTCTCGAATCGTAACCTCCGGCAAATAAGGTTGCGGCTCGTTTTTGACAAGCTGCTTCAGCGTCTGGACGGCGTAGTAGATTCCGGCCGACGATTTCGACTCGATCTCCACAAGGTCTGAGGTGACATGGATCGTGTATGCCTCGCGAGACTCGGGCCCCGGCGTCTCCCCAGGAACCGGCAGCGCGCCGTCCGTTGCGGTCTGATGCAGCACGATCGCGTGGCCCTGACAGGGACCGGCCTGAAGCCGCAATTCTTCTATCACTATCGGTTCGCCACCGCAGATTTTCGCGTCCGCAAGCAAGAAACGGCCGCTTCCCGGATGCATTTCGCGTACAGCCGGAACCAGGTTCTGCGCGGCCGCCGGCAGCAGGAAAATCCAGGGCAAACTGATCAGATATCGTTTCATATGAGAAACAAACGTACTGCTATTGACACGAGCATAACAGACTCGTTATAACGGGTCTCAAGGAGTTTCGACACATGGTTCGCCGTGCCCTTCTTCTCTCATTTAGTCTCTTACTGGCCGCCACCCTCATATTTGCGCAGAACGATCTGGCTACCATGCGCGGCGTCGTGACCGACCAATCCGGCGCCACGGTCGCGGGCGCGTTGGTCAACGCAACCAATACGGCGACGGCAGCGGCTCGCGAAGTAACCAGCAACGACCAAGGTGAATTTGAAATTCCATATCTTGTGCAAGGGACTTACCGCCTCACCATCACGGCCGGCGGTTTTCAAACCTTCGTCGCACAAGACGTCCTGATTCGTGCGCGCGAATTGCGCCGGCTCGATGCGCAACTCACCATCGGATCCGCCAGCTCGAAGGTAGACGTGAGCGTGGGAGCGGCGGTCATCTCGACGGAAGGCAGCCAAGTCTCGGCGGGTTTCAACAATACCCAATTCGTCAACAGCGCGCTAAGCCAGCAGACGTTTTTCCCGCAATCGTATATGACCACGCTGCCGAGCGTACAAACCCAAAACGGAAACGTGAATCTGCGCTTCGCCGGGCAAGGTCCCGGCCAGATCGCCGAGGCCATGGACGGCATCATCAACGACGGCGCAACAACCTGGTGCAGAACATGAACGATTTCGAAGACCTGCAAGTGATTCCGGTGAACAACACCGCGGAATATTCCCGCGTAGGTCAATTCACGATGGTCAGCCGCGGCGGCGGGAATCAATTCCATGGACGCGCCGAATACGATCTGGCGAATTCTTATTTCAACGCGCGCAGCTTCTTTACACCCACTAAGACGCCGTTCAAAGAGCATCGCGGCCTCGCCAACGTCAGTGGACCCATCATCAAGGACAAGCTATTCTTCTACGCGGCCTATAATTTCGATCGAGTACCGGCATCGAGTTATTACACGCGTAACGTTGCAACAGACAAGATGCGCACTGGCGACTTTTCCGATTATCTGCGGCAATCGCCAGCGGTCGTGATAAAAGATCCGCTCACCAATGTGGCATTTCCGGGCAACATGATCCCGGGCAGCCGGATCAATGTCGTTTCGCAGAAGATCCAGGACCTGTTTATCCCGCACGCCAACCGGCAGAGCGGAACTTCGATTCTGAACAACTATGGATTCACCGAACCCCATCCGACAGATTTACTGAAGTGGGACGGCGTAACCACGCGGGTCGACTACAAAGTGAGCGACAAGAATCAGATGTTCGGCCGCTTCATTAACCGGATTACGCCCTACGTTCTGGCCGGCTCGTTTGCGCAGTTAGGGGAATGGACACGCGTGCGCAACAGCAGTTCGCTGGTCTTCAACGACACCCACACCTTCTCGCCGACTATTGTGAACTCGTTTCAATACGGTTGGGCCCGCGATTACATTATCGACGGCGATACGGTGGACGGGGTGACGCCGACGAAAGCCGATGCGGCCATCTCGGCCATCGGCCTGCAAGGAGTGAATCCACAAGGCCTCAAAGTGATGGGCTTTCCGACCATTCAACTAGCGGGATTGCAGACGCTTAGCCAAAGTGTGGGGGGCGTAAACGGCAACCGCAACGATCAGCAATTTTCGAATACCACGAGCTGGGCGATTTCCCGCCATGTCTTCAAATTCGGTGGCATTTTGCGCTACTTCCACGATCATCCGCAAGGGATCACCGCCGATACTTTCGGTAATTTCAATTTCACCGGTTCTCTGAGTGGAAATTCGTATTCGGATTTTCTGCTGGGCCTGCCGGTTTCTTCGACGCGCGCGAACCCGATCACGAATCGCGTCTCAACCGCTTACGAGTTGGGTCTCTTTTTCGGAGACACTTACAAAATCACGCAGAATCTTACGCTCGATCTCGGTTTGCGATGGGAATACTTTCCCAGCGCGCGCTACCAGGACGGTTTGCAATATAACTGGGACCCGACAACCGGCAATATTGTTGTGCCTTCGGACGCGTTGTCGCGCGTGAGCGCGTTGTATCCGTCGTCGATCAAAGTTGTCGCCGGTAATCCATATCCAGGCGCCGAGCGAACCAACTTCCGCCCGCGGCTAGGCTTAGCCTATCGGCTTGGCAGCAAGATGGTGCTTCGCGGCGGTTACGGCCAGTACACCGAAGCGCTCGGAAACCTGTATCGGCTACAGGGGGCAGGCCCGTTCCAGATTTCGGAGACATATTTCAATACGATCTCGAACGGACAGGCGCTGCTCTCTTTCCCGAACCCCTTTCCTGCTTCCACGAATCTTGCGACCGTGCCATCGCAGAACGTAGTCGGTTATCCCATCCGGACGGATCAAGGCATCATTCATCAATTCAACGCTACTCTGGAACGGGATCTCGGTCACGGCTTTGGCGCCCGCCTATCCTACATCGGATCGCGCAGCCATGGCCTCAACTATCAGCTCGAACTCAACAAACCACGCGCCAGCGCCACCGCATTTATCGCCGCGCGACGGCCCTTCCCTCAGTACGTTTCTACTATGTTTTGGGAAAACGACGGCAATGCCAAATACAACGCCGGCCAGATCGAGATACAGAAGCGCTCCGGTGGCCTTACCTTAGACGCGCACTACACGCTGTCGAGCAGCATGTCCGATTTTGGCGATCTCGAAAATCCCTACAATCACCATCTTTGGAATCGCGACGCCTACAACTCGCGGCATCGTTTCGTTTTCAACGCGACCTACGAGTTGCCGGTAGGCAAGGGCAAAAAGTATTTAGGGAATGCCTCGCGAGCCATGGACGCCGCGCTCGGTGGCTGGCAGCTCAATTGGGTCACATATCTTCAAAGCGGACAGTATTTCTCGCCCAGTTTTTCGGGCTCGGATCCGTCAAATACCAATACCATTGGAGGTATTCCCGACCGCATCGCCGATGGAAATCTGCCGCGCGATAGCCGCTCGCCGGATCATTGGTTCGATTCAACCGCATTCGCGATACCGAAGGCCGGCACATATGGCAACAGCGGCGTCAACATACTGGAAGGGCCAGGCCTGCATTTGCACCATCTCAGCCTGCTGAAAAATTTCGCGATTACCGAGCGCGTGCATATGATTTTTCAGGCCAACGCCACGAATCTCTTCAACACGCCGCATTGGGACTTCCCGTTCTCGAACGTATCGGTCTCGTCGACAGCGGGACATGTATACCAGTTGCGCGACGCGGCGAGTAGCGGCTTGGGAGGAAGAGAGTATAGTGGACCACGGCAGATCGCCTTCCGCTTGCGCCTGGAATTTTGATCCGCTATCGGCCGATAGGAGCGTAAGCAACGCAATCGATTTCAATTTTCATGTCAGCCGCAAGCAAAACCGCCTCGACCGTGGTCCGGGCCGGTTTGTCACTGCCGAAGAACTGGGCGTACACCTGGTTCATGGCCGCAAAATCGGCGGCGTCACTGAGGAAGACGGAGCACTTCACGACGTCCGAGACGCGCGCGCCGCAGCCTTCGAGAATACGCTTGATGTTTTCCAAAGTAAGTCCGGTCTGCTGCTGAATATCGCCAAAGCGGAATTCGTTCGTCTCCGCGTCGAGAGGGCCTTGCCCGGACACAAACAAAAAATCCCCAGCGCGCACCGCGGGAGAATAAGGACCTTGCGGCAATGGAGCGCCGGCGACGGAAATTCTTTCGATCATGATGACTAGTCTCTTACACAGCCACGACGTCTTCAGCCCGGCTAAGCGCGAGGCGTCCCTACGGCAGAAAACTCCGGGCTCGCTTGCCCGCTACGAGCGCGCGCAGCGATCACTTGCCGGAGGCGTTTCGAGCGGATTACGCCGCGACGCAAGACCATATCCGCTCTACTTCCAATCGGGCGCTGGCTCCCAAATCGAAGACGTCGACGGCAACCGCTACCGCGACTTCACGCTGGCCTGGGGACCGCTCACCCTCGGCCATGCGCCGGCCCGCGTTGCGAACGCCGTCGCCGAACAAGCGGCGCGAGCCTTCACCTTTGGCGCGCAGCACGATCTCGAGATTGAAGTAGCCGAGCGCCTCACCGGCATCATTCCGTGTGCCGGCCTGGTCTCATTCGCCAACAGCGGTACCGAGATCGTGCAGGTGGCGCTGCGTCTCGCGCGTGCGGCCACCGGCCGCGCTAAGTTCATCAAGTTCGAGGGTCACTATCACGGTTGGGCGGATAGCGTTCTGTTGAGCTATCATCCCGCAGTGTCACAATCGGATGGGTCCGGTGAGATGCCTGCCATGCCCGTGGGCACCGGCGAAGTCGTGTCGCATTCGGCGGTCATCGCCGAGTGGAACAACCGGTCGAGCGTGGAGCGGGCCTTCGCGGAAAACCCGGGCGAAATCTCCGCGCTGATTTGCGAGCCGATTCTGTGTAACAGCGGATGCATCTATCCGGACGAAGGATTTCTCGAGTTTCTCCTGGAGATCACGGCCCGCGCCGGCGCCTTACTGATTTTCGACGAGGTGATCACGGGATTTCGCGTGCGCCTCGGAGGAGCGCAGGAATTATTCGGCGTCACACCCGACCTGGCCACGTACGCAAAGGCGGTGGGCGCCGGCACGCCGCTCAGCGTGCTCGCGGGAAAACACGAGTTCATGGATCTCATCGCCACCGGCAGGGTCGTGCACGCGGGCACGCTCAACGGCAATCCGCTGTGTCTCGCTGCCGCGAATGCCGCGCTCGAAGAATTACAAGCCGGCGCGCCAGGAATTTATACGCGGCTCGAATCTCTTGGCGAAAGACTTCGCCTCGGCCTCGAGCGCATTTTGCGCGACCGTGGATTGCCGGCCGTTACCAACGGCTGCGGCGCCGTCTTTCAAGTTTCCTTTAGCGACCGGCGTCCGCGCACCTATCGCGACACGCTCGCCGCCGACCGGCGTCTCTATAGCGATTTCGCGCTGGCGCTGCTCGATGAAGGAATTCTGACGCTGCCTGACGGCCGTTGGTATCTCTCTACGGCGCACACCGATGCGGACGTGGACGCTACGCTCGAAGGAGCGACGCGCATATGAACCGTCTCCTCCCCATTGCTTACTCCCTGGCGTTGGCCACATCGGCCTTTGGCGCGGGTCTGCGTGCCGGCACGGCGGAAACCGTCATTACACCTCCGCTCGGCGCTCCCATGGCCGGCTATTACGCCAATCGGGCCGCCACGGGCACGCACGACGATTTGCACGCCAAGGCGCTGGTTCTCGAGAACGACGGCATGGAAGTAGCGTTCGTCGTGTGCGACGTAGTGTCGCTGCCGCGCGAGATTTCCGAGCAGGCGCGCAAGATCGTTACTCAAAAAACCGGAATTCCGGAAGATCGCGTGATGATCAGCGCCAACCACACGCACACCGGCCCGGTGATTCTGACTTATCCATCGCGCTACAACCTGACCGGCGAAATGAAGCGCATCGCCGAAGAATATACGGCGCAATTGCCGGCGCGCATTGCCGAATCGGTTATCGCGGCGGCAGCCAAGCTGCAGCCCGCGCAAATGCGGTCGGCGGTTGGCCACGAAGATTCGCTCGGCTTCAACCGGCGCTACTTCATGAACGATGGCACGATCGGCTGGAATCCCGGCAAGTTGAATCCGAAAATCGTACGGCCGGCGGGTCCCATCGATCCCGCCGTGCCCGTCATTTACGTTGAGACTCTGGATGAAAAGCCGCTAGCCGCCTACGTCAATTTCGCCGTCCACCAGGACACCACCGGTGGTGTGCAATTTTCAGCCGACTATTCCTATACATTGAGCAAAGCGCTGACAGCCGCAAAGGGACCAGGCTTGATCACGCTGTTCACAATTGGCTGCGCGGGCAATGTCAATCACATCGACGTGTCGCGCAAGCAACCCCAAACCAGCTATGAAGAAGCGGCGCGTATCGGCGGCGTTCTGGCGGGCGAGGTTCTGAAAACGATCCAACACGCTGCCGTTCTATCTAACCCGCGCATACGGATCAGCCGCGAAATTCTGCGTTTGAAAGTGCCCGCGTTGACTCGCGAAGAAATCGAATGGGCGCACCGCACGCAAGAGACCGCCGGCACCGCCAAACCAGCGCCATTCTTGGAATTGGTTAGAGCCGGCCGTGACATCCAAATCGAATCGCGGCACGGCGAGCCGTTCGAAGCCGAGGTGCAAGTGGTCGCAATCGGCGATCAACTGGCAATTGCCGGCCTACCTGGTGAAATGTTTGTCGAACTCGGCCTTGCCCTCAAACAGGATTCGCCGTTCCCCATCACGATCGCAACGGAACTCGCCAATGGAGCGCTGAGCTACATTCCGAACCAGCAGGCGTATCCACAGGGCGCGTATGAAGTGGTCAGCTCATGGCTCGCGCCGGGCGATGGGGAAGCGCTTATTCGCTCGGCCCTTAGTCAACTCGACAAGCTAGCTGCGCCGCCGCGTCA
>Ga0193753_10001816_pt1 | contig 17705 bp, 15 predicted proteins | sample H1c2metaG_FD_144925 | JGI IMG/M metagenome (GOLD analysis project Ga0193753, IMG submission 144925) | Soil microbial communities from a riparian zone of the East river system, Colorado, United States - H1c2 | ecosystem: Environmental > Terrestrial > Soil > Riparian zone | place: USA: East...
GATTTTCAAGGATATCTAAACCCGAGAATAATAATGATTATCAATCATTCTTTGACAAAGTGCGACCTCAACTTAGGAAGATATAGAGATATTTTGGAGCAGTAATTTTAAATTTGTACATAGTCGAACTTAATAACCCAACCGAAATCTGGCTATTTCAGAAATCGCAATAACCACTAACTTCGACATTATTTATGAAAAAATTACCCTTTCTTTTTGCAATGTTGCTTTTGTTGGCCGGATGCCAAAGCAAACTGGAAACCGTTGTCCCGTCAGATATAGCCGGAATAGATTCTTCGGTTAAACCGGAAAACAACTTCTTTATGTATGTGAACCGTATCTGGTATGATACGGCACAAATACCTCCTTCGCAATCCGGCGTGGGTGCGTATATGTTTATGAATTATCCGCAACGCATGCGATTACAGGGGATCCTGGACAGCGTATCAAAAGCCAACAACACAGCGGGTAGTATTGAACAAAAACTGGGTGATTTTTATGCTTCGGGAATGGATACCATCACCATTAACAAGATCGGCTACGATCCTATTAAGCCAGTGCTTGCCAGCATTGACAGCATCCGTAATCTCACGTCATTGATGAAATTTGTTGCAACAGAAGTCAAATCAGGAAATTCTTCTTTTTTGTCTTTTGGAGTGAGTCCGGACAATAAAAACAGCAGGCTAAACATAGCACACATCTATCAGACTGGCATCGGCCTGCCCGAACGGGATTATTATTTCAAAACGGATGCATCCAGTGTGGCTATTCAGCAAGCCTACAAATTATACCTGGCCAAACTATTTCAGCTTACCGGCAGCGATGGTTCCACAGCATCTAAAGATGCTGATATAGTGTATAACACAGACAGGCAGCTCGCCGGCTCTCACAGAACAAATATTGAATTGCGCGACGTAAATGCCAATTACAACAAGATGTCCGTTTCATCGCTTGTAAAGAAACAGCCAAATATCGGGTGGCAACATGTTTTAAATGATTTGGGTGCTGAAACGGATTCCATTGATGTGGGTCAGCCTGCCTATTACGACAAGCTGAATACCCTCCTGAAATCCATTCCCATCAGCAACTGGAAAATTTACCTGAAGGCCTATACTATTAAAAATTATGCAGATGAGTTAAGCCAGCCCTTTGTGGATGCTTCATTTGAGTTCAATAAGGTAATTTCCGGACAGGCTGTGCAAAAAACGCGTGGTGAAAAAATAGCAAGCTCGGCAGACCAGAAACTGGGTGAGGCCCTTGGACAATTATATGTTACAAAATATTTTACAGAAGATGCAAAAAAACGTGTGCTTGATCTGGTAAATAATTTACAGAAAGCGCTGGCCGTAAGAATAGACAAACTGGACTGGATGAGTGACAGTACTAAACTAAAAGCAAAAGAAAAATTATTTGCTATCACAAAGAAAATAGGATATCCCGATAAGTGGAGAGATTATAGTCATGTGATCGTTGTAAAAGATAAATATTTTGAAAATGTACTATCTGCTTCATCTGACAATTATCTCTTTCAATTAGCTAAACTCAACAAACCGGTCGACAGAACCGAGTGGTTCACGACACCTTCAACCGTTACGGCTTACTTTAACCCGAACGCCAATGAAATTGTTTTCCCGGCGGCTATCCTGCAACCGCCCTATTTTGACAACAACACCGATGATGCTTTCAACTACGGAGGAATCGGCATGGTAATCGGTCATGAAATTACACATTCATTTGACGACCAGGGTGCTCAGTTCGACAAGGATGGCAACGTGAAAAGCTGGTGGACAAAAGATGACTATTCAAAGTTCAGAGCAAAAACGCAAAATGTAATCGACCTGTACAATTCTTTTGTAGTGCTCGATACCGTGAACGTAAAAGGCGCAATGACCGTAGGCGAAAATGCAGCAGATGTAGGCGGGGTTTCTATTGCCTATGATGCATTTAAACTGACAAAAGAAGGACAGGACAGCACGAAAATTGACGGCTATACCCCGGATCAGCGGTTCTTTATTTCTGTTGCGCGTATTTGGCGCGTAAAAATGAAAAATGAATTCCTGCGATTATGGATCAATAATAATCCGCATTCTCCTCCGATGTGGCGTGTAAACGGTCCTCTGATGAACAATCCACATTTTTATGAGGCATTCCATGTAAAGCAGGGAGATACCATGTATTTACCCGATGAGAAAAGGATCCATATCTGGTAAATCAAACTACCGGCGATCTGTCCAATGGATCTGCAACTATAGTTGCAGTATCAATCTTAACAACATTTTGTTTTAACAATATAAAACCCAAAACAATGACTGATACAATTCAAAAAATTACACCCTATTTGTGGGTGGAGAAAGATGCCAAAGCTGTGGCAGATTACTACTTGTCCATTTTCAAAGATGGTAAATTGAAAGATTTTCGCAAATTCGATAGTGACGAAAGTGGAAATGATGCAGGTATAGAAACTGCTGTAATTGAAATAGCAGGAATGGAGTTTAGTATATTAGCAGCAGGCCCACTATTCAAATTTAATGAAGCAGTTTCTTTTGTTATCAATACAATGGACCAGGCTGAAACGGATTATTATTGGGAAGCTCTTACTAAAAATGGTGGTGAGGAAGGATCTTGTGGATGGTGTAAGGATAAATATGGATTATCCTGGCAAGTTGTACCAACTGAATATTTTGAATTAATACATAGCGATGACCCCAAAGTAAGGGAAAAAGCAATGACAAATACATTGAATCAGAAAAAATTGATACTTTCAGAACTTAAATGAATTAAATAATATCGGCTTAGACGATCCGCGATTGGAGTTTTCCGGTTTTTTAGTATTTCCGGGGAAACGGATTGTTTGTCTATTTTACATTTAACATCCAGGAGCCATTTTTGAACCACTTTTGTTCCAGCGCTGCAAGTGTGCCGGATATTTGCAATGTAGAAATATAGTTTGACACCAGGTTCAAAAATTGCGGATCTCCGGACGGTAACGCCACACCAATGGGTTCAATGGTCAACGGCTGCTCCGTAGTCACCAGGTCCTTCCCCGGATATTTCATAATTGAAATCACGCAAATGGGTTTGTCTGCAACCATGGCATCAGCCTGATCATTGATGACCATGTTCACGCCATCATCGTAATTATTAACCGTGACGAGTTCCTGTTTTGACATAACGGTTTTTACAAATTCTTCACTGGTTGATCCTTTCAGACAAACGATCTTATATTTTTTTGCCATGCTGCTGGTATCACCATTAAACGCTGCTACCTTACTGGATTTAGTCAGGATTGATTTTCCCGAAATGGTATAAGGGCCCGCAAAAAGCGCTACCAGATTTCGCTCCGGTGTGATCGTCATACCTGACATGATCGCGTCAACCTTATTTGATTTGAGCGCCTCCATCAATTCTGAAAAAGGCATTTCTACAAGTTTCAGTTTCACGCCCATATTGGTTGCCAATGCATTCGCCAGGTCAACTTCAAACCCCATCAGCTCCCCTGTCTTCGATTTCATCGAGTAAGGAGGCTGATTACCACTGGTACCAATGCGGACCTCACCGTTTTTTACAATCGTGGCCAGCACTTTCTGACTAACTGCAGGTAAACAGTAAAGCATCATTAATAAAACAATAGCCAGGTAACCTGATAGATGTTTCTTGTTCATATATTCATTTATTTTGTAATTCCTGTTCTAATATTTTCAAACGATGAGCTGGTTTTAAGTTACCTTAAACATACCAAATTTATTTGAATAATGATCAGGTAAACAGGAATGTCTGCAGAGGCCGGCACACTTATTTTCCTTTATTCCGGTGGTACCATTCCTTAGCCTTCACAATGCTGCCACAGGTGCTCATGCTGCACCAGCGGCGGGTTCCGTTTTTAGTAGTGTCAAGAAACAGCCAGCCGCAATTGGAACATTCTTTTATCTTTTTCAGCCTGTCTGAAAGAAGCAATTCATAGGCTGAGTAAATAACAGGAACAAAGATTATCGCAGATTCCCCTGGCATTAATTGCCAGCTTTGGCGGATGCCCTTTTCATGCGCTTTCAACCGGAGATGCGACAGGCATTTTGAAAGGATCACATTAAAAGTTTCCAAATCCCTCCCTGCAATCTTTTTCCCTGAACTCAGTGGATGAAAAATTCTGTACAGCAATTCCCGCAACTTTATTGCCTCCTTCAGGAGTTTTGGATTCTGTGCAGGCCTGCTTTCAAAATGCTTTAGGACTGCTTCATAATCCGCTGACCTGATACTACCTGCTTTTAAGGCCCATTGAAGCAAATGCTCATGTGTAACCCAGTAGTCCCTCTCCGGCTCATTGATCCTGTCGTGGATGGTGTTCACAAAATCCAGGCACAGTGTACCGCCGTTGAGTAAAATATTCCTTACCAGATTGTCTTTTACCACCTATTATGCTTTTGATAGTAAATACTATCTTTACCTTCTAAATGAATTTAACCCGTAAAACTAAAAGAATATGGGGATTCCACAAAATGCAAAAAATTCTTTTACTCTCTACGTGATGACATTCATCACATTGTTTTTGGTAGCAGGTGTCATTATCTATCTTTCCTGGTTTGCAACTACTGAGGAAACATTGCGCACCGATAAAAATATCACAACACTGAACGGTCCGTGGAAATTTATAGTTGGGGATAATATGCAATATGCCCGTCCCGACTATGATGATTCGGGATGGGAAACCATGGACCTTACTGCCCCGCCGGGAGCACATGATGACGATGTGGGACTTTCAGGCTTTATTCCGGGTTGGACTGCCAAAGGGCATTCAAACTATTCAGGTTATGCCTGGTATCGCATGAAAGTTTCATTGGATAGTTTACCAGGAAACAATTTAGCATTAGCGGCACCATCTGCTGTTGATGATGCCTACCAGTTATTTATGAACGGATCACTTTCAGGCAGTGCAGGTAATTTCTCTGGTACAGTTCCAATAGTTTACAGTATTCAACCCCGTATGTTCCTGGTGCCGGAAAATGTAAAAAAAGAAAAGTATTTTACTATTGCTTTTAGGGTGTGGATGAGTTCATTCAGTCTGGGTCCCGATGCAGGCGGTATTCATATCGCCCCGGCTCTTGGAGAAAAAACGCATATCGAAAAAAAATACAGGTTTCAATGGGCACAAACCATAAAAGGCTATATCGTGGAAGTTGCTTTGCCAATCATGTTTATTTTGCTGGCAATCACTATTTTTTTATTGAACAGGAGCAGAAAACCAACACAATCCTGTAAATGGTTTATTACAGCGTTGGTTTTGACAGGACTGATGCGTTTGAATCAGGCTGTTTACTACTGGTTTCAAATAGAGAATCCTTATCAGGCCGATATTATAGGACCGGTTATCCTCAAATCACTGGTGCTTGGCAGTTGGTTGATGGCCTGGTGGGAATGGTTTGACCTGCATCAACCGAAATGGATACCTAAAATGATTGGTATACTGTCTTTACTATACATGGTAGCTCAACTGCTCGGCCTTCCCTGGGTTTCAAACGCTATAATCCATACAGCTTTTCTAACCATTGCAGATTATATCAGATTGTTATTGCTGGCATTGATGTTATTCAACCTCTACCAGGGAATCCGTAAACAAGGCACGAACGGGTTATTAGATTTATTAGCCGGATTATTGATGACCATTGCCCTGTTTCCAACAGAAGTATCTGCATTGCATGTTATTCCGGGCATTTGGTTCCCATATGGAGTAGGCGTATCCCGTGGTCAATTTTTTTATGCAGCTTTTGTTTTTGTGATGTATGCAGTATTGATTCAGAAAAATAGAAAAGAGAGATTAGCATAAAACAAATGGAAATAAGGTACTATCAATATTTTCTTACTCTGATAGAAAAGGCCTTTGCAGGATTAATTTTGAAAATACCGTCAAGTTCAGCGGATGTAAAGCCGTTTTGCTGAAGCAAGGGAATAAACCGGGTCGAAATACAATTATATGGTTTGAAGTTCCCGCCATTTGGCTCACCCACATGATACCACCCGGAATCCTGTGAGACCAATACCTGTCCAAGCAGTCCGTTTGCTTTCATACGTTTCAGGTAAATTAAATTATCCTGAAGTGTTGCCGGGTTAACACCATCAAAAGAAACCCATCCGTCTAGTTTTGCCGCGCGGATATGCATCTCACTGTCGGGTTCGGATTGAGTATGAACCCAGATTTTTGCGGCCGGGGCTACCGACAACTGCTTCAGGATATCAAGTTGTTCAAAAGCAGCTGCCCCGTCTCCTGTATGTATGGCAATCGTTAGTCCTGTCTCAAGATGTGTAATACCTGCAGCCTCGATCAGTTTACGCTGCATGGGCGTCAGCGGACCCTTGTCGGTACTTGTCTTTATTAAACCGGGTTTAATAGCCGTACCCTCGATTCCGTTTTTCCATTCACTGATCCACCGGTCAGCCAATTGCCGGGCAGTTTCATTATAAGCGTGGGCCGGCACAAATTTTTCATTTACAGCGCCATAATAGCCGGTGGTGGTCATGATATTCATGCCGGTCATATCGGATATACGCTTCTGTATATGAACATCTCTTCCCAGATAAACAGGGCCGCAATCGATAAAGGTATTAACGCCCTTTGCTTGTATGTCCTTTATAAATGGTAAGGCAACCTGAACCACTTCGTCCGGATTATAACGATCCCTGCTGAATTTGTCAGCGCCGATAAAATCAGCCATGATGTGCTCATGCGTTAATGTGAAACCCATCTTTTGCGAAGACAAAAGCCCGTTAACGGTCATTACCGTTTCATTGTCGCTGCTAAAACCCGGTAGCAGCAAACTGCCGGTACCTAAAATGAAACTGTCACTGATAAATTTTTTTCTTGATATTTTCATCCTGATAGTAGTTATTTACATTACCTGACAACCTCACTAACCAGGATGACGGGAGCAATATTCGTGTAATTAGCAAAATCTGATCTGATGGCAGTTATATTTGGTGCGATGGCTGCCTGATAATCTGCCAGGCTTTTTACATAGAATGACCCAACGGCCATATACGGCAAAGGAGTATTGGGCAGACCGCTGGCAACACCTTTTTCTATGGTATATTTTACCAGATTTGATCCTAAAAACTTTGCTACCATAGGCATATGCCTGGCTTCATAATACTCCATGTTAAAGGTCTTGCCCTCCGCAAACGGGTACATGATGGACACTTTAATTAACCCTTTTTCCGCAACTACCGAACCGTTCGCGCTAGTTATGTCAGATTGTTTTTCCTGACTAAATACCGCCAGACTGGTGATCAGAAGTAAAACCGATAGAATGAGTTTACCTTTCATGATTGCTTATTTTAGCAATGGTATTTAATACATGACTTGTGCTTACATCTAAGGACTTAATATAAGTCTTAATGGAAACATACAAATATATTAGAAATAAGTTTTTATCTTTTTAAAATCACTTTGCGCCAGAATTCACCTCCGGGAGTGATTGCAGTGGGAGCATTGATTGTCGCACTATGGGCCGTCAGATCTGTAATTTGACTGATTTCAGGTACGCCATTCGCTATAAGACCAAAAGAGGCAATTACAATTGTAGAGTCTGAAGTCAGGTTATATTTTAAAGTATCCAAATCCGAACCCTCCTTAATATAAATAAAACCGTCCGTTCTAATATCAAAATAATCGCCGGTTTGCCCAATATAGCTTGCCTGGTGATTGTTTACACCAACACCAACAAAAGCTGAGTCGTTTAAAATATCCCAGTTTCCAAGAATAGACGTGTTCATGTCATTGGCAGAAACTGAATTTTTCTTGCAATTAACCAGGAAAAAAATAATAAATGTTGTTAATCCAAATGATACTATTTGCTTCATATTATTCTGGTGGATATGAACGTTGACACCAAATACACCCACGAGGTTGCACGATTCGAAAATGAAATCCCTGGCTTTTCGGCTAACATCCCAAATAACCAGCACTTTTTGCTCTTTATTTAATTGAGTGATCTGTATTCATTGGGAGATTGTCCAACACGCTGCTTAAACAATCGGGTGAAATGTTGGGGATACTTAAATCCCAATTCATGGGAGATTTGATTAACAGATTTACTACGGTCAAATATTTTTTCTTTGGCTACGTCAATCACCTTCGATTGAATATATTCCTGTGCCGTTTTACCCGTTTCTTTTTTTATTAAATCCCCAAAATAGCCGGGAGATAAATGTAATTCACCGGCACAGTATGCTACAGAGGGCAAACCATTATTCTCTGGCTGATCTGAACGATAGTATTCATTTAACAGCCCTTCAAATCTTTCCAGAGTCCCCTTATGTGCTTTGTCGCGCGTTATAAACTGACGATCGTAAAAGCGAACGCAATAATCCAAAAACAATTCAATATTGGATACTATGAGTCTTTTACTGTGTTTGTCAATTGCGCGCTCCAGTTCATACCTGATTTTTGAAAAGCAATCTAATACCAGCTGTCTTTCATGTTCTGAAACATGCAGTGCTTCTCTCGACTCATAACTAAAGAAATTATAATCCTGTATATGTTTTCCAAGAGATGTGCCATGAATTAAATCAGCATGAAAAATCAATGCATATCCCTTCGGCTGATATGTTTCTCCATTGCTGTTCATGCCTGCCACCTGACCCGGCGCGAGGAATACCAGGGTACCTTCCTGATAATCATAATTCTCCTTGCCATAGGTAAGGTCGCCGCATTTCACATCCTTTAAAAAAATGGTATAAAACCCGAAATACATCCGGGAACCCTGTCTCGGACTTGCCTTTGACAAATCAACAACACTTACCAAAGGATGCAGCGTAGTATGCCTGTTAAAAACATTATAGTCGTTAACCGTCTCGAAACGTCTCATTTCATTGTCCATACAACGATCATTTAATCTGCATTAAAATTAATGTATTATTCAGATCCTCGTCTATGAGTACTGGTGGATCAGCAATAATGGTATATAAAACAGGAACCTGTATACCGTCCATTAAACTAAATCGGTAGAAATTACATCGCCAATGAGCTCTCAGTGCTGAAATCAAGCTATGCATTTTGTACATTGAATAGTGGAGTTGATATGCCGATATTAGCATCGTGTTTCCCAGGTAACGGACCTGGTGGAATGTGGAGAACGAAAATTTAAAAATTAATTTTACAATTAAAAATTATGAAAAAACGATTTTTAGGAAACAGCGGACTGGAAGTCTCCGCTTTAGGTTTAGGGTGCATGGGTCTTAGTTTCGCCTATGGAACGGCACCTGAAAAACAGGATGCCATTCAACTGGTCAGGGGAGCTTTTGAGCGGGGCGTAACATTCTTTGATACAGCTGAAGCATACGGACCATTTGACAACGAGGAACTTTTAGGAGAGGCGTTGGAGCCGTTTCGAAATGAGGTTATCATTGCCACCAAATTCGGTTTTAAAGAAGGCAAACCACCTCTTGGAACGGATAGCCGGCCGGCGCACATCCGGGAAGTTGCAGAAGCGGCCCTTAAAAGACTACGCACCGATCGTATTGACCTACTTTACCAACACCGGGTGGATCCGAATGTTCCAATGGAAGACGTGGCCGGGGCTGTGAAAGACCTGATCGCGGAAGGCAAGGTTAAATATTTCGGATTATCGGAAGCGGGTGTACAATCTATACGCAGGGCGCATGCCGTACAACCCGTAACGGCACTTCAAAGTGAATATTCGCTTTGGTGGCGGGAACCGGAAAAAGAGATACTACCCACACTGGAAGAACTGGGAATCGGATTCGTTCCTTTCAGTCCGCTGGGTCGGGGTTTCTTAACCGGCGCCATCAATGAAAATACAACTTTTGATAAAAGCGATTTCCGGAATATCCTGCCGCGTTTTTCGGAAGACAACAGAAAAGCAAACCAGGCGCTCGTTGCATTGCTTGCAAATATTGCGAAGGAAAACTCAGCAACCTCTGCACAAATTGCCTTATCGTGGCTCCTTTCACAAAAGCCCTGGATCGTTCCTATTCCGGGCACCACTAAGTTGCATAGACTGGAAGAAAATTTAGGGGCTGCTGATATCGGGTTGTCAGCAAGCGATCTTCAAAATATCAACGAAGCCCTGTCACATATTGAAGTGCAGGGCCATCGGTATCCGGAACAGATGCAAAAAATGGTGAACCCTTAGTATTGCGTGCAATTCAAAAATTATATTATTTAAATTCTACAAAGAAATGAACATGAAAGCAAAAATGATCGGACTGTTCCTTTTGATAGCGGGTGTGCAATTCGCCTACGCAAGCAAGTGCGCAGCAGCTGCCAGAAATAAAAAAACCCATGCCTGGAAATATTAGCAATTAAAAATAGAGGAATTCGTTTTATTAATAGTTGCTATGTGTAAACTCCGGCTCCTGACAATATCATTCCTTTCCGCCCTGCAAATTTCTGGTCTTGGCCAGGCCGTCAGTTGTTCAGATTCCAGTTATCGGAAATATTTTTACATTCAAAACGACAGCGTAGAATCAGTTGGAAAGATTGACCATACTGACGGTTCCCAGTTGATACTGGGGAGGCATAAAAGCCTGAATGAGGCTTTTGAAACCGGGCTGATGATCAGTCTGGATCCCAAGGCTAATGTCCTTTGGTCCAAAGATTATGTCCTTTCTTCAGGTAATGAACAATTCAGATTAATACGCGGAATACGGCTAAGCACGGGCGAATATCTGGCCATAGGAAGAATTACCTCATTTACAGATCCTCTGTTCAACAAACAGGCGATTCTAAAAATAGATCAAAATGGAAATCTGATCTGGAGTAAGCTGGTTGATCTGGATCCCCAGGTGGATGCCAGTCCGCTCATCCAGCTTCAGGCTGTTTGTGAAGGTCTGAATGGCGATATTCTGGTTTCGGGAACTGTTTATACAAATCTGAATGCCGGATTCTCCGGGCAGGGTGGATTGATTATAAAAATATCGGGTATCGGCGAACTGATTTTTAGCCGCGTTCAATTATTGGCACCGGGAACAGTCAACGACTTAGTCGGTGTATTTGTAAAGGACGATCAGATTTTGCTATTCGGAGAATCTGAGGACGGGGCCTGCCTTGCAGATGCACGAGGGGGAGTTTATTCTATGACGATGGATTACAATACCGGAATTGTTCTCAAAATTGACAGACATTGCCTATCCACACCAGACGGCCTGAACAGTTATGCAAACTACATCCACAACTATGAAGTCAGACAAACAAACAGTGGCTATACATTATATGGATTTCTGGCAGAAAGCGGTTTGGGCGCCCGGGATTTCATTGTTGAATCATTTGACGGGCATGGCGGTCTGGAAAGTGGATTAACGCTGACTGACCATCTGATCGGGAAATCATTTCACAATATCGCCATTGATGATAATGGGGGGATTTATTTAATGGGTGTGAGCGCTTCCAAAGGATTATTCGGTTCTGTATTTACAAGGAATGGAAATCTGATTTCACAGATGAAAGTTGATTTTCCAAATTTTGATCCGCTGTATTTTGGTTATGAAGGAGGGCAGAAACTCGGTACCTCCATCAATGGATTCGGGAATTACATTAATAATTCGTCCGTGGACAATCATTCCGCTATAACACTGATCAATAAATTCGCTGCCAGCAATTTCAAGTCGGCATGTCTCGGAGTGGATACGGCATTTGCCACTATTGTAGAAAATAACGCCGCCACATCATCTCCATTTTCTGTAAAGCAGACTATCAATGACGCTATCACATTTTCAAACTTTGTGTTGACTGTCCGGGACAATTTGATTAAGATGCAGGAGCAATGCAGCCAGTCAAGTCACTGTAATTTACTGAGCATTAAAGGCCTTGATACGATCTGCGGAAACGCCGATTTTCTTGAGTTCACGGCCATCAAAAGTCTAAACTGCTTTCAACATTTGACGTGGACGTTCGATTCGACATGGATGTCTCAATTGGAAATATTGTCGGATTCATCCATTAAAGTGCATGTAAAACAGGGAAGGGCTCCGTTGAATAAATTAGAAATAAATGTCTCAACAGCCGGATGTAACAATCTGCATGCCTCCCATATGACGACCTTATTGTCCGGTGTAAATAAATCCATCTCTTCAAATAACACATGCGAAGGTGACAGTATAAAATTGACTCCGGGCAGCTATTATTCAACCTATCGCTGGAATAATGGTTCAGTCGATTCCGTCCTGGTTGTGAAAGATGGCGGTCAGTATATCGTTGAAGTCGGAAATGAGCACTGCCTGTTGTCTGATACCTTTCAGGTTTCTCTATTTCAAAAAGTTCAATTAGTCGATCTGGGCCCGGACCAGGTTATTTGTGAAAAAGATAAACTGATTTTACATGCGGGTTCGACATTTACAAGCTACAGTTGGCAGAATGGCAATAACGATTCCCTGTTTCATGTTGACAACTCCGGCAATTATTCGATCACGGTTACCGATGCGTGTGGGGTAACAAGCAGTGATACCATTCATATTACAATAAGTCAGTGTAACAATATATTCAGAATGCCGTCCGGTTTCTCTCCGAATGACGATCACTTAAACGATGTCATAAAGCCAGTTATTCAGGGGAAGCTGGAGATGTATAATTTCAAAGTTTTCAATCGCTGGGGGCAGCGGGTATTCGAGTCGAAGAACCCTGCAATCGGTTGGGATGGCAAAATCAATAATACTTTGCAGCAAGCCGGCGCCTTTGCATGGTATTGCGATTATAAATTCTACGACGAAAAGGAATTGCATAGTTCAGGAACATTCCTTCTCATTAGGTAATGTCGATTAACGAAACATCTATCCCCCGAATCGGTATGGAAAAAATATAGTCCGATTCCTTTTTGTCGCCTAGTTTACCCGGAAGGCAAAATAATCCGCCGGTTCAGGATAATCATGCTCGCCTATTTGTTCGATTCCGAAGCAACCCTGATATAACGGCAAGCGTTTCGACTTCGCGTTCTAACAGCACCTCTAATCCATCAGAAAAGAGAATTTGTATACAACTAACCCCCTTTTGTGTTAACAGCACCCTTTGCAATCGACGGACATTTGTACTGTAATATTAAAAAAACAAAAAATGAAAAAGACAATCCTTATTACAGGTGCAAGCAGTGGTATTGGCAAAGAAACTGCAAAATTATTTAACGCAAAAGGCTGGAATGTAATCGCTACGATGCGTAATCCGCAAAACGAAACTGAACTAACCCGGCTGCAGAACGTGTATGTTACCAAACTTGATGTATTGGATTTACAATCCATCCAGAATGCGGTAGCTGAAGGCATTCAAAAATTCGGAAAGATAGATGTATTGCTCAATAATGCAGGTTATGGAGCATACGGTCCACTGGAATCCTTTTCCAGAGAAAAAATAGCACGGCAGTTCAATACCAATGTAATTGGGCTTTTGGATACTATTAAAGCTGTGCTGCCCCATTTCAGACAAAACAAAAGCGGTATCATTATCAACATATCGTCCATAGGCGGAAAAGTAGCTTTCCCTTTGGGTGCATTATACCACGGGACCAAGTTTGCGGTGGAAGGAATTTCTGAAGCCCTGCATTATGAAGTGGGGCAATTTGGAGGACAGGTAAAAATTGTGGAACCCGGTGCTATTGATACCGATTTTGCCGGACGTTCCTTCGACTTCAACAATGATGAGACTTTGACAGAGTATCAGGGTACAGTAGCAAAACTATTTGCGGTAATGCCAACCATGCTGGCTAGTGCCTCACCTGCCAGCCTGGTCGCTGAAGTGATTTTTGAAGCGGCTACCGATGGTAAAAATCAATTGAGATACACCGCAGGAGAAGATGCTAAAACACTGTTAGCGGGGCGTCAGCAAAATGATGACACAACATTCATTGGCGGAATCAAATCACAATTCGGATTTTTACATTAAACAGCCGTATTAAGGAGTTATTATTTCGGCAATAACTCCTTACTTCTTTTGTGTAATTTTATTATTTATAGAAATATTGAAAAGATATGAAACCCGTAATGTACTTACATAACATTGCTGACATCAACTTATTTATGGATGATAAAGTCAGGCATCCGCTTGTGGCCGTGGTTGATTTCAGCAAAATAGATGAACATATTGAAGAAGGCACCAGAATAAGTTGTGACTTTTATATGATTATGTTCAAAAATTATTGTGCCAATAAACTTCGCTACGGCAGAAAATCCTACGACTTCCAGGATGGCAGCCTGCTTTGCATCGCACCCGGGCAGGTACTTACCATGGACAAGGAAATTGAAAATAAGAAGGACATGATGGGCTGGGGTTTGTTTTTTCATCCGGATCTTATCCGCGGCACGTCCTTAGGAACCAGGATGAAAGATTACTCTTTTTTCTCTTATGAAACCAATGAAGCCTTACACTTATCGGATAAGGAAAAGCTCGTTCTCTATGAGATTGTGCAAAAAATAAATGCAGAATTAGCAGAGAGCATTGACAGGCATAGCCAGACACTGATTACATCGAATATTGAATTGCTGCTCAATTATTGCACAAGGTATTATGACAGGCAATTCATAACACGGAAGATTTCAAATCAGGACATCCTTTCGAAAATTGAAGGCGTTTTATCAAACTATTTTCAATCCGCAGACATAAGTGAAAAAGGCCTACCCACGGTTAAATACCTGGCAGAACAGGTGTATCTGTCGCCCAATTATCTGAGTGACCTTCTGAAAAGGGAAACCGGGATGAATGCTAAAGACCGCATTCATTATTACCTGATCGAAGAGGCAAAAAATTTGCTGATGAGTACAGACAAAACAGTGGGAGAATTAGCATTTAATTTGGGTTTCGAATATCCCCAATACTTTTCAAGACTGTTTAAATCAAAGACAGGAATGACACCCATTGAATACAGGAGTACGAACTGATATGAAGCGCTCTAACTATTTTTCCGCCACCACTTTAATATCCCGGAAATATGCATCCGTACCCGAATCAACCCAAAGACCGATGGCACCACTGTTGTCAGCGCCCAGTTTCAAGTCGTTTACGACGAGGACGGGTTGCGGGTTATCATTCAGGTAAAGTTTGGCCTGGGCATGCTGCACCACGATTTTCATTTTGATCCATTCATTCAGTCCCATGTCGGCATAGGATTCATATTTCCCTTCCGACTCTTTCCGCAGCCTGTCGAATTTATAATCAGGATAGGAAAAATATTGCGTGGAATGGTTCCTGCGGAGCTGGTCCTCTGCCCTACCGTTGGTGGGCCTGATGTAAATGGATTCAAACCGGCTGTTGTCCTTATTGATCCTGAATGCTAAACCGATAAAGCCCCTGGCAGAAGCATCCGCAGTGGGCAGCAGCCGGCTCAACAGCGTGACTTCAACAGTTCCGTTACTGAAATCACCGGTGTTGTTCAGTCGCACGAAGGTAGGTATATCGGCTCCCTGGATGGCTGTATCCCTTGTTACCCGCACCGCTTTTTTGCCATCGATGTTTGTGATCGACATATTCACCTTCACGGGTTCGAGGACATAGTTTTCAAAACGCTCATCCTGGGCAAAGAGGGCGCCTGAAGAGGAAAATAACAATACCCCCATGATCGCGCAGCGTAGCGAGGGAAAGGCAGATGAAAAAATTATTCGCATACTGATGTTTTTTATTCGGTCCTTAAACTATTGGCAGGATTGGCGATGGCTGATCTTACTGTCTGGAAACCGATCACCAGCAATGCAATCATCAGTGACAGTAAACCGGCCGATACAAATATCCACCAGCTGATATTGACACGGTAAGCAAAATCCTGCAGCCAGAGATGCATGATATACCAGGCAACCGGTGATGCGATGATGATCGCGAGCAGAACCAGTTTGATAAAATCCCCCGACAGCAATAGCATGATACCCGTCACGGAAGCGCCCAGCACTTTCCGTATACCGATCTCTTTGGTTCGTTGGGTAGACGTAAGAATCGATAGTCCTGACAATCCAAGGCAGGCAATCAGTATGGCCAGTGCAGCAAACAGACCGAACACTTTACCGAACAGATAATCGTTGCTGTACTGCCTGTTGAATTTTTCATCGAGGAAATAATAATCGAAAACATTACCGGGGAAATACGTTTCATACGCTTTCTGAATGGCCTCGAGGGTTGCCGGCAATTGCCGCGGATCTATTTTTATGGAGAACTGGCTGTAATGTCCCAGCAGTGTGGGCAATAACAACAACGGTTCTATCCCGCTTTTTAATGATTTCTGGTGAAAGTCAGCAACCACACCAACGATATTCCATACACTGTCGAATACCTTTAACGGTTTACCGATGGCTTCCTGTGGCGATCGAAAAGCCAGCTGTCGTAAAGCAGTTTCATTGATGATCAGCGTATGCAACTTTGCCGGATCAACATTATAATCCAGGGGAGAAAAATCTCTCCCTGCCAGAAGATTCATCTTGTACAAATTGATGAAACGTGCGTCCACGCCCATATTGGACATGGTAGCCCGGTTATCCATGGCGATATCCATTCGGTTCACATTGCTGACCTTGCCCAGTTCGTCTCCCGGTATACGGCCGGAAACCGCGGCACCTTTTACACGCGTCAGCTGTTGCACCGTATTGATAAATCCATCCGCATGGGTGATGAATGCCGCACCCTGCTCACTGAGCACCGGTTTCCGCAGGATCATCATCTGCTCCATATTGTATCCCAGCGATTGCCCGGTCATGAATTTGAGTTGCCTGTACACAACAAATGAACCGATGATCATCAGTATGCTGATGGCGAATTGTGCAGTGACCAGGCTTTTTCTGAGCAATGCACCGGAAACAGATCGTATAAACTTTCCTTTCAACACTTTCATCGGGTCATACGCGGAAAGGATAAATGCAGGATAAAAACCGGAGAGGAAAATACCGGCAACCGAAAACAGCACAAACAAGATGGTAATGCCCGTATCTGCAGATTGATTTGAAAACAGCATATCGATCGAAAGTTCGCGGTTCACCAGTTGGTTAAACCGATGCTGCAACAACTCTGTAAGGATAAACGCAATGACGATTGCTACCCCGTTTACCAACAAGGCTTCAGTCAGGAATTGTTTGATCAGCTGTAGTCTGGATGCGCCGGTTACTTTCCTTACCCCTACTTCTTTGGCTCTTTCGAGTGACCTGGCCGTGGACAAATTGATATAGTTCATCCAGGCCAGCACCAGTATGAATAATGCGATCACCAGGAGGCTCCATACGATTCGGTAATTGCCTGTTTTACCGATCTCATATTCAAAATCGGAATAGAGATAGGCTTTCTGTAAAGGTTGCAGGTAAAATACTTCTCTGATACCGGCGGCCGCTGCTTTAGGAAAATATTTTGTGTTCAGTAACGCAAATTTCTGTTCGACTGTTTTACGATCGGCGCCTTTCTTCAATTGAATATATTGCCAGAAAGAAGGCTGGATAAAATCATGATCGGCCGCTGTGAACCGGTTGTTGCCGCTGTTGCTATACAATGAGATATAAGATATCAGCAGATCGAAATGCAACTGGGATTTACCGGGCGGCTCCCTGCAGATGCCGGTTATTTTATAAGGAAGAGAATCGGTATCAAATATCAGCATCTGGCCAAGCAATGATTGCGGATCTTTCACGCCCAGCTGTTCCCTTGCCATTTTTTCCGAAACAATCACACTGTTGGGTTCCTGTAAAGCGGTCTGTCTGTCACCGGCCAGCAAGGTGTAGGTAAACATGGAAAGGAAAGATGCATCCAC
>Ga0193753_10001817_pt1 | contig 17703 bp, 31 predicted proteins | sample H1c2metaG_FD_144925 | JGI IMG/M metagenome (GOLD analysis project Ga0193753, IMG submission 144925) | Soil microbial communities from a riparian zone of the East river system, Colorado, United States - H1c2 | ecosystem: Environmental > Terrestrial > Soil > Riparian zone | place: USA: East...
TACAGCAAACTCAGCGGGTAAACGGTTGAGATACGTGATAACCCGCCCGAAGTTTGCCAGCGTCGAACGTCTGGCCAATGCTGCCGATGTCGCATAGAGGGTTTGAGCATCGGTCGGGACTGTCGCGGTTGTCGGATTTAGCACGATACCGTCGATACTCGGAACCCGCTGATACAGGTCCATGAACGCGATAAACTCGATAGCCGCACCATAGCCAACCGCCCCCGCGACTAGGATCAAAAGGGTTTCACGATCGGGGTTTGAGGCTACCACTGACGAAACGTATTCCCACGTTCGCGGGGTTGGGAACGCGTTCTCAGTCCTGGAGAATTGGTGAAGCAAATCAGGACGCCATGAGATGAACGCAACTACTGAGGGTTCGAGATGCTTAACCGCCCAGGTTCGCCAATCGTTGAACGATACCGTCATGTTCAGGTGGATGAAACGGTTGCAGAGCGCTTGCGACATCTTTGTAACCCCGCCTCCGTCACTCTCGCGATTGGCCGCTGCAATGATTGCCCAACCGTCAGGTAGCACGTAATCGCCAAGTTTACGGTCTAGAATCAACTGAAACAATGCGTTTTGTACTTCGGTTCGCGCTCGATTGATCTCGTCTATGAAGAGAACCCCTGAACCCGTCTTAGGGAGAAAGTCTGGCACCGCCCAGCGGGTTGTGGATGTCATAGCGTCTAGATACGGTATTCCGCGCAAGTCTACCGCGTCTAAGAGAACCGCCCGGAGGTCATAGAATAACCGCCCCATTTCGGTTCGCGTTTGATCTACAACCGCCGATTTACCAATCCCAGGTGAACCCCATATGCAAGCGGGGGTACGGGTTGCAATCAAAGCTTTCAGCGATCTATTCAAGCTCACAGGTGTGCATTCAATCGTCTGCATTAGTTACTCCCCATCTCTTTCGTTCTGTTCTGTTCAATCCAGGTTTGTCCACAACCGCTAACAGGCTGAACCAATAACCGGATACGTCCGTAAGCGGACTTTGCATCGATAACCGCACACTCGAAACTGAGCGCGTCGAAACGGACTAACACCGTAGTCCCTAGCAGTCTCACTAACTCCATTGCGTTCATTTTGTCCACTCTCCCTACTCGAAATAACTGCAACCCAATAATAGCAATATCGACAGTAGATAGTCAATAAACGCAGTTAGTTTCGGCGCTCGGGTCTATTCCTCTCCCACGGTGATAGAGGTATTCCGCCTCAACGGCCTATGGAATATCGAAACTGGGAGTATTTGTAAAGTAATGTAGAAATCGCGTCCAGGTCTCTTACTAGCCCAAAGCAAAATGCATCGATTGTAGACGGCTAGGAACGTCAGCAATCGCTATGTAGGAGGATACATATTCTGTTCAGTATTGGGAAACGTATTCATGTAGTGACTACACGGAGGTATCCCAGGGAGTAGGTTATAGGCCGTTGGTGGTATCAAAGCCTTCGGATTCGATGCGAAGCGAGAATCCTTACTAAGCCTACGGTCGGCGTCTGAATAGTCATGCCTGAGCCGTTGTGGTACGCTCATGGGTTAGGGAGAGTCTAGGCACTTGGGTCTATTCCCTGCTATGCGGTGAGAGGGTAGAAGGGATACAGCGCTGGCCGTTACGCTTCATGCCTCAAGCGCTTGTGCAATGTCAATAGCGCCCGGTACCAGTGCCTCTCCCAGTGCGGTATATCCCACCCTTATGCCAGTGCTAATGCGTGCTAGTGGTACTACATACTACTGGCGATACTGTCTCTTATCATCAGTCGCCTATGCCAGTACGGGATAGAACTCAGGTATTTCCGGTAATACTCATCAGTTTTATCCGGTGCTATTCCTCTCCCGGTATATGCCGGTATAGGCCGAATTGTCCAAGGGGTGGCGGGCGTTAGCAGTGGCCTGACTCTGCCCAGGTATTATTTTTTGGGTTGGGTATTATTTTTCCTGGACCTGCTATCCTACAGCCGGTTGGTCTATGACTACACACCCTTATGACGACTACACATCCCTATGACTACTGGAGTTGGGAGCGCAACAGGCGCACCGGCAATCGACGCCGCTACTCTAACGGCTGGTTCACTCTACTCTGCCGGTCATCTCGCGGGCGGGTTTTGTAAAAGGGATGGTGGATTAGTCTTTGTTACAGGGTCGCTTTGTTACCGAGTTGGCGCGAGCCGAAGGCGCGTGTCAACTCCTATACAGGGCTAAGGCGGGTAACTTCCCTTCCCGCTAAGGCTCAGTGATGCCAGCCTTGTCCAGTACCAGCCGCTTGAGGATAGGGGCGTAGGTGACTAACTCCTGCTGGTTAACGAGCGCGGTGATTAGCCGTTGTCTCAGATAGTCCTCGCACTGAGCGGTCGTCAATAGCTCTCCTACCCCGGAGCTTAGGTTCAACCCGGCCTCCTTGGTAACAAAGTCCATTGCCCGGTCAACGACATTAGGCAGCGCCCTCATCAGCATTTCAATCAGGTACTCGAACTCCTCCAGCGGCGACTCAAACTGGCCCGCGTTGAAGCCCGATAGCTCTAGGCTTAGGTCTACTCTCATTCCTTTTCCTCAGTTCGTGTAGTCACTACACCGCAGCCTTTGTTACCCGGTTACCGTGTAGTTGTGGTTAATAGGGTTAAGAGGGTTTGCGGTCGAGCTTATCCAATATACGCCGCGACCGTTTCAGCAGCGCCTCCGCGAACTCCCTGTTGCAGCCCAGGTCGCCCATGATTGTCTCCGCGCTAGGCGGCAGGCGGATGGCGTCCTTCTCTTTGATGGAACACGGCAGGCACATGGCATGGCTGAACTGGCCCTTCTTTATGGCATCCTGGCTACTCGGGGTGAGATACACGTCGCCCTGGCACCGCAGGCAGGGGTAGCGCTCCTCGTCCGGTGTGGTCTGTCTGTTCGGCCCGACGATGACATAGGTTGGTTTGTCTGTCAACGGGTTGTCGGATGGCATCACTGCCTCTCCGGCCTGATCGACTCGTACTCGCCCTCGCGGTCGCCTTTGTCCGGCCTGAATTGATACCCACGCGACAGGAACTTAAGCGCCCCGGCGAGGTCTCCGTTCTGAAACAGCCGGTGGACGGTATCAAGGTCTGCCCGGTTCGCGTAGCCGATGACGACCGCCTTGAGCTTTAGCTTCATGTCCCATTCGGGCGGCAGCAGGTCCATGAATATCTCTGCCGGGTCGTACCGCTTCATCCGCTCCAGGTTGTCGTCCTCCAAGATGACGAACATGGTCCATTCCGTCTCGCTGGTCCTATACGGTATCGATTGCATAGTAGTCTCTTCTCCTAACAAGCACACTTCCCCGGCAGTTCGGCCAGCCACATCGCCCAGGTCGGTTCCGCATCCCCTTTGTAGTGGATCGACACGTCTACGCCGTTCGGGTAGGCGGTATCAAGGCCATCGGGGGCTCCATTTCCTCTCCCCTTCGCCTTCTCGACTACGACCTCGGCTCCCGCCGCCTTCGCGACCCGCTTAACAGCTTCATATCTACAGTAGTTGCAGCTTCCTTTGTCGATCATTGCCTTACGGATTTTCCTTGATGCCCGCTAGTGGTTTTCACTTACGCGTGCTAATTGTTTTTCTTGATGCCTGCTAATAGTAGCTCGTATCGCTTCGCTCACTCGCTACTTTGCCGCCCTGTCGCCTGCCGGTGGAAAACGGTTCACCGCCAGAAGTTTGATGCCGCGATCACGCGCTTCCATTTTCTTGATGACATCGCCTTTAGTCACTAGAACTTTCAAAACGTCTTCGAGATCGGCGATTCGTTTATCGCGCTCTTCAATCTCTGTCTTCACTGTTTCCTCCCAACCACGCCCGCTTTGAGCAGCCTGTCTATGACCTCTTTGACCGTTGGTATCCGCTTCTCAACCGCGATAGTCCGGCATTGCTCAAGCGTTACCAGCGCGTCCATCTGCGGATTCGTGCTGTTACCCCTGGCGATTATTTCAGCGCAGTGCATCAAGGCCACTAGCGTTGCGTCTTTTACCTCGTCCTCGCCAATCGGCAGGCCCTCTTTCAGTTGCTCTTTCAGTTGCTTAGAGGTCATGATGAACAACGCCTCCGAATTGCTTGCACCATGTTAGTAAGTTAGTAAGCGGCTGGCCTCTGAACACGCGCACGATGGGCGCGGCGATTATGATTCTGCCTTCCTCATTGGTATCGACCTGAACGGTGAACTTGACGCAGGAGACCCAGTGTTTAGAGGTCATCACCGCTCCGCTTCCGCTTCCTTTCCTTGTCCGCTTCCATCGCCTTTCGGATCAGACTGTCGGCTAGGTCTCTGGCCTGATTCGCCGAAAAGAACATATGGCCGGTCTTCTCATGCGGCATCGGCAGGTTTATGACGACTTCGCCCTTCCCACTGGTGCCGATTTCCAGGTAACCTTCTTTTTTGTCAGCCATTTTTGTCCTTGATTGCCTCCATAAACATCGCCTCCACCTGACGCGCCGTTTTGATCTGCCACATGAGGTCGGCGCTGTCAAAGACCTTTGCGAACTCAGCGGCCATCTTTTTGATATCGCACTCCGGGAATCGCATGATCTCGGCGGCGATTTTCAGGCATGACATCGCCTTATCCGTCTGGCCTTGCTTGTGGTAGGTCACCGCGTCAGCAATCGCCTGCTGCAGCATGTCCAGCTTGTCTCGGGTAGTCGCGAGCTTTTCCTCTAGCCAGCTTTGATAAGGCGCTGGAGACCTTTCTTTACGCCACTCTTCAGTAAAGTCTGTCATTGGGTCAGTCTCATGATTCTTTCCAGAATCCCGTTCCGCACACTTGGCCGTATAGTACCTTCCGCAGCGCTTCTCTATCTTCCGGTTTGGCATACCGTATCGCTTGACAGAAGACGCAGACGGGTGGCTCTGGTGGTTTGGTCATCGTCGCGGTCGTGTCAAAGATTTGCCTATCGCAGTCCTCGCAGGTATACTCCGTCACTGCTTCTCCACCGAGTTCCGCATGATCCATTCGTTCAGGGCTGTCATCACCTGATCGCGGCTGCCGTTGGTCACGTAGTTGGCATTCATCTTGCCGTCTTCCCTCCCCTGGGCCGACATCACAAACAGCACGAAGATGTTCTCCTGCACGGTCCCTGGCGGGTTGAAGAAGAAATCCAATGCGCCCGCGATATCCTGCATGACGCCTTTGGTCTCCGCGTTCACTTCCACGTCACCCGGTAACAGCTTTGATACCGGCTTCGTCATTCGTCACCCCCTGGCGGCGGCACGTCAAACCGCCCTATCTCAGCCATGTCCAGTTCATGCCGGAACTCGCGGAAGTCTACCAACAGCGCGGCCCCGGCCTCAGGCGGAAACTCATTCTTGTCGAAGAACTTAACCAGCATCGCATCAGCTTCGGCGCGGGAACACTGCACTACGATGTCATTGGCAATCGACCTCGCTTGCGCCATGTCCAACTGAGCGATGAGGCCGTTCTCATTGAGCAGTTGTATATACGGCATCCGGTCGCGTCCGGCGACAATACCGCTGACTAGAATATGTGGCGACTTTGGCTCTGGCTCACTCATTCCGCACCCAGGCGTAATAAGCATCACTTGCAGCGTTGACTTTGGTTTGGTCGCCTCCTGCAAGATAAGAGATCATCCAGTGCATCTCTTCGCACGCTTCCTGTGCATCCCCAAGGTTCTCGATCATATCCGTGAAATTTTCATCCCGGAATGACCCATCAGCCTTACAGCAGTGCTTGTAAGAGCCAGCCATTTATTTACCCTCCTTGCTAACCATGTTCGGCTTCCTCGGCCTCCTCTTTGATCGCTCCGATGTGACCTTCGATATCCGCGTCGATCTCCTCTAACACGTCCTGGAAGTCTCTCGGCGTCATGTCCTTGCAGTTCTTATGTATCGCATTCCGAATCGCTTCGACAGCCTTGTCCTTTTTGCTCATTTGTCTTTGATCCCCTCTCTGATCGCTTCCTCTATGTCCCGCTCAAGCCATCCGGTCAGTACAGAGTCCATCTCTTCTTTGGTGAACGGATGCGTCTCAAGCGCTTGCCGCACGGTCATGTATTCGCCATCGACAAATGTGTTCCATTCCAATACCGCCACCATCTCTTTGGTCCCGCCGCCTGCAATAACGTTTACCCGCATCAGCCAGTACGGATGCGCGTTCCGCTTCAGGCACTCTCTGCCATAGGCCGCGCTATACGGCACTCCTGGTACACCGGCTACGCCGAATGCGTCCTCCCGCTTGCAGACTTCGCAGAGAAGTGTCTCCGGCTCACTCACGGCTTCCGTTTTCATCAAACCCTTCTTTCCTTCTCACTCGATCTGCGTTACACTTGAGTCACCAACCAGTAGTTAGAGACAAGTGGCGAGGGGGTAGGCGAACGAAAGCGCCCGCCCCCTTTTCAGTTGATATCAGCCGGGTCCGGGTCAAATGAGCCCGTCAACCGCACACTCGCTCTCCGTTCCACCAACAGCGTGTACTCACTACACGGACACTCCTCGCACTCGGTATACGGAATCGTAATCGTATTGCCTTCTTTCGTATATGGCTTCTGATGGGCCACCGCTTTATGCCCACACTCCACACAGTTGGGTAGCTGTTCATTCAACGCCAGCAGGTGGTCCGACTCATCGACCGGCTGAAGCTCGTCACCCACAATCAGTTCACCAATGATATTCATTTGTCAGCCTTCTGTCTTCTGTTCAAAAATCCCTTCCACCCACTGATGGTAACCAGTAAGTGGAAGGTCGTTCAAGGGAGGAGACGAACAAAAAAACTCTAGGCCGCTGCGATCTGTTTGATGACTTGGTAGACGCCCTTCTCAATCCTCTGCAGGTACCCTCGCTGCACGAAGGTGAACAACACTGGGTGGGTGTGAGAACGAACGGCGTTATACCCATGCTTCTTATGCCATGCCATTAGGTCGCTGATGTTGAACTTCAAGCCCTGGTTCTCAGCAATGTAGCGAGCAACGCTTATGTGGCCGATGTTCTTACCGTAGGTACGTGTCGTAGGCGCAGTAGCCGTGGCCTTAACAGGTGCTTTAACGCCACCCTTCGCCCGGTACACGCCTGCTACTTTGGTCTTCTCCAGCACCCCTAAGCTGACTAGGTATCCAAAGGCCGCGTAGGCACCGTGCAGGTTCTTCAAGCGCTCGCCGCGACTTTTGGCAAACCTCCCTATGATGTCTTTGGTCACTTCGGCCCCTGGGTTCTCCGCGATGAAGTCTCGCGTTAGCTGAGTCGGCGAGACCTTCGCCCGTTGTGTCTTTAGCGGCAGTTCTTCTAAGTCTTCCTCCACAGCAGGCAGCAACCGGTTGGCAGGCATTCTTCCCTGCCCCCTCGCTTGAGCCGGGGTAACGTTCATTACCACTTGTCCGTTCTCAATCATTGACCGCACCATCACGGCGAACTCTCTGGCGCTATCTACCGCCGTTGTCGCCGTATCAAGGTTGCGTTCCACGAGGTCTAGCCTATGCAAGAGTTCCACATCGACGGGGTTCATGCGGTCGCGCTCCTCGCCACTAGTCTAAGACCGGCTTTCCCTTGCTGCTTTTTTCGCTTACGCAGCGCCGCGACCTCCCTCCGTACCTCTATATAGTGACTGAAGCTCCGGCTCTGATGCTCCTTCCAAGCCGACCGGCCTTCAAAGTGGGCCACATAAGTATGCCCCAACTCCGTCATGTACCAGATCTTCGAGTCCGTCTCAAAGAGTCCTTTGGCCACGGCGGGTCCAAACGCCCTCTGATCTAAGCTCAACCCCTCTGCATACGGGATGGTATAAGATAGCCCCTTCTTGTGAAAGTACTTCAGCAGCCCATAAGTTAGGTTGCTAATGGCAATCCGTTCGTTCCCGTCTCCGGGTCTCCAGGTATCCACGAGTTCATTTCTCCTTGTGTAGTGACTACATCAACTCATCAAACGTGCTCAGCATTCTTCAGCGCCCCGTAGATACGGCTCAATCCAAATCTGCTTCCGTAATGAACGGTTTGCCCCATGCGCCTGCATCTTGTAACTACCCCGGACCCAGTGAAGCCGGGGGCTCGCATGAGTGCCCCCCAGTCCAACCTTCGCGATGACCTTCTTGATAGTGTACTTCTCGCCTAATATGTTTGGCGACCAGTATTCTCTTATCGGTTTATCGGGCCTCGTAATCCTACGCAGCATCCGGCTTGGCGTCACTAGGTCTTTGCGCTCAGTCATCAGCAGCAGAGCGCCGAAGACCATATGGGCAATCTTGACTAAGAAGTGGTTATCCTCATCCGTCATGTGCGGGCTGTTGATCCATCCGCTTTGGTGCTCGTACTCGCCGCCCGTATAACGCATCACGGTTTCTTCCAGATCCGGTATGCTCAACGTCGGGAACGAATCGTAGGGTATATTCCAGTGCATCAGATGCCCGCCGTCTTCGGTCTTCGCAAAGATCGTCATTGCACCATTGATTGAGGCATAAGGGGATGGCGGCAGCAGCTTCGATTCCAGCCGCTCGCCTGCCTTAAACCTCGCGAAGCCGATGAAGGACGCATCGCCCTCAAGCGGGTGGACAAGGGTTCCTTTGGGCACCATGAACGTCATCGCCTCAAACGGCATCGGCATCGTATTCCACTCCAGTGCCATCGGCGGAATCGTCTTGGAGATCGCGACCGCCAAGTCTTTGCCTAACCAAAACATCGGCACTCGGAAGCGGCATAGCTGTGAGGCGAAAAGGAACTCATACTGTTCGCTTTTGCCGATGACTCCCGATTTCATTTTCATCGCCACGCCTATGAGTTCGCGGGCGACAGACTTAGGCGAGTAATACTGTCCGCAGGCCGGGGCCTCGCTGTAATGGCGAGGGTAGCAGCGGCCCCACAGGTCCGGTTCAGCCTTCTCCATCTCGGCATAGAGAACGGCTTTTATCTCCGGCGTGTAGTCACTAGCACGGACTAATTCTGGCATCTCATACGGGTTCATCAGCGGTAAACCTTTTCAGCGAAATCGGCCCCTTTTTCGGACCTTATTATATATTACTGCTACGCGAAAGCAACTCCAATATATCACTTCCTTGCCCACTTTTATCTGTGAGTTTCCATTCACTTCTATAGGAGTAGCAAACCCCATGACTCAGCAGCCTTTTGATCTCACTTCGCACAATCGGCAGTGAATACATGCCTCTTAGCGAGTGCCAGTTTCCGTTCTGAGCGAACTGTCTGAGGATATGTACAATCCAAACTGGCACCGTGTCTGCCATGACCCGCTCGACCGCCGCCCAGTCGGTATCATTGACCTCTCTATCGAACAAATAGGCCCGTCTCACCGCCAGGGCGCACAGGTTCGTCATCAGCGACTCCCAATCCCGCTGCCAGGGGCTAATTTTTTGTAAAAGCTCGGCTTTATACGGTAATGACACAGGCGGCGCGGCTGATACCGGCGTCGTTTCGCGAAATCGGCAATCCAGCAGCATATCACTGGCCTCTTTTATCATCAATAGCTGCCGGGGCTCAAGTGGCAACCGCTTGGGATGCGTTATCCGCAGCCGGACGCATCTTTGCATCAAGAACGGCCACACTCGGCACTTCATATGCGGAATAACCGGGCTTCTCCACTCAGATTCGATAAAACACTGAGGTTTTCCCTTGTCTCGGGCCATTTCTTCGATAATCGTAGTCGCTTTTCGGGGCCGAATCAAGCGTAAATAGGCTAGTGGAACTGCCTGTAAAGCCCAAAACCACGCCTTATCCGTCTCCAGCGAGTAAAAGTCGGTCTCAATCACCAGCCAGGGGTAGACTAGCTTCCCGCAGTCCAGCCGCGAAGCCCAAATCAGGCTGATTGCTTCCTCGTCGGTCACCCCCACCATTGCCAGCGTTCCGCACAGTAGCTCAAAGCGTTCCGCGTAATCGATCATCGCTCCCCCTCCGCATAAGTTTCCCCCTCCGCATTCCAAAACTATCTTGCGCTGACTCCTTGCCGGATTACAATACTCACCCGTATGATTGGGTTGAGAATGCCGCTACCATCCATCCTTGTCTACAACGACCTCTCCGGCGACGAGATCAAACACGTTCTGCAGAAGCGGTTTGAGGAACTTCTCAATCAGGTGCCGTACCTGCAGCGCCATTTGACTCTGCCCCGCGTCCGCATGTCTTTGGAGGTCCAGTTAGAGACCTGGGCCGACCAAGCCAACCCGGAGACGCACCGGATTGCCGACCGGGTAGAGGTACGCGGCGAGAACAGTGAAGAGGAGGAACCCGCTGCCTCTACCTACCTTTCCACTGCTGTAGACTCCTCGCCCTCCCCCGGTGGCCAGCCGCCCGACCAAATCAGGGACGACTACGCGTTGGCGGTGCCGACTCCCGTTCGCGGCCCGCTCGGTATGCAGTCTGGGGTGCCGACTGTCGAAGAGCAACGGATGACGATGCCGAACGGGACTATCGTAGACCGCACCGGCAAGGCCCCGGAGTATCAACGGGATAAGTCCACCGTCATCGTCCAGGACTATGGGCCAGCCGGTCTTGCACAGGGCCGTTTCGAGCGAGAGGCAGTCAGCTACGGCAATAGCCAGAACAGAGACGGCGGCGCTGTCCAGCCACCGGTCATCAAGAAGGGAAAATAACCATGACACAAGGACTCGTACTGTACGTGCCGAATGAAGGGGCCGACGCCTGCCCCGCCATCCTGTTGAAAGAGTGGGAAGACGGGATGATTCAGCTTTACGCATTCGGCAGCGAAGGGCCGTTTCTAGTTCGTGCCGCGCATCCGTCGTTGGTGAGAACGATTCAAAAGGAGGACGCGGAGGACAACGAAATCCTGGTCGCCCGCATCGAAGCGCTGGAGACCGAAGCCATTGAACTCCGGCTTATCTGCGATCAGGTGCTTAACGCCCGCGATACCGGCGAGACAGAAGAGCACGACCTCAACGGAGCTACCGTCTCCACCGATGCCGCCGACCGTGTAGTCACTACATCCAAGGGCAAGGCGGCTAAGAAATGGGCTCATTCCTAAACCTAAACGTCGATGCCAAACGGCTGGCCGAAGCGATGGAGGGTATCGAACAAGCTCTCTATCGGGTCGCGACCGCCGTAGAGCGTCTTGCCCCGCCGCCGCAGCAGTTGTTGAACAAGCCCTACAAGGCGACCTTGGCCGACCTGCGCCACCCGGACCCGTCGCAGACGCAGGCCGTTGCCGACGAACTCAGGCTCTTTGCCGACAACGCGAACGTGATCTTCAACAGCGACCGCTTCATTGAGTCGGTCGTTGAGTACGAAAAGCAGGTAGCAGAAACCTATGGCGAAGAAAGCATCCTCGAACTCCCCTGGAATAAAGCCGCAGGCTCCCATGTCTTCAAAGGGTACAAAGCCCAAAAAAGTAAGCCTCTCGGAAAAGATACTGCGGAAACGAGTGCTAGCCAAACCAGCACAGACACAGAACCTACGGCCTACACCAGTCCGCTCTAAGGGGCCGCTCACCGTCTCCCCTGCTATGGTTCGCGCCGCTGAGTCTCCGCTCTCGGTCGCCTTCCGCAATATGCAACCGTCCTGGCGCAACTACGTCGAGTACGCGGAGATCGCGGCCAATGCCGGTGACGCGGAGATGGTCAAATTCATGGCGGCTTACAATGGGTTGCCACGCAATGAGCAGTTGGCCAGTATGCCGGAGAGGATCTGCGACCTAGCCGGAGTCGCCCCCGGTGCCCTAGTCGGCTCTGTCTCCCGCGAGTACTGGACCCATAGCCAAGGCGAGAGCGCCATCACGGTCGCCGCCAACCACGCCCGCATGGTGCAGGCCACCGCGTTCTGGGGCCAGACGCAAGCCGAAAACAACAAAGACCGCGAGCTTTTCTTCCGCGTAGCTGGTACGCTCAAAGACAATAAAGGGACTAGTATTTTGATTAACAACAATCCCCAAACCGCCACCTTTAACCCCGCTTTGCCTGCTGGCCCAAGCGGTTTCCTCCCGATGGATCAGAGAGTCATCAACATGGGCAAAATCCTCGAAGCCCCTGTAGAAGCCGTGCCGTTGTTCGTGAAAGAACCGGCGCTGCGTGTATTCAGTCCAGACGATTCAAACAAAACTTGATCGCTGGCTGGCAGCCGGTCGATTCACGCCTGAGTACCATTCTGTCGCCGAAACAGAACGGGCCATCGCGCACTTCAACACGTTGGTGGAATACAACTACCAGACGGAGAAGTTCGTCTCGACCCGCGATTCGTCAAAGACCTGGGAGGAAACACTCACCCCGGAAGAGAACAAGTGGATTGAGAACGAAACCCTCCTCTGCCGTATCGACTTTCGCTACTTCCTAACCCGCTACTGCTGGATTAAGAACGAGGAAGACAAGCTCGTCCGCATGGTGCCCTGGCGCTCGCAAGAAATCTTCCTGGACATCATTGCGGAGATGGAAGAGCAAGGCGTGTCGATCATGCTGATTATCCTCAAGGCCCGTCAGTTGGGCCTGAGTCGGGTAATCACCCTTATCGTCCTACAGCGTGTGGTCTACTTTGATTCCCGCAACGCATTCATGGCGAGCAGCACCGAAGACAAGACCCGGCTGCTGTTCGACATGTTGGATTTCGTCTTAGAGCTACTTCCCTTCTGGATGCGACCGGCAGAGCGGTTCCGGCGCGAAAACAAACTGCTGGAACTGTACAACGGCTCCGGGATCACGTTGCAGCACGGCCAGCAGGGTACCGGGATTGCTCGCGGGACGACGCCGACCGTCGCCCACATCTCTGAGTTAGCGGAGTTCGACAACCCTTCGTCTCTGATCGACTCTTCCCTTCTCCGCGCCATGCACGATTCCCGCGATACCTTCCTCGCCCTCGAAGGCACCGCGCAAGGTATCAACAACTGGTGGCATGACAAGTGGCGCTCGGCTAAGGCTCTCTGGCCCCAAGGCCGCTCCCGGCTCCGGCCTCTTTTCCTGCCCTGGTTCGTCGGCGGGCTCTATCCGAAAGACGTATGGCTCCGCGCCCATCCGATGCCAGAGAGTTATGCGGAAGTGATGTTGCCGTGGGCGAAAGCGCACGCGGAGATGGCAGAAGAGTACGTTCGGTCTTCAGCAGCCCTGACCAAGCACCTGGGCGGCAACTGGGTCATGCCTTTGGAACAGGTCTGGTACTACGAAACAGAGCGTGATGCGGCAATCCGCGAGAAGCGGCTCAACCGGTTCCTGCAGGAGATGCCAGCCAATGACGATGAGGCATTTCAGTCCACAAACATCTCTGTCTTTGATACCGACACCATTGTCTACTACCGTGATAACGCTCACCGTCAACCGGTTGTAGGATGTTACGGCTTACGTGGCCCGTCTGAGTACCTGCCCGAACGCCTGCAGCCGAACTCGCTTCTCATCGATCATACGCAGCCGATTATTGCGATCAATGCCGACTGGAGCGGGCAGACGTATCCGATTCACTTTGAGCTAGTTCCCCTCCGCTTCGATGGCTGGTCGCTTGAGGATGACTCGTCGGCCATCGACAAGATCTACCTCTGGGAGAAGCCTCTGGCCGGGTTTGAGTACGGCATCGGCGTAGACACCGCAGACGGCATCGGCAAAGACCGCACGGTAATTGAAATCATCCGCAAGGGCTCCGTCTACGGGCCGACAAAGCAGGTCGGCGAGTTTGCCTCCTCGAAGATGAACGCGCTCGACTCGGTACCGTTTGCCCTCGCTCTCGGCACTTACTACTCAGTCGAGGACGACCGGGGCGAACGGCATCAACCGCGTATGGCCATCGAATGCCGGGGCCACGGCGACCAAGCGCAGAACATCCTGCGTATGCTCGGCTGGCACAACTTTCATAAGTGGGTGGATCGACAGATAGACAACCGCAAGATTGACCTAAATCGCTACACAAAGCTCGGGGTGTTCACCAACGAGTGGTTCCGCGCCGGACTCATCGAAATGCTTACCAAAATGATCCGTGACTGCGAAATCGAAATCTGTTCCCCGTTCTTTGTTCGCGAAATGGAGTCTCTGGAAGGCGATGAGTTCTCTCAATCCCTTAGAGCTGGTTTTGGTGGTCATGATGATCGCATCCTTGCTCTCGGTTTTATTGTTGTGTCTCTTTACCGTTTTGATATGGACCGTTTTCGCAACGCCCGATTACAGGCTTACAACGGAAGACCTGCGCTCGCGAGAAACAAACCCAAGCAGTACGCCCGATGGAGCGAAAGTTGGCAAACCAGAAACGACATTGGCATCTCAACGGAGTCCTCGTAGTGGAGAGCGATAGCGAGGATCGGTGGCGGAATTTCAGCACGCCGTCGAAGTGGCATATCGCGTCGAAGGCTGGCGCAATTCAGTGGCATACGTGGTGCGGGAAGACCTTTCTGTCGCCGCCGCTGGCCGGTGATGAGCCGATTGCCGATAAGACCTGCCTCTACTGCCGCCGTATGCTGCATGGGCCAAAGAGACGGCAGAAAAAGGCTGTAGTCACTACACAGGAAGCGGAGGAGGCATGAGAATTGCCCAATCGAGCAACATTCAGGCGCATGATTATGACCCGATTAGCAGGACGTTGACTATCCAGTTCGTCAGCGGCGCTGTCTACCAATACCACGGTTTCAAACAGTCGGACTACCACAACTTCAGTCAGGCCGGGTCGCCCGGTTCCTACTTCGCCAGCAAGATCAAAAACCAGTATCCGGCCCGCTTGGTAGTAGCTGGCCCCCAGGGTTCACGGAGAAGACGATGATTCACTGCGACTCATGCGAGCGCGACTTAACCAGCAGCGACCTATACATAGTTCGCGACAAGAAGGTGACGACTGTGAAATGCGGTCATTGCCGGTCGGAGATCGACAGCTACGGAGGGGAGACGGGGCAAAATGCACAGCGGTTTGAGCCGATAGTTCTTTGGGTAAACAATGAAGACCCGACGAAAGTTTCTGTCCCTGGGAGAGCGGATGAACCGGTACAGGAAGGCTACCACGCGGTTGAGATTCGTACCCTGCCCGAAGCCGACCGATGGACTAAGACCCTGGATGAGATTGAGATTGGCAAGGCACAGATCAACCGCGAGCACGAAAAGCAGTACTGGGATCAAGTGACCAAAGAGCGCAGAGAGGATATCCGCGCCAAGATCGGGTCCAACCCGCGAGCGCAGGCGATGTTGAAAAAGGTCGCCGCTTACGTCGATGCCAAACGCGAGCGCCGGTACAGCAAGACGATGGACCCGCGTGGCCACTTCAAGGTGGTCGCCTACGACAGTTCTAACCGGGAAGGCCACAGCGATGAGCGAACCGGCTGGAAGGAAAAAAAGGGCTAAATGTATCTGATTCTCATTATCCTTTTGGTTCTGCTGCTGTGCGGCAGTTTCCCGACGTTTTCGTATTCGCAGAGTTGGGGCTACGGGCCGTCTGGCATCTTGGGGCTGATTCTGGTTATCTTATTAGTCCTGTTGCTGCTGGGTAGGCTTCCGCGCTAATGCTCACCCCGGAGAAGCAGGCCAACCTTAACGCCGCCGCCGCTGCTGCCGTCCGCTCAGAGGCGCACACTGCTATGCCTGCGATTGTCACCTTGGCCCAGTGGGTTGAGGAGTCCGGTTGGGGCATCCACGCGCCCGGTAACAACTGCTTCGGTATCAAGTCCTACCCCGGCTGTTGGGGTAAACAAAGTCTGTTGACCTGCGAAGGTGACGACCCGGAACTGGTTGAGCGAGAGTTTGCTACCTTCCCGGACCTCGAAGCCTGCTTTCGCTATCACGACCGGCTGATTACGACCGGCCTTCGCTACGCGCCCGCATGGACCCAGTACCGGGAAACCAGAAACGGGCAGGTACTCATTGTCGATCTGGCCGGGATCTACGCGCCCGGTAACAGCGTGTATGCCACTCACGTCTTAGGTTTCTTCCATGACCCTCGCTTGCTGAAAGCGATTGAGACCGTCAGAGCCGCCCTCTTTCCTCCTGTCCCGACGAAACCCCCGGAGTCTGCATAACCTATGGCTATCTTCTCTTCCTCTCGCGACCGTGGCTACCTTGCGCCCTCGCCCTTTGAACTCAACGGCACACCCGGCTACACCACGTCTAAGCTCCTCTCTTGGGCGAAGGACATCGTAGTCGATGGCCGGTCTTACCTGCGGATGCAGCCCGCCTACCGCTTCATTCAGGACGGCATCGATTTAGTGAACGGCGACCTGGACAAGCCATCGGTAGACACGTTGAGCGACGTTAAAACCGAACTGACTCTCCGCAACATGAAAGAGATCATTGCGGCGCAGACGAACATCCGCATCATTCCGGCGTTCAAATCCGAGATTGCGGAGTTTCGTGAGCAGCAGCAGATCCTAAACGATACCTTTATGGGCTGGGAGAACGGCACGTTTTTCGACCGCAAACTCCGTAAAGGCTGGCAGTATGCGGTAGCGGCAGGCACCGGCTATCTCGGGATGCGCTACGACCCAAACTATTGGTACAAGGGCAAAGGAGACATCGTAGTTGACGCTTATGGACCGCTTGACGTGCTTCCTGTTGGAATGGGCCGCCACCATGACTTGCAAAAGGCTTACGCGGTTGCACTGCGAGTTGAGACACCAATACATGAAGCATGGCGGCTGTTCCCCACATTTGCGGACAAGATCAAACCAACTCGCGAAAACAGCAAGGGACGTGGGACAGTTGCTAATCAGGCAGTAAAGATGGCGAGCGCCGTTCTCAGGCGCTTCGGCTCAGGGATGACCAATGAGAACGAGAACGCTCCCTGGGAAATGACGGATATCTATTACATCTACGTCGATGACGATTCGGTCAATAACACCGGCAGAGTGATTCCGATGGGCACGCCGGGAACAAGCTGGTTCTACGAAGTTCCGTATATAGGCCAGGATCTACCGGCAGGCCAAACCAAGGGCGGGCAGTTTCTCACCCGGAAGGCGACTTACGAAGACGCCGCGCTCTATCCGAACAAGCGGTTGGTCATCTGCACCGAAGACGACCCGCTCAACCCGGACCCGACGCAGCAGGTGAGTCCCTACTGGCATGGCCGCACGCCGATTGTGCAACTCCGCGCCGATGACTGGCCTTGGACGTTTCTGGGCTACCCGTTGAGCCGTTACGGGAAGAACATTGAGAAGGCGAACACGCAGATCATGCGCGGCATGGTCGATTCGATGAATGCCCGCCTTAGCCCGCCGCGAGCGTTTGACCGGAACACGACCGCTCAGAGCCTCATGGAAACGATGAACACCCGCATCCCTAATCAGGTGGTCGGGCTGGATATGACGTTCTCCGGCGAGTCGCCCATCAAACCGCTGCTGCCCTTCCAGTGGTACGAGTTCCCAGCCTACTACGCCAACATCATTCAGGAGAACGAGACCCGGATGAGCCAGCAGATGGGGGTGGCCGACGCCGCCGCCATCGCCCGCGCCAGACAGCTACCGTCCGGCGACTCACTCGAAAAGATGATGGAGACGCTTGGCCCGCTCATCAAAGACATGAGCCGCAATATGGAGGAGTCGATTCGGCAGGTGGGCGAGCTTTGGAAATCGAACTTCTTTCAGTTTTACACCGCCAAACGCCGGATGCAGATGCTAGGGCCGGATGGACTGGCGCAAGAAGACTTCGACTATGATCCCGGCAAGCTGATTCCGTCGTCAGAGAAAGTTATCAGCCTGAGCCAAATGGGTACCACCACAGACGACGTGCCCTACTTCGAGCGTGCCCGGTGGCATAAAGACAACTTCACCTTCTCGGTCACCCCGTACTCGCTGCACGAACTCAATTCCATGACGCGGCGGCTGTTCATTCTGCAGTTGACCAAATCCGGCT
>Ga0193753_10001818_pt1 | contig 17693 bp, 19 predicted proteins | sample H1c2metaG_FD_144925 | JGI IMG/M metagenome (GOLD analysis project Ga0193753, IMG submission 144925) | Soil microbial communities from a riparian zone of the East river system, Colorado, United States - H1c2 | ecosystem: Environmental > Terrestrial > Soil > Riparian zone | place: USA: East...
CTCGCCGATCGTGGTGTGCTGAAATTGGAACGCCCCGCCGCGGCGGACTCCGGAACGTTTCGTGATGCCCTACCCAGGGCTGCACCCTGGGCTGCGAGTGAGACGGCCCTGCAGGCCTAATGCGGAAGTTTTCTTGTCAGTTCAAATAAACTGATCGCGATGACGCATTCTAAAAAGAGCGAATGACGAAATGAATTTATTATTCAAATAATTCAAAATTAAGGACGTTTGTTGTATACAAAAGAAGAGGCTCCACATTTCACTTTTCACTCTCTGCATTTTTATTCATGTTTGTTAAGTTATGTTTAATATTGTTAGATCTAGCTTAATTGAAATGAGCCACTGCTGTTTATACCTTCGTCAATTGCGCGGCCATAGCATAGTAATCACCCTGGATCTAGTCTGAAAATGAAACGAAGAGAACTGGCAATGATGAGCATAGGGGCGCTTCGGAGAAAGCAGCGCTCACTTAAAATTGTCCTAGGAATATTAGTAGGCCTCTTATTGATCATGATGGTTGCGGATATTCTGGTAGTTATCCAAAATGGATTCTCCTTATTGACCCTCACGCCTTTGGTTTTCTTTGTTGTTGTGTTGAACGCAAAGAAGAACCTTGATACGGTTAGAATGGAGCTATTGGGCAGGGATGATCTTCTTAGCCCATACACGAATCAGCCACGATCGTGAAACAATCAAGACAAAAGAAATCTCAACTTCTATCACTTTTCTCCCGGCATTTCGAGCTGCCGCTTCAACGCACTCACCAAAATGTGAAGCGCGTGCTTGAAATGATGATTGTTCGGAATGATCAGATCAGCTTTGTGTCTCAGGGGTTTGATCAGAGATTCATAAATCGGCATCACGTGATATTGATAACGATACAACACATCGTCGAGATCATACCCGCGCTCCTCGCTGTCACGCCTGATCCGGCGACTTAACTTCACATAATCACTCGCTTCAATAAAGATCTTTAGGTCAAGTTCCCTTTCGATCTCGGCAAAGTATTGAACAAAAAGACCTTCCACGATAAGAATGGGCGCTGGGCGGAATTCCAACACCTGGGGGATAGCGCTAGGGTTGTTAAAAGTATATTCTGGTTTGTACAGCGTTTCACCAGCCTTCAATCGCTTAATATCTTCCACCAGCAGCTGCTGCTCAATAGATCCCGGAAGATCGAAATTCTTGACGCCCTTGTCGTCAGTGACCTGCACGTCACGCGCCTTGTAGTAGTGATCCTGTGAAATAAGACAGATCTCATCCGCACGGAAATGGGCACTGAGCTCCTTGATAAAAAATGTTTTTCCGGACCCGCTTCCTCCAGTGATGCCGATTGTATAGGGTGTCATACGCAATACCCAAATTACAACTAGTTACCTCAGCTCCCAAAAATTTAAATCAGACTAAGTTTGCAAGGACTGAATCGCCCGAGACTATTGCACTGTTTGCAAGGATTGCAAGTAGTCAATCAGTTGTGCCACGGCCCTTGCACGGTGACTCAACGAGTTCTTTTCTGCCAGCGTCATTTCGGCAAATGTTCGATCATAACCAATTGGTTTAAAAACCGGATCATAGCCAAAACCTCCGCCGCCATGCCGGGCATCGACGATCTCACCATCAATCACACCTTCGAAATTTACCGGCTTGTCAGACAAGCCTATACAGGTGATTACCGTGCGGAATCGCGCCCTGCGGTTGGGCTTATGCTGAAGTTCTTTTAGCAGTAATGTGATGTTATCTTCGCTGTTCCGCTGATCTCCTGCGTACCGCGCGGAATATACCCCGGGAGAACCATTCAAAGCTTCAACCTCCAGTCCTGTATCATCAGCGAAGCACGGGAGATTATAATGCTGAAAAACGAATTCCGCTTTTTGCAATGCGTTGCCCTCGAGGGTATCCCTCGTTTCAGGCAACTCATCAAAGCAGTTTATGTCGGATAAGCTAAGAATGTTGATTGGTTCGCCCGCCACTGCATGTCTGACCTCTTCAAGCTTATGCAGATTATTTGTGGCGAAGCAGATCGTCATTCGTCAATCTTATTCAAAGTAACGTCAACAATGATGTTTGCATTTGCCGGGATGACTTGCGTAGAGCCGCTTACCGCGCCCTGCGGGCCAAAACCCAGGCCAGAGGGAACATAGAACCTAGCCTTCGCTCCAACGCCTATTTTGGTGAGACCCAGCTTTAATCCATTAATGTTTTGATCGATCACCCGATTGTAAAAGGTGGTGGTGGGCACCAGATCGTATTCTCCCACAACTTTGCTGTCATCAGTAAGTAATCTATACGCCACATGGAATTCAACCTTATCATAAATCGTCGGGTAATCGCCATTTCCAAGTTCTGTTATTACGTACCTCAACCCTGTAGTATCCTTTATGGCAGTGATACTTTTTGATGCGAGGTAGGTGTCAATGGCCACCGTATCTGCGGTCAATTTCTGCAGTTCAAGCGAGCTTCGCTGAACCTCGTTAAATACGATATCGAATACCAGGATTGAATTGGCTGGGATATTGTCTTTTGGAGTACCCCGATAACCTAATGCGGCTGGGATGTATAACATAGCCTTGGATCCTGCTGGCAGCGAGTAAAGCGCATCCTTCCAGCCCTCGATATATCCTGTGACTGCACCTGTAGCGTTACCCTGATCAAAGATTTCGTTGGTCGTAAAGAGTTTACCAACATAATCAACGTCGACCGTGCTGTATGGATTGGCGGGAAAGCCAGTACCCAACTCGCTGATGACCATTCGAACTCCACTGACCTGCTCAATCGCATTTAGGTTGTTGGCGGCCAAATACTCATCGATCTCTTCAACTTGTCTTAGCAATAGAGAGTATTCATCCTCATTGTTGCTTTTAAGACAAGATGTTAACCCCGCACATAAAGCGACCATCACAATTACAATCAAATTCTTCATCATATCACTTCACCTTTTGTTTACACTTTAATTACAAGCTCCGGTATTTTGGTCAAATCCGTTTCCGACTTTCAATAACGCAACATCAAAGATCAATATTGCATTGGGAGGAATGGCACCAGGTTGTCCTTGCGGTCCGTAAGCCAGCGTAGAGGGTATATAGAATGTAGCAGAATCTCCAACGCCCATCAATGGGATCGCGCGCTGCCAGCCGAGTATTACGCGGTTCAGCGGAAACGCCATTTTTGGGTTCTGGTCAAATGTCTGCCCATCAGCAAGGAAGGAACCTTTGTAGCTAACTTCGACACAGCTTTCAACAGTAGGCTTAGGGCCCCCTTTGCTCTTATGCATTACGTACATGATCCCGCTTGTATCCTTTTCCGCTTTTATATTTTTCTCTGACAGAAATTTATTAATCAAATCAGCATCCTTGGAAACTTGCTTTGTTTTGAGGCGATCCATTAGTGTAACCTGAAACGCCTGGAATTGTTCCCTGTTCATAATGTCTTTTACGCTGATGACATATGACATCGTCAGTGTACTGTCAACTTTGAACGGAGCGGGCCCTCCTCCTATATCTTCAAAAAACTTCTTGATCGACATCGATGCCTTGACACTATCTCCTTTTGAAAGCAAGCGGAACATCTGGATCATTCCCTTTTCAGTCGCTATAGTCGAACTGTCTCCAATAGGGACTGCTGCGGGCAAGCCCTGACTGTACGTATCGTTCCACACGGAATCCTTGGAATCTTTCAATACGTATTCAAACACCAGGATGTCCTGCTTTTTTGGAAGAACACCATCGCCTGCTTTCAGGACTGTATATTTGAAACCGCTAGGAGTTTCTTTTTGAGTTTCGGTACACGCAGAACAAAACAACGCCAAGCCGATCAATACACGTGAAATCTTAATCATGATTAATTTATATTAGACAGTTAATTGGTTAAAAAGGTTGTAAGGTGAAGGCTCATTCGAGTGTTAATTGATCTTTATAAAGTGGCAGCAAATCGAGGAATTTTGTTACCGTTTGGGCTAATGTGAGGTTTGTTTGGCCACCCGCTGCATTGCGATGCCCCCCGCCTTCGAAATGGGCCCTGGCCATTTCATTCACGGAAAAGTTTCCAAGTGAGCGCATTGACAGCTTGATGTTCTCCCTTCGATCGGAGATCAACACAGATAGCCTAATCCCCTTGATCGACAGGCCATAGTTGACGAGACCCTCCGTATCGCCAGTCTGGGAGCTAAAGCGCTTGAGCTCCTCCGCAGTAAGGACAATATAGGCCGTCCTGTACTCGGGCAACACCTGCAGCTTTTCACTCAACACATATCCCATTAGCCTGACGCGCTCGATTGTATTCGTATCGTAAATGAGCTTTGAAACCTTATAGGGGTTCGCTCCGATCTCGACGAGTTCTGAGGCGATCTGGAAGACTTTGTAGTTCGTATTGGAGTGCCTGAAGCCACCGGTGTCTGTCATAACCCCAGCATAAAGGCAGTCAGCCATAGCGCTATCCACCATCTCTTTATCGTCAAGTGAAACGATCAATTGGTAAACCAGTTCTGCAGTCGATGCCGCCGTACCGTCCCACTGTTCGAAATCTGCGAATTTCTGAGGTTCAAGGTGATGGTCAATTAGCACCTTCTTGGCAGTTGCGATCCGAACCATCTCTCCCAGCTCGTTGATCCGGTTAAGGCTGGAAAAATCAAGGCAAAAGATCGTATCAGCGTCGGCGATCAGTTGTGCGCACCTTTCAGGGCGATCCTTCTTAAACACGACCACTTCGTTTGGCTGGGGCATCCAGCTGATGAAATCAGGGTAGTCGCTTGGTGTTATGACGGTTACGCTATGCCCCTTTTTTTTCAAATACCGTCCCAGCCCGATAGAAGAACCCAACGCATCGGCGTCAGGGTTAAAATGGGTCAAAATGACCATTTTGCGTGGTTGAAGCAGGTAATTCTTGAAGGCTTCTATGTTGTGCATGAACGCGCTAAAAAGCAAAGCGCAAAAATGGGGATTTTTAGACCATATTCAATAGTCAAAACTTTATTGTTAATGCGCTGGTCTGCCGTACCGCAAATTATGCGTCATCTTCATTATGGACTTTGCTTATAAGTAGTATTTTTGGGCCCGTTTGAGGTTGGCAACCATCCTCAGATCCACAATTGACAAATTCATATGGCAGGAAATAGAACATTTACGATGATCAAGCCCGATGCCGTCATCGGCGCAAACTCAGGTGCAATTACCAAATTAATTGAGGAAGCTGGTTTTCGTATTGTTGCGATCAAAAAGACGCAGCTTACCGTATCGAAGGCCGGAGAATTCTATGCCGTTCACAAGGAGCGTCCATTTTACGCTGACCTTTGCAATTATATGTCTTCAGGTCCTATCATCCCCATGATTTTGGAAAAAGAGAACGCCGTAGAAGACTTCAGAAAGCTGATCGGTGCAACGGACCCCAAAAAGGCGGCTGACGGTACAATACGCAAACTATTTGCGACTTCGATAGAAGCAAATGCGATCCACGGTTCAGATAGCGACGAGAACGCCGCAATTGAAGGCAGTTTTTTCTTCTCCAGCCTGGAGCGTTTCTAATTCTTCCCTTTTGGCCTGTCGCTTTCTTTCAACGCCGGCAACACGAAGTCGTCGAGCGCACTAGGCTCACGCATCAACGCTTCAATCTCTTCAGCTTTTCGAGGCGCCAGGCTTGACAGATGTTCGTATCCGCCCTTTGTAACGAGGTAATCATCCTCAATGCGTACAGCAATGCCCCACCAGCGTTTATCGCATTTTGAATTTTCAGGGATGTAAATGCCTGGTTCAATTGTGATAACCATGTCTTCTTTGAGTAGATCATATTCTCCCTTATCATGAACATCCAAACCGATATGATGGCAACAGCCGTGGGGATAATATGAATTTGGATCAGTGGCGCTTTTTAGTATCCCCAATTCGACGAGGCCCTGGTATACAACGGTTTTTGTAACTGTCTTTAGGTCCTGAAAGCTCGTCCCAGCCTTGCACACTTTCATGGCAGCTTCCTGTGCCTTTAATACCAGGTCGTAGATCTGGCGCTGCTCCGTCGAGAATTTGCCAGAGACCGGAATGGTTCGCGTAATGTCAGCCGTGTATCCACGGTATTCCGCGCCGAGATCCATTAAAATTAAGTCCTTCCCATCGATATTGGGTTCGTAATTGTCCTCGTAGTGCAGAATACATCCATTGTGCCCGGCTCCAACGATAGAAGGATAGCCGACGTCCTCCGCCTGATATTTCTTGAATACAAATTCGTGAATCCCCTGAATTTCCCGCTCCGACATACCCGGTTTAATGGCTTTCATGACTTCCCGCTGCGCCGCGCACGAGATCTCTACAGCCTTGTGAATAAGGGACACTTCTTCAGGAGTTTTGATTCCCCGAAGGCTGCTCATTATGGGATCAAGCCCGGCCATGTTCAAATTGTTTTTCGGAAGTTCGCGACGGAGGTCAGTGCCTGCATTTTTTTCGGGATAATTAACCCGCAACTTGAACTGTTGTATGATACTGTATAGGTCAGACGAATCAGCGGGATTATCGCGAACATCGCCTTCAAAGTCATAAAAGAGTATGCTGGCAAATTTTGAAAAGTCCAGGTTATATTTCTTAAAAGCCGGATTGTTGAAAGCCTGAATAAATCCCAACGTGTTCTTGACACCGTCACTGCCTAGCCTTCTGCCGGTCCACATTTCCTGAGATTCATTCCTCGGTCTGACAAAGATTATCTCGTCATATGCGGACCCATTCGCGGCAGTTTGCTTGTCTTTGAACACAAAAAGCAGAGCGTCCGGCTCGCGGTATCCCGTCAAATAGAAAAAATCGGGGTCCTGGTGATAAACGTAATCAACATCGTTTGCTCTGTTACGAACAGGATTAGAAAAAAAGACGGCAACAGAATTCGCAGGCAATTTCTCACGGAGCTTTGCGCGTCTGTCGCGATGGAAATCTGGCGAAAGAAAATCTGATGGCTGACAATGAACTTCGACGCATCCTATTAGGAAGATCACCGCTAGTAATTTCATCATGTAGGTCTATTTAAATGAAGAGTGAAAAGTTAATAGTGAAAAGTGAAAAGTTAAGAGTTAAAAGTGTGAAGAGTGAATGGTGAATGTAAATACATATTTCCTACTGGCATATATCGTTAAGTCCGTCACTTTTAACCTTTCACTTTTCACTATTCACTTAATTTAAGTCTTCCAGTAAAAAGTCTTTTCCTTTGCCGTATGTGATAAGCTCTTTAAGGTGATAACGCTCAAGCGTATGGAGATCTTTCACCTTAAAGTCACCATTCGAAAGTATCTGCTCGATTACAAAGTCGTGGCTTTCACCAAAATTTGTCAGGCGGTATTTTTTACCTGTTCTGAGTACATCAAAAGAGAGGCCGGCCATAAATCAGAGGTCCTCCTCGCGTTCGAGTAGCAGAATAGATGCCTGTGGAACAATGAAGTATTTCTCTTCTTCATACATCACTTCGATAGCTCCTTTTTGCAGGAATATCGCGAGATCTCCCTCCTGCGCCTGCAACGGCAGGTATTTCACCAGTTCTTCCTTTCCTTTCCAGACGTCATCCTCGTCCGCCGGTAGCGGGAGCGGGTAGCCTGGTCCAACTTTGATCACGTAACCACTTTGAATTTTTTCCTTCTCTTGCACGCCTGGTGGCAGGTACAAGCCCGACGCTGTCTTGTCAGAGTGCTTTCCCGGCCTGATAAGCACCCGGTCTCCCACTACGATGAGCTTCTTTAATTTATTGTCTGACGTTATCTTCATGAGTTATGGCCGATCGGAATTGTTATGCAGTCCAAATTTATACACCCAAAGCCAATGTTTCGAAAAAAGGTTTCTGGAGCATACATTTTGCGAAAAAAACCTGCCGCTTACGTCATTTCCACGAGCGGAATCGATGTAAGTGAATATTTTAATAACTTCACCTGTACCACAATTATCCCTTTACGGTATGAAATTCCTACTTGCTCTCATCCTTCTGGTATCACAAACGGCCTGGGCAATTGACGATCCTGTGACTTTACCAATAGGCTCGGCTGCCCCGGAGTTTTCACTCCCAGCGACGGACGGCAAAACCTATACACTGAAAGATTTCAGCGCCAGCAAATTTCTGTTGATCGTTTTTACGTGCAATCATTGTCCAACGGCCCAGGCATATGAAGAGCGTATCAAGCAGCTGGTGATTGATTATAAGCCAAAGGGCGTTAGTGTTGTTGCGATATCACCGAATGATCCACAATCCATCACGCTTGATGAACTTGGTTATACCGATCTGAGCGACAGCTTTGAGGAGATGAAGATCAGGGCGAAGGATAAGCAATATAATTTTCCGTACCTGTTTGACGGAGAAACATCGGCCGTATCAATGAAGTATGGGCCCCAGGCGACACCGCACGTTTTCATCTTCGACGAGAAACGGATGCTGAAGTATACAGGTAGAATTGATGACGGCGAGAAGCCCGGCACAGCAAAAACGAATGACACCCGGAATGCGTTGGATGCTTTGCTCGCGGGAAAGCCTGTTCCTGTTGAGAAGACAAAGACCTTTGGATGTTCCGTAAAATGGCCCAGCAAGCACAGTTATGTTGATAAATCCTTAGAGAAATGGGCTAAGGAAAAAGTTGATATAGAGGATCTCGATCTTGACCAACTGAAGACGTTGCTCAAGAATGATGGCATAAACTACAAGCTTATTAACGTGTGGGCTACGTGGTGCGGACCTTGCGTTGCAGAGTTTCCCGAATTTGTCACCATGAATCGCATGTATAGAAACCGTGAATTCGAACTGGTCACCATCAGCATGGACGAAATGGACCGCAAACCAAATGCATTGAACTTCCTTACTAAAAAGCAGGCCTCGATGAAGAATTACATATTTAAGGGCGACAAGTATGCCTTCATTGAAGGACTTGACAAGAAGTGGGAAGGCTCATTGCCTTATACACTTTTTATTGCTCCCGGTGGAAAGATCATCTACGGCAAACAAGGACTCATTGAGCCTCTCGCCCTAAAAAAGATCATTGCGGAAAATATCGGCAGAATCTACTGAGCAGGCTTTAATCAAAAAGGCTACCCTGATCCTCCGATCGCTTTAAAAGCGAGGGATCAATCGTCTTATTGGTCTTGGCGCCAAGTTTCTTCAGGTCCTCCACCCTATGAATGAGATTGCCACTTCCAACGGCAAGCTTCTTCATAGACTCATCGTAGAATTTCTTTGATGAGTCCAATTTTCTCCCCAGCATCAGCATATCTTCAGAGAAGCCAACAAACTTGTCATACAAGTCGCCGGCCTTTGACGCGATATCAAGTACGTGTCGGGTTTGGTACTCCTGCTTCCAGGTGTTTTTGATCAGTTGAAGCGATGGAATAAGCAGCGTTGGACTGACAAATACGATCCGCCGCTCAAGGGCTTCTTCGTACAATGTTTTTTCACTTTGAATTGCCAGGATGTAAGCCGGCTCAATTGGTATGAACATGATCACAAAGTCAGGGCTGCTCTCTGAAATGTTATGGTAATTTTTATCGCCCAGCGATTTCATATGCGCACGCATAGACGTCAGGTGATTTTTGAGATGCAGGGTCTTGTCCGCCTCATTCTCAGCATTCATGAAATTGTTATAGGCCCGGAGGCTTACTTTGGAGTCGATGATCACGTGCTTGTTCTCCGGAAGCCTGATGATAATATCGGGGCGCAATCGTCCTTCGAGCGTTGTGAAGGTTTCCTGGACGAAATATTCCCTGTCTTTCTCCAGTCCCGATTTTTCGAGAATGCTTTCGAGAATGAATTCTCCCCATGCACCCTGAGTTTTACTATCTCCACGCAGGGCTCTTGTAAGATTCTCCGCCTCACGGGTCATCTGAACATTTAGTCTTTGAAGGTTTTCAAGTTGCTCTCGGAGCGCAGAGTTCCTGGAAATATTATCTCTATGTGTTTCCTCAACTTTCTTTTCAAAGTCAACGATCTTCTCTCCCAATGGCTTTAGCAAATCAAAAAGGTTGGCTTTGTTCTGGTCGGTAAACTTTTTGCTTTTCTCCTCAAAGATGTCGTTGGCCAGGTTCTTGAACTGCATGGAAAACTTTTCGGTAAGGTTTTCGAATTCCTTGTGCTGGTCTTGCAGTTTTTCCTGAAGGTTGCGATAGTCGGCTTCCGACGACGCCAGTTCATTGCTTACCGCAAGATTCTTTCTTCGTTCTTCGTCTGTCTCCCGCTTCAGTTCCTGCAATTGCTCTAAGATCACCTTGTTCCGTTCCTTCTCAGCTAATAGGATAGCCGATGCGGTTTGGACATCGTTCTTCAACCTCGATGACAGTATAATCCATGCTGCACCTGCCCCAATAACAAGGCCCGTAAATAAAAAAATCATCTCCATGCGATCGCAAAGATAAATAGGGCACGAGCAATTACAATGAAATCAGTCAAACCGCCACTTTTATCACATGGTGAGACCATGCGATCTTTAGGCATTCAGGCTTCAATTCAATAACTTTGTTGCTAAGTCAATTACCCATGGTAGACGTCATCAATACAAGCCAGGCAGCCATTCAACTGGAGGATAAATACGGGGCCCATAACTATCACCCATTGCCAGTGGTATTAACCAAAGGTGAAGGCGTTTTCCTTTGGGATGTTGAAGGCAAACGCTACTATGATTTTCTATCTGCTTATAGCGCCGTGAATCAAGGTCATTGCCATCCGAGGATCATCAATGCTTTGTTAGATCAATCCAGGCAGTTGACATTAACGTCCAGAGCGTTTTACAACGACAAATTAGGTTTGGCAGAGAAGTATGTGTGCGCGATGTTCGGTTACGAAAAAGCACTGTTTATGAACAGTGGCGCCGAAGCAAATGAGACTGCTATAAAACTTGCCAGAAAGTGGGGCTATACAGTTAAAGGAATTCCACAAAATGACGCAGTCATTGTGACTGCAAATCAGAATTTTCATGGACGAACGACGACGATTATCTCAGCGTCTTCTGACCCTTCTGCCAGAAATGGGTTCGGCCCCTATATGCCCGGCTTCCAAATTATTCCTTATGATGACGACAAGGCATTGCAACAGGCGTTACAGAACCCCAATGTTTGTGCTCTCCTGTTAGAGCCGATTCAAGGTGAAGCGGGCGTTTATCTCCCGCAGCCTGGTTATTTAAAGGCTGCCTCAGCACTGTGTAATAAATACAACGTGTTGTTTATGGCGGATGAAATTCAAACCGGCATAGCCCGCACTGGAAAAATGCTGGCTTGCGATTACGAAGATGTGCGACCCGACGTTCTTATTCTTGGAAAGGCTCTTTCGGGCGGTGTACTCCCAGTGTCACTAGTACTCGCGGACGATGAGGTGATGTTGGTAATCAACCCAGGCGAGCATGGATCCACGTTTGGAGGCAACCCTTTAGCAGCCGTTGTTTGCATGGAAGCCCTCCAGGTTGTAAAGGACGAAAAGCTTGCTGAAAATGCGGCCAAGACCGGACTGATCTTTCGTGAGAGAATGCTTGGCCTGATGAAGAAGACACCACTAATCTCAAAAGTCCGAGGCAAAGGTTTGTTGAATGCGATCGTGATCAACGATTCTGAAAACAGCGGCACGGCGTGGGACCTATGCATGCTGCTTTCAAAAAAAGGACTGCTTGCCAAACCGACCCACGGCAACATCATTCGCCTGGCCCCTCCGTTGACAATTACAGAGGAACAGATCCACGAATGCTGCGATATCATTGAGCAGGTCTTTTTTGCTTTCAGGCCATGATCCCCAACCTTAACAAGTCGCGCTTCAACTGAGCCGGAGACTCAAAGTGTATCGTGTTCAGGCCAACGGCTTTGCCGCCTTCAATATTCTTATAGTTATCATCGATGAAGATAGCCTTGGCGGGGTCAATGTTATATCGTTTGAAAAGGATGTTGTAAAAGTCGGGATACGGTTTTCTCGTTTTCTCGACACCGGACACGACAATTCCTTCAAACCAATGAAGGAAATCGAACGTATTCAGCGCCCAGGGAAATGTTTCTGCAGACCAGTTGGTGAGGGCATATAGCCGGTGGCCTGGTTTGTCCTTGAAATGTCGCAGTATCTCTACCGTTTCATGTACGGGACCCGGAATAGTCTCCTGCCAACGGTCATACCACGCGCGAATGGGTATTTCATATTCTGGATGCTTGGCCACTAACTCGTCCGTTGCCTCGTGAAAGGAACGCCCGGCGTCCTGCTGATCATTCCACTCACCCGTGCAAATATTTTCCAGGAACCAGCTTACCTCTTCTTCGGTCTTAAAAATCTTACGATAGAGGTACCGTGGATTCCAGTCGATCAATACCCCACCAAGGTCAAAGATTATGGTGTCAATTTCACTATTCATAGTATGCGCAATATCCATGGTTCTATAAAAATAATTTTTTGGGTGTTAAACTTCCGAATTGCGTGCAGCAATTGACACGGGAAAATACTTGGAGATTTTAAAAATGAAGGTCACATTAATTTTAGCATCCTTGCAACTACTTCTTCTGGCTTAATATAGGTCAGACATGCAAAATCCCCCCTGTAACATTTCTCTTTTCCGTACACTGAGCACGGCCGACAGGGCAGCGTTTCGCGACTGATTTGTATAATACTTTCATCTCCTTTCCCGTACGGTCCAAAGCCGACGTCAGGATGTGTGCCTCCCCAAATAGACAAAATGGGGATACCCATCATTGACGCAAGATGCATATTCGATGAATCTACACAGAGCATTATATCGAGCATTTCTATGAGCGCTAGCTCCTGTTTGATCTTAAGCTGTCCAGCAACTATTACCGTGCTGGATGGAAACTTATCCCTGAGTGACTCAAAAAATTTGATGTCCTTGTCTCCTCCAAAAAGAAAGAATTTCGCAGGTTCTTTCTGCAGGATTTGCTCTATCACAGGTACATAGTTCTCAATGGGCCAGATCTTGGATGCGTGTCTTGCAAATGGAGCAATGCCGATCCACTTTTCCTTTTTTTGTAGTCCATTGGCGTCTAGCCATTGGGTGAGCAATTCTCTGGATGAATCTTTAATAGATATATGGGGAGGTGTGGAGCTTAGCGCGACAGAGTATCCGGCTTTCTCAAAAGCCATTCTATAGCGTTCGACCGTGTGTGGCAGGGGAATTATGCGTTTATTTTCTTTTTTTGTATATCCGTGTTTCTCTGTTCTTCCTTTTTCAAAAACAACGACTGGCGTACCAAATATCTTAAATAGATTTCTCAACAGGATTGTTCTGATATGATCATGTACGTCCACGACCACATCATACGTTCCTTTACGCAAGAGCTTTCCAAACAATTCCCGCATGCCGAAGATGCCGGAATAGGTATAGTCGACATCCGCGGGAAATGGTACGACACGCTCGATGTCAGTAAAGAGCGATGCAAACTTCGGACGCGTGACGACAGTAATCTCAATATCTGGGTGGGCTGCTGCCAACGATCGGATTACGGGCACCATCAACACCATGTCGCCCATTGCGGAGAAACGGAGAACGAGTATTTTTTTAATTTCCAATGGGAAAGGAGATATTATTTAGATCCATGAAAGCTACAAAAACTTGCGAAGTCATTTGATATCCATCCCTGTAAAACGTCAATGTTTTAGGGTCAAACGGTTTTAATTGCGGCCTTTACCGTATAACATAGGATTGAGTGTAGCATCATTGTACATTTTTAACTGCCGGTATACTTTGAATCTGCGCCTACCACGAGCGATATCTTCTATCAATTCGTCGAACGCCTGCTCCATATCATGCCGTTGCTCCATCAGCACACTGAGTTTCACCTGGCACGTAGCCCGATGGGTTGCGTCAGCATCTTGTCGTTCTGCCTGTTCACGCATATGATACACTTTCAACATTAAAATGCTCATTCGGTCAAGCAGCCAGGCCGGCGTTTCGGAATTGATGCGGGAAGAAGGAGCAGCATTAACATGGCTCAAATTATCGAGGAAATAGTCGTCGATCTTTTCTACCATGTCAGTTCTTTCCTGATTTGATTTATCGATTCTACGCTTGATCAACATGCCTTCGACAGGATCGATTGTTGGAAGACGGATGATATCCTCCAGATGCCACTGGACAGTATCAATCCAATTTTTGAAATAAAGCAGTGATTCAAAGGTTCCAGGTTGATACGGATTGCTCACCACGGCATCTACGTCATCGCTCTTATGATAATCCTGGATGCTCTGCTCAAACACCTTGTAGCAATCATTTGCTTTCAGCATAGCGCACTATTTAGATTGCAATTTAATTAATTTGTTACCATTCTCGGGATAGGATCAATTCACTTACGCATCAGAAACAGACACCCATGTCGTCACATCACTTTGTAAAGGAGGGGCAGGAGCCAGCACTTCTTATTCTGGAGGCAATTTCAGATGGTCAAGCCCAACCGTTCCTCGAATGGTCTCCTTTAGTTGTGGTTTCATTCGACGCATTGGCAGAAGTAAGGCTGTGGGGAACAAAGGTTGACGCACTGATCGTTGCCACCAACAAATTGTCGCCTGAAACAGAACAATGGATAAAAGAACAGGATCCGCTAACAATTTTAATATCTGATCCATTGCATTCCATATTATTTGCAGCGTTGTCGCATCTGGTAGAACAAGGAGAACGGGCCGTCAACGTGATGTGTTCATGCAATGATGAACATTTTAAGACTGCGGAGTCTTTCTTAGCAAAAATTCACATCGCATTATTCGATAGTCGCTTTAAGTGGTCGAACGTGCCTAACGGTCGTTTTGAGAAATGGGTCCCAGCTGGAACTACATTCGCGATTCGCAAGATCGACCAGAGTCAATCAATTCACAGTCAGGGTCTTCACGATAGGGCATCGGGACTCGAGTCCGACGTGCACGGTTTTATTCAAATCAGTTCGCTACTTCCATTTTGGGTCGCGGAGGCATTTTGACGTCCCTTTTCATCATTTCTCAACTATTATTTCTCCCGCATAGGGGTAAATCTTTTGCCGATTGTCATAACCTCAACGCCGCAATCCCGTAAATTCCGCTGGCAACACAACCAAAAGCAGTGGAATTAAACGAAGATCAGCTAATCGAAATGCTGAAGGCGGGCAATGTTACTGCTTTTGAAATGCTATTTAGAACTTACTACCAGCCCCTCTGCAATTATGCCTACACGTTCGTTCAGGATCGTGATGAAGCTGAGGAAATTGTGCAGGCCACTTTCCTGAATGTTTGGGAAAAACGGGACAACCTCGCTATTCATACCGCCGTCAAGCCATACCTCTATGCGATGGTCAGAAATGCATGCCTCAACGTGATTAAACACGAGAAGATCAAGCAACAGCATGTTGCGATGGAATTGGCGGTAGCCGAGCGAAGTGTTGAGTCGGTGGCCAGAACTGTTGTCGCTTCCGAACTGGAAACCAAAATATATCAGGCAATGGATAAGCTTCCAGAACAATGCCGTCTTGTCTTTAAACTCAGCCGCTTCGAGGAATTGAAATATGCAGAGATCGCTACACAACTTAACATCTCCATAAAGACTGTAGAAAATCAAATGGGCAAAGCATTGCGCATCATGCGCGATCAATTGAGGGAATATTTGCCGCTCCTGATCATCCTTATGAATGGCTTTTTAAACTAATGACGTGAACAATACTCAGGATTATATTGACGAATTGATTGCGAAGTATCTTGCTGGCGAGGCGGACACCGAGGAGATTGCGATAGTGGAGGATTGGGCGAAGGAAAGTTCTCACAATCAATTTTACCTTGATCATTTCCGTACGATCTTTCAAAAAGCTTCCATCGTAAAAGATTTGCAGGTATTCGATACTGACGCAGCATGGAAAAAATTGAAACTTTCACTCGACAGGCCTCAAGGTAAAACCGTCAATTTCAATTCTTCAAGATCAGTTGCGTGGTGGACATGGCGAATCGCCGCAAGCCTTTTACTCCTCATGACCATTGGATTCTACATTTATAAGGTTAACGATCTTGACAAAATAACTCCCGTCGTGGTTGTCGCAGTAAAAGAAGCTGTTGCCGATACTTTACCAGACGGCAGCAAAATAGTGCTTAACAAGGCCTCCAAGCTTTCCTACGCTTTTGATAAGAAAACGAAGGCACACAAGGTAAAGCTGGAGGGTGAAGCATACTTCAATATTCAGCACGATGAAAGTAAAAACTTCATCATTGAGATCGATGATGTATTTATTCGTGACATTGGAACGTCATTCAATGTTAAAGCATACCCGGGATCAAATCTGGTGGAAGTGGTTGTCGAAAAAGGTGAAGTGATGTTTTATACCGAAAACGATTCTGGGATTTACTTAAGAGAGAACGGGAAGGGTGTTTACAACAAAACCACTAAACAATTTATACTCGACAAACCCGAGGCGAATGTTCTTGCCTACAAGACGAAGTTATTCACCTTCAGCAACACCGAATTAAGCGTTGTCATTGCGTCGCTTAATCACGTCTATAGCCGCCAGGTCGTCTTGCCCGCCAACCTCCAGCACTGCCGCTTGACAGTTGCATTCAACAATGAGACACAGGAAGAAATAATTGCAGTGATTGCTGAAACCTTCGGACTAACGGTGAATGAATCAGGTGACAAGATAATGTTGGAGGGTGAGGGTTGTGAGCCATAGCTTAAATACTACAAGGGCATGGTCTATTGCTTTTGCCATCGTCCTGATAATGATCGCCACGCCACATCCATTTACCTATGGCGAAACACCTGTTCTGGAACGTACTATTACGCTCACGCTCAATCGGGAGCGTATCGACATAGCCTTGAAAAAGGTAGCACAGCAGGGAGATTTCACCTTTTCTTATAGTCCGGCAATCGTTGATGTTTCGAAGATCGTAACGTTCACTTTTGCGGGAAATACAGTCCGCGAAGTACTTGACCAGCTATTTCAGGGCACAGTTCATTATAAGACCAGGGGCAATTACATCATCCTCACCAAGGCTGCTACAACATCAGATGCACAAACGTACAGTGGTTACATTATCGACGAAACTACAGGAACGAGGTTGAAGAACGTAAGTGTATATGATCCGGTGTCCCTTTCGTCAGCAGTCACTGACGACTATGGATATTTTCAATTGAAGATTGACAAACCAACAGCGGAAGACGTTCAGCTCGCAATTGAAAAATTGAATTATATCGACACGATGATTTCCGTTTCGTCTTCGAAAAAGAGATTGCTCAACATACCAATATCGGTAAATCAGGATAAGCTAGCATCCCTGGCTGACAGCGTTAGCGAAAAGATACGTCGTTTTTGGAAGACGAAGGTTCTCGCTCCTCAATCCGCCAACATAGAGAATATCCGAGATACACTTCATCGCACCACACAGGTATCCGTTGTGCCTTTCGTTGGAACAAATCATTCTCTCAGCGGCAATATCGTCAACGATTATTCTTTTAATATTTTTGGCGGCTATGCGCTGGGTGTAGAGAAACTTGAGGTAGGTACATTTTTCAACATCGATCGTGCCGATGTAAAAGGCGCACAATTCGCAGGTATATTCAACATGGTCGGTGGAAAAACGTATGGCTTTCAGCTGGCCGGCATCTCGAACGTAAATCTCGACACAGTATATGAAGCGCAGCTCGCTGGGCTAATTAATTTAAATTGGAATACAACGCAAAAATTTTCCGCCGCGGGATTGTTGAATGTTACGCACAACGATTCGTATGGTACACATCTGGCCGGGCTAGGAAATGTTACCGTGGGAAATGAGCGTGG
>Ga0193753_10001819_pt1 | contig 17691 bp, 11 predicted proteins | sample H1c2metaG_FD_144925 | JGI IMG/M metagenome (GOLD analysis project Ga0193753, IMG submission 144925) | Soil microbial communities from a riparian zone of the East river system, Colorado, United States - H1c2 | ecosystem: Environmental > Terrestrial > Soil > Riparian zone | place: USA: East...
CGCCGCTTGGCGCGCGTATTAAAAAAGGGCAGCGGCATACGAGAGGCGCTTAGCAACAGAGATGCCACGGGTTTCTTCTGACAAACGGGCCGGACGCTCTCCCACGTCCCTGTCGCGCAATCGAACACGAACGTCCCGCCGCTGGAAAACTGTCCTGGCCCAGCGGCGCAGGTGTGTACACACACTGTCCTCTTCCGGTGCTTTCCGCTGAAAATACGCCTTCGCTTGGAAACCAGTCGGCCAATTTGCCGCCATGCCGACGTCCACAGAAGCAAACGAAGGGAACAAAGGTTCCGGTTAAAAATTTCCTGAAACCCGTTTCTGCCCACTTCGTTTGCTTCGTTCGCTTCTGTTCAGCCGAATCGTTCCTGCGGAGAAATGTGGCGGAACCAGCCGCTGCTTCGCGCATGTCACCGGAAGCCAACGAGTGGTTGGTGGCTGTTGACGGCCGCCGGGGTTCATTGGGTCACCCCCGGCGGCTTTTTCTTTTCCGCCAGTTCAATCGCAGATGGTCGTCCATCGTCGTTCATCTGCGGTTCAACTGTTCCGCGTTCGCGCCGAGAGGGCTTGCCCTCAAGTCGTTTGTAAAAATTTTCGTTGCGCGTAACGGCCCAATCGCGCGATAAGAGGCGCATCCCAAACAACGTCTCCAAATGGACGTGAGCGCGGACGCGCGTGCCCCGGGGCAGGCGCTCGGTATCGGAGCAAACGGAATCTGTCTCATGAACAGGCGCGTTGCCAACCCACCGAAAAAAACGCATCGGCCTCAACCGAAGCCATGCGTTGCGGAACTTTCTTCGCCCATTTCTTTCCCCGCTTTCAGCAAGTCAACACCATGCATCACAAACCAAACCAAGTGACCCTATGAACATCCAAACAAATCCAGCACCACTGCGTGCCACGCCGTTCCGAGCCGAACGATTTACAAAAATGCGCCGAGCTTTGCTTTCTGTGTTCGCCGGCATTCTGCCTTTGATTATAACGCTGCTGGGTGGAAGCCCGGCTTCTGCTCAGTCAGTCCAAGTGATCCATCCAACCAATACCGTTTGGAGCTACCACACGAACTTTACTGATCCTGGATACGCGCCGGCTGACGCTTGGGTTGCGCCAGGATTTGACGACAGCAGTTGGCCAACGGGTAAAGGGTATTTCGGTCTTGAACCAACGGCGACGCTCTACAATCCCGGATCAACTGTCGTCAACCCTTGCAATTGTTTCTCCGGCACCTTCATCACGCCACCGGCTGGTCCCGGCGGGGTTTCGACTTACTTCCGCACGCACTTCAATTGGACCAACAGCGTGACGCAATCGGTGACGTTCATTACTACCAACTGGGTGGATGACTCTCTCATCGTCTATTTGAATGGTACTCCGATCTACTCTTTCAACGTTAACAAAGCCTTGCCCATCCTTTGGAATGACGCCGCTCCCGGCGCCGCGGCCAATCCCCTCGGAGAAGGGGTAGGGTTTGTCACCAATGTAGTTACAGCCAACCTTTTGCCAGGTGACAACGTCCTCGGGGTGCAACTTCAGCAAGTGGGCAGCGGCAGCAGTGATGCCGTATTCACCATGACAGTATGGGCCTCGCCCCCCACGCCCATCGTCATCACGCAAAGCCCAACCAACCGCACCATTCCCGAAAACCGTTCCATTGATCTGGTCGTCGGCGTCACTGGCACGGCCCCGAGTTTTCAGTGGTTCAAAGACGAGGTGGCGTTGTTGGATGCAACCAATGCTGTTTACAGCATCACGAACACGGCCATCAGCGATACGGGCGACTACTTTGTGGTGGTGAGCAACGCTCTGAACGTGGTGACTAGCGCTGTGGCTACCTTGACCGTTATTTCAGACACCGTCGGCCCGGTCCTTTTGAGCGTCAAAGCCGATGAGACATTTCGAAAAGTGATCCTGACCTGGGACGAAATCATCAACCTCGGCGCCGCGATCGAAGCAATCAATTACATCGTCACAGATACCAGCGACAACCCGATTAACGTGACTGACGCCTCCTACCAGGGTTCCAAGGTCGTTCTGACTCTGGAAACGTCCCTGGCACCGGACGCCAATTACAACATTGAGGTGGACTACCAAAACGATCTCGTTGGAAACGTCACGCTTCCTGTCGGCGCGCCAGTGGGCGACGCGAACGGCATTGTCACCAACTTCCATGCCTTGCTGATCACCCCCGGCTTTTCCCGGTTCCAGGCATATCTGGGCCGGCCCACGGCGGAAACGCTGGACCAGTTCATTGCCGGGCCGGATTACCCGAACAATTCTAGCTTCAGCTTTTACACGAACCTCGTGTTTTGGCCGCAGAGCGCTCCCACCAACATCGAGAACTACGTGATGCGATTCTCCGGCATCTTCATCGCGCCGGAAACGGGAACGCATCTTTTCAACCCCGACCATGATGACGCCATGCGGTTACGCGTTTACCCCACTGAAGATCCGAGCAGTGGTGTTCCGTTCGAGGCCGTCAATTCCGCCGTCACCGGACTCCTGGATGGCCCCACTCTCGACGTGTCGATGGTAGCCGGACAGAAATATTACTACGAAATCCTGGTCCGTGAGTTCGCCGGCGGCGATCATGCCGGCATCAGCGTGGTCTTGCCTTCCGGCGTTACTAACTCGCCGATCAGCGGCCAATATCTGGCGACTGCTTTCGATCGCGACAACATTGTGAACGTGGACATTGCGCAGCAGCCGCAAAACCAGTCCACCGAAGCCAATCATGTCGCGACATTCTCCGTGCTTGCGACTAACACGGGCAATGGCGTGGCTTATCAATGGCAGCGCAGTTCCGGCGGTGGTGGTTTTACCGACATCCCCGGCGCGACGGCTTCGACCTACACCACGCCGCTCGAGCCAAGTACCAGCAACGGCGATCAGTTTCGCGTCGTTGTCTCGGCGCCGGGCCGCACCGTCACGAGCAGCGCAGCCACGCTGACCGTGGTGACGGATGTGGCGGCTCCGCGGGTCACTCTGTTGCGTGGTTCGGGCTCGTTGGATACGATTCGAGTCACGTTTAATGAAGCCATGGGGCCGAGCGCCATCAACCCGGCCAACTACACCATCACACCGTTGACCGTCGGGACGCCGACCTTAACCGCCGATCTGCTGACGGTGATCATCCCCACTTCAGCGCAGACGCCCGGCGCCACCTATACGCTCCAGATCCAGAACGTGACGGACATCGCGGGAAATGTGGTTACCACAAACATCACCTTTCCCGCTTTCGTGTACGCTCCCGGCTACGCCAAAATGGAATTCTATCTGAATTTCGCCGGAACGACCCTGGCGAATCTTACGGCGGATCCGAATTATCCGAACAACCCGGCCGTGACCTTCTACACGAACGTCTTCAACTGGCCGCAGTCCGTGCCGGATATGAACAACTACGGCCTGCGCATCTCCGGCCTGTTCCTTCCGCCGGTCTCGGGCAATTACACGTTCTACATCATCAACGATGATGATTCCTCCTTCCGCATCAGCCCGAATGACAATCCGGCCGGGGCCGTGGAAATCATCAACCGCGCGTGCTGCAATGCGACCCTCATTGACGCCAGCATTTCGACCACGCAGGCGTTGGTGGCGGGCCAGTCTTACTACATCGAAGCTGTCGTCAAGGAAGGCATCGGTGGTGATTATCTCGGTGTCGCCTTCCGTGCGCCGGGCGACGCCACGGCGACCGCGAGTTTGCCGTTCATTCGTGCGACCAATCTGGCCGTGCTCGCGGACCCGGTGGGCGCTTCCGTGACCATCACCCAGCAACCGGCTAGTGTGACCATTGCCCCCGGCACCAACACGACGCTGCAAGTGGGCGCCTCGGGGACCACGGCCAACGGGCCCACGCCCGTAAATTATCAGTGGCAAAAACTGGTAAGCGGCAACTTCGTCAATATCGCTGGCGCGACTGGCCCTGCTTATACTACGCCCACTCTCGGAGCGCCAGACAGCGGCTCACAATATCGCGCCCTCGTTTCCGTTCCTGCGGCGCAAGCCACCAGTTCTGTGGCTACAGTGACCGTGGGCACTACTCCAACCGGGCCGACGTTAAGACTCAGCCAAAGCGGCGGCACGCTCACGTTCTCGTGGGATGCGGGTGCGCGGCTGCAGTACACGGCCAGTTTGACGCCGCCAATCATCTGGACCGATATCAACACGGGCGGAGCGACCACTTACACCGTGACTCCGTCGAATGAATTCAACTCGCTCCCGGATGCCGTGCAGGAGGCGGATCCAATCGGGGGTAGGACGGGCACGGGCGTGGTCACAGTGACTCTCTCCAACAACGTGCTGGTCGTCGATGGCACCTACACCGGACTGTCGGCGAATCGGAACAACATTCATTTCCACGCGCCCGGCGCGCGCGGAGTCCCCGCGGGTGTGGCATACGACCTGGCTACGATTACCACCGGCACTACTTCGGGAACGATCAGTGGCTTGGTGCCACTCACAGACAACAAATACGGTGGAAAGAATATCGCCGCCCAAATCCAGGATCTTAGGAATGGTCTCTGGTACCTGAACATTCATTCCACCGCCTTTACTGGCGGCGAAATCCGCGGGCAGGTGGATCCGGGCGCTCGGTTCTACCGGCTGATCAGTCCGTAAGAGGTTTGCTTCAGAGTGAATCAAACGAGAGACCGGGAGACATCCCGGTCTCTTTTTTTCCGTTTCCTGAATGCCTCACGCCAAGTCCGCCAAGGCATGAAACAACCCTCGCGCCTTTGCGTCCTTGGCGGACTTGGCGTGGGGAGTGGTTTTCCGAACGCACTCGATTAACGATCCGATTCGTCCATCTCCTTTCCTCCCTTGAACGCTCCGCTGCGCCGCCGCAAACTCCGTGCTGAAATCAACGCCGTGCCATGAAAAAGCGGAAGAAGCATCCCTCGAAAGCACGACTGGCGCGGTCGAAGTTCGCTCCTTGGATCGGACTGCTGATTCTCGTATCACTCGGGACCGCCGCGTACGTGGTTACGAGGCCGGCCAGGAACGAGAACCCTTCGCGCTCTCTCACTTACGTTTCGCGCCCGCCGAGGACCGTCACGTTCAACAAACACATCGCGCCGATTTTCCTCCAGCATTGCGCGACGTGTCATCGGCCCGGCCAATCCGCGCCGTTCAGTTTGCTCAGCTACGCCGACGCGGCGAAACGGGCGAAACAAATCGGCGTCGTCACGCGAGAACGCATCATGCCGCCGTGGCTGCCCGAACCGGGTTGCTGTGGCTTCATCGAGGAGCGTGTGCCGAACGCGGACGAAGTGGGGCTGATCCAACAATGGATCGCGGAAGGCGCCGCCGAGGGAAATCCCGCGGACCTGCCCCCGCCGCCGAAATGGACGGAAGGATGGCAACTCGGCGAGCCTGACCTCATCGTTCGCATGAGCGAGGCGTATCTCCTTGAAGCGTCCGGCTCGGACGTTTATCGCAATTTTGTAATTCCAATTCCCTCGGCCACGCGCCGTTACGTGAAAGCCGTCGAGTTTCAGCCGGGCAACTGGAAGGTGGTGCATCACGCCGCGATGAAAATCGATCGCACCCGCCAGTCGCGGCGAAGAGATGATCATGAAGCCGGCCCCGGGTTCGCGGGCATGACTTTGCCGGAGAGCGCCGAAAATCCCGGCGGTCATTTCCTCAACTGGCAGCCGGGCAAGTTGCCTTACCTGTTGCCCGAGGAATTCGCGTGGACGCTGGAGCCAAACTCGGATCTCGTCTTGCAACTGCACGTGCAGCCGACAGGCAAGCCCGAAACGGTGCAGTCGTCGGTCGGATTTTATTTCAGCGCCACGCCGCCGACGAGAGCGTCGTTCAAACTGGTGTTCGACTGGCCGGCGATTGACATCGCGCCCGGCGTCACGAATTACGTCATCAGCGATCGCTACGTTTTGCCGGCGGACGTCGATGCCGTGGCCGTCTTCCCGCACGCGCATTATCTCGCGAAGGAGATGCGGGCCGAGGCCGCGCTGCCGAATGGCTCGACGAAAACTTTGCTGCACATTCACCAATGGGACTTCAACTGGCAGGGAGATTATCGCTACGCGTCGCCCGTCTTCCTCCCAAAAGGCACGGCGCTCACGATGCAGTTTTCTTACGACAACTCGACGAACAATGCGCGCAATCCGAATCATCCGCCGAAACGCGTACGGACCGGCTGGCAAACGACCGACGAAATGGGCGAGTTGTGGCTGCAAGTCGTGCCGCGCAACCGATCTGAGCTCGCGATGCTGGCGCGTGATCACGACGCGGCCGCCCTGCAGAAAATGGTGCAGGTTTATCAGCAACGCATTGCTGCCGAACCCAAGGATGGCAAGGCTTTCAGCCAGCTTGGCAAAACGCTTTTTGTTCTGGGGCGTGCTGACGAAGCGGTGCCACATCTGAAAGTGGCGACGCGTCTCGACCCCACGAATGACGAGCCGCACTATTTGCTCGGGGTCGTGTGCCGCATGAAAAATGATTCGGCTGGCGCGAGAGCCGCGTTCGAGACGGCGTTGCGGCTCAATCCCGAAAATTTCAAAGCCCATGGCAACCTCGGGCTCGTGTCGATGAATGAAGGCGACTGGCTCACCGCCGAAACGCACTTGCGCGAGGCCTTGCGCCTCAATCCCGAGGACGCGATTGCGCGAGAGAGTCTCGACCGTTTGATGCGGCAGAAACGGTAGCCACCGCGACAACGTGAAAGGTGGGGCGTGGAGCGACGCGCCCCACCATCAATGGCTTTGGTAACACATCCTTGAGATGCGCGCTCACCAATCCAGCTTTCGCTCGACACGTTCCTTGCGCTCGCCAAACTATTTTCATGCGCACCGCTACGGCCTTTCGATTCGTGATGCTCATCACCGCCCTCGCGTACCTGAGCGCCGCGCAGGACGTAACCCATTTGCCGAACACAAAGCCTCTCACTGTCACCGGCGATCTTTCGGCGCAGATGGTGGAAGGGATTGATCGCTGGCTCATGCGTGAAACGGAACGCGCCGCGACGAACCGCGCGGACCTGGCGAAGGCGGACGAGTCCTCCAAAGAAAAAATGCGCGCTCGACTGCGCGAAATGATCGGCGCGGTGGATGAGAGAATTTCCCAACCACGCTTGCAGTTCCTGGGTGAGCACGAGCAAGGCGCGGAAATCTCTCGCGTCGCTGGCCAGCACGGGTTCGCTGCCTATCGCGTCCGCTGGCCAGTGTTCGAGGGGGTCTTCGGCGAAGGACTGCTGCTCGAACCGATCGACGCGAAAGAAAAACCAATCATGCCCATCGCTTCCGCCATCGCGATTCCAGATGCGGATCAGTTGCCGGAAACGATTGCCGGTCTGCGCGCGGGCCTTCCGGCTGAATCGCAGTTCGCGCGACATCTGGCGGCCAGCCGATGGCGCGTGCTCGTGCCGATGCTGGTTAGCCGCGAGGACACGTTCTCCGGCAATCCGCGGATGAAGCGCTTCACCAACCAGCCGCATCGCGAATGGATTTACCGGCAAGCTTACGAAATGGGCCGCCACGTCATTGGCTACGAAGTGCAAAAAATGCTCGCCGGGATCGATGCGCTCCAAAGCTTCAACACGAACGCGCCGGACCGCGATCGCATCGGACTGATCGGCTACGGCGAAGGCGGCTTGATCGCGCTGCACACGGCGGTGCTCGACGCGCGCGTCGGGGCGACGGTCGTGAGCGGTTATTTCGGCGCGCGCGAACAACTGTGGGCGGAGCCGATCTATCGAAATGTGTTTGGCGCAGTGCGGGAGTTCGGCAACGCGGAACTCGCGGCGTTAATCGCTCCACGCAAGCTGATCGTGGAGTTCACGGAAGCGCCGAAAGTGAGCGGGCCGCCGACGGCGCGGAGTGGACGCAATGGGGCGGCGCCCGGAGCAATCACGACGCCGGAGTTCGCGGAGGTTGAGAGCGAATTCGAGCGTGCTGTGAGTCTTGCTCGATCCGCGCGCGAAAGTTCGTTCATCGAATTTGTCCACGGCAGCGAAGGAACCAAAGTGCAGTTCGGATCGCGCAAATCTCTCGCGCTGCTGGCGACTGGACTGCGGCTGACGAACGCGATCCATTTTGAAGCGGGTGCGAAGATCGTGCCGCCCATCATTGCGCAGGAGGAGATTACGAATCGCCAGGAACGCACCGTGCGTGAACTGGAGGCGTTCACCCAGGCTTTGTTTCGCCGCTCCGAGCAATCGCGCGACGAACGAGTGTGGAAGAATCTCAGCAAGACCAACGAGTTTTTTGGCGACGCGCAGAAGAACCGTGACTTCTTCTGGCGCAATGCGATGGGGAAAATTGAAGCGAAGAAACTGCCGCCGAATCCTCGCACGCGACAGATTCACGACAAGCCGAAGTGGACCGGCTACGAAGTCACACTCGACGTATTGCCGGACGTATTCGCCTGGGGCTATTTGCTCGTGCCCAAAGGTCTGAAACCTGGCGAGCGTCGCCCCGTGGTGGTGTGTCAGCACGGACTCGAAGGTTTGCCCGAGGACACCATTGCGGAAGAAACCAGTTCCATCGGCTACAAGTATTATCGCGCGTTCGCGGCCCGCCTTGCCGAGCGCGGCTTCATCGTGTATGCGACGCACAATCCGTATCGCGGTCAGGACAAGTTCCGCATGCTCCAGCGCAAGGCCAACCCGCTCGGCCTTTCCTTGTTCTCATTCATCATCGCGCAACACGAAGTCACGACCGACTGGCTCGCCTCCCTGCCTTTTGTCGATCCGCAGCGCATTGCTTTCTATGGCTTGAGTTACGGCGGCAAGACGGCGATGCGCGTGCCGGCGGTCGTCGACCGTTACTGCCTTTCCATTTGCTCGGCGGACTTCAACGAGTGGGTGCAGAAGTGCGTCACGACCGAGTCACCTTACAGCTACATGTTCACCGGCGAGTACGAAATGCCGGAATGGAACCTCGGCCACACGTTCAATTACGCCGAGATGGCGAGCCTCATCGCGCCACGCCCGTTCATGGTGGAACGCGGCCACGACGACGGCGTGGCGCCGGACCAATGGGTCGCCTTCGAATACGCAAAGGTTCGCCGGATGTATGACAAGCTGGGGCTGGCCGATCACACCGAGATCGAATTCTTCAATGGCCCGCACCAAATCAACGGCGTGGGGACGTTTGAGTTTTTGGAGAAACATTTGAATTGGCCGGAGGCGAATCCCAAACTCCAAAATCCAATTCCGAAGTAAATTCCAGACTTCAATCTTCCGGTAGGCCGGTAGCCTGGGGGCGCGGGAGAATCCGATTGTTGCCCACGAGCGCATCTGGCACGCTCGCTCAGGTGGAAAATCGCCTGTTACTCCCGTTGATGGTTACGTGGTTCGCGCTTTCCCCTGGCTTCGCTCAGGAAATTCGGGCGCGCGATGCAGGAAATTGGGACGGGGGCTTCGCCGTGCCGGGGGTGCAGGGCAGTGTGATGGCAATGGCGTTTGACAAGAAGCGCATCTACATCGGCGGCGCGCTGCAAAGCGTAGGCCGCGTGAAGGCGGACGCTGTCGGCGCGTTCAGCGGCAATCGCTGGCATGCACTACCACATGGACCGCAGCAAGAACCGAATCTTTTCAACGTCATGACCATGACGATGTTCCAGGAACGGTTGTACGTCGGCGGGTTTTTTACCAATGCGGGCAGGATGCCGGCAGGGGGATTGGCGAACTGGAATGGTATTCGATGGAAAGCCCCTGGCGGCGTAACGAATGGCGAGGTGTTGGCGTTGCGAAATGATGGTCAGAGCCTTCTTGTCGGCGGTCGCTTCAGTGTTCCGGGGATCACAAACCCAGTGGCGCTGGCCCGATTTGATGGCACCAAATGGTTTGTGCTCAACAGCGAGTTAACGCCAACGAATGAGGTTGTTCGCATTGACAATATCAACAAACTGGAAGTTTTGCCTGACGGCACGATAGTCGCCCAAGTCTCTTTCTTCAATCGACTCTGAGCCATACTCTTATGTGCCACAATACACCCTGCTCAAAGTCGATTTAAGCAATTCATGGTCGCTCTTTTTAAAGCCAAGCGGTGTTGAGGACGACTTCGGATACTCCGTCATGACAAAATTTCGAGGCAATTTGGTCGTTGGGAGCGCCTTCGCAAACGCCAGCAACCCCGCACTCAAAAACATCGCAATGTGGAACGGAACGAACTGGGAACCGCTCCGCGCCGGTCTTGCCGGCGAGGTGTTCTCCGTCGCAGGAAACGAGCGTGTCCTCTATGCACTGCACGCCGGAGAAACACGCTTGATGTTTCATGTGTCGCGCTGGGACGGAGAGCAGTGGGTCGAGATGGGCATGAGCAACGCCCTTGGAGAGGGCTACGGCGATCTTTTTCTCGGGCCAAATGCACGCCGGGGGTTGCACGGTGGAATGGAACAAAGTGGGATGAACTCGGCTCTGCCACGCTCGGCGCCCGCCCGCCCATGATCAGAGCGCTCGCCTCGTCCGGTTCCGTACTGTTTGCGGGGGGAGTATTCACAAACCTCGGTGGTGCGAGCGTAACAAATGTCGCGTCATGGGACGGTACTCGTTGGAACGCTCTTGGAAGCGGCATATCCAGCAATGTGCTCGCGTTGCAGTGGTGGGACGGCTCTCTTTATGCGGGCGGGCGCTTTGATCACGCTGGGGAAATCGAAGCGAACCATGTTGCACGGTGGACTGGCCAAGAGTGGTTGCCGTTGGGCAGTGGTTGCAACAGCAACGTGAACACTTTGGCTGTGTGGAATGACAAACTCGCGGTGGGCGGAGCTTTCACTGAGGCCGGAAATCTCCCGGTGTCGTCTTTGGCATCTTGGAATGGCGCGATCTGGATGAATTTGGGCGGCGGAGTCAGTGGTCTGGATCGCCCCACGGTGACTCGGTTAGCTACAGGTGCGGACGGTCTTTACGTCGCGGGCCGTTTCCAATCAGCAGGCGGTTTTGCCGTAACGAATCTCGCGCGCTGGGATGGCACGAATTGGCATTCAGTCGGTGGTGGATGGAATGGAACGATTAGTGCCTTGGTTGTCCGGGGACGTGAGTTGTTCGTTGGCGGCGAGATCCAAGATCAGTTTGGTTCCACAACGAATGGCGGCGTCTTTCGCTGGAACGGAAAGCGTTGGAGCAGCTTGGGTAAAAACCTTTCCGACCCACGCGGCCCAAATTACGTGCTCGTCGGCGCGATACACCCAATGGGGAACTCTTTGTTCATCGGGGGACGTTTCCCTTATGCCGGTAACAAAGTTTCCGCGAGCGTGGCGCGTTGGATTCCGGAATGATCTGTTGGCGCTTCAGATAGTTTTCTTTCTCCTTGTGGCTCACGCCAAGCACCCAGAGCGTGGTGCAACTTGTTCCGGGCCTGAAATGAGTACGTCAGGGATTTGCTCCAAGCCTGCTCGGACTTTCTCCGGGCGCGTTTTCCGTTCGGTGCCCGATTACGGCTTGCCGGCGTGAAACAGTAATTTCTTGCGCAAACGGAGGTACAACTTGAAACTTTTATCAGATCTTATGGCGTTCAAACTAAACCCAAAGAAAGGGACCAAGGGTTCTCTGGGAAAACCGCAACTCTCACCACCGCGCCGGCCACTCAACTCGAAAACAGGGGCCGTCGAGCCGAACGGAACGCGCGCGCAACAAGTTGTGAAGCTCAGCGAAACCCCGGGAGTTCCGCGTGACTCCATTCTCACTCCACCGCCAGCGCCGGCGGAGCGCAGCAGCTACGATGGCGACACCGCGATCAAACTTTATCTGCGCGAGATCGGATTAGTGGCCTTGCTCACGCCGCAACAGGAGATCGAGTTGGCGGCGAAGATCAAGAAGGGCGACAAGAAGGCGCGCGAGTTGATGATCAAAGCCAACCTGCGGCTCGTCGTCAAAATCGCCCACGACTACGAAGGGTTTGGTTTGCCACTGCTGGATTTGATCAGTGAAGGCAACATCGGGCTGATGAAAGCCGTCGAGCGTTTCGACCCGGCCAAAGGCGGCAAGCTCTCGACTTACGGTTCGTGGTGGATCAAGCAATCAATCAAGCGCGCGCTGGCCAACCAGTCCAAGACCATTCGCTTGCCCGTCCATCTCGTGGACAAGATTTCCAAGATGCGCCGCGTGGCGATGAAATTGCAGGAGGAGATTGGCCGCGAACCCACCGATGAAGAGTTGGGCGAGGAATTGGGGATTTCTCCTTCGCGCGTGGCGCAGATGCGTACGGCGGCAATTCGTCCGGCGTCGCTCGACGCGCCGATTGGCGATGATGATTCCAACAATTTTTCCGAAGTCGTCCAGGACGAAAATGCCGACACGCCTTACGAAAAGCTCGAAGACAAAACGGTCACGAGCATGTTGCAGGAAATGGTGCTGACTCTCGACCAGCGGGAGGCGACTATTCTGCGGTATCGTTTCGGCCTCGATGGCGGTTCCGAAAAGACGCTGGAGGAAGTGGGGCAGAAGTTCGGCGTCACTCGTGAGCGTGTGCGGCAGATTCAAAACATCGCGCTGAACAAACTGCGGAAAATGATTGAAAAGCTGGAAGCGCAGCAAAAATAATCCCGCCCGACATGGGCAACGCACCAGTTTCCGCCGCGGCAATTCAAAACGCGATCCGCAACATTCCTGATTTTCCCAAGCCGGGAATTCAGTTCAAAGACATCACGCCCGTGCTGGGCGATTCCAAGCTGTTTGCGGCGAGCATCGACTTGCTCACGAGCAGCTTTAAGCCCGGCGAGGTGGATATCGTTGTGGGCATCGACGCGCGCGGTTTCATCTTCGCGGGCGCAGCCGCGTTGAAGTGGGGTGCGGGCTTCGTCCCCATTCGCAAGAAAGGCAAGCTGCCCTTCGACACCCACGAGGAGGGTTACGAACTCGAATACGGATCGAACGTCCTGGCGATTCACGTGGACGCGATCAAACGTGGCAGCCGCGTGGTGCTCGTGGATGACCTGCTGGCTACCGGCGGGACGGCTGGCGCGGCGTCATCGCTGATTCAGAAAATTGGCGGACAGCTTCTCGAAGTCACTTTCCTGATCGAACTCAGCTTTTTGAATGGGCGCGACAAGCTGAAGGACATGCCAGTGCGCTCCATCGTGCGCTACTGACGCGCCGTCCGCGCCAACTTGCCAGCGTCAACTCGCAACCTTTAACGTCGCGTCGTGCCCGCTCTGCAATCGATCGACGTGGCGGTGTTCCGTTTCCTGAACGGGACTCTGCGCAACGCGGCATTCGATGCCATCATGCCCATCTTTGCCGGCGGAGCGTGGTTTCTCCCGCTGGTCCTTTTGGGAGGCGTGACGCTGATTTGGAAAGGCGGAGTGCGTGGACGTCTTTGCGTGCTCATGCTGGCAATGACCCTGCCGATGGGCGACTCCATCACCAATGGAATCAAACACGCCGTACTGCGACCTCGTCCTTGCCTCACGCTGGAAAATGTCCACCTGCCCTTGCTGCGAAAACACGCGCCGGAGACTGAGACTGATTTTCGCCGCACGGGTTGCAGCGACAGCGGCAGCCTTCCTTCGGCGCACGCCACGAACTGGTTTGCCGCCACCGTCGTCGCGTGGATTTTTTATCGGCGTTCGTGGCGCTTCATGTTGCCGCTCGCGATCACCGTCGCCTTCTCGCGCGTTTACAATGGCGTGCATTATCCGGGCGACGTGCTGGCGGGAGCGATCATCGGCGCCGGATATGGCGCGGCGTTTGTGTTGTCCATCGATGCTCTCTGGAGATTCACGGCGCGGCGGTGGTTTCCGCTTTGGTGGAATGCGCTTCCTTCTTTGATCGCCTTTCCGTCGCTCAGTGCGAGCGATCCCGAATCAGCGAAAAGTCAGGCGACCAATGCGCCTCCCAACTCCAAGCTCCTTGCAGAGATGCAATGGTTGCGCCTCGGCTACGCGCTGATTGCGTTCGTGTTCACCACGCGCCTGATTTATCTCGCCAGCGGAAGGATCCAACTCAGCGAAGATGAAGCGTATCAATGGCTCTGGTCCAAGCACCTCGCGCTTTCCTACTTCAGCAAACCGCCGCTCATCGCCTACGCGCAATGGCTCGGCACGCACGTGTTTGGTGACACCGCTTTCGGCGTGCGATTTTTTTCTCCCGTGTGCGGCGCCGTCGGCAGCCTCGTGGCGTTGCGCTTTTTTGCGAAGTACGTCAGTGCGCGCGCTGGGTTCTGGCTCGTCGCGATCTTCAACACCACGCCACTTCTCGCAGTCGGCTCGACGCTGTTCACCGTGGATTCATTGCTCGTGCTGTTCTGGACGCTCGCGATGTTTGCCGGCTGGCATGCGGTGCAACCGGATGCAACGACGCGCCACTGGGCGCTGGTCGGCTTGTGGATGGGCTTAGCCTTCCTCAGCAAATACACGGCGCTGTTCCAATGGATCTGCTGGGCGATGTTCTTCTGGTTGTGGAAACCCGCTCGCGTCCACTTGCGACGGCCCGGCCCGTACTTGGCGCTGGCCATCAACGCAGTCTGCGCGTTGCCCGTGATCATTTGGAACGCGCAACACGATTGGGTCACTGCCGCTCACGTGGCGAATGATGCGCGGCTCGACGCGCCGTGGAAGTTTGACCTCAAAGTGCCGCTGGGCTTTTTTGGCGGAACATTCGGCTTGCTCAATCCGGTGTTCTTCGTCGCCACCGCCTTGGCGCCAGTCGCAATGTGGAAACACCGCGCCGACGATCCACTGCTGCGATTCTTCTTCGCGATGGGCGCGCCGGTCTTTCTGATTTACGCGTTCTACACGCTGCACTCGCCGGTGTTGCTCAACTGGATCGCCGCTTCGATCGTTCCGCTGTTTTGCCTCATGGTGACTTACTGGGAACGACAGGCTCCAAGGACGCGCCGCCTTCGCGCCTGGCTTACAACGGGTGTTGTGCTCGGCGCGTTCGCGGTGGTGTTGATGCACGAAACGGAACTCATCAAGAAATTCACTGGCGTTGCACTGCCGCCGCGAAACGATCCGCTGCGACGAGTCCGTGGCTGGTCGGAGACGGCGGAGATTGTGGAACGAGAACGCCAGAAACTCAGCGCCGAAGGCAAGCCAGTCTTCGTCGTCGGCGGGCACTACGGCACCACGAGCATTTTGGCTTTCTACACGCCGAGGACCGATTCCGTGAATGCGCCGCAATTTTATTATCGCGCTCTGGGCCGTCCCAATAGTCAGTTTTATTTCTGGCCCAGCTACCTCGGCGTTCGACGCGGGGAGAACGCCATCTACGTGCAGGACAAAGACGAACCGCGCCCGCCCCCCAAGGACATGGTGAAGCAATTCGCTTCGGTAACCGAAGTCGGGCACTTCCCCGTTCGCCATCGCGGCCGCGTGCTGCGCCACGTTCAAGTGTTCGCCTGCCGCGATTTGTTGCCGTGATGTTCGACCGTACACGACAGCAACTGTTCACCGTACGCGATTACGATCTCGCCGTCACGCTCGCGTCCGGCCAGGCGTTTCGCTGGCGTAAAAGTAGTGACTGGTGGGAAGGCGTTCTGAGCGATCACTGGCTGCGCTTGCGCCAAACCGAAGATGGCATTCTCGGTGAAACCGCCACACCCGTTGCCGATTGGAATTGGCTCACGAACTATCTGCAAATCGGCGTCGATCTTCCTTCCGTGCTGCTCACGTTTCCCGACGATGAACCGATCCGCCGCGCTGTAGCCATGTGCCGGGGCCTTCGTCTCTTGCGCCAGGACGCGTGGGAATGCCTCGCGTCGTTCATCCTCTCGTCCACGAAACAGATCGTTCAGATCCAGCAGATCGTCGCGCTCTTGTGCGAACGCTTCGGTCAACCGCTGGTCGTGCCGGCAGGCCATGCCCCGATGTTTGGCTTTCCTTCCGCCGCCCGGCTCGCCGCCTGCGCGGAAGCAGATCTGCGCGGGTGCAAAATGGGATTTCGCGCGCCCAACCTGTTGCGCACCGCCAAGCTCATCGCCGTGGGTGAAGTGAATTTGGCGAGCCTGCACACGCGCGACGTGGACGACGCGCGCGCTGAGTTGGTGAAACTGCCGGGCGTGGGAAACAAAATCGCCAACTGCGTGCTGCTCTTCGCTTACGGATTTCAACAGGCGTTTCCTGTCGATGTGTGGGTGATGAAGGCGCTGCGCGAACTTTACTTTCCCAAGCGCCGCGTCAGCACAAAACGACTGACGCATTTCACCGCCACTCACTTCGGTCCCAATGCCGGCTACGCGCAGCAATATTTGTTTCACTACATGCGGACGAAAGATTTGGAACTCAGGAACTCACGAAGAAAATCCGGACCTCACCAAACTTCTGCGCTTCCTTCCTGAGTTCCTGAATTCCAAATTCCAGCGATGCAAATCGACGTCGTCCTCACGCCCGCCGAGTTCCCAGCGCTCGCGGCGCGCGACCTCGCGCACACCACCTGTGTTGTGTTCGATGTGCTGCGCGCGACTTCGTCGATGCTCACCGCGTTGAACAACGGAGCCGAAGCGATTGTGCCCGTGGTCGAAATCACGGAGGCCCTCGCGATCAACGCGAAGCAGCCCAGCGTCTTGTTGGCCGGCGAGCGCCATGGTTTGCGCATCAGCAAGGAACTGACGGGCAGCGTGGATTTTGATTTCGGCAACTCACCGCGCGACTTCACTGCCGACAAGGTGCGTGGGACCCGCGCTCGTCGCGCCTGCGCTCACGCGGAAATGGTTCTGCTCGGCGCGCTGGTGAATCTGAGCACGCTCGCCGACCTCCTTGGCACGCTACGACCGAAGAATTTGCTGCTCGTGTGTGCCGGGACGTTCGAGGAAGGGGCGTTCGAGGATCAGTTTGCGGCGGGCGCATTGATTGAATCGCTGGCGTCGCCTCAGCCCCGCAGCTTGAGCGATTCCGCCCACTTGGTCTGGCGAGCAGGTCGCCAGGCTGGCAGCGATTCAGCCGCTCTCATCGACTCCTCCCTGAATGCGCGCCGGTTGATGGCCAATCCAGCTCTCGCACCTGATGTGCCGCTTTGTTTGCAACGCGATACTATTCAACTGAATGCCTCGATGTTGACCGATAGCTCCGTGCGCCCGATGCGTGGCTTCGGTGCGAAACTCGCCTGAGTTCTTGTCCGCAGAGATTCGCTGCGCGCGCCGACATTAAGTTCAAAATGTCACAGCGCGCAGACAAGTTGTTCAGAGATTGACCACGACCGCATGCACGCCATTGCCCACCACCGTTCCGGTGAATGTCTGGCTCGGGTTCAACGGGTTTTGCACTTCAATCGTATGCGACAGGTTGTCGGCGTATTTCAGGTTGAAATAACAGATCAGCATCTTGTTGCCTAGAATGCGCACGCGCGTCACTCCGCGATTTTCAAAATAGGCCGCGACCAAATCGCTGCCGTTGGCCGTCCTTTGAATCCAGCTTCCACCGTTCAGCCGGTACGTCGCGTAATAGGGCGTGCCTCCCTCGACCTGCGCGCCGGTCGCGGCCCACAACGCCACGCCGAAATGGGTCAAATCCCCGCCGCCGCCGGTGTAGCGATTCGGTCCGCTCTGCGCGTAGAACGGACACGGATTCTGCGGGGAGCTTTGCCCAGTCGGAAACCAGAAGTCCTTCCCGTCGTGAATCTGCGGATAATAATCCACCGGCTTCATGGTGGCGGATTGGTAACCGCCCACACCCCATTCGATGAAAATCTTCCCGTATTCATGCGCGAGAAAGGCCAGCGCGATGTGGAGGTTCGGATCGAGCGGCGCTTTGTCGGATCGATACAGCGTTCCCTCCGGAAAAGTGTATCGCTTGCTG
>Ga0193753_10001820_pt1 | contig 17686 bp, 16 predicted proteins | sample H1c2metaG_FD_144925 | JGI IMG/M metagenome (GOLD analysis project Ga0193753, IMG submission 144925) | Soil microbial communities from a riparian zone of the East river system, Colorado, United States - H1c2 | ecosystem: Environmental > Terrestrial > Soil > Riparian zone | place: USA: East...
CTTCCATGAACGCGATCGGCAGGAACACCGAGATCAGCACGGCGGTGGTCGCGATCACCGCGAACGCCACCTGGCGCGTGCCGCGCAGGCCCGCCAGCAGCGGCGGCTCGCCGAGGTCGACGCGGCGCTGGCAGTTCTCCAGCACCACGATGGCGTCGTCCACCACCAGGCCGATCGACAGCACCAGCGACAGCAGCGTCAGCTGGTTGATCGAAAAATCGAACGCGTACAGCGCGATGAACGCCGCGGTGATGCAGACCGGCACCGTCACCGCCGGGATCATGGCGGCACGGACGCTGCCCAGGAACACGAATACCACCAGCAGCACCAGCACGATGGCCTCGGCGAGCGTCTTGTAGACCTCGCTCACCGCCGCATCGACGAACACCGTCGAATCGAAGGCCAGGGCCAGCTTCATGCCGGCCGGCAGCGTCTTGGATACCTCCGTCGCCAGCGCCTTCGCATTGCGTGCGACCTCGAGCGTATTGGCCGTCGACGTGGCCACGATGCCGATGCCGATCTGCGGCACGCCATTGCCATGGTAATAGGCGCGCCTTTCCTCGGACGCGAGTTCGACCTTGCCGATCTCGCCCAGCCTGATCACATGGCCGTCTTCACCCTTGCCGACCACCAGGCCCGCGAAGCTGTCCGGCGTCTGGTAGCCGCGCACCACCCGCAAGGCGAAGTCGCGCGTGTCCGATTCGATGCTGCCGGCGGGCAGTTCCACGTTCTGGCTGGTCAGGGCGTCGCGCACGTCGCCCGCGGTCAGGCCGCGCGCGGCCATCGCCTTGTCGTCCAGCCAGATGCGCATCGCATAGCGCTGGCCGCCGCCCAAGGTGACCGACGACACGCCGTCGATCGACGAGAACTGGTCGGACAGGTAACGGTCGGCGTAGTCCGTCAGCTCCTGCGCGCTCATCGCCGGATCGCTGAGGTTGAAGAACATGATCGGCGAGGAGTCGCTGTCCTGCTTGGACACCTGCGGCGGATCGATCCCGTCGGGCAGGCGGTTGGCGACGCGGCTGACGGCGTCGCGCACGTCGTTGGCGGCGCTTTCGATATCGCGGCTCAGCGTGAATTCGATGTTGATGTTGGAGCTGCCGTTGCGGCTGTTGGCGGAGATCAGGTCGACGCCTTCGATGCCGCTGATCGCATCCTCCAGCACCTGGGTGATGCGGCTCTCGACCACCGCCGCAGACGCGCCGGTATAAGTAGTGCTGACCGAGACCACCGGCGGATCGACGTCGGGCAGCTCGCGCAACGGCAACCGGGTGAAGGACACCACGCCCAGCACGATCAGGATCAGCGACATCACCATCGCGAAGACGGGACGCTTGATCGAGACATCCGAAAGAAGCATGTCAGCGCCCGCCGTCTGCCGCCAGCTCCGCTGCGCCAGAGTTGGCGGCGGCTCCGGTGATGTCCTTGATGGCCGAGCCGTCGCGCAGCTTGACCGTTCCGTCGACCACGATGCGGTCGCCGGCCTTCAGGCCGGAAAGGATCTCCACTTGCCCGCGCCGGCGCGCCCCGACCTTCACCGGCACCTGCTTCACCTTGTCGCCCGTTTCGACGCGGAACACGCTGGTATTGGTGCCCGATTGCTGCAACGCCAGCTCGGGAATGGCGATCGTCTCGCGCGAGGCCCGCTCCACGCCGACTTCCAGCAGCATCCCCGGGCGCAGCTTGCCGTCGGGGTTGGGAATCTCGGCACGCACGGTGATCGCACGGGTGGCCGGGTCCACGCGCGAATCGATGGTGCTGATCGCGCCCTCGAACACCACATCGGGCCAGGCATCGCTGCGCGCGCTGACGCGCTGGCCGACGGCCAGCTGCGACATCGCCGATTCCGGGAAGGTGAAGTCGAGCTTGATCAGCGATACGTCGTCCAGGTTGGTGATCGGAGTACCCGGGCTCACCAGCGTGCCGGCGCTGACCAGACGCAGGCCGAGCACGCCATCGAACGGCGCCCGGATGACGCGATCGGCTACGGTCGCCTGTTGCGCCGCCACCCGCGCACGCGCGGCTTCGAGCGCGGCGCGTTGCGAATCGAGCGACACGCGTGCGATCAACTGCTGGTCGGCCAGCTTGCGGTTGCGCTCGTATTGCTGCTGGGCATCGCGCAGCGCGGCCTGGGCTTCGGCGACGCTGGCGTTCTGCTGGCCCTGCGTCAACGTGACCAGGGGCTGTCCTTTCTTGACGAACTGCCCGCTTTCGAACTCCACGCTGGCCACGGTCTGGCTGACGCTGGCGGTCACCGTCACCGATTCGCGGGCATTGGCCGTGCCCAGCGCGCTGAGCTCGTCGCTCCAGCGCACGGGCTGCAAGCGGGTGGTGGTCACTGTGGCCGCGGGCTGGCCACGCGCGTTGTCATCGCCCTGGCCGCACGCCGCCAGGCCTACGCAGAGGCCCAGCGCCAGAATGGCGACGTGCAGACGGTCCGTTCGCATCGGTGAGAAGAATCCATGGAAAATCCTGTCGATTCTAGCGGCTGGCCGTGAACACTTCCTATGCCATCAGGCAGCCCATGTAACGCCGATTTCACGTCAACCGCTGGCGTACCCGTGCGTTACGCGGCACTCTGGCCGTTCCCCGAGCCGGCCGCATTCGGGCTCGGCGTACGTTTGCATGTAATGCCTCCCATTTCCCCCTCTGCGAGCAAGACATGATCTACGACAGCATCCTCGACACCATCGGCCGCACTCCGGTCGTGCGCCTGCCGCGCATCTCGCCATCCAATGTCGACCTTTACGCCAAGGTCGAATCGTTCAATCCCGGCGGTTCGGTGAAGGACCGTCTGGCGATCGCCATCATCCTCGATGCCGAGGCCCAAGGCCTGCTGAAACCGGGCGACACCGTGATCGAGGCCACGTCCGGCAATACCGGCGTCGCGCTGGCGATGGTTTGCGCTGCGCGAGGTTACAAATTCGTTGCAGTCATGGCCGACAGCTTCTCGATAGAACGCCGCAAGCTGATGCGCGCATACGGCGCGAAAGTGATCCTGTCGCCTGCTGCCGAGCGCGGCAGCGGCATGGTGCGCCGGGCCGAGGCGCTGGCTAAACAGCATGGCTGGTTCCTGGCGCGCCAGTTCGACAATCCCGCCAACCCCGCCTACCACCGCCAGACCACCGCCGCGGAAATCCTGCGCGATTTCGCCGGCCGTCGCCTCGACCACTTCGTCACCGGCTGGGGCACGGGCGGCACGCTGACCGGCGTCGGCGAAGTGCTCAAGGTCGCGCGCCCGGAAGTGAAGGTGACCACTTGCGAGCCTGCCGTCGCATCGCTGCTGCAGGGCAAGGAATGGTCGCCGCACAAGATCCAGGGCTGGACGCCGGACTTCGTGCCTTCGGTGCTGAACCGCGATGCGGCCGCGCAGGTGCTGACGGTCGAGGATGCCGTGGCGATCGCCACCGCGCGTCGGCTGGCCACCGAGGAAGGCATCTTCGTCGGCATCTCCGCCGGCGCCACCGTCGCCGCGGCGCTGGAAGTCGCGAAATCGGCGAAGGATGGCGACGTAATCCTGGCGATGCTGCCCGACACCGGCGAGCGCTATTTCTCCACGCCGCTGTTCGAAGGCGTCAATGAGGGTTCCGACGACGAGTGGCTGGCTTCGCTGTAACGCTGACGCTTTTCGTAAGAGCGGCTTCAGTCGCGAGCTCTTCGGGCCGATTCGCGCGCGATCAGAAGCTCGCGGCTGAAGGCGCTCTTACATAAGCGCTGTAGCGCTATTGGGTGGGTTTCGATGACAGCAGGAAAAGCGCAGCGATCTGCTGCGCTTTGCGATACGGCTCCGGATCGTCGCGGTTGGTCAGCACCACCACGGTCAGCCGCGCCTTCGGATAGCGCACGATCACATTGCGAAAGCCGATGGTCTCGCCGGAATGCCACTGGCTGTCGCCGCTGATGCGCCAGCCGTAGCCGTATTGGACGGCGGGATCGTCGGTCTTGGTCCAGGGCGTGGCGGCGAGCTTGCGCGATTGCGCGTTCAGCAGGCGGTCGTCGTACAGCGCCGCGTCCCATTTCGCCAGATCGTCGATCGAAGAATAAATGCCGCCATCGCCGAGCACGGCGCTGGTGGAGCTCTGATCGGTGCGCTGCCACTTGCCGCCGACGAGGCTATAGCCGTAAGCCCGGTCCGTTACCGTGGAAACGCCTTTTTCGTAGGCTACGGTATGGCTCATGCCCAGCGGCGCGAAAATGCGATCGTGCAGGAACGCGGCATAAGGTTTGCCCGATGCCTTTTCAACGATCAGCGCCAATAGCGCATAGCCGCTATTGCTGTAGCGATAGTCGGAACCCGGCACGAAATAGGTACGGTCCTGCGATTCGAGCAGGCGCAACACATCCGCATCGTGCACCTGTTCGTTTTCGGTGGCGTCCTGCGCCATCACATCTTCGTAATCGATCAGGCCCGAGGTGTGGGTGAGCAGGTGCTTGAGGGTGATGGCGTCGGCGCTGCCCGGCAGCGAGGGCAGCCACTTGCGCACCGGGTCGTCCAGGCCCAGCTTTCCGTCCTGCGCCAGCAGCAGGACCGATGCCGCGGTGAACTGCTTGCTCACCGAAGCCAGACGGTAGTTGGTCCGCGGCGAGGCAGCGACTCGCGCTTCCAGGTCGGCGCGGCCGTAGCTGCGGCTGACCACGGACTTGCCGTTCTCGATCACCAGCACGGAAGCGCCAGGCACGTCGCCCTGGTAGTCGCGCATCAAGGCATCGACCGCGTCGTTCATTCCCTCGCCTCCGGCGACGGAGCCGACCAGGACGGCCGCCAGTGCGCATGCGTAAACGTTGATAGGCATAAGCCGGATTCTACGTTGCGCAGGCTGCCGCGTGAATCAACCGCGGCCAGCCAGCCACCACCATGCGGCGACGGCGATCACCGCCGCCAGCAGCCATACCCAGCCGCCACGGCCGCTGTCGCCCTGCACCACCGTCGGCACGCGCCGTGCCGCCTGCCGCGTCGCGGCGGCCGGATGTTTGCTGGCGATCGCGTCGACGGCGTCCCTGGCTTCCTTCAAACCCAGTTGTGGATTGGCTTCGCGCATGCGCTTGATCGCCTCGATCAAGGCGCCACGCGACAACGCATCGGCGGCTTGCTGCGGAAACACGAGTTTGGCGGCCTCGGCCTTCGTGCCGACGGCCTGGATCAGGCGTTTTCGCGCATCCGGATGCGCGGCATAAGCCTCTACCGCGTCCTTGGCTTCTTTCAAACCCAGGCCGGTGGCCGCGCGCACGATCTTGATCGCCTGGATCAGGTCGCCGCGAGCGAGCGCGGCCGCGGCTTCCGGTGGCAGACGAATATCGCTGGGCGGCATGGCGGCACGATTCCGGGGCGGATGCCGCAGCATACTCCTCCTCCGCTTCGCCCTTGTAGAGCGGAGCTTGCTCCGCTGCTTTTCTGTAGGTGCGAATTTATTCGCACGCTCTCGATTCATCCCGACAAAGCGTGCGAATAAATTCGTACCTACGAAAAGCAAGAGCAGCGGAGCAAGCTCCGCTCTACAAAGAAAAACGCCGGCACGAGGCCGGCGTTTCGATTGCGAACTTGGCGCAGAGATCAGGCCGCCTTGTTCCACTTGCCGAGCGCGGCCAGGCCATTGTCCCTGGCGCGAGCGAACACGGTGGCCTGCGCCTTGGCGACGTTGTTGACCAGATCCTGCGACCACAGCTTGAGCGCAGCGGACTGCATGGCGCGGCCGTAGGAGAACGACAGCGGCCACGGGTTCGGGCCGAGCCGGTTCATCGCGTCCAGGTGCGCGGTCGCATCCTCGTCGCTCTGGCCACCGGACAGAAATACGATGCCCGGCAGGATCGCCGGCACGGTCGACTTCAGGCACATCAACGTGGATTCGGCGACCTCATCGACCGAGGCCTGCTCGTCGCTGTCCTTGCCGGGCAGCACCATCGACGCCTTCAGGATGGTGCCTTCTAGCATGACGCTCTGCTGGTACAGCGCATCGAACAGCGAGCGCAGCACCACTTCGGTGACTTCGTAGCAGGTCTCGATGTCGTGGCTGCCGTCCATGATCACTTCCGGCTCGACCATCGGCACCAGGCCGCATTCCTGGCATAGCGCGGCGTAACGCGCCAGCGCGTGCGAGTTGGCCTCGATGCAGGTGCCGGACGGGATGTCGTCGCCGATGTTGATCACCGCGCGCCACTTGGCGAAACGCGCGCCGAGCTTGTAGTACTCCTGCAGGCGCTCGCGCAGCCCGTCCAGGCCCTCGGTGACCACTTCGCCCGGGAAGCCGGCCAGCGGCTGCGGGCCCTTGTCGACCTTGATGCCGGGAATGATGCCGTTGTCCATCATCACCTTGGTGAAGGGCACGCCGGCTTTGGTCGACTGGCGGATGGTCTCGTCGTACAGGATCGCGCCGCTGATGTAGTCGCCCAGCTTGGGCGTAGTCAGCAGCAGCTCGCGGTAGGCGCGGCGATTCTCTTCGCTGTTCTCGATGCCCACGCCGGCGAAACGTTTGGCGATGGTGTTGTTGGACTCATCGATCGCGATGATGCCCTTGCCCGCGGCGACCATGGCCTGGGCGGTTTCGGCAAGCTGTTCGATGCTCATGTCTGGGGCCTGGCTGGCGTCTGAAAACGCCGATTATAGCCCGCATGGCCCGGACTCGCCCCTGCTTTCCGCCTGCGCGGCGCCGGAAGGGCTCTGCACCCGGCGAACGCAAAGATGCGGAGCCCTGCCTTGCAGGCATGGACGGGCGGCCTTGTCGCGCTGGCCGCCCGTATGCGCCCAGCGCGATCAGCGCGCGTTCTTTCCCATCGTTGCCGACATCGCAGCGGCCTCCCTGGCCTGGTCGCCGAGGCGGCGCGTGTTGTCCAGCTCGTGCTTGTCTTTGCCGTTCATGAATTTGTTCGCCTGCTGCTGCTGCACGAACGCTGGCAAATCGGCGATCGCGCAATGTCCTCTGAGCTCGCCGACATCGCTCGCCTGCTTGCCCATGAAGTTCATCGTGGCGACGGTGTAGGTGTTCTTCGGGTTCGAGACTTCAGGCCGCGGCTTGAATTTCCATTGCGACAAAGCGCCTGCGCTGGCTTGCGTGAACGCATCCCAGAAACCATTCACCGGCTCCTGGTCGCCGGTCGAACTGGTCCATGCCTTGAGCAACGCGAAATCGGACGTGGTGCCGTCGGGCTTGATCGAATAACCCATCGCTACGCAAACATTGTCGCCGCGGTCGACGAATCCGGCCGGATAGCCCGGCGCCACCAGCTTGGCGCCATCGGCCAACGTCCACTGGTCGCGGATACCGCCTTCGTTGACGACGCGGGCGCGATCGGCTGCCGAGGAGGCCGCCGCAGCCATACCCAAACACAACGCACTCATCATCAGTATCTTTGAACGATACTTCATCTTGAAATCTCCCTTTTTGAACGCCTTGCGGTTGATGATGGGGCGTATCGGTCGGCCGACCTGACGATCGCGTCAACCCGTGCGGCATCCCCTGTGGAACCTTCCTTAAACGCTTACGCGAAGGCGCTGTCAAGTGCCGTGGGACGAATGCGCCCGCAGCCGGGTCATTGGGACGGACCCGCAAAATCCTGCGGGTTCAACAGCATACGATCGAACAACTCGGTATCCAGGATGCGCCGCTTGCGCGGATCGGAGCGGATCGCGGCCAGGTGCTGCGCCAGGTGCGGAATCGAACAACGGCGCCTCAGCTCCGGCGAAGCCGCCGTGCCGTGCTTGCCGAACATCATCGTCGCCACGGTGTAGACCGGCACCGGTCGACCGACGTCAGGACGCGGCTGGAATCGCCACTGCTGCAACGCAGCCGCCGAAGCCTGGGCGAAGTCGGCCCAGAAGCCCGCTGCGGGTTCACGCTCGCCGCTTTCGCTGTTCCAACCTTTCAGCAGCGCGAAATGCGACGTAGTGCCGTCGGCGTTCAACAGATAGCCGATGCCGACGCAGACTTCCAGCGCACGATCGGAAAATTTCGGCGGATATGCCGGGGCCGGCAAACGGGTACCGGGCGGCAGGGTCCAGGCATTCTTGATGCCGCCCTCGTTGGCGACCCGGACCGGCTCGACCGCCCATGCCAGGTTGCCGGCCAGCACCAGTGCCAGAAACGCGAAATGACGGAAGCGGGCCATCGTCGTGCCCCATGCAACCTACCTGAAACCGCGGAATAGCACCCGCGGCCAGCGCCGTCAAATCTCGCCCAGCCCCTGCGCCACGCCGTCCGCCCCGACCTCGAGCAGACGCAGCGTATTGGTGGCGCCGTGGTGCTCCATATGGTCGCCACTGGTGAAGATCACGCGGTCGCCTTCGGCCAGCAGGCCGGCCTGGAACATGGCCTTCAGCGCCGCGCGCGCGGCTTCGCGCGTGGCCATGCCGCGGCTGTCGAAATCGACCGGGAACACGTCGCGCATCATCGCCATCTTGCGGCGCGCGCGATCGTGGCGGGAGAGGCCGTAGATCGGCACGCTGGAGCGGAACCGCGACAGGAAGCGCGCGGTACCGCCGGACTCGGTCATCGCCACGATCGCGCGCACGCCGACGTGCTCGGACAGGAACATGGTCGCCATCGCGATAGCCTGATCCGCGCGTTGGACGTCGCGTGGCGCCTTCTCGAAATCGGTATTGGCCTCGAACTGCTTCTCCGCACCCACGCAGATGCGCACCATCGCCTCGACTGCGCGCACCGGATAGTTGCCGGCTGCGCTCTCTTGCGACAGCATCACCGCGTCGGTGCCGTCGATCACCGCGTTGGCCACGTCGAGCACTTCGGCGCGCGTCGGGATCGGGCTGTCGACCATCGATTGCAGCATCTGCGTGGCGGTGATCACCACGCGGTTGCGCAGCAGCGACTCGCGGATGATCTTCTTCTGCAGGCCGGGCAGTTCGGCGTCGCCGATCTCCACGCCCAGGTCGCCGCGCGCCACCATCACCACGTCGCTGGCGTCGACGATCTCCTCCAGGTTCTCGATCGCTTCGGCGCGCTCGATCTTGGACACCAGGGCGGCATCGCTGCCGGCGGCGCGCGCGATCGCACGCGCCTCGTTCATGTCGGCGGCGTTGCGGCAGAACGACACCGCGATGAAATCCACCCCGATCTGCGCAGCGACGCCGATCAGCTCGCGATCGCGTTCGGTGAGCGCGCCCAGCGACAATCCGCCGCCCAACCGGTTCAGGCCCTTGCGATCGGACAACGTGCTGTCGTTGAGCACGCGGGTGATGATGCGTTCGCCTTCGACCGCCTCGACCTGCAACTGCACCACGCCGTCGTCCAGCAGCAACACGTCGCCGGCCACCACGTCGTTGGGCAGGCCGAGATAGCTGACGCCTACCTGGGTGGCGTCGCCCGGTGGCGCGTCGATGCGCGCGACCAGGTCGAAGCGATCGCCGGCGCGCAGTTTCACCCGGCCTTCGGCGAAACGTTCGATGCGGATCTTCGGCCCCGGCAGGTCGGCGAGGATGCCGACCTCGGTGCCGACCCGTTGCGCCGCCTCGCGAACGGCCTGCGCGCGCGCGATCTGCGCCGCCGGATCGCCATGGGAGAAGTTCAGCCGCACCACGTCCACGCCGGCGCGCAACAGGGCATCGAGCACGCCCGGCGCGTCGGTGGCGGGACCGAGGGTGGCCAGGATGCGGGTGCGGCGTCGGTGTTCGGACATGCGGACTGGATTCGCGGGATGGGATCGCAGCTATCCTAGCCCAGACCTGCGACCGGAAAAGCTACATGTCCTTCGATCTGCCCGCGGCGCTGGCCGCATTGCCCGGGTTTCCGCTATTGGGGGGCTCCCGTATCCGTCTGCGCGGCCCGCGGCCCGACGATGCTGCGGCGGTATTCGCGCTGTTTTCCGATCCGGCCGTGATGCTTTACTGGAGCCGTCCGCCGATGACCCTGCTGGACGAGGCGGCGGGCCTGATCGCGGAGATGGAGCAAGCCTTCGCGCAACGCGACAAGATCAACTGGGTCGTCGTGGGCAAGGATGACGCGGTGATCGGCACCTGCACGCTGTTCCATTTCGATGCGCGGCATCATCGGGCCGAAGTCGGTTATTCGCTCCGATCGGAATTTTGGGGCCGGGGTCTGGCGCGGGAAGCGGTAGGCGCGATGCTGGACTGGGCTTTCCGCACTTTACGTCTGCACCGTATCGAAGCGGACATCGATCCGCGCAACGATGGGTCGCGGCGGATTCTGGAACGGCTGGGATTCGTCAGCGAAGGACTGTTGCGGGAACGTTTCTTCGTCGGCGACGAACCCAGCGATACCGAGATATTCGGACTGCTGGCCGAAGATTGGCGACGGGGCAAGGACTGAGGCGGCGCAGACCAGGTTCTGGCTCGCGGCCTTTCGTAGGAGCGGCTTCAGCCGCGAGCTCTTCCAGCATCTATGTCTCGTCCCGAAGAGCTCGCGGCTGAAGCCGCTCTTACGAAAAGCAGAGCTAAGGTCTCCGGGTCCCGCGTTCGCGGGGATGACGGTGCCAGGAAAGTGACGAGGATGACGTGCACTTGCGTGCGCGCTCAACCGCACGCACGGCATGTCGTGCAAGCTGTGCGGCATCGCTCCGCAGGCGGGAAAGGAAGCAATACACGACACGCGGAAGTGGTAACGCGGCTGATTCGGCGCAAAAAAGCCCCGATTCGATCGGGGCTTTGGTTGCTTCAGCCTGGCGTCGGCCGACTCAGCTAGAGGGCCTGCAGCCTTGCGTGAACCATTTGTTGTCCGTCTCGATGCCCCAGCGACCATCGGCGGCGCCACAACCTGCCGTCCAGCTACCGACCAGGGCGCCTTCGTCGCTGTAGTAGTGCCAAGTGCCTTGCCAGCTCGCAGCAGCGCTGAACGACAGACCGATCGCCATCGCAAACATCACCGCAGCCACGAATACTTTCGCACGACTCATGCTCTATCTCCTTGGATACGCGGGAGGATCCTTCCGCGTACCCACGATAGGTGGCAGGCGCTCGTCATGGAATGAAATATCCGTTAACAACGATGTCGTGCGTCGCAAAACGGAAGCCTGGAAGATCCAGGCCTCCATCTCGTTCATGAACGCGCACGACGGATCAGATCGGCGACGAACAACCCTGGGTGAAGCTCGAGTCGTCGGTCACCGTGCCCCAGGTGCCATCGGCGGCGCCGCAGCCGACGGTACGGTGGCCGGCATAGCCGCCATCGGCGTCGTAGTAGACGAAGGTGCCTTGCAGGCAACCGCCCGCGAAACTGATGCTCGAGGCGGCAGCCAGCAGAATACCTGTTAGGAACAATTTCGCACTTCGCATGTGATCTCCTTTTTCCTGCGTGCGTGGCGATATGCCGCGCTTGGCCGTAGGTTCGCGGATGCGTGAAAAACGTGGACCGATCGCAAGCCGTCCGATCAGTCGGGACAGTTCAGGCGCTCGATCGTGTAGTCGTCCGTGCGCTGGCCGCCGTAGTGGACGCTGCCATCGCAGGCGCCGATCTGCCAGCCGACCGCAACGCCGGCTTCATCGTAGAACGTCATGACGTAGGGCCAGCGTCCCGCCATGGCGACGCCGACCATGCCGAGCAACACGATGGTGAAGAGGAAGATCCTTGCACGACGCATGGTTCGCTCCCGATCTGATGGTGGGCGGCCGTCGGACCGCGCCCGGAGCATAGCGCCGCACTGGCGTTCAAACTTTGAACTGCGTGTGCGAAACGACAAAGGTGAATGCGCGGCATGAGCCGCCGCATGTTACGGCGCCGTTATTCCGGCCGATGAGCGCTGTTCGAGCGCTGCAACCGCGGGCAGCGTCTTCCCTTCCAGGAATTCCAGGAACGCGCCGCCGCCGGTGGATATATAGGACACCTCGTCTGCGATCCCGTATTTGTCGACCGCAGCCAGCGTGTCGCCGCCGCCGGCGATCGAAAACGCATTCGATGCCGCGATCGCGCGCGCCAGCGTCTCGGTGCCCTTGCCGAAGGCATCGAACTCGAACACGCCGACCGGCCCGTTCCAGACTACGGTACCCGCATCGGCGATCATTTCAGCGTAGCGCCGCGCGGTCTCCGGGCCGATATCCAGGATCATGTCGTCGGAACCGACCGCATCGACCGGCCTGACGCTGGCAGGCGCGGTCGCGCTGAACTCCGCCGCGACCACGACATCGGTCGGCACCGGAATATCGGCGCCGCGCGCCTTGGCATCGGCCATGATTTTCCGGGCGGTATCGAGCAGGTCCGCTTCGTACAGCGATTTGCCCACGCCATGCCCCATCGCGGCGATGAAGGTGTTGGCGATACCGCCGCCGACGATCAGCTGGTCGACCTTGCCGACCAGCGACGACAGCAGTTCCAGTTTGGTCGAGACCTTGGAGCCGGCAACGATCGCCAGCAACGGCCGCGCCGGCTTGTCGAGCGCCTTGGCCAGGGCATCGAGCTCGGCCATCAGCAACGGTCCGCCCGCGGCCTGCTTCGCCTGTCTGATCACGCCGTGCGTCGAGGCCTGCGCGCGATGCGCGGTGCCGAAGGCATCCATCACGAATACATCGCACAACGCTGCGTATCGCTTCGACAGGCTTTCGTCGTCCTTGGCCTCGCCGACGTTCATGCGACAGTTCTCGAGCAGCACCAGCTGTCCGGGCGCGATATCCACGCCGCCCAGGTACTCGCGGACCAGCGGCACTTCACGCCCGAGCAATTCGGACAGGCGTGCAGCGACCGGTGCCAGCGAATCGGCCTGGCTCCACACGCCTTCCTTCGGCCGGCCCAGGTGCGACATCACCATCACCGCGGCGCCGGCATCCAGCGCATGACGCAGCGTCGGCAGCGACGCCGTGATGCGCTGGTCGGACGTCACGCGGCCCGGCTGTCCATCGGCATGCTCCACCGGCACATTGAGGTCCTGCCGGATCAGCACGCGCTGGCCGGCGAGGTCGAGGTCGGTCATGCGGAGGATGGCCATGATGGTTTCCAGGGCGAAGGCAGACGCGTATTGTCCTTGGCGGCAGCCGGACAAGGCAAACGCCTTGGGCCACGCGCTGTGGAATGGGGGACGGAGATGGACTCGCGAACGATCGCCGCCACGCCCGGCCTGCGCGCAGGCCGCTTGCTCGGCGCCCTGCCTGACGCGATCACTGGCGCCGCCTGCCTGCTGGTCTGGATGTCGCCCTTCGCGCTCGGCCAAGGGGCGGTAAAGACCGTCGTTCTGATGATGCTGATGGAGTTCCTGCTGGTGCACGGCGCCGGTTTTTTCACCGTCGTCGCCTTCATGGACGACGTTTCGCCCGTCAAGCGCATCCTCGGCATGCTGGGATTGCTGGCGTTCTACGCGATGTTCATCGCCGTATTCGCCTGGATGTTCCATGCCTGGTGGCCGCTGTGGGTCTTCGCATGGCTGGTGGTCGGCAAGGCCGTGTGGATCTTTATCTCGCCGCTGGATCGCGGCGAAGAAATGAATCGCCAGATCGGCGCCTGGGCGTTCTCGGTGGCGGCATATCTGGCTGCGGTATTCGCTGGCGTTTTCCTGCCGCTCCCGGAGCTCGGCATCACCGCCGATATCGTGCCGGCATTGGGATTGCCGAGCGGCGGCGGCGAATGGTTGGAGCGCCCGCATACCGCCGTGGCCGGCATGGCGTTCTATTACCTGGCGGTCGCCGCGTTCAAGTTCTGGCGCGGCGGCAAGGCTTGAACGATCGCCTATGAAGAAGCATTCGGTCGGCGCAGCAGGCTGAAGGCGAAGGCCGCGACGATCGCTGCGCCTCCGATCAGCACCGCCCACAGCAACCAGGCTTTCCAATCGCGTTTCACCGGCGCCGGCGCGAGCGCTTGTTCGCCGCCCGATACCTGTGGCTGACCGAGAACGGCGCTGCCAGGCCGCCAGCTCCCGCCGCGTTGCGCGCGCATCGCGTCGAGCATCTGCGCGAGCGGCGCATCGCTTCGCTTGGCGCGGGCGCTACCGGCTAGCAGCGCATATGGCGGCTTGCCTTGCGCGAGGAAAACGACGACTTCGGGCCGATAGCCCAGGCGCAGTTTCGGCACGAGGCCGGGCGCTGCGCGCGCCGACAAGCGCCAGTAACGGTCGCGCAGCACGCCTTGCAGCGCCTGCGGCGCGGAACGGTCGGCTCTGCCCGCCGCATCCACGCTGAAAACCACCCAGGGTCCGGCGCGCGTGCGCCAAGGCGCATCGGCGGTATCGCGGCTCTGCAGCGTCCACTCGTTGGCATCGTTGCCGAGCACGGCCACATCGGCGCGCTCTAGCGGAAACCTTCCGCCCAGATCGTATTCGTAATACGTCGCGCCCTTCTCAACGACGCTACGCCCGTCCAGGACTTCCCATCGCCAATCCTGCACCTGCGCGGCCGATCGCAATTCGCCGCGCACGCTCGACAGTACCGGCATCGCCGTTTCCTGCAGCGGCAGCAATCGCAGATAGCGCGCGCTGCCGTCCAGTTCGATGCGGTTCTGCCGCAGTCGCTGGCCACCGCGGACGAGATCGAGCAACTGCACCCGCGGCTGCAGCTCGCGCCAGTCGCGCAGGTCGTCGCTGCCTTCGACGCGGTAGGCGGCATCGATCGCGAGTTCGCCTTGCGGCCAATCGAGTTCCAGCGCGACCAGCGGTTCGCGGATACGGCTGGCATCGATCAGCCACGCGTTGGCGGCCCCTGGCGCATCGACGCCGGCGGAAAGGCGCGTTTCGACGCGGCGCACGCTGCCGTCGGGGGCGCGCTCGCTGATCACGGCGATGTCCTGCGCGCGCCCGGCCTTGCCGGCGGGCAACGGAAACCACGGCAGATCCGCGCTGCGCGGCATCAGCGCCAGCGGCTGCTCCGCCGCGAACAAGGCGGCGGGCACGGCACTGCCGTCGGCGTTGACCACGTCGACGTCGGCCAGCGTGGGCAGGTGCGCGCTGCGATACACCTCGCGGTCCAGTACCACGCGGTAGGCGCCTTCGCCATCGCGGTCCAGATTCAACGGCCACTGCCGTGCGTAGTCCTGGCGAACGCCGGCGAAAGCGATCAGCGGCAGCAACGACAGCCAGGCGATGCGTTTCATGCGGCTTCCCCTTCGAGCGCAGCGTCGCGCGGCGGCGCCGGCGCGAAATAGCCGACCGCCGTGCACAACAGCCCGTAAGCGATGAATGAAGCGATGCCGAGCAGGTTGCCCAGATGTTGACGATCGACCAGCACCAGCTTCGCCAGCACCACGCCCATCAGCACCGCACCGGCCAGCCACAGCCCGCGACGGCCGCGGCGCGAACCGATCACCCAACCGAGCACGCCGAGCACGCTCCAGACTACGGTCAGGCTGGTCTGCGCCAGGCTGGTGGACAGCATGTCCGGCTGCCAGGGGACATCGCCCCAGTGGTGCACGCCACGCAAGGTGATGAAGGTGATCATCAGGAATCCGGCGATCGACATCTTCAGGATGCGCAGCGAACGCAGCGCTTGCGGAACCTGCTCCGACCAGAACCAGCGTGCAGCCAGCGCCAGCAGGCCCAACTGCGCCAGATCGAGCGGATTGGATACCGCTATCCACGGCAGCGGTTCGCTGTCGCCCGAGGAGGAGAGCGCCAGCAGCCACCACAGGCCCAGCACCGCGAAATAAGTGGTTTGCAGCGCCGGACGGAAAGCGTCGAAATGCGCATGCAATGGCGCCGACAGCAGCGGCCAGCGATAGATGGATACCGCGACGGCCGCAAGCCAGGGCAAAGATACCAGCGCCCACAGCCAGCCTTGCGCAAGATTGAAGCGGTCGGCCAGGTAGGAGCCAAGCAAAGCGATCACCAGCGGCCACAGCAACCACCAGGCGAATTGCGCCCAGCCTGCGAAGCGATCGTCGCTGGCGCGCAGGCACCACAAGCTGCGCGTGCCGAGCGCGGCGAACGCCAGCCAGGCCCACAGTCCGAGACCGGCGAAAGGCTGCACATGCGCGTCGGACTGCGCGAACGCCAGCGGCGCGGCCAGGACGAAAGCAGCCAACGTGGTCAACACCAGCGCCTTGGCGGGACGCAGGCGATGCACTTCCGCAGCCAACCAGCCGGTCAAGGCGGCGAATGCCAGCAGTACGTCGGCGCGATTCGCGGCGGCGACGTAATCGTCGACTTCGTTGAATGCCATCGCGCACCACCAGCCCATGCCCCACAAGTAGAACAACGCCGCCGAAAGGGTGCGATGCTCGCCCGCATCGTCGCTGGCCCGATAGCACCCTGCGCTGGCGAAGCCTGCTAGCGCCAGCAGCAACGCGCCCATGAAACCGGGGTTGGCGATGGCTTGCTGCGCCTGCGCGGCGTCCTGCGCGCCTATCGCGAATGCGCAGGCGGCGGCGAGTTGCAGACCCAGACCTGTCCATTGCGGCAGCAGGCGCTGCTGACGCAATCCCAGCCATACCAGGGCGGCGCCTTCCAGCGCGAATACGCAGGCCGTCGCGTGCGCCGACAACGCCAGCGGCACCGCCAGCGTGGCGAAGCCCACTGCCAGCAGCGCATACGAATGGCCCAGCACGGCATAGCGTTCGCGCCGGATCGCCCACCAGGCGAGCAATGCGTACAACGCGCCCAGCGCGACGGCGCACAACGCCAGCGGCATGCGCTCGCCTTCGAGCAAGCCCGCCTGCAGCGAGAAGGCGATCAATGGCGTGCCGAACACCAGGCAGCCGTCGATGCGGTCGCCGCGGCTGGCCGGCCGCTTGCGCGCGTACAGAATCGGAATCAACAGATAGAACGCGAAGAACAGCAGCAGGAAGGGTTCTGCAGCAGCGAAATTTTCAGAACGGTATTGCAGCACGCCCCATACCGTGCCGATGCCGAAGGTGAAAACGAACCCCAGCAAGTTGAGCACGCGCCATGGCCGCCACCAGGCGATCGCCAGGATCGATGCATTGAGGATCGCGTAATAGGAGAACAGCGCGACATGATTGCCGCTGCCGGTGGACAGCCACAGCGGCGCCAGGAATCCCGCCAGGATGCCCAGCACCGCCAGCGTGCGCGAATCCTGCGCTACCGCCAGCACGCCGAGCCCGGCGATCAGCACCACGCTCAAGCCGAAAGCGGCGGCGGCCGGCAGCAACCCGTAAAGCTTGAAGGCGGCGAACACGGTCAGCAGCAGTACGCCGATCGCACCGCCCTGCAGCGCCAGCGCAAATGCGCGTTTGTCGGTGCGCTGTCGCCAGCCGAACACCAAAGCGGCCAACGCGGCGACTGCGACGCCCGCCAGTCGCAATTCGATCGGCATCCGCAGCCAACCCTGATCGCTGGCGTATTTGAGCAAGGCCGCGACGCCTGCCAGCAATACCAGCATACCGATCTTGACCGGCACGTTGCCGACGGTGAACCAATGTTTCACCGCGCGCGCAGCGACGGTCATGAAGTCCGGCTGCGCGGGTCGCCGCGATACGGGCGGGATGCGGGCGGCCGACGGCGTAGGCGGTGTGGCGGTGGCGGGCGTCGCCGGCGCGAACACGGGAGGCGCGGGCGGTGTCGATGCCATCGTCGGCGTATCGCGCAACGGTAGGGTCCGCTCCGGCGCTACGAACACCGGTGCCACGAATAGTTCGGCGGCAGACTCGGTGCCAGGTGCTGGCGTGTCTTTGCGGGCTTTCCAGCGACGCAGCTCATCTTCCAATGCCGCGACGCGTTGCTTCAGGCTGCCGATCGAGACCAGCGCCACGACCAACAGTACCGGCACGGCCAGCAGCACCAGCACCAGCAGCACGATCAATCCTTCCATTCCGGCGCCCCTGCCCATCGGTCTGCGGCACGTTACACCATCGCC
>Ga0193753_10001821_pt1 | contig 17685 bp, 10 predicted proteins | sample H1c2metaG_FD_144925 | JGI IMG/M metagenome (GOLD analysis project Ga0193753, IMG submission 144925) | Soil microbial communities from a riparian zone of the East river system, Colorado, United States - H1c2 | ecosystem: Environmental > Terrestrial > Soil > Riparian zone | place: USA: East...
ATCGACGAATGTCTGATACACCCCGGCACGCACGCCAACCTGAAGCGCTTGAACGAGCATCGCACGGCCTTCGGCTTGGTCTCCGCACCCGAGCAGAGCGTCGGCCAGCTGAACCGACAATCGCAGTGCCCAGTAGTTGTTTCGCATACCGCAGCTCGCCGCCTGAAGCTCCCGGAGAATCGTCGCGCCTCGGCGCGCGTCCCCGGTGGCGACCAGAATCTGTGCACGTGCCACAGCAAAGCTGGTCTGCACGATTTCGTCCGCGGGGAAGTCGCGTGCGAGTGTCTCGATGCGCTCAGTACAGTTCACTGCGTCACGCGTGCGATTCTCCTCGAGGAGAAGCTGAGTGCGCAGCATCAGGCTCTCCGCCATCAATCCCGGCCAGTCGCGCGCGGCCGCCAGGACCTCCGCCTCCTTCAGGATGAGAAAGGCGAACTCCGTGTCTCCTCGACGAGCAGCAACGCGAGCCAGGACCCTATAACCTCGCATGGCGCTCTCGTCATCCCCCGACGTTCGGACCGTCGCGAGACTCTCCATGACCAGAGCGCCCAGGCCGGCGCAGTTGCCTTCCTCGTAGAGCAACTCTGCGAGCACGACAGCCGCTCTGGCTGTCACCGGTGATCGCTTCCCGAAACGACTCGCGGCGCGTTCGTGCGCGCTCCTTGCAAGTCTGGTCGCGACCGCCAGCCGGAGCTGTTCAGCCTCCACGACCGCTTCGAACGTCGGGCCGATGATCGTGGCAAGTCCATGCGTGCCGCGATGAGTTGGCACAGCGTGTTTGAGACGAGGTACCGCGTAGTATCGATCAAAGTCTCGCACCTTCCAGTAGCCCACACGCAGCACTGCCGCCAGCGCGGGACTCCTCCCACCTGACCGGTGACGTCTTTCAAGTACGCCAAGCGCCCTGAACACAGTGGCGCCGTCCCGGCTGTTCAGTACAAGCAGCACGGCTCTGACAACCTCGGCAAACTCCCGCGCTCGGGGCGCCACCGTCTTATCGGAATGCGCGATTGCATCTTCGAACTGCACGACGGCCGCCAAGGCATCATCGATGCGCAGCTCAATCAGGCACCGCCAAGCGCGCACGAGCAGACTGCTTGGGGAAGGATTGAAACTTCGTGATTCCCGCGCTCTGAGCTCCGAGCGTGGTCGGGATCCCAGGGTAGTGGAGTCTTGTTGCCGGACAATGGCTAGAGATGATGGACGCACAGCTTGAATTGAGCCTCCCGAATACATGGATCGTTCGTCAAGCAGGCGGTCAAAAGACTTTGCCGCGCAATTGGTTCGGTACGAGAATAGGTCGCAGCGGCTCACGGCAAGCTCACGGGACGGATGCCGCGGTTTTGAGGCAATTTGGCTATTGTGGGCCATCTTTCGACCTATCCTGGCGAGCCGACGTGTTTCAACTTTGCCCGGCAACGGTCCGTATTGCACCTATCCAAAGTTAGGGGTTAGATAGGTCCATTACTATGACGCGCAGTACAGACCCAAGCGTATGACCGACAAACGACACGAGCGCGCGATAATTCAAGGCAAGTTGTTTCCAGCGACAGGGACGAGGAAGCCACTGCCCCGACCGAGGCTCGATTCGTCCAGCGACGTGCTGGACGGCATCTTTCCGGTCATTGTCGTGGCCGCACCTGCCGGCTACGGCAAGTCCACTCTCATGGCTCGGTGGCACGATCGTCTCCTCGAGCGCGGCGTCTCTTGCGCGTGGCTGTCGCTGGATGAAGACGACAACGACGCGGCTCGCTTCCTACGTCATCTAATTGCAGCCTTACAGAAGGCCAATGCTCATATCGGCAAGGACTTCGCGGAAGACCTAATCGCCGACTTCGCGAGCGGTTCCAGGTCCGTGCTGGAGGCGATTGCAGGCGACCTCGCCCAGGTCCAACAGCGCATCGTGCTGTTCCTGGATGACCTGCAGCTTGTCGAGGGGCGTGAAGTTCGCGGAATTCTCGATTGGTTGATCAACTACGCGCCACGACACTTGCAGTACGTCATCGGCACTCGCCAGGACCCCGGCCTGCGCCTAAGCGGTCTTCGGGTCCGGTGCCAATTGCTGGAGCTCGGAGCCGAGCAGCTGCAATTTGACGCCGCAGAAGCCGCTCAGTTCTACAAGAACCGCCTTGGGCGAGACTTGCCGGCGTTGGACTTACAGACATTGCTCACCAAAACCGAAGGCTGGCCTGCGGCACTCGAGCTCGCGGCGCTGGTGCTCGCCGGTTCGAGCGAACCGACAGCGTTCATCCAGCACTTCGCCGGCACAGACACCAGCATGGTGGACTATCTGTGCGATATGGTCCTGTCGCAGATGGACGAACAAACTCGCAACCTCGTGTTCCGCATCTCGCTGTTCGATCGAATCTGCGCACCGCTCGCTCAAGCCGTCACGGATGCCAAAGACGCCGAGGCGGCATTGCTAGGCCTGCGGACGCGCAACCTCTTTTTGATACCGCTGGATCGATCTTGGAGGTGGGTACGCTTTCATCATCTTGTCGGTGAATTTTTCCGCGAGACGTACCGGCGAACCGCGCCTGCGCAAGCGAGGGAGTGCCTGGTGCGCGGAGCGCAGTGGTTGCACGCCAATGCGCATGTCGAAGAAGCGGTGAATTACATGATCCGGGCTCAGGAGTGGGACCAGGCCACACACTGGGTCGCCGACAGCGTTGAGGAACTCGTCTTTCGACGCGGCTACCACCAGACGATCCTGCGCTGGATGAACGCCCTGCCCGAGGCTTGGGTCGATCGCTACCCGGTCATTCGCATCCAGTACGCCTTTTCGCTCTCGTTCTATCCTCGGTATCAGGAATATGAAGCGCAGATCTATCGTCTGCAGCAACTGCTGCAGAAGCTCGAGGCGCAACCTCATCAGGACGCCCGTGGTATCGATGAATTACGTTGTGCGGTCGAAATGCAAGTCGCCATGTCCGTTGGCTTGCGCGATGATGGGATGCGAGGCGGTGATTTGGCGGCAGCATGGCTGGCGCGCTGGCCAGAGGCGTCGCTAAGGCGCAAGGGCGTCATGGGCAACGTCCTAAGTTTTGGACGCATGACGCAGGGACATATCGATCAGGGATTGGAGATGATTGCCCAGACGCGCCACTGGCTCGAGCAGAGCGAAGGCTACTATGCGCTGAGCTGGACCGCCTACCTCGAGGCCGTACTGCACCTCAAACGCGGAAGTTACTTCGAGTCAAGACTTGCGTGCTCACGCGGACTGGAGCTGGTAGAGCGAAAGCTTCATGGACATCCCGGCCAGGCCAGCATGCTTCTCACGCTCCTCGCAGGCATCTGCTACGAATTCGACGAGGTCGAGCAGGCTCTCGCGCATCTCGAAATGGCGCAGACCAGCGTGAATGAATACGCTCATGCCGACGCAGTGATCATTGCCTACTTGACGCAGGCCCGCATCCAGCATCTGCGACAGGATGAGAGTGGTGCATTCGCCATCCTGAGAGAGGGACAGGAATTGGGTGAACAGCGCGGCTGGCGCCGCGTGACTCTGTCATTGGCGGCCGAAGAATGTCGAATTCTCGCGCGTGCGGGCCAATACGAGGAGGCCCGGCTCGTGGCAACGCGCTTCGAATTCCACGAGCTGCCGGCTGGCAGCGGCACGCCAGCGCTGAGTTCCGACAAGGCCGTGCGCGCAGCCTCGCGTTACCTGCTCAAGCAAACGCCGGGAGTCGTTGTCGAGGCGCTCGATGCGGCGATCGAAAACAGCCAGCAGCGCGAACTCGCTCATCGCTCGGTGGAATTGCTAATGCTGCGCGCGCTGGCCAAGAAAGAGTCCGAAGACTGGGAGGGCGCCTTGGAAGACTTGCGCCGCGCACTCACCATCGCGGCTCCGCGAAATTTTTTCCGGATGTTCCTGGATGAAGGCCGCGAGCTGGGCGCGCTGCTGGATCGCCTCGACTTGGAGCAGCTGCGCGGTTCCGAAGCTGCGCCGCTGGCGCGCCGTCTGCAGCGAGCGATGCACAGGCCTGACGCTCAAGGCGGCGCCCCGATCGGCATGGGCGAGGAGCTGACGAAGCGCGAGCTCTCGATCATGAAACGCCTGGAGACGGGCCTGAGCAACAAGGAGATCGCCGAAGCGATTTTTGTCTCCGAGGGCACTCTCAAGTGGCACCTCCACAACGTCTACGGCAAGCTCAACGTCAAGAACCGTACCGGCGCAATGACTCGAGCGCGGGCGCTCGGAATTCTATGAAGGCGATAATTTCTGCTCTTCCGAAGAATTCAAAGCCTCTCGGCGTACGCAATGCCTGAGAGACTTCCCTGCGCCATGGCGATGCGGCGCTTCTCCGATCCATTTAGGTGCGCGGAATAAATCGATCCGGCCAGATCCGTCACGAACATCCGATCGCCTCGCACATCCAATGCCAGGCCAATGCCTTCCATTGGATGGCCAAGCACGACTTGCTGATCGAGATCGCCATCGATAGCCGTGCGACTCACGGTGTTCCCACGTGGAAGGTCGCCCCGATCGGTCCAGTAGAGTACGCGGTGTTCGAGATCGAATTCCAGATCGACCGGCTCCGGCAGTCCTTGGAGCAGCACCTCGACGTCGGGCCGACTCGCCGCTGTCGGGCCAAGGAGCATATCGATGCTGGCGCGAAGAATGCGTCCATGCCCGGAGTCATTCGCACCCTTTTGAGTCCAGTAAATCTGGCCGCGAATCGGATCGACGGTAATCCCGACGCACCAGTTCGATGGATCGTGACGATCGCCTTCGCCCTCCCCCGTCCGGATGAGTGTCTCGACTCGAGAACCGTCGAGGTTGGCGCGCATCACGCGCATCCCCTCGCGATCTGACCAATAGAGCTTGCCGCGTCTTCCGTCGAGATGGAGTTGTTTTGGAGTGAAGGTGCCCCCCTCGGGGATGATGAATCGACGATTGCCGCCGTCGAGATCCGCGCGTTCGATCGAGCCATCATTCCGGTGTGGAACGCCCATGTTGGACCAGTAGATGTAGCCTGCTGCCGAATCGACTGCAAGGCTATCGGGAAGCCGGCAACCCGTGACCAGGGTCTTTGAATCCGAGCCATCGGAGTTGAGCGAGAAAATGCGGCCGGCGCACTGGTCGAGCACGAACAGGCGTCCGCTGGAAGAGCGGGAATCGGTCATGTGTCCTCGAGCAGGAAGCCTGCTCGTTCGAGCGTGGGCGCTCTAGATCGAAATTCAGACGATTGGTACGCAGTTGACCTTGTATTGGTCTGCGCTGCGTCGCGCTAGCCCGGTTTCCAAAACGTGATGATCGCACCGCCGGCGATCACCAACGCGCCGCCGAGTACGATGGGTAGTGTGGGCGGCGTTCGAAAGGCCACGAAATTCACCACCTGCCAGACTATAAAGAGTGTCGCCAAATATAAGCCGACGACTTGGCCAAATTCGAGGGGGGCCAAGTTGAGCAGTGTCCCATAGCCCAGCAGTAAGGCAGCGCCTATAAAGAAGAATCCTAAGCGAGTGGCACCGACGTGATTGTAGATGGCCATGCGGACAAGGGCGTCGCCGCTGACTTCGAGTATGGTCGCGGCCAGAAGAAGGACTACTGCGGGAATGCCTTGCAAGGCGTTGGGCACGGTTCTGCACTCCAGGTTAGAGAAAGTCGGATCTGCCTTCGCCAGTATGCCATGGGCCCGCTCCCCCATTTGGCATGCTGCCCTGCCATCCCGCACCGCAAACCGTGGTAAGAAAAAGCAATTTCCTACAAGCGCGATTGCAGTAATTTTCGCAAAATCGCCCTGGTAATCATGTTCCTATTGAACTGACCTGGAGCGGCTCATGCGTGCGCCAAATGTGATCGAGGCCCCGACGAGCCACTCGCGCGCTGAGACAACTCTAAAGGCCGGCTTCTCCATTGGTTCGCTTGCTTTGCTGAGTTTGTGTATTTGGATGCCCCGGCTGTCTGTCGCAGATCACGCACCGGAACCGCACACCACCGCTTCGCCTCGCCAAACACGTCCTTCGGATGACAGCAAGTTTGATCAACGAGACCTCCGCGCGCTGAATCTCTTGGGCATCCGGTACGCCCAGGGACAAGGAGTCAAAAAAAATCCCGGACTGGCAATGAGGTTCTTTCTGCGGTCTGCACTTCAGGGCTATACGCCGGCCATGGCCAATCTCGGCACCCTCTACGAAATCGGCGCAACAAGGCGTGCTGATTTCCGGCGTGCGTATGCGTGGGTGCGTGCCGCCTTGTCGTTTGGAGTGCCCGAAGACGACCACGACGCGACGGTATTGAAGTTGGGGATGATTGCAGCACGGCTTGGGCCCGAACGTATCGACAGCGCCGAAAGCCTTGCGGAGACGATTGCCACCAGGATAGTCGAATCCTGCGAATGTTCCCCGGGGCAAGAAACTGAATTGGCGTCTAACGGCTCCATATGAGTCGGCGGGGCCTCAACGCCGAGGGTAAGGCGAGTGAATTCTATCAATCGAGGCCCACAGAATTGAGCGACACATCGTGAGTACAGTTGTCGCCCCCAGTGTTGATTCAATCGACATGGACAATCGCCGGCCGGTCCAATTCATGGTCGCGTTCCTTACTGCTGTTCGACTTCATTTGCGGCTTGGCATCGAAACGACTGGCGATCTCATAGAACGCCGCTTTGCAGATTTTGCCGGCGTGCCTTACCTGAATCCTCCTAGTCGACAACAATGGGAAGATCTGTGGGAGATGGAATCGGAACCCTAGGGCTGCCTCTTTGACTCGTCTAAGGGAACTTCCGGTTTGTCCCTATACAAGAGTATAGGGCAGCTACTGCGGCATCTGAGGAGGCGGCAATTCCCTAAGGGGATGACCCTACTGCATGCAGAGCCGGTACGGGGCGGATCCATCTAAGGAAGCGATGACTCAGGCAAACGAGCCGGGATGTGCAGTGGCGTTTCAGGGAGTACCAGACCTCAGGACGCACTCAACCCCACCCCCGCGGTGAAGCGGTTCTGTGGTGCCATTTCCGGCGTCTCGTGGTAGCCAAGCCCGCTTGTCAGGCAAAACGTGGGCGGTGCGCCGGGTAATTGTTCGGGCCCGCTCTTCGCTCACCAGCATGCGGCTCAATGATGCCTCACGGGCGACGGCACAGCTCAAGGATCTGTTGAGAAATCTCAATGGTTCGTACTTCGTTCGCTATGCGTGCGCCCTTCGGGTCCTCGAGGCCTCCATTCTCGCGGCAGAGGATAACTTTTCGGCCTCGCGCGGCGCGTTGATGAGCGTTGCCTCGCATGGCGGCGATACGGCTGCGGCAACTGTTCTCCGATATGTGCACTGGAGACTCGGTGACCGCGAGCAGACCTACGCGCCGGACCCGATGGACTACTTGTCTGCCCCGGTTGGGGGAAAAGTCGTATTTCGCATATTGGGCCTCTGCGTCAGCGCAGCTCTCGCATTTGATCGCATGCTTCTTGCGGTGTCCGCCAGCCTTGCGACAGAAGCGCTCCAACTGGCGCGAGTGCGTTACGGCAATCACTCGCCGATGACTACATTCCCGGCAACTCTTCTCGCACAGGTGGCATATGAACAGGGTCGATTTGACGAAGCAGAGGCGCTATTGCGGCCGCGGCTATCCGTGATCCGCGCTTGCGGATTGCCGGAGTGCGCCGCGCGCGCCAGCGTGCTACTCGCGAGACTGTCGTTGCATCGGGGCCAGTTTCGTGCCGCGCTGGCAATTCTGCACGAAACAGAAGCTCTTGGCCGCGCCCGCCGGTGGCCGCGATTAGTGTCCATCGCATCGGCGGAATCCGCCCGGACTCTTGAGATTCTTCGCTGCAATGCCGGATTGGATAGGATTCGCATCGCGGACACACCGCCAGCGGGCGCGGAGGACACCCTCTCGCCTGATGACACTCTTAGTTTTTCCACGCTTGAAAATGCTCTGCGCCGCGCATGCTCAGCTGCTGCTCACGGCCTCACCGATGACAGTTACGAGATTTTGATTCCGTGGCTGCGGATTGGCGCCGCACGTGGTCTGCGCATGACTTTTGTGGACGCGGGGCGGCCGCTCTTGATGCTGCTAGAGCGTCTTTACTACGAGTTCCCAACGAATAATCCCCGACAGGCGGATCTGCGGCTTTACATCGCGACACTCCTCAGGTCCACCGTTGAGTTGAACACCGAAGCGTCCTCCTCATTCAGCTTTCGCCCGCTGTCGCGTCGCGAGACCGGCATCCTGCGAATGATCTCGCACGGAATGTCCAACAAGCACATCGCTCAGTCACTGGGCATCACCCCGGAGACGGTGAAGTCGCACGCCAAGAACATCTTCGTCAAACTCGGGAGCCGCACTCGTGCTCAGGCCGTCGCCCGCGCAGAGGCAATCGGATTTCTCTAGATGCCGGGCAGCTACGTCTTCATGGTGCGATAAATTATCCCGCCCGGAACAGTAAGGGTGATGACGGTACCGGAATCGGCGGAGCTTTCGACGGAGAATTTTCCCACAATGCGGGCAGCACGCTCGCGCATGCCTTGCAGACCGAAGTGTCCAGGCCTGCCACGACGCACGATATCGGGATCGATACCCACGCCGTTATCACGAATACGCAGACTAAGATCCTGCGCATAGTAGAGCTCAACTTCCAACTGCGTGGCCCGCGAGTGTACGCAGGCGTTGCGGATCGCCTCATAGCCGATGCGATATACCTCGTCACGGACTATGGGATGGATCTCCTGAATGTCGCCCGAGAGCTGGAACGAGACTTCCATCGAGCTATGGATTCGGCACTCCTCGAGTGCCCGGCGCAGCGCGCCCGCAAGATCATTTACCTCCGTGGTGGAGCTGCGCAGGGAATTGAGGGCAGCCCGTCCCTCCTCGGTCGCCCGTGCCAGCCACGCCGAGAGTTTCTCCATGGCTTGACGCATGTGCGACGGATCGGCGCTGGCGCTCAGCGCATCGTCGGCAACCAGCTTGCTGCCCTGGATGGTCTGCAGGAACGTGTCGTGCAGGTCCCGCGCGATTCGTGTCCGTTCGGCCAAGCGCTCGTCGAAACGAGCCTTCATGGTTCCAGCGATCCGGCGCAACCGAAATCGATAAATCGCCCAGAGCAGGAGCACGCCGGCGACCAAACACAGCGCGCGAAACCAGATCATCTGATACCACGCAGCAGCAATCTTGAAATCCAGCGTCGCTCCGGTTTCATTCCACACCCCGTCGTTGTTCGACGCGATCACCCGAAAGCGATAGCTCCCGGGTGGGGGATCGTTGTAGAACGCCTGGCGGCGCAACCCCGGGTCCTGCCAGCCCCTGTCGCGGCCTTCGAGAATGTAGCGGAAGCCCATCCTTTGCGGCAGAACAAAGCTCAGCGCTGTGTAGTCGATCTGAATATCTCGTGTCAGCGGCGGAAGAGTGATCCGGGAAGCCGGTAAATAGCTTTTGCCGTCTGCAATGAGTCCTTCAATATGTACGGGTGGTGGCGCCGGGTTCTTGTATAAGCGCCCGGGGTCGATCATTTGGACCGATGACGAGCCGACGAACCAGAGTCGGCCATCGGATGATATTGCCGCATTCGGTTGAATCCGGTCCTGATTCCATCCCGAGTCCGCCCCATCGAGTGTGCCTAAGGTTGTCACCGCCACTTGGGCCTCGGGGCTGGCTGTCCAATGTGCCAGGTCTGGAGCGGAAATCTGTAGATAGCCGCAATCACCCTCGAGCCACAGTGACCCGGAGCGATCCATGAGCGCTGCAGTGGACTCAGGGCACGGTAGCCCGTTGTGCGGGTCCATGACACTCAGTCTGCCATGGTCCCATCGATACAAGCCTTGGTTGGTCGAGCCCCACACGACTCCTGCCGAGTCGACCGAAAGGCTGAACATTGTAAGCCGGGGGCCGCCGCTGCGTCCGTTGAAGACCATGTTCGCTACGCTGTTCTGATAGTGAGCCAGTTTGCCATCTCCCGTGCCGATCCAGATTCCGCCGGCCGGATCCGCGCCGAGAAAGTGAGCGCGCCGTGGCATGAGCGAAGACAGATCAATGTCCTCCCGCACCCGACGGTCTCTGATGCGCAGCAGATGGTCCATGCGCGGATCGTCGAAAGCGATGGCCCAGATATTCCCGTCAATGTCTTCGGTAAATGAAACGATTTTTCCGATATGGTGTAGAGCACGCCCGTCCTGCCCCTTGATCTCTGAGAACTTGCCAAGTTCGTACAGCATTACTGTGCGATCGATCCCGAGCCAAACCTGGCCGAAGTGGTCCTCGAGCAGCGCATACACATTTTGAATGGGGTGCCCGTCAGCCACCGTGGTCAGCGAAACGGAGCCGGCACGAATAGTGGCCAGGGCCCCTTTAAGCCCGACCCAGACAGAACCGTCATTTCGAGCAATGACTGCGCCGGCATCGCCATTTAGGCCCTCGGTCGAGGAGAAGCTGACAATGGGCGTGTCTCGAAACAGGTCCACACCCTTGTCAGTCGTGGTCCACAGATTCCCTTCCCTGTCTTCGTAAACAGAACGCACTTCATTACCCGTCAGTCCCTGCGCGGCGCCGTAGTGATCCGCATGGCCGTCATGAATGTGGTAGAGACCCTGAGAATCTGTTCCAACCCAGAGAGTTTGCTGGCGATCCACAAACAAAGCTGTCGCTCGAATCGTCGCGCCATTGAATCCGGGAACCTCGTAGCTCAGGAAGCTGCCGTTGCTGTAATGGCGCACTCCCAGCCCCGGGCCGACGCCATCCATGGCCACCCAGACCGAGCCTGCGGCGCCGGCGGCAAGCGCTACTACGCCATCCCCTGACGGATGATCCATCTGTTCTTCTAGGTAGTGGCTGATGGAACTCCCGTTCCAGCGGCATAGCATTTGGCATCCGAACCAAATGTCGCCTGAACTGTCTTCGGCAAGGGCAGTCCCAACATGCGCCGGGTTGCCATCGCTCTTGTCCTTCCCATAACACTTCAGATCGTCTCCAACGACTCGGCAAAGCGCCCCCTCGCTGCCGAGTAAGTGATCCCGGGCAATCCAGATGGTACCGGCGTGATCTTCGATAATGCTGTTAACGCCGCCCCTTTTGATCGAGAAACTGAATGCCTCGCCGTCCTTGTTGAGGCGGCTGAAACCCCCTTGATACGTAGCCATCCACAGACTTCCGTCGCGGCTGCCCAAGAGCCAGTTGATGCCCCGCTTCGTTTCGAAGGATTTCTGCGGCGGCAGCGGGGTAAAGGTCACCCCGTCATATCGAAGCAGATCGCCGCCGGCCGCAATCCATACGTAGCCGTCGTTTGTCTGGGTGATTACGTTCGGCCCACGTGGGAAGCCGTCCTGAATCTTCCAGACCGTGTGCGCATATTGGGAAATTAGCCGGTGAGGATCGAGCGCCGACGCGGTCCCCGTAAGGAACAGCGGTAGAAAGCCACAGATCGCCAGGGCCGTACGAGAATTCCGTCGGTGTTTCATGCCTGCTCGAGATGTTCGGACTCGGAAGATCCCACCGGGTTGAGAGCCGCTCGACACTAGTTGCGATATGCCAGTTCTGCCACGTAAGAACGTAGAGCACCTGTCCTATAATTATCTACAGGTGCTATCGCCTACATCTGCAGCAGGCCGCGGCGAAGCGCAATCGTCACCGCATGTGTTCTATCCTTCGCCTGGAGCTTGGCGACGAGATTTTTGATGTGGAAGTTAACCGTCGTCTCGGCAATGGCCAACTGGTCCGCGATCTGTTTGTTGCGATAGCCATCGCGAATGAGCCTGAGCACTTCGAGTTCGCGCGCCGTAAGGTCGTCTTCGCCGAGATGCTCGGCTAAGCGAGCGGCAACTTCCGGGGGCACGTGCCGCCGGCCGGCATGCACCGAGCGGATCACCGCCAGCAGCTCGTCTTTCGCCATGCTTTTCAACAGGTAAGCGGCGGCACCGGCCCGCATGGCCCGCTGAATCTCACCATCGGCGTCCGAGGTGGTAAGCATGACGATACGAGCTCGCGGGAACTCGCCTCGAATGGCAATGAGAACGTCGGTGCCGTTCAAACCGGGAAGTTGCAGGTCCATCAGGGTCACGTCTGGCTGATAGCGGCGAAATTCAGCCACAGCCTCCACCCCATTGCCCGCATATCCGATGAGCTGCATATCGGGCTGCGACGCAATGACGGTCGCCAGACCCTCCCGGAAAACCGGGTGGTCTTCGACGCATAGAATCCTTATTGGTGCAGCGGAACTCAGGGCGGATACCTCATGGGGCCGATTCCAATAGCGGACTCGTTCAGTGCCCACGGACCGCATTGCATCACACCTTACAAGGGGTGTCTGTCCCTGTACAAGAGTGCAGGGGAGGTACTGCGGTATCCACACCCGTGCTTGGGTGCTCGAAAAAAAACGGCCCCTCTCTCGATATGCATGCCCATTGGCTGGTGGGGGTAGGGCAGGTTAGCAGACCGGTATTTGGGGAAGGGCCGTGGAAACGATCCTCCCGCAGAACATCGCCGACATCCATCCCCCCATTAGGGGAATCGATGGCTACGGCGGAGCAATCGGTGTGATCGACAGCGCCGATACCAACGCTCTACCCCGCCGCGGCCGAAATGCGAGGACCAGGACGCCTTTGTCGACGTCGGCGTCGAAAAACCGATCCACGCCTTTCAGCTTGCGGCCCCCTGCCTTAAGTACGTCGAACTCGCGCAGCCGAATGACCTCGTTCGCAGTCACATCGAACACTCGTTCACCGAGCGCCGTCGCAGTCGGCTCCGCAAATTTGAGCTCCACCCGGTAGCGTCCATTCGGCAGCGGTATCCGGTAGGAAAATTCGCCCTCGCGGAAGCTATCGTAAAGGGGCCCATCATTGGCGAGCACGCTGACTCGATCGGGCGGCGCCGTATCCGGCGGATTGACGCCATGCGCTGTGCCACCGGCAAAGTAGGCGTCCGAACCAAAGTGTTTTCCGTCCTTCGATACGTAGCCTGCAATGTCCCCTGCCTTGATGTTCACGACTCGTTCGGAATGAGACAGCGACCAGCGCAATGAGTCCGTCATGGCGGCTCCGTCAATCTGCGCTGTGGCGATGAAATCATTGGCGCCCTGACTCAATCGAACTGAACGCCAAGTACATATTCCGTCCGAGCAAGGCGCGAGCCCAATCTCATTGCCCTTCAATGAGAGACGCGCCTGCGCAGCATTGCTATACGCCTTGATATCGGTGACCGCATAGGCTCGATCGACATAGCGCCGCCCTACCAAGTGCAAGGTGGGTTGAGTGTTCCAATTCGCGCGATAGAAGTAGTACGCGTCCTTGCGCGTTTGCCGATCGAAGCTGACCAAGCCTTTTTCGTTGATATCGGTGAGATCTCCTTCTTGGCGGGAATCGCTCGAAAAGTCGAACAGATTCCAGATGTACGCGCCCCACAGGTACTCACGCGCCTTGAGCGTCGCCCATGATTTCTCGTGATACCAGTTTTGAAACTCTTCGGGATGCGGTCTGCCGTGCGGATTGATCGGACCGCCTTCGGCATCATCGGTGTGCTGCGTGAGCGCCGCGCCAGCGCCATATTCGGATACGGAAATGGGCAGGCCCGCGTGGCGCGCATGCGCCTCGTCCAACATCGTCCCAAAATCCTCCAAATGACCGGTATACCAGCCGAAATACCGGTTGTACCCCACCGTGTCGGCGAGACCGACGATGGGCTGCCGGGTTTCCGACGGAACGCGGGTCTCGCAGCAGTCGGCAAAGGTTGTCGCGCGAGAGGGGTCTTCGCGCTTGGCCAAGTCGTTTAGGGAACTTAGAAGAGCCGTTGGTCGGCTGGGCCCTTTGACCAGCGTCGCGGTGAGATCAATCTCGTTTCCGAGCGACCACAGGATGATCGACGGATGGTTGTAGTTCTGGCGTATCAACTCGGTCAACTGCTGGCGCGCATTGGCCGTCAGTGCCGGGTTCGCGGGAGAACCGTCGAAGGACACTTTATTGACCAATGGAATTTCCGCCCACACAACGATCCCGCGCGCGTCGGCCAATTCGTAGGAATATTGATCGTGTTGGTAGTGCGCCAGGCGTACGGCATTGGCACCCAAGTCCTGGAGCACATCGAAATCTTCGCGCTGATCGGCATCCGAGATCGCCCAGCCTTTCACGGGGCGATCCTGGTGCATGGATACGCCTTTCAAAAACAGGCGTTCGCCATTGAGGAAGAAGCCGCGATCGGCATCGAATTTCGCGGTGCGAAGGCCCAACGGCTGACTGACCCGATCCAGGAGCCTGCCGGTATCCGAACGAACTACCATGAGCGAACGGTACAAGTAGGGATTCTTGATGCCTTCCCAAAGCCGCGGATGCTCGACTTGCAGTCGCGCTTGCACCGCGAAAGATCCCGGCGCGGCCGTCGATTTGAGGGAGGTGGAGGCGCGACTGCAAGTCGAGGCGTCCTCGATCGCGAACTCAACCGAAATGCGGCGCGGAGTCTTCAGGTCATTCGCAACCCGGCCCGAGAAATGCACGGTCGCCCCTGCCGCATCGATCTCGATTGCGTGCGCATACAAGCCGGGGCCGCCAAAGTCCAGCAGGTCCACATGCACGGGGCGCATGATGATGAGCGACACCTTTCGATAGATGCCGCCAAACACAAAGAAATCACCGGACAACGGGATGAGATCCTGGGTGCTCGAGCCGGGTTGGGGCCGGCTGTTGTCGGCCTTGACCACCAGAACATTGTCGCCCGAAATATGGATCGCCGATGAGCCGTCGACGCGAAATCGCGAGAAGGCACCGGCATGCTTGCCGAGATACCGGCCATTCAACCAGACATCCGCCACCGCGCCCACCGCGTCGAATTGCAGAAAGTAGCGGCTGCCGGCGGCGACATGCGGCGGCTTGAAGTGAAGCCGGTACCAGCCTACTCCCTGAACATTGTTTGAGAGCGGCGAACGCTCGGTGCCATCATTGCCGATCCGGTTCCACGTGTGCGGCAGCTCGACCGGAGTCCAGCGCGCGTCATCAAAGGCCGGGGCCTCGACGCCGGTGAGGTCTGGAGCTTGGGTGAAACGCCACCCTGTATCGAGCGGCGTAATCAGACGCGGTTCTTGTGCAGCAGCGACCGCCGCCCAGAACGCGACTAATGCGCACAGCGCTTCGCGCGACCAACGATGGGCCACTCGTCCCCCTTTTAGACTTTCTGCAATCCGTATCGCCGCACTTTCGACAGCAATTCCCGGTTGCTGGGCAGTGAGGCGCCAAGCGCTTTGGCATGCAGCGCCGTCTCGTTCATCTTTTCACGCGCCAGGTTTCGGTCACGGTCGTTCAAAAGCCACGGTGCCGGGCGGGTTTGAAAACCCATCCCGTAGAGGATGTACTGATAGCTCGCCGCGGAGAATACTTCTTCACGATGCGAAAAGTCTTCGTGCCAGGGACAGTGATCGCGCCAAAATTCCAGGTACTCGGCCAGGCTATCCGGAATCGAATTGCGAGCTCTATTGTCGATCCAGAATCGGGAGTCGCTCCGTCGACTCAGCGCGTAGTGCAATTTCAGGAAATCGATAATGCGCTCCCAACGGTAGCGATAGGTGTCGTTGAATAGCCGCGCAGCCTCGTGCATCCCGCCGCGGCAACTCGGCAGCAAGTTTGCGATGGACTTCGCCGACAGCTCGATCATGACAATGGCAGATGCCTCCAGGGGTTCGAGGAAACCGGCGGAAAGTCCCACTGCGACGCAATTTCGAGTCCAGAACTCTTGGCGATAACCCGAATTGATGTCGATTTTCCGAAAGCTCAGGTCCGGCGACAAATCGCCCGCCGCGCCCAGGTAGCCCTTCAATTCCTCGAGCGCGCCCTCCTCCGGCATGTGGGCGCTGGAAAACACATAGCCAACTCCGCGGCGAGTCGTAAGGCCGATGTCCCACACCCATCCTGCGGACTGGGCGGTCGCCCGGGTGACCGAACCGATCGCGGCGTCTTCGACTCGGTACGGGATTTGCACCGCCCACGCCTTGTCGATGAAAAGCACATCCTTCTTGGAGAGAAACGGCACGCCAAAGTGCTTGCCGATCAGCAGCGCGGAAAACCCGCTGCAATCGATGAACAGATCCGCGGCGAGCGTCTCGCCGGACTTCGTCACCACATGCGAAATGTCGCCGTCTTCCTTGGCCTCGACTTCAACGATCTCGCCATAGAGGTGCTCGACACCCAGCTTGTCGATACAGTGCTGGCGCAGAAACGGCCCGAATTTCCCGGCGTCTAAGTGGTAGGCGTAGTTGGCCAGGCCCGTGTATTCGGGTGTGGTGATCAGCTTGGGCGCCAACCCGTGACTGCAGGGACCCGTCTGAAAGCACATGCTATCCGCGAAGGTATGGTTCCGCGGATCTTCGAGCCAATAAGGTGCGAGGTTGCGTTCTTCGTAGCCCACCGGCAGCGTAAATGGATGGTAGTAGGCATCCAAATAGCCTCCGTCCACCCAACCCACGAACTGCGAGCCTTGCTTGAATGATGCGTCGCATTCGCGCAGAAAATCGGTTTCGGCAACGCCAATTTGCTTCAGTGTGGCGCGCATCGTCGGCCAGGTGCCCTCGCCGACGCCAATGGGCGGCTGCTGGCGTGACTCGATGAGCGTGATGGAGACGCCTTCCTCCCCGCGCCGCGGATAGCGCGACGCGAGTACGCCCGCGGTGATCCAACCTGCGGTGCCGCCGCCGACGATGAGGATTTTTCTAACCGGTCGCGGGTCAGCGTTAACCACGTCCGATTCTCCTAGGCGCGCGCAGCCGTCACGCCGGAAAGCTGCCGGTTCTTGCGGGCGACCAGTGCGGATACATGTGCGATGGATGCCATCTGAAAATACATCCATTCGAGATACTCGCGATCGCGCAGCTCCGCCAGCTGTGCCGCGGGCAGTGCTTTGAGCGCCGCGGCTGCAATCCAGTAAAGACCCTGCAATTTGGTCTCGCTGCCGTTGACGAACTCAATATCGATCTGCACAGGTTCGATCAGATTCAGTTCCGCCAGTCGACCGGTGAGCGCATAAGCCTCCGTCGTTCCGCTAACCAAGGCAGAAAGCATCGAGGTGATATTTTGCAGGAATTTGGTGGGCTGGCCATCGTCGAGGAACAGGCGTTCGCCCTCCTCCGATTGAACCGTTTGGCTCAGATCGAGCGCTACGTCGAGAGAGGGCGGCTTTCCTTCAGACCCCTCCGCGCGGCGGGTTACCAGCGAGAACGGTTGCCGCTGGATCTGGAGCGGCACGTAGGCAGCATCCCATTGGCCGTCCACGAAGAACAAGTTCTCCCCGGGTTGGAAACCCAGCAGAGCGGAGGGCTCGAATCGACCCGTTTCCAGGTTTTTGGTATAGAAGATCGGATAGTCCGCCAAGAGTCGCGGAAATTCTCGCGGGATCACGTTCACCGCGTTGACTTCTGCGTTCTCGCGCGTCGGCCGCTTCGCGGCAACGCGAACATCGCGGTGAACCTGATTATTGAGAACTACCCGGTTGACCACTTTCGCCTCCTCCGTTCGAAGATTATAGCGCGGTACAATGGGCGTCATTGCTTTACCGCGGGTACTCGAATATGCGTGTCGCACCAAAAAGAGCGGAGGAATGGGAAGATGTCGATGCGGCCCTTTTCAAGAACACGATAAGGACTCGTGACCGCCCGGCGGTACTGCGCGGCCTGGTGCGGGCCTGGCCGTCGACCAAAGCGGGTCTTGAATCGGCGCAGTCGCTCACCGCCTATCTCAAGACATTCGACAGCGGCCACGCCGCGCCCTTGTTCGAAGGACCCGCATCC
>Ga0193753_10001823_pt1 | contig 17670 bp, 8 predicted proteins | sample H1c2metaG_FD_144925 | JGI IMG/M metagenome (GOLD analysis project Ga0193753, IMG submission 144925) | Soil microbial communities from a riparian zone of the East river system, Colorado, United States - H1c2 | ecosystem: Environmental > Terrestrial > Soil > Riparian zone | place: USA: East River...
GCGCCGCCGAGGAGCTCGACCGAGTCGATCGCCACGCTCATGACCGCGTCGCCGTCGCCGGCGCCCGCCTCGCCCGGCGTCAGCAGCAGGGCGACCGAGGCCTGCAGCGCGATGTCGACGAAGCGCGGATCGCAGACCAGGCGCGGGTCGGCCGCGCCCGGGGCCGCGAACCGCGCGGTCACCGCGCCGTCGCAGGCCACCACGTGCTCGATCCCCCGGAAGGCCGGCCCGTACTCGAGGCCGCGCCCGGCCAGCCACTGGTAGTAGGCCGGTCCGTCCATCGACGTCGCGGTCTGGCCGGAGCGGTCGTCGGGCAGCTCGGCCGGCGCGTCGAGCGGCGGCCGCAGCAGCGCGCGCAGCTCGGCCGGCGCGTCGAGCGGCGGCCGCAGCAGCGCGCGGGCGTGGCGCACCCAGGCGCCGGCGTCTCGCGCGAAGACCTCCACCACGTGGGTGCCCTCCTCGCTCGCGGGCGTGAGCGCGCGCTCGAACGCGATCCCGCCCAGCTCGAGGTCGAGGCGGCCGAGCGCCTGGGCCCCGGCCGCGAGCATCATCTCGAGGAAGGCCGCGCCCGGCGTCACCACCTCGCCGTCGATGACGTGGTCGCCGAACAGCTCGAACGCGTGCCGGTCCCACTCGGCCGACCACACGTGCGACCCGGGGGAGCCGGCCAGCGGGATCCACTCGCCCAGGAGCGGGTGATCGGAGGAACCGGATCGGCTGGTCGCGGTCGCCGTCGCGGTCGCGGTCGCCGCCTCGCTCGCGGCCGCTCCGTCGGGCGCCGGCTCGAGCCAGTGCGACTCGCGCTGCCAGGGATAGGCGGGCAGCGACACGTGCCGGCCGCGCCGATCCGAGGCCACCGCGCTCCAGCGCGGCGCGTGACCGAGCCCGTAGAGCGCGGCCAGCGAGCGGAGCAGCGCGGGCCGCTCGGGGGCCCCGCGCCGCAGCGACGGCAGCGCGGCGCCGGTCTTCCCGGCCTCGGCCAGCTCCTGCTCGATCGCCGGCAGCAGGATCGGGTGCGGGCTGAGCTCGACGAACGCGCCGATCCCGCGGGCCGAGGCCGCGCGGATCGCGGACGCGAACAGGACTGGCTCGCGCAGGTTGCGCACCCAGTAGGCCGGGCCGAGCCGGGCGGTGTCCACCACCTCGCCGTCGACCGTCGAGTGCATCGCCACCGCGCCGGCGCGCGGCGCGATCCCCTCGAGCGCGGCGAGCAGATCCTCGCGCAGCGGGTCCATCTGCGGGCTGTGCGACGCGACGTCGACCTTGACCCAGCGCCAGAACACCTTCTGCTCGTCGAGGGCCGCGCCCATCCCGGCCAGCGCCGCCGGATCGCCGGACAGGACGGTGGAGCGAGAGCTGTTGCTGACCGCGATCGAGACCACCGCCTCGTTGCCGCGGATGAGCTCGGCCGCCTCCGCCATGGTCAGCTCGCACACCAGCATCGCGCCCAGGCCGCTGCGCGAGCGGAGCAGCCGGCTGCGCAGGCAGATGATCCGCACCGCGTCGACCAGGCCGAGCGCGCCGGCGACGTGGGCCGCGGCCACCTCGCCCATGCTGTGGCCGATCACCAGATCGGGCTCGATGCCCCAGGCCCGCCACTGGGCGGCGAGCGCGACCTGGATCGAGAACAGGACCGGCTGGACCACGTCGATGCTGGCCAGGCGCGAGCTCGCCTGGTCGGCGCCGATCTCCGCCATCACCGACCAGCCGACCAGGTCGGCCACCGCCGCGTCGCACTCCTCGAGCGCCCGGCGGAACGACGGCTGGCTCGCCACCAGCTCGCGCGCCATGCCGAGCCACTGCGATCCTTGGCCGGGGAACACGAACGCCACCGGCGCCGGCTCGCGCGCCGCGCGGCCGGACTCGACCAGCTCGTGCTCGCCGCGCTCGGCGAACCCGGCCAGTGCCTCGGCCAGCTCGGTGGACGACCCGGCGATCACGCCGAGCCGGTGCGGGTGGTGCGCGCGGCGATCGCCGGCGCTGTGGCCCAGATCGGCCAGCGCTCCCTCGCCGCCGCGAGCGGCCAGCGCCGCGGTCCGCGCCGCCAGCGCGCGCAGGCCGGCCTCGGATCCGGCGGACAGCGCCACCAGCTCGGCCGCGCCGTCGGACGCGCCCGCGGTCGTTTCGTCGATCGAGTCCGGCGCGCCATCCGCCACGGGGTCGATCGCGCCGGTCAGCCCGCGGCAGAACAGCGCCGCGCGCGCGTCGTAGAGCGCGAGCCGCTCGTCGTCACCGCGGCCGAGCGAGCCGAACGCCTGGGCCGGGCTGGACCGGTGCGCGATGGTCTGGCGGATCGCCGAGAGCAGCACCGGGTTGGGGCTGAGCTCGACAAAGGCGCCGAAGCCGCGGTCGAGCAGCTGATCGAGCGCCTCGACCAGCAGCACCGGCCGGCGCAGGTTCTCCGCGAAGTAGCGGCCGTCGATCTCGCGCCCGTCGACCGGCAGGCCGCGCGCGGTCGAGATCAGCGTGCAGCGCGCCCGCCGCCCGCGGATGCCGGCCAGCGCCTCGACCAGCTCGGCCTCGATGTCGTCCACATCCGGGCTGTGCGCCGCGATGTTGACCCGGATCTGGGCGCAGGCGACCTGCTCGCCGCGCAGCGCGGCCAGCGCGCGAGCCAGCGCGTCGGGCGGCCCGGACAGCACGGTCGAGCGCGGCCCGTTGTGCGCCGCGATCACCAGGCGGCCGTCGCTCTCGGCCAGGAGGCCGGCCAGCTGGTCGACCGACCGCTCGGCCACCATCATCCCGCCGCGCCCCGCGATCCGGGTCTGCAGCCGGCTGTAGTGGTAGGCGGTCTGGACCGCGCCGGGCAGGTCGAGGATGCCGGCCACGAAACAGGCCGCGACCTCGCCGATGCTGTGGCCGACGACCGCGTCCGGCCGCACGCCGAACGACTGCCACGCCGCGGCCAGGGCGACCTGGGTGGCGAACAGGATCGGCTGGGCGACCTCGACGTCGTCGATGGTCGCGGCCAGGGCCGGGTCGTGCATCGCCTCGCGAAGGGACCAGCCGGCCAGCGGCGTCCACTCGGCGTCGATCTCGGCCAGCATGGCGCGAAAGGCCGGCTCGGACGCCATCGCGTCGCGACCGCAGCCGACGTACTGCCCGCCCTGCGGCGAGCAGACGAACGCCAGCGGCGCGGGCGGATCGCCGGCGCAGCCGACCGCGAGGCCGGGCCGGCGCTCACCGGCGAAGAAGCCGGCCAGCGCGGCGCGCAGATCGCCGGCGGTGCGTCCGGCCACCGCCAGGCGATGACGGCCGCCGCCCGCCGGTCCGACCTGGATCCGCCGCGCGATCTCGGCGTCGGACGAGGCGAGCACGTCGCGCACCGCCTGCTCGCGCTCCGCCTCGCCGCCGGCCGCGATCTCGAGGTAGCAGAGCGGGCGGACCGACGGCTCCTCGACCAGGACGTGGGCGTTGGTCCCGCCCCAGCCGAACGAGCTGACCCCGGCGCGGGCGGTCCCGTCGCCCGGCCACGCCTCGCGCGCGCGCGGCACTCGCAGCCCGAGCGCGTCGAACGGGATGAGCGGGTTGGGCTGCTCGAAGTGGAGGCTGGGGACCACCTCGCGGTGATGCACGCACAGCGCCGCCTTGATGAACCCGGCGATGCCGGCCGCGCCCTCGAGGTGACCGATGTTGGTCTTGACCGATCCGATCCGCAGCGGCCGGTCCGGATCGCGCCCGTCGCCGAACACCGCCCCCAGCGCGCTGGCCTCGATCGGATCGCCCAGCGCGGTGCCGGTGCCGTGCGCCTCGACGTAGCCGACCGAGCTCGGCTCGACGCCGGCGCGGGCGCACACCTGGCGCAGGAGGTCCTCCTGGGCCTGCGGGTTGGGCGCGGTCAGGCCGTTGCTCGGCCCGTCGTTGTTGATGCCGGTCGCGCGGACGACCCCGTAGATGCGCGCGCCGTCGGCGATGGCGCGGGCGAGCGGCTGCAGGACGACCACGCCGCCCCCTTCCCCGCGCCCGAACCCGTCGGCGCTGGCGTCGAACGCCTTGCACCGCCCGTCGGGCGACAGGCCGCCAAAGCGGGTGAGCGCGACCATCGTGTGGGGCGACAGCATCAGGCTCACCCCGCCGACCACGGCCAGCTCGCTCTCCCCGGCCCACAGGCTCTGGCAGGCCAGGTGGAGCGCCACCAGCGACGACGAGCACGCGGTGTCCACCACCATGCTGGGGCCCTGCAGGCCGAGCAGGTAGGACAGCCGGTTGGCCACCATGTTGAGCGCCTGGCCGGTCGCGGTGTGCGCGGTCACCCGCTCGATCGCCGGCCCGGCGATCGACGCGTAGTCGCGCCAGATCGCGCCGACGAACACGCCGGTGCGGCTGCCGGACAGCGAGCGCGGCGAGCGCCCCGCGTCCTCGAGCGCCTCCCAGCCGAGCTCCAGCATCAGCCGCTGCTGCGGGTCGACCTCGGCCGCCTCGCGCGGCGACATCCCGAAGAAGGAGGCGTCGAACCGATCGACCTCGTCGAGCAGCCCCGCGCGCGGCGGCACCGCCGGCTCCACGCCCGGGTCGACCTGCCAGCGCAGCTCGGGCACCTCGACGACCGCGTCGCGCCCGGTGCAGAGCAGATCCCAGAAGCCGTCGAGGTCGCTCGCGCCGGGGAAGCGACACGCCATGCCGACGATCGCGAGCGGCTGGCCGGACGTGGCCGGCGCCGGTCGGCTGTCCCGCCCTGCCCCTACCGCGTCCCGGTCCGGGCCCCGCTCCAGCGCACCGGCGAGCGCCTCCACCGTCGAGTGGCGCCAGAACAGGACCGGCGGGACCGGACGGCCCAGCCAGTCGCCGAGTCGGATCGACAGGGCGACGATCGCCGCGGAGTCGATCCCGTAGCGGGCAAAAGCCTGCCGCTCATCGATCCGATCGCGCGGGAGGCCGGTCACCTCCGCGATCGCCGCCACCAACCAGGACCTCGCGTCCTCGACGCCCGGTCGTCCCCCCGCGCGTACATCGCTTTCCATGCCCACAAGTCCCTTCCCGAGGCTGGTTCTTCCGCCTCCAGGCCCTCGTCCGTCCCGATGTGAATCGGGCGGACCGCGATGACCTCGGCGCCGCTCCCACCACACCGGCCGACAACATCGCCACGAGGCCGATATACTGGTGGTGCCTCCAGGACGACAACCGTCGTCCCCATGGAACTTTTTCGGCGCCTAATGAACCACTGGAAGAAACAGCCAATCGGAATTTGTCATGACAAATTGCCAGTTAGCCGATTCGGCCCCCGACATCGATGTCCAGTGCGACATCGGCCATGGGACATCGACGGCAGCGGCGCGGCTGCTGTGTCCGAGCATCTACCGGCGATTGCCGTGTGAGCTGGAATAGTGTTACCTGAACTCGATGCGGAACCGGCGCGCGCCAGAACCATTCCGGGTCGAGGACTCCTTCGCCTACCTCATCTACCGGAACGCGCGCCTGCTCCGGTATCACTTCATGCACTTCACGGCCGGCCTCGAGCTCGAGATCAGCCAGGAACAGTTCTTCATCCTCAACAAGCTGGGTGAGAACCCGGGCCAGTCGCAAACCGAGCTGGGTGACGACATCCTGGCTGACCGGCCCAACATCACCCGGATGATCGCCACCATGGAGGCCAACGGCTGGCTCCGGCGAAAGCTCGATCCGTCGGACGCGCGCCGCTTCCAGGTCACACTGACACGCAAGGGCGCGCTCATCCAGCAGCGCATCCGCGACGCGATCGTCGAGGAGCGCGAGCGGCTCTCGGCCGGGCTCACCGAGCAGGAGATCTCCGATCTGCGGCGCATCCTGGCCAAGATGGAGCTGAACGTGATGGCGCTCATCGACTCGGACCCGAGCGAGTCGACCTGATCCCGAGCGGAGGGATCACTCCGCTCCGACGGCGCGCCGGCGCGCGGCCTCACCTGAGCCGGTTTCCTGGCCAGCGCGTGCGCGTGCGAATCATCGCGCTCGAATCGCGGTTCAACAGCGCGGTCGGCTGGCGTAGCGCGGACCACTGTCGATACGCTGGGGGTGGATCTGTCATGCGATCAAATCTTCACGTTCTCGTGATCGCGATAACAGTTGCTCAGGCAACTTTTAGCCTAGAGTGCCCGTCTGGTGGAAGGGTACGTGTACGACGCATCGCCGATGCGCGGAGGAGACAGGGCCAGCGGCGCGAGCAAGCTCGACCAGATCGTCGGTGAGCTGACCATCGTGTGCCGGGAACGGTCGTTCGACCGCTGCGTGCGGGCCGGGCGTCTGGTGATCGACGACCTCTACCGGGGCGATCTCGATCTGTGGCGGCGCAAGACCACCAAGACGCTCGCGTTCCGCCAGCTGGCCAAGCACCCGCGACTGCCGCTCAGCGCCTCCGAGCTGTACCGCTGCGTCGCGACCTACGAGATCGTCACGCGGTTCGACACCATGATCCGGTGGCCCCGCCTCACCATCAGCCACGTCCGCGCCGTGATCGGGCTGGAGGCGGAGCTGCAGCAGGAGCTGCTGCAGCGGGCTCACGAGAAGAAGTGGTCAGTGATGCGCCTGGCCCGCGAGGCGAGCCGGGCACGGCTCGCCGGGCGCGAGAACCGCGGCCGCCCGGCCATCCCGCGCGTGGTCAAGATGCTGGAGGAGCTTCACCGCCTGGTCGACGACCCGCACCAGGCCCGCGGCCTGGTCGAGGTGATCGACGAGATGGAGCCGCGCCGGGTCGAACAGCTGCGCAGCGCGCTCAGCTCGGTGCAGGGCTTCTGCGCCGAGCTCCAGCGCCGGCTCTCGGACTAGAGAGGAATCGATGAGGTTGAAGGATCTCGCGCTCGCGCTCGCACTCGGCCTGGCCGTCGCCGGCGGCGCGGCGTGCTCCGGTGGTGGAGGGGACGACGGCTACGGGCCGGACGACGACTCCAGCGCCGACGATGGGCCAGGGCCTGACGGCGGGCGGCCGGTCGGCTCGATCGGAAAGTGGACCGGCACGCTCTGCCCCCTCGAGGGCACCGAGCTGACCTATCAGAACTTCGGCCACGCCTTCCTCGAGGACTACTGCCTCCGCTGCCACAGCGAGCACGTCCTCGGCGACGCTCGCGAGGGCGCGCCGATCGACCACAACTTCGACACGCTGGCCGAGTGCAAGCTGGCCGCGAACCACATGGATCAGCGCGCCGGCTCCGGTCCCAACGCGACCAACGAGCTCATGCCTCCCGGGGATCCCAGCCCGACCCAGGAGGAGCGCGAGCAGATGAGCCTCTGGCTGGCCTGCGGCGCCCGCTGATCGCGCGCGGTCCCCTTCACCGCGCCGATCCATTTCCGTCACGGAGGTGGCACCGGCGCGGGGCGGGAAGGACCGAGTCCGCGTGCTATCGACGCGGCATGAGAGATTCCACCCGACCCGGGCTTCGAGATCGTCTGCTCTCCATCGGCGCGGCGGCGGCCGCGGCGATCACGCTGGGAGGCTGCGCCACTGACGCCGCCCAGGATCCTGATCCGGACCAGACCGAGACCGACCAGACCGAGACCGACCGGACCCAGGTCGAGCCGACCGGCGACGCGCTGCGCCGGGGCGGCCACGGCGACCACGGCGGCCGCGCCCGCAACGTCATCCTGTTCGTCGGGGACGGCATGGGCATCTCCACCATCAGCGCCACCCGGGTCTTCTCGGTCGGCGTCGAGGGGGATCTGGTCCTCGACCAGTTCCCGCACTCCGCGCTGTCCCGCACCGCCGACGCCGACCACATCACTGCCGACAGCGCCAGCACGATGACCGCGATGATGACCGGCACCCGGGCCAACTCCGGCGTGCTCGGCTTTGGCGCGGAGACCGAGTTCGGCGACTTCAACGGCGACGGCGACGGGCCCCGCCTGCAGACCCTGCTCGAGCAGGCCGCGCGGCGCGGCATGCGGACCGGCGTGGTGTCGACCGCGCGCGTCACCCACGCCACCCCGGCCGCCTGCTACGCCCACATCGACGATCGCGACGACGAGAGCCAGATCGCGCTCCAGGCGCTGCCCGGCGATCCGGCGTACAACACCGCGCTCGGGTCGGGGATCGACCTCATCCTGGGCGGCGGCCGCCAGTTCTTCGTCCCGTCCACCGTGACCGACGAGGAGGGCGACACCGGCTCGCGCACCGACGGCAGGGACCTGCGCGCCGAGTATCAGGCCGCCGGCTACTCCTACGTGTGGAACGCGGAGCAGCTCGACGGGATCGACCGGGCCGACCTCCCCCTGCTGGGCCTCTTCGAGCGCGGCCACATGGAGTACGAGTACGACCGCCCGACCGACGTCGGCGGCGAGCCGAGCCTCGGCCAGCTCACCGGCAAGGCGATCGACCTCCTCGAGGGCGCCTGCCACCATGGTCGCCAGGGCTACTTCCTCATGGTCGAGGCCGGCCGGATCGACCACGCGCACCACGCCGGCAACGCGTGGCGCGCGCTGACCGACGCCGAGGAGCTCGATCGCGCGGTCGGCGAGGCGCTCGCCAAGGTCGACCTGCGCGACACCCTGGTCCTGGTCACCGCCGATCACAGCCACGTCTTCACCATGGCCGGCTATCCGCTGCGCCCGGCCGGCGAGCTCGGCTACCCGGTGACGTCGGCCCCGGCCGCGTACCTGTCGAGCCCGCACAACAACCTGTTCGACGTCGTCTTCGACCTGGACGGCGGCGGCAACGTGGTCCCCTCGACCGACGCCGGCGGCGTGCCCTACACCGTGCTCGGCTATCAGAACGGGCCCGGCCACCGCGGCGTGGCGCGGGTCGACCCGACCGTCGATCCCTTCCCGGGGCTGTCGGGGCTGCCCGGCGCGGGGCCGAACGACAGCGAGTACCTGCAGGAGTCGGCGGTGCCGATCGGCTCCGAGACCCACGCCGGCGAGGACGTGGCGCTGTTCGCGATCGGCCGCGGCTCCGAGCTGGTCCACGGCACCGTCGAGAACACGCGCGTGCACGACGTCATGGCCGAGGCGCTCGGGCTGTGATCGGCAGCAGGCGAACGGGTACCCCGGCCCGGCTGGCGCTCGCGTCGCTCGCCGCGATGGGCGCGACCGCCGCGTCCTCGCCGGCGTCGGCGCAGAGGCCGCGCCCGCCGGTGCGCTCCGACGAGCATCGCGCGCCGCCGCTCCAGCTCGCGCCGATCCCGCCCGCCCTCGACGACGTCCCGGCGGTCACCGTCGAGATCGAGACCCGCTCCGGGGTCGGTCGCGGTCAGGCGGTGCAGCGCAAGACGATCACGCGCACCCGCGACCGCGTCCACGTCGGCTTCGGCCCCGGCCGCCCCGAGTGGCTGTTCGAGCGCAACCCGACCGACGGGCGCAGGATGTCGGCCGTCCTCATCGACCACGCGCACCGCGCCCTCATCGAGTACGACGAGAGCGAGCTGCGCAGCGGCGGGCTCGGCCGCGGCTGGGCCGACGTGGTCAGCCTCGGGGCTCCGCCCGAGGCGCTGGCGCAGCTCACCCCCACCGGGCGGACCAGGTCGATGGCCGGCTTCCGGTTCGCCGAGTACCGCCCGCGCCCGGCCTCGAGCGGACCGATCGGCGAGATCTGGTGGAGCGAGCCGGCCGGTCTGCCGCTACGGATGACCTCCGGCCGCGGGCGGCGCGACCAGCTCCGGCTGCGCCACCTCCGCCTCGAGGTCGACCCGGCCCTCCTGCGAGACCCACGGGAGCGCTTTCCCGACTACTCGGTCACCGGGATCGCCGACTCCCGTGAGGTGCACCACGATGGGCAGGACACGCCGCGCGGCGCGTCGCGATAGTCTCGAGGGGTGAAGCGGCGGAGGCTCGCGTCGGTTGCCGGTGCGGTGCTGCTCCTCCTGGCCGGGCTGGCCGGGTGGTGGGGCTGGTCGAGCAGCCGGCGCGACGCGGGCGAGAGCGGTGCCGCCGCGGCGGGATCGATGCGGTCGGCCGCGGGCGCGCGCGCGGGGCGCGTGTCCGCCGCGGTCGACGTGGCCACGGTCTCGCACGGCGCCATCGAGGGTACCGTGCGCGATCCGCGCGGCGCGCCGATCGCGGCGGCCCAGGTGTGCGGCCTGGCCTCCTCGCACGATCTGTCCGACGACGACACGCGCGATCCGCGGTGCGCGGCGACCGGCACCGACGGCCGCTATCGCCTGACCGACCTCCTGCCGGCCAGCTACCAGATCGACGGATCGGCGGCGAGCTTCCGGCCCGCCGCGTATCGCGATCGAGGGCAGAGCGCGGTGCGCCTGGCGGCCGGCGAGACTCGCCGCGGCGTCGATCTCGTGCTCCAGCCGGGCGGGCTCGATGTGATCGGCGCGGTGAAGGACATCGGCGGCGGACCGATCGAGGGGGCCTGGGTGCGGGCCACCAGCCGGCGAGCCGGCGCGTCGGCGCTGACCCGGACCGCGGCCGACGGCTCGTTTCGCCTGTGGTTCGTCCCCGGCGATCTGCGCCTGGAGGCGCAGGCGGATGGCTACGCGAACGGCGAGCGGATCGCCGCGGCGCCGGGCCAGACCATCGAGATCCTGCTGACGCCGGAGTCGGTGCTGGCCGGACGCGTGGTCGAGGCCGGCTCCGGCGCCGCGGTGGCCGGCGCGCGGGTCGAGGTCGACGAGTCCAGCGCCATCTCCGACGGTGACGGCCGCTTCCGCCTGACCCGGCTGCCGCCCGGGCGCTACAAGCCATACGCGACCACGCCGACCGGCGTGGGCAAGGCGCGCGACAGCGTGCTCCTCGGGCTGGGCCAGACCGTCGAGGGCGTGGTCATCGAGCTGCATCCGGCCGTGGCGCTGACCGGCCGCGTGGTGGTGGCCGGCAGCGAGGCGCCCTGCCCCGACGGCTCGCTGCAGCTGACCCAGCCGGAGAGCGGGCGATGGCGCGACGCCCCCGTGATCGACGGCCGGGTCGCGATGGACGGCGTCCTGGCCGGCACCTACAAGATCAGCGTCGCCTGCACCGGGTTCGTGACCGACCAGCCTCTGGCGGATCTCGTGGTCGCCGCGCCGCTGGCGGAGCAGCGCTGGACCGTGCGGCCGGGCGCTCGCATCCGCGGCACGGTGCGCGCCGCCGACGGGGCGCCGGTGGCGGGGGCCCACATCGTGGCCACGCCGGGCGAGGGAGCCATGGTCGGCGGCCACGCGCCCAGCGAGCGGGACGGCAGCTTCCAGATCGACGGCCTGCCGGGCGGGACTTATCTCGTCTCGGCGATGCCGATCGATCTGCCGTCGATGGCCGTGGGGGTCCCGGTCACCGTGGCCGACGGTGGCGAGGCCTCCGCCGAGCTCCGCCTCGACCGGGGCGGCGACCTGGTCGGCGAGGTGGTCGACGAGCGCGGCGTCCCGATCGCCGGCGCCACGGTGACCGCCACCGCCGAGGAAGGGGCGCAGGAGGAGTTCGACCGCCGCACGCAGACGCTCGACGGCGGGACGTTCACCCTGGCCGGCCTGCCAGCCGGTCGCCACCGCGTCATGATCGTGCCGCAGGGGACCGACGACTGGCTTCGCCCGTCCGGCAGGGCCGACGGCGAGGATCCAGCCGCGAAGGTGATGATCACGGCGGGCGCGACCGCGCGGGTGCGGCTGGTGATGGAGAGCCGGTCCGGCGTCATCCGCGGGCGGGTGGTGGACGGCGACGGCGCGGCGATCACCGACGCGTTCGTCGACGCCGTGCGCGAGCCCGGCCAGGCCGGCGAGAGCGTGCGCGAGGCGATCCGGTTCGGCCAGTCTCGCACGCCGGTCCTGACCGACACCGACGGGAGGTTCGCGGTGGGGGGCCTGTCGCGCGGCACGTACACCCTGCGCGCGTATCGCCGCGGCGGCGGCGAGTCGCTCGCCGAGGGAGTAGCGCCGGGCGCCACCGTCACCCTCGCGATCCGGCCGACAGGCTCGATCGCCGGCACGGTCCGGCTCGCGACCGGCGCGGCCCCGGAGCGGATGACCGTCACCGCCCACGATCAGGAGTCGGGGGTGCGGCGACGGGAGAGCTTCTTCCGCACCGGCGGTGGCTTCGCGATCCGGGACCTGCCGGCCGGCAAGTTCGCGCTGTCGGTCGAATCGGTCGAGGGGAACGCCTCGACCCTCGTGGTGGTGGCGCCGGGCCAGGCGGTGACCGGCCTCGCGATGGTGCTCCGGGGCCGCGGCGCGCTGGTCGGCCGCCTGGTCGCCAGCGACGGCACGCCGCTCCCCGGCCAGCAGGTCATCGTCAGGCCGGGGCCGTCGGGCGGGTCGTCTCCGTTGTGGGCGGGCGAGGGGACGTCCACCGACGAGCGCGGGATGTTCCGCGTCGAGGGCCTACCGGCCGGCCCGGTGACGGTCGCGTCGATGCCGGCGGAGGGTCCCGGCTCGTCGTACGGCTCGGTCAGCCAGAGCGCCACGGTCGAGCCCGGCCGCACCACCGACCTCGGCGACCTGCACGCCCCGAGGCTCTAGCACGACTGCCAGAGTCAAGCTCAGAACTGCCCCGAGCGCCGATTGCCTGGGGGCGTCCGCCGTTGTACGAATGCCTCCGGATGGCGACTGTCCGCCCCGGTAGACTGGGGCACCGCGGACGCCGATGGAGCCGGAACCGATGGACCGCACGTTCCTCTCACGGCGTCTGGCCGCGGCGATCCTGATCCCGATCGGCCTGCTCGTCGCGCTCGGCCTGGTCCTCGGCCGCCAGCTCCTCAGCATGTCGGACGACACCCGCTGGGTGGTCCACTCCGACCAGGTCCTCCGCACCGCGGGCGACACGCTGCTCCAGGTCGTGGACCAGGAGACCGGCGTGCGCGGATACCTCATCACGGGAGATCGCGGGTTCCTCGAGCCGTTCGAGGAGTCGCGACCGCTGGACGGGTTCGCCGCCATCCACGCGCTGGTGGCCGACAACCCGCCGCAGCAGGCCCGCTTCGCCGAGGCGCGCGCCCGCTACGAGAGCTGGCTCGACGACATGGCGCCGATCGTCCAGCAGTCGGAGGTTCGCGCGACCAGGACGGCCGCCGAGATGCGGCGGGACAAGACGGCCATGGATCGCGTGCGCGACGCGATGAACGCCGCGATCGACGTCGAGCACGAGCTGCGCCACCAGCGCCTCGAGGCGTCGCAGGAGTCGGTCACCACCACGAAGATCGTCTTCGTCGTCCTGCTGGCCGTGGTGGCCATCCTTCTCGGCTTCCTGTCACGGCGTCAGCTCGGCGCCATCGCGGAGCGGTTCGGCTCGGCGCTGGACGCCGAGAAGGCGGCCCGCCAGGCGGTCGAGGGCGAGGCGTGGATCCGCGAGGGGCATGCCCGCCTGTCCGAGGCGCTGCAGGGCGAGAAGCCCACCGACGTCCTCGCGGCAGACTGTCTGAAGACACTGGCCACCTACGCCCAGGCAGACGTCGGCGCCTTCTTCTCCCGACAGGCCCGATCGTGGCAGCGGCGCGCCAGCCTGGCCCTCGACTCGCGGGCGGCGGGAGAGGCGAGCTTCGCCGACGGAGAGGGGCTGGTTGGCCGCGCCGCCGCCGGCGGATCGCTGGTCGATCTGCGCGACGTCCCGCGCGACTACCTCAGCCTCCGGTCCGGGACCGGCGAGACGTCGCCGGCGCAGATCGTGCTGGTGCCCGCCCGGCTCGACCAGAACACCTTTGCCGTGCTCGAGCTCGGCTTTCTCCACCCGGCCGGCCCGCGCACGCTGGCGCTGCTCGAGCGGGTCGGCGAACCGATCGCCCACGCGGTGCGCTCCTCCGAGTACAAGGAGGCGCTCCAGCAGCTGCTCGAGGAGACCCAGCGCCAGGCCGAGGAGCTGCGCGTCCAGCAGGAGGAGCTCCAGGTGCAGAACGAGGAGCTGGACCGGCAGCGCCGCGCGCTGCAGGAGTCGCAAGCTCACCTCGAGCACCAGCAGACGGAGCTCGAGGAGACCAACTCGCACCTGGCCGATCGGACGAGGGCGCTCGAGGATCAGCGCGACCACCTGACCCGCGCGCAGGCCGACCTCCAGCGCGCCGACCAGTACAAGTCCGAGTTCCTGGCCAACATGTCGCACGAGCTGCGCACGCCGCTCAACAGCTCGCTGATCCTGGCCAAGCTCCTGCTGGAGAACCGCGAGGGGAACCTCAACCCGGAGCAGCTGAAGTTCGCCCGCACCATCTACTCGGCGGGCAACGATCTCCTCACCCTCATCAACGACATCCTCGACCTGTCGAAGATCGAGGCGGGCAAGCTGGATGTCCGCCCCGAGGACATCTCGCTGGCGCGCCTGGTCGACGAGCTGCGCGCGACGTTCGGGCCGGTCGCGCAGGACAAGGGCCTGGAGCTGTCCCTCGAGCTCGGAGCCGACGCGCCGGCGGTCATCCGCACCGACCCCACCCGGGTGCAGCAGATCCTGCGCAACCTGCTCTCGAACGCCCTCAAGTTCACCGATCAGGGCGGCGTCTCGCTCTCGCTCCACCCGGCCGGGCGCGGCACCCTGGCCTTCGAGGTCAAGGACACCGGCATCGGGATCCCGGCGGAGCACCAGCAGGTCATCTTCGATGCCTTCCGCCAGGCCGACGGGACCAGCAACCGGAAGTTCGGCGGCACCGGCCTGGGCCTGTCCATCTCGCGCGATCTCGCGCGGCTGCTGGGCGGCGAGCTCACCGTCGCCAGCGCGCCCGGGCGCGGCAGCACCTTCACCCTGATCCTGCCGGAGCGCTACGCGGGGCCCGACACCAGCGCGGCGCCGCAGCCGACCTCGCTGCCGATGGTGCGCCGGCCCGCCCCGGCCGCCGCGATCCGGGCCGAGACCGCGCCCGCGGCGACCGACCCGCTGGTGGACGACGATCGCGATCGGCTGGCCGACGGCTCGCGCGCCCTCCTCATCATCGAGGACGACGCCCACTTCGCCGGCATCCTGCACGACCTGGCCCACGAGCTCGACTTTCGCGCGCTCATCGCGCGCACGGCGGAGGAGGGCCTCGCCATGGTCCGGCGCTACCACCCCAGCGCCATCGTGCTCGACGTGGGGCTGCCGGACCGGTCCGGGCTGTCGGTGCTCGACGCGCTGAAGCACGACTCGTCCACCCGACACATCCCGGTCCACATGATCTCGGTGTCGGACTACACCCAGTCGGCGCTCGAGATGGGCGCCGCCGGCTACGCGATCAAGCCGGTGGAGCGCGAGCAGCTGGTCGCCGCCATCAAGCGGCTCGAGACCCGGTTCACCCGGCGGCTGCGCCGCGTCCTCATCGTCGAGGACGACGACACCCTGCGCGAGAGCACCAGCAAGCTCCTGGCCGGTGACGACGTCGAGATCGTCGCGGTCGGGACCGCCGCCGACGCGCTCGCCCAGCTGGGCGGGTCGACCTTCGACTGCATGGTCCTCGACCTCAGCCTGCCCGACCGGAGCGGCTTCGAGCTCCTGGAGGAGATGGCCGGAAAGGAGCAGTACGGCTTCCCCCCCGTCATCGTGTACACCGGGCGGGCCCTGTCGCGCGACGAGGAGCAGCAGCTGCGCCGCTTCTCGCACTCCATCATCGTCAAGGGCGCGCGCTCGCCGGAGCGGCTGCTCGACGAGGTCACCCTGTTCCTCCACCAGGTCGAGTCGGAGCTGCCGCCCGACCGGCAGCGGATGCTGCGCGACCTCCGCCATCGCGACGCGGTCTTCGAGGACCGGCGGATCCTGGTGGTCGAGGACGACATCCGGAACATCTTCGCGCTGTCCAGCCTGCTCGAGCCGCGCGGGGCCCGGGTCGAGATCGCGCGCAACGGGCGCGAGGCGGTCGCCCGGCTGGACAAGGGCCCCACCGTCGATCTGGTGCTGATGGACATCATGATGCCGGAGATGGACGGGCTGCAGGCGATGCGCGAGATCCGCCGCAACCCGGCCCACGCCAGCCTTCCCATCATCGCGCTGACCGCCAAGGCGATGGCCGACGATCGCGAGGGCTGCCTGGCTGCCGGCGCCAACGACTACATCGCCAAGCCGCTCGACGTCGACAAGCTCCTCTCGCTGGCCCGGGTATGGATGCGAAAGTGACGAGCGCGGAGCCGATCAGGTTCCTCCTGGTCGACGACGTCGAGGAGAACCTGTTCGTGCTCGAGGCGCTCCTGGCCCGCGACGGGCTGGAGATCCTGAGGGCGCGGTCCGGGGCCGAGGCGCTCGAGCTCCTCCTGGTGAAGGAGGTCGCGCTCGCCTTCCTCGACGTCCAGATGCCGGACATGGACGGGTTCGAGCTGGCCGAGCTGATGCGCGGGACCGAGCGGACCAAGCACGTGCCGATCATCTTCGTCACCGCCGGGGCGCGCGACCCCCAGCGCGTGTTCAAGGGCTACGAGACCGGCGCGGTCGATTTCCTGTTCAAGCCGCTCGACCCGCGCGTGGTACGGGGCAAGGCCGACGTCTTCTTCGAGCTCTTCCGGCAGCGGCGCGAGCTGTCCAACGCGCTCAGGCTGAGCGAGATGTTCGTCGGCATCCTCGGCCACGACCTGCGCAACCCGCTGGCCGCGATCATGACCGGCGCGCAGGTGCTCGAGCGCCGGGTGACCGGCGCCAAAGAGCTCGCCATCGTCCAGCGGATGACCGCGGCCGGCCAGCGCATGGCCGAGATGATCGAGCAGCTCCTCGATCTCACCCGCGCGCGGATGGCCGAGGGCCTCGACTTCCTGCGCACCCGCCAGCGCCTCGACGTCGCCAGCCTGGTGCGGCGCAGCCACGAGGAGCTGCGCGTCGCCTTCCCCGAGCGGGTGGTGCTGGTCGACGCCCGCGGCGACTGCGCCGCCTCGGGGGACCCCGACCGCCTGCTCCAGGTCTTCTCCAACCTCATCGCCAACGCGCTCCATCACGGCGAGCCGGGCGGTCCGGTGACGGTGGTCGTCGACGGCGCCGGCCCCGACGTGGTGGTGAGCGTGCACAACCGCGGCGCGATCCCGGAGGAGCTGATGCCGACCCTGTTCGACGCGTTCCGGGCGCGGCCGAGCTCCTCGCCGCGGCCGAGCGGCCTCGGCCTGGGCCTGTTCATCGCCCGCCAGATCGTCTTCGCCCATGGCGGCGGCCTGTCGGTCTCGTCGACCGAGCGCGACGGCACCGCCTTCGTCGTGCGGCTCCCGCGCCGGCTCGACGACTGAGCCCTCGATCAGATCGCGCCGAGCTGCTCGATCGCGCTCGCCAGCGACTGGCCGCGGTCGAGCAGGTCGGACCACGGATCGCCGGCGGCGGCGACCCGGGCGACCATCGAGCGCATCGAGAAGGTGCGCGGCCCGACCTGGCCGCCCTCCAGCTCGTCCCAGGTGCACGGCGCCGAGACCGGCGCGCCGGCGATCGGGCGCACCGCGTAGGCCGCGGCGAACGTCGCGCTGTAGCCGTTGCGGCCGGTGTCGACGTAGATGCGCCCGCCGCGGTCGGCCTTGATGAACTCCTGGGTGAGGTGGTCCGGGTCGCGGGCGCACAGGGCCCGGCCGACCGCGTCGGCGAAGCGCGAGACCTCGCCGAAGTCGAGCGCGCCGTCGAGCGGGACCGCGATGTGGAAGCCCTTGGAGCCGGAGGTCTTGACCCAGCTGGGCAGGCCCAGCTCGCCGAGCAGGTCGCGCACCGCCAGCGCCGCCGCGCGCAGGACCTCCGGCTCATCCCGGGCCGGATCGAGGTCGAAAAGACAGAGATCGGGCCGGTACAGGTCCGGCGCGCGCGAGATCCACACGTGCGGCGTGATGCAGTTCTGGTTGGCCAGCCACAGGAGCGAGCGGGTGTCGCCGACCAGCGCGTGGTGCACGGTGCCCTTCTTCTTGCGAGCCGCGACCCGCTCCAGCCACGCCGGAAACCCCTTCGACACGT
>Ga0193753_10001824_pt1 | contig 17642 bp, 19 predicted proteins | sample H1c2metaG_FD_144925 | JGI IMG/M metagenome (GOLD analysis project Ga0193753, IMG submission 144925) | Soil microbial communities from a riparian zone of the East river system, Colorado, United States - H1c2 | ecosystem: Environmental > Terrestrial > Soil > Riparian zone | place: USA: East...
AGCCAGCCGGACCAATTCATCCGCGAGGCATTCGCCGTAGTACTCTGCGACATTGGCGAACGGGAGCCGAGTCAGGGCGACGGCCTGAACGAGTTTTTCCGTCTTGCGTTCTCCCCGCGCATGACGAGCGCCAAGGAACTCGCGGCGCAGCTCGGCGTGCTGCCGTCGACGCTCATGAGCCGGTTTTATCGTGCCGGGCTGCCGTCGCCAAAGCAGTACGTCGCCTATGCGCGGCTGGTGTGGGCTGCCTATCTCGCCGAGTCACCGGCGATGAGCATTGCAGCGATTGCCAACCGGTTGAATGCGTCATCGTCGCAAAGCTTCCACCGTACAGTAAGAATGCTCATGCAGATGAGCGCCGCACAGTTTCGCTACTCGTACAATGGCGCGCGAATGCTTGAACGCTTTCGGTCAGAGCTCGTGACGCCGTACCGGGAGACGCTGCGGACTTTCAACCCGTTGGCTGATTCGCTGCCGCCCTTCCGCCCCCCTCGCGCGCCATTCGGCGCGCGAGCATTTCAGACCGATGAAGTAGAGCAGGGGAGGGCCGCGTAATGACTCCCGCCAACTCAGGCGCTCGCGCCGAACGCCCCGAGCGTCAACCGATCCCGCTACCGAATGGACCAAGCAATCCAAGTTGTCCGAAGTGCGGCAGCGGCATGTGGGACAACCGCGCGAGCAAACAGAATCCGAGAGCGCCGGATTTCAAATGCAGAGAGCGCACGTGTGACGGCGTACTCTGGCCGGGGCAACATCGGGCAACCATTCCCGCGACGCAGCCGCCACGTTTGGCCGTCGTGCCCAACGATGCAAACGGAGCAGAGCCGAAGGACAAGGCAGGCGGCGAAATGCTTCCGCCACTCCGAAAGAAGTATCTCGACCTGACGGACTTTGCGATCCGTTCGGTACGCCCGAAGTACCAACAGCAGGGGCTCGAATGCGGACCGGAGACTGTCGCCGCCATCGTCGCGACGTTGTACATCGCCGAGACACGGAGGGTCGGACTATGATGGCCGCCGGAATCGAAAGCCGAGCGCAGTACGAGCCGTCAGACCGAACGTTGGCGCGGAAACCCGCGCGCAGACATCGCCGGTTGACGTCGCTCCGACTTGTTCGCGAATGCTCATTCATCGCGCCGGATGGCTATCCGGGCGACGACGTCGCGATCGCGTCACCCCGCGATGTATTCGAGAGAATGGCGCCGTACGCGGAACGCGAGACGGTAGAGGTATTCTGGCTACTCTGTCTTGACGCGCAACATCGATTGATCGGCAACGCCCCCGACGCTGTCACACGCGGAACTCTGAACTCGTCGCTTGTGCACCCGCGAGAAGTGTTTGTGTACGCCATCATCGCGCGCGCCGCGTCCGTCGTTCTTTGCCACAATCACCCGTCCGGTGACCCCACGCCGTCGAGCGATGATCGCGGAGTCACGGAGCAATTGGCAGCCGCCGGAAGGCTCCTCGACATCCCGGTGATGGATCATGTCATCATCGGCCGGGGCCGGTATACGAGCTTTCGGGAGTGTGGACTGCTATGACGACTTCACACGCATTCGCACGCGCCGTAATTCGGCGCGTGCGCGAGGAGAGCGAGAAGGGAACAAGCGGACGGCTGGCGGCAGGATCGGGCGGCATTCGCTTTCCCCTCGGAAAGCTTTACGCGACGCCAGGCGCCCTATCAGCGCTTGCCGAAAACGGCGTTTCTGAAAAACCGTATTCGGTACAATACGCCGACGACCAGGCGAGCGGGATTGCGCTTGCTCTGCCGTACGTTCGACGGCACGCGGGCGGCGATTGGGGCGACGTCGACGCAGAAGACAGAAACGCCAACGATGAGGCGTTGAAGTGCGGGAGCCGAGTGTTGTCAGCCTACGAATTGGCAACGGGCGAACGGCTTTGGATCATTACTGAAACCGACCGTAGCGCTACTACCGTGCTACTCTCCACCGAATACTGATCCGGAAAGCACCAGCGAGAATTGGATCCCAATTCTCGCTGATGACGTCTTGATTGGACGCGAGCTAGTGCGCGTCCGTTGGCGGTTGATTTGTGGCGTCACCGGTGCGGCGGCGTGCTCGACGTGTCGGCGATCGGTCCGCACCGTTCGACGCCGATTCGGGGTTGAACAGGTACGAGTCTCGAGGACTGACTACTGCGCGAAGAGCGTCACGCAGTTGCGTGCTATTCGATCCGGAAAGGCATTCGCGAATGATGGCACCGCGTCGCTGATCTTCGGCTTGAATTAGCCGTCGTTTTTCCTGTTCGAGGCGCGCGATTTCTGCGGCAATGTCGCTTGAGTTCTTTTCGATTTTGGGGCGACCCATCCGGTGCTCCTTGTGTGAGTTTCCTGGATGTACTCGCTCTTACGAAGGGCTGTTCTAGTGGATCGGTCCGGTGGATCAACGTTTGGCGGAGATATCTACGTCCAGTGCGAAGGAGTTGGGGCAAGCTAGTGGTGAGATATCTCCCGGATTCTGTCCTGCCACCACGCTGAGTCGGGGTCGTCGTCGCGGGGCCGAAACCGCGCACCCAACCGGATCGACTGAAGGGCCGCCAAAACCGCGGTAGAGTCGACCGCCAAACGACTCTCCCATGATCGCAGAATTGTCGCCGTACCGATGACGCGCAACGGCTTCTCTTGGCGTTCGAATACGTGGCGTGCTCTTGAGTCGTCAGTTGCCACAGCGGCGGATCTACAGAGTGCCAATGCTCCCGATGCGGCCTCGCCATCGCCGAGTTGCTGGGCAAGTTCGACGAATGCATTCTGTTCTTGTGCGCTCAGGTCGACGATCTCCAACAATCCAGCTGCAACGAGCGGATCTAGGACGATCTGGCGTTTTTCCGTCCGAGTGCTCGTTTCGCCACTCGGGACCAAATACCACAGTGCCTCGCGGCATACATACCGCGAGACGAGGTACCGTGAGGGCACTGCCTGTAGAATCTCCTCGACGCGGCCACTCGCGAAAAGATTCAGCAATACGCACGCATCAAGAACCACAGTCTGCGGCAACGCTCTCGAGTTGTCGTTCGGCAAGCTATTCGACGGATTCATCCAGAGCGTTAGTGGCGTTGCCCGTGGCGTGTGCATCATTCCATGACGGGCTCGACTCATCGACGATTCGGCGCGCTTCCATCCGATCTACTCGTAGGAAATGCGCGAGCTGGCTCTCAGTCAGTTTCCCGTTTCGGTATCCATCAAGCGCCAGGAATCTGTAGCGAGGCGGTAGGAGGTCGTCGACGGCCGGCGGTGCTGCGATGCCAAGGAGCGCGCGAGCCTCGCTAGCCTTGAAATTCGACGCCTTAAGTTTTTGCCAGGCGCCAGCACTGATCAGCTTCAGATCTTCGAGGTGTCTGGTAAATGCCTCGATTGACACTCCGTAGTAGTATGCCAGAGTGCATATGTCGGCATACGTAAACTTGCCGGCCTTTGCCGACTTAACCTCATTGACTCGCCTCGCAACGCCGTCCGCTGGCACTAGGAACGATCGAGCGAACGAATTTGCCAGGCGTTCGTGGTCTGGATATCGGCGATAGCGCCGAAGGATCGTTACGTCCGCACGGTGCCGTGATGAAAGAAAGTGCGCATACTCATGCGCCAAGGATTGCCGCCGGCGCTCGTACGGATGACGGGAATTGACCGCGATGCAACCGCCAAGCTGAGGGTCGTACGAAAACATGGCCGCGATATCGCTGGGCAAATCCAAGAAGAAAACGCGCAATCCGACATCTTGTTCGAGCAGCAAACGCAGGTTCGGAATCGGGCCGTCGCCAAGCCCTAGACGAAGTCGCTCACGGACCGCTAAGTCTTCGCCGGCGGTCTCAGGTGGGCTTCCCGCGATGGATCTCTCGGCCGGATAATTCCTCGCTAGGGGTGCGCCGCAAAGCCGCTCCAATTCGAAATAGTCCTCGCATAGCTGCTGAAACGCCCAGGTTGGTGCGTCGAGAGCTTGGGCGATGCCTTCATCATTCGTAAGTGTGGCACGAAGCTGAACCGTAAACGGCGACACGGGCTTTCCCGGTCGCAGCAGTTCGTTCACCGATCGACGGTAGAGTGCGGCGAACTGGATGAGCTCTGGAGGTTGCACTCGCCGGTCGCCCTTTTCTACCGCGACGAGCGTAGTCCGCGCTAGGCCGAGTTGATCAGCGGCGGTTTCTTGCGTGAAGCCGGCTGCTTTCCGCGCTTCACGAAGTCGTGCACCTAGCTCGCGCGGCTCGCCTTCGAGCACAGTGACTTCATTCATGCGGGCACCTCGCTTGGCGGACGCACCGCACTCCAAAAATCCAACCATTCGCGGCTGTATCGATCCAACAATGACAGCGTGTCATCGCGTAAATCTGGATAGCCTCGCGCCGTCGCCTGCTGTGCTACCTCGTGCAAAATAGGATAGCGATATACTAGAGTCGCCCAGGGCGCTGCAGTTTGAGTGGCTGCCGCCAGCGTAGCGGCTTGCATCGTCATGACGCGAAGGTGATAGTCGCGTTTGGTCCGATTCTCGGCTTTCAAATCGTACACGTCGTGCCGAAATCGACGGGATGGGTCACCATCACGGAGACCGGCCGAGAACAGACTCTGTCTTGAGAAAAGGCACGACGGACAAATACCGCATTGAGGCGCACCGGCGAACCGCTGAGGAAAATTGTCGCAAGAGATGGTGAGCTGCGTGAGATCCCGAAGGAGCGGGTCGTGAAAGATTGAGCACATCTCCGCCTTCATTGAACTGGTGCGGAAGACAAACGCAAAACGGTTGACCGGTGACATCACTAACGAGTTCGGACGCCATAGCCACGGTCACCGGATTGGTCGCACGCGTGGCTTGTGCGCCAAGCTGCGACGCTGAATACGGGAGGTTCAGCGAACCGACTCCATTCTCATATACGTGGAGTGAGTTGACACCCCCGATCGCGGCGGTAACCGCACCGAAGACTTGAAACACGAATCCGCGAGTGCGCTGCGACGGTTCTTCGCGGTCATACTCGCCCGCCGCACGTTCCTTCAACCTTATCGTGACGGGAATGTGGCGGAGCCGCGGCCCAAAACGCGCAATCAAAGCCTGGACCTGATCTCGCTGGTAAATCCCAATTCGCCGGTTCGTTCGCGCTGAAAATGCGATCACCGTTCGTGCGGAGTGTTTCGCAAGCTCAGTGGTGAGGCCGGCCAATGAATCGAGCCCCCCGCTCAGAAGGCTGGAGGTGACGTCGCCAACCGGGATATACTGGAAAAGGCTTCCCTGCGTCTCCGACAGGCGAAACTTCGGACGTTCCTGTGTGAACTCTAGGTTCCAGGTGTCGTCGGTCAAAAAGCCAAGAAGCGCCTCAACCCGGCGGCACCGTTCGGTCGACCACGCGCCGGGATCGCGAAGTGGCAGGCGAACGGTCATGCGCCGTTGCCAGAGGCTCTCGGCGTCTGCTCGCGGGACAGATCTTGGTCGACGCAGGCACAGGCGATCAGCTACATACGCGGCGACCGCGACGTCTAGAAGGTCCGCGAGATGAGTCGGCAAGGTGGTGCCGAACGCCAAGGAGATGCCATGATCCTCAACCAACATCTGGACGTCAGTGAGTCGCGTTATTCCAGGTCCCCGAACCGCCGCCTGTCCGGCCTCGGTAAAGGTGATGGTGTATTCACCCGGCGCTGAATCTCCAACAGCGACTTTCGCTCCACTCATACAGTCTCGTCGAGCATCGCCGCCGTGTTCTTCGGGTCAGCGCGCCGAGACGGCGGCGCCCTGAGTCCTTCTCCGCCGGGATTTGCGACGAGTTGCTGCGCGATCCGCTGAATCGGTTCCTGAATCTCGGCCGTCCATCTGGTGATCGTCTCCTCAACGGCGACGGGCTCGAGCTGTCCGCCCTCTAGCAGAGCTGGACGAGTCTTGGCCATGAGTTCCGCGTCAACCAGTGCGTTTAGGTAGGACTCGACAACAGCCTGGTCGGGGCGCGCTCCGGTTGGTCCGGCGATGATCGCGCGACGTACAGCCACCTCGAGCAGCGCTGAATCGCGAGTACCGCCAACGGAGCCCACGGTGGCAGCGACGCGCCCTAGGCCCTCGGACTCAGAGACACGGCCATTCCAAACGTCTCCTACCAGCGACGCTGCATCGGTAACCGGAGGCATGCCGCGCCTCCGGAGGGACGCCGTCACGCTTCTCGCGACGAGGCCGGGAACATCCGCATCGGCGCCGCCCGCGGAAAGCCCCTCATATGCGGATCGCCACGCGAATTGAACCCGCCGCTTGATCACGTCTCCATCTGGCACCGTTGACTCCGGCTAAGAGGTGCGTGTATAATATCATTCAATCTGACAATGTCAATTAATAGCACCATAATTTTACCGATAATGTCAGGTAGATTCGCGCCATTTTGGCGACTTCGAAGCACTCTCCTTCATTGCTTGAGGAAGCACCATGGCCGCGAAAAAACTGAGTCCAGGCAGCAAGGCACCGCATCGGGTCAGTATGAGATCGTGGGCCCGCGCGGTGGCCGCACGGGTGTCGAGCGCACGGTCGTAAAGGGCGAGCCGCTGCCGCCGACGCCGCATCGGAACGAAGGGTACCAAATCGTCGACCGAACTAAGAACGGCTCCGGTAGGTCCGGTCGGTGAAGGCATCCCGCGAACCAGTCGCCGCTCGTGTTGGTCCGCGAGCGGCGCTGACGGCCGAGCACTAACTAAACACGAACTGATAATATACAATGTCTAATAGGCCTCGATACACCGCCGATGAGTTGGAGACGGTCTTCGACCGCACTCGCGGAAAATGCCACATCTGTCACAAGGAATTGGCTTTCGCCAACTATGGTCGGCGAGACGGGCGTGGTGCCTGGCAAGTCGACCACTCCATCCCTCTCGCCAAGGGCGGAACGCATCATGGCAACAACCTTTACGCCGCTTGCAACTCCTGCAATTGCTACAAGTCGACGGCAGCTTCGCGAGTGGCGCGAGCACGGAACGGGAAGAGGCGAGCGCCCATGAGCACAGGGAGGTACGACGCAGCCCGGACGGGGAACCTCGTGGGAGGTGGAGCTATTGGCGCCGGAGTCGGAGCTCTAATCGGCGGACCACCTGGCGCCTTTCTCGGTGCGCTGATCGGTGCTGCATTCGGTAGCGAGGTCGACCCCGACGAATAGCATCACGTGCATCCCAAGCCCCACCGCGGACGCGAACCTCCCCACCTCATCGCGAACAAACGAGACAACACACTCCAATGTGGCCTGACAACGAAACGACTCGCGACTTTCTCAATTTCTCCGGCGTTGCCGACACGGTCGCAGAAATCATCGTCCAAGCGAACGGCAGACCGATTTCGATTGGCGTTTCCGGCTCATGGGGAATCGGGAAGTCGTCGCTCATCAAGTTGACCGCAGTGTCTCTTGCCAAGAGACCCCGAAGCGAGGGCGATCGCGAATTCATTTTCGTGGAGTTCAATGCGTGGCTATATCAAGGCTACGACGACGCCCGGGCCGCGCTGATGGACGTCATTGCATCGAAGCTGGAGGAAGAGGCGGAGAAAAGGAAAACGGCGGTTGGGAAGGCAAAGGAACTCCTGAAGCGTGTCAAGTGGTTTCGCGTTGCGAAGCTCGCAGCGACTTCGGCGGCAGCATTCGCGCTCGGCGTCCCGCCGGTGGGTCTCGCCGGTGAGATCTACGAAATCGGCAGGAAGGCGCTTAGCGGCGGAGCGGACAAGGCGCTTATCGGCGAAGCGGCCAAGAAAGCCGGCGAGGCAGCTGAAGCCGCCGGCGGATTCCTCGCTGCGCGGATGGACACGTCACCACCACGAGAGATCCAAGCGCTTCGGGACGCCTTTGAGGAAACACTCAACGAGTTGGCTGTGACGCTTGTGGTGTTGGTCGATGATCTCGACCGCTGTCTTCCGGAGACGACCATCTCGACACTCGAAGCGATCAGACTCTTCCTGTTCCTTAAGAACACTGCGTTTGTGATCGCCGCGGACAACGACATGATCAAGTACGCGGTCCGTCGACATTTTGAGGGTGTCGACAACGATCTGCTCGTAACGAACTACTTCGACAAGCTCATCCAGCTTCCGATTCGCGTCCCGCCGCTCGGAACCCAAGAAGTGAGGGCGTACATGATGCTGCTGTTCGTCGAGAACAGCAGCCTCTCCGACGAGGTGAAAGAAAAGATCCGAGCGGGTGTGGGGGCGCAACTTCAGCAAACGTGGCAGGGCAAGCGCGTAGATCGCGCCTTCATCCAAACTTTATATGCGGATTTCCCCGCCGAACTAATCGGCAGGTTCGACTCCGCGGACCGGCTCGCGCCGCTTATGACGCGGGCAACTGGGATTGCCGGCAACCCGCGGTTGATCAAACGCTTTCTGAACGCGCTCGCGATTCGTATGACGATGTCAAGAGCACAAGGCGTCGGCGTGGATGAAGCGGTGCTTGCGAAGCTGCTGCTCTTCGAGCGGCTAGGGAATGTCGCAGCGTATGCCGAGCTTGTCGCGGCGGTCAACGCGAGTGATTCCGGCAAGCCGGCGTTCCTCGCAGAGTGGGAGGCAAAAGCAATGCAAGGAGAGGATGTTAGTCTTGCGGCGCCGTGGGATGATGACTTTACCAGGGAATGGCTGACGCTCCCGCCGATGTTGTCGCAGACGGACTTGCGCGGAGCGCTCTACGTTAGTCGCGAGCACGCCCCCCTGATCACGCCCGCCGATCGCCTGTCTTCGGAGGCAGCGCAGCTGCTCGAAGCGTTGTTGGCCCATCCCGACATGGGTGCCGCGCTGGTCGAGCGACTAGCGAAGGTCTCGCGTGCTGAGACAACCGTGATCATGGATCGGCTGCTCGAAGTTGCCCACCAGCAGCAGGAATGGGGAGTTCCACCGATTCTTGACGCGTGTCTCGCGCTCGTGCGTGCTGATCCGGGGCAGGGAGCACGACTTGCAGCATTTCTACGAGATCGGCCAGCCGCACAAATCCAACCCAATATCGTAGCGAAGATTGCAGATGAACCCTGGGCGAGCGGAGTCCTGGAACAGTGGGAGCGGAGCGCCGTTCGGCCGCCGGTGAAGGCGGCCATCACCCGCCAAAGGAGCAATCGGAGGGGCGATGGGAACATCGCAGTCTAGCCGCGGCCCGGGAGGCGGCGTTCCGATGGTTCCTCCGTGGGTGCCAGAATTACCACCGGATGTTTCAGGCGACGACGAACCGGGCGGCGATGGTCCCGCTCAGCAGTTACCAAACGTAGACGGCCCGCGGCTAACCGTTCCCATCGCTCCGGCAGCTCGATTCAGCGCAACGCGACGAAACCTGGGCGATTACGCAAAGTCAGGAGGCGGCGGAAGCCTGCGGCGAAGTCTCGGACATTACACGCGGTCCGGTTACGGCGGGGCAAGGACCGCAACGCGTCGATTCGGTGGAACGGTGGCAACTGCCGACGCGCTGGGTCGGGCCTTGGCGAATGTTGCGTCCGGAAGGCCGGCTGAGGCCGGGAGTCGCCTCGATCCAGCCCTGTTGGCTGGGCGCTCGGCGCGTGAAATCACAGACGCGGTTGTCGAGGCTATTCGGCCCGTGGATGGCACCCAGGATACGGAGGCGGCCCGCGTCGCCATCCGAGATGCGTTGGCAGACTTGCTGACACGTTTTCCGGAGGCTGATCTCCTGACCCTCGACGCGAATCAACGCGACTTCGTGATCGAGCGCTATGTAGCGATGGACGTCTTTCGACGGTTCGATCTCGATGTCGGAAAGACGGTCCTGGAAAAGGCACCGACGGCAAGCGCTGCTCTCGGCAGGTTGAAGGAGATTCGGGATTTTGTAAAAGAGGTGGTGGCTGCGTCGTTCCGAAGGCTTCGAGAGAGAGGGCAGCTGCTAACGTCTGGCCGAATCGCGCATGTTGTTCGTGATGCGCTCGCTGATGCCTTCGCCGTCTTCGAGGAATACGCCGAATGAAGCTCATTTGTGGACCAGAAAGCCTTCGCATGAAGGTACCGCCAGGCGCGCTGCGAGTCGTGTTGTACGGTCAGGCGTTCAACGGATCGGCCAGCGCCGGGGCGGCGGCTGCCAGCGATATCCGGCGCCGGCGGCTCAGTCCGACGGCTCGCGCATGGGATGTCCTGTCCATCGCGCTTTCGGTAACGACGGCTGATTTCGCGCTGCAACGCGACCCTAGCCCAGATGGATGGACACGCGATTTCGAGCTGGATATCGCTGTGACCGATGCCGCCTTTTGGAATCAGCACGTTGATCTTGTTGCGGACGCGTTAGCGTTCCTCACGACGGACCGTTGGTCCCTGCACTTTCGTCCGGACGGGGGAAAGCCGCCGGAGCCGAAGAAGCCAGCCATGCTCACCGATGACTGCGTCATGCTACTGTCTGGTGGTGTCGACAGCCTCGTCGGTGCCATCGATTTGGTGTCGGCAGGAAGAAGACCGTTCGCGATCAGTCAAGTCGTTCGTGGTGATGCGGAGAAGCAATCGAACTTCGCCGCTGCTATCGGCGGCGGTCTCAATCATCTGCAGCTGAACCATAACGCGCATGCACCTGGGGTCGACGAGCGCTCACAACGCGCACGCTCGCTGATTTTCATCGCATTCGGCGTCGTTGGTGCCACATGCCTCCAACGATACCGCGCTGGCGAATTGACCCCGCTGTATGTCTGTGAGAATGGGCTAATCGCGCTGAACCCCGCGCTTACCGGTGTCCGCCTCGGTAGCCTGAGCACTCGGACGGCCCATCCAGAATTTCTTCGGCGATTGCAGCGCGTTCTCGACGCGGCGGAAATTGGAGTTCAACTAGAGAATCCTTATCAGACGACAACGAAAGGCGAAATGCTTGCCGCGTGCGCAGATCCGGCAGTACTCGCACGATTCGCCGTGAACGCTACAAGCTGCGGACGCTTCCTCCACTACAACTACACGCATTGTGGTCGGTGCGTCCCGTGTCAGGTGAGACGGGCCGCCTTCATGCGATCTGGCGTCGCCGATACCACGGAATATGTCTTCGAGCATTTAGGGAAAAAAGACTCGAATCACGCGGCGTTCGACGATGTACGCGCCGTTGCCATGGCGTTAGCCGAGATCGAGGAGCAGGGCATCGGTGCGTGGATCGGATCACGCCTAAGTTTGTCAGACTTCGCCAACGCCGCCGACTTAGAGGCACTAGTCGGCCGTGGCCTCGCGGAGCTTGGACTGCTGCATGCGAAATACAGTGTCCAGTGATAGATCTTCACTGCCATCTGGACCTCTACGAGAACCCACAGCAGGTCGCCCGCGACTGTATTGCGCGCGACGTCGAGGCGTTGAGCGTGACGACAACGCCCTCTGCCTGGCGCGGAACGAAAGCGCTCGATTGCGGGTCGCCACGAATTCACACTGCTCTTGGGTTGCACCCCCATTTGGCGCATCAGCGCAAGACGGAGCTTCCGCTATTCGAGCAGTTGGTACTGGAGACTGCATTCGTTGGTGAGATAGGACTAGATGGCGCACCGGAGTTCGCGCCGCACTGGAAGGATCAGATGACGGTGTTCACTGGGATTCTCACAACATGTCAGCGTGTCGGCGGTCGAATCCTCTCCGTGCATAGCCGTCGTGCCGCGACCGCTGTGCTCAACGTTCTTGCCGAGAATGGCGCCGCGGGCACTCCGGTGCTCCATTGGTTTTCAGGCAGTCAGCGGGAGCTGACGCGCGCCGTGTCACTGGGATGCTGGTTTAGCGTTGGGCCCGCGATGCTCGCGGGAGAGAAGGGGCGCAAGCTCGTCGAGAAGATGCCAAGAGACCGAGTCCTCACCGAGTCCGACGGGCCGTTTGCGCAAATTGACGGCCGGCCGATCCTACCGTGGGATGTTCAGCAAGCTGTCAACGGGCTTGGTGAGCTGTGGAGTGAATCGACGGCCGCGGTGGGCGCGAGGCTAGTGGAGAACTTGGCGCAGCTTCTGTCGTGCGCCCCGCGTTTATGAGCAAAGTGCAGGCTCTGCACGTCGACAAGTTTCAACGTCGCCGACATTGCACCGGCTGGAGCACGGGGAGGAGGCTGTGATCCTATGTTTGGCATGTGCATCCCTCTTCGAGCCAGGCAAGGATGAAAAGCTGCGGTGTCCGGACTGCGGAACCTTGGTCGCCCGCGATCGGTACGAGCGTCTTCGACGTTACCCCGACCGCATCACCCGGTTCGGATTTCAGTATCGTGCCCTCTACCAGGAGGAATTGGACGCTGGTGTCCTGGAGAGCCGGGCATTCGTGCTTCCTCTCCATGAGGTGTTCACGTTTGTCGCACTCGCGATCCTCTCGGGCGTCGTTGGCAACGCGGCGTATGCCGCGGTCGAGGCGGCGATCAAGCGAATCCGTAGCCATGCTGGCAACACCGAACTCGTTCCCGCAGCCGAGGTCCGTCTACTCAACGCGGAACTCGACCAGCTACGCAACTATGTCACAGAGATGGCCACGAATCCCGGCGCGATCGATCGGGAGGTGTTGGCGGCTGTTCTAGATTAGGCGTTGGTCGACTTCGCAATCGAAATTCGTGAGGAGCGAGCCAGGCGAATCTCCGCAAGTGAGGCGGTTGGCACATCGGCCGACAGTCCAAAAGCCGAAGCCATGCGCCGTTTACCCGAGTATTTCACTCCACCTGATCATGTGGATTGGGACGATCTCTGGAGAAATGCCGGGGCCTGACCTTCGGTTCTCGCCTCGACGCAGCGCCCGACGCCTGCCAACTCATCGATTGATTTGCAGGTGCACCGAAGAGACTGGTCATGGAGCTCGACTACAACCTGCTCATCCGTTTACTCGTCCCTCAGGGCGGGTGACGGTACTTGGAGAAAAACGGACAGAGTCTACAGAACGGACGCTTCTCCGATGCCGGGATGAAGAACTTCAAATCGACACGCCGCCTCGTGATCCGCTCTGCGGCAAAAGGACCTTCGAAGTTTCGTTCGGCGGCCACCGCGCGGGTATTTGTCGTACAGAGGAATGATCATGGCCGGGCGTACTTCTGCACCTCGCGCGCCCACCCCGGAAAGAAGCAGGGCGAGCGCTCCCGGGTCGGCGGTGCCGCACCATGAGGCCGTCAGCCGAAAAAATGAGGGTTCGAGCCCGACGTGTTCGTATCCGAGGGCGACAGACAGTCCCGATGCATCGATCGCTCGAACGATGGCGCCGCTAGTGGCCGCGCGGCGCCGCACCTCCTCGAGTGCCAGATCGAAATGCATCACTGCCCACCAAGCGGCCAGCGGGTTGATGCGCATGTTGAGCGCGAATTCATTCGTGTGACCGAGCCCGAGATCCCGCTTCTGGCGATCAGGATGCTGGGTGAGCCAGACCAATCGATCGTATAGATCCGCGTCGTCGGTCACGATCACGCCGCCCTCGCCGGCCGACAGTCCTTTGCCCGCAGAGAGCGACACGACGACGACATGAGCGCGGCTTCCCGCTGGTCGCCCTTCGATGCGCGCACCAAAGCTCTGCGCCGCGTCATGGATATACCACGCCCCGAGGCCGTCAGCGACGCGGCGCAGCGCGTCGTCATCGGCTGGAACGCCGAGGTAGTCGACCGCGACAATTGCCGCGGCCGAGCGGGTCAGCTGTCTGTTCATGATGTCGCCGGCACGCAGGCCAAGCGTACGAGAATCGACATCAGAGAACTCGATACGCGCGCCGGCGGCGAACGCGCCGGCGATCGTGCCGCCCCACGATAAAGGTGTGGTGACGACGACGCGCTCGCTCAAGTCGAGCGCCAGCGAGACGGCGTAGAGCCCGAGCGTCGCGTTCGCAACGGCCAGTGCATACCGTTTGCCGTAGTAGTCCGCGAAGCGTTGCTCCAAGTCGCGCACCACTCCGGCGCCGGAGAGCTGGCTGTGGAACAGGTCGACCGGCACGTTCGCCACAGACGGGGCGACCCGGTTCACAGATTCGCCTTCGGCGCGAGCGTCGCGATCCGCTGCTCGAGGAGATGGAGATCGAGCTCGCCCGACTGGCGGTCGACCACGCCGTCGAGATGCTCGGGGAACGGATAGCTCGCCTCCGTTCCGCTCCAGGGAAAGAAGCGCTTCGACGTGCACGTCCTCACAGCCCAGAGGTCGGCGTACTCCGCCGATGCGCGGTCGGCGACGACGCAAACGTCCCACGCCGCCTCGGCGACGACCTCGGCGCTCAGCTCGCGACCGCGGAGCAACGCTAATCCCAGTGCCGTGCGGATCTCACGCGGCGTCGCGCCTTTTTCGAAGAAGCGCGTGCCGGACTCGCGGAGGTCGTCGAGCGATAAAGAATTTTCGGGCACCATTCGCGTGGCGATGGCCTTGATGATCGAGGGGTAGTCGGAGCACAGCGGGCCGAGCACCGGAATGAGCGTGAACCGGCTGCACATCGCCGCGCCGATGCGCCATGGACAATTCGTCGTTGCGATGAGCAGTGACCGGCCGCGGCGGCTCTCGTCGGAGAGGGCGGTTAGCAGCGCCGCCATCACGGCGCGTGACGCTCCTGAATCGCCGTCGAAGTCCGTTCGCTGCAGCGGGAATGCCTCCGTAATCTCGTCGATGCACGAAACGTTGGGGGTCCACTCGGCCATCGCCCCCGTGAGGGTGCGCGCCTTGCGCTCGGTCTCGCCGACGATGCCTCCTTTCGGCGAGTGCACCTGATATGCGGCAGCCTTGGCGCGATCGGCCACGAACAGCGCGCAATCGGTCTTGCCGGACGACGGAGGGCCGGCGAGCAAAACGTTCGACGGGATCCGATGATCGCCACTCAGCAGTCCATCAGCGAACCCTAACAACGCTCGCAACGGGACGGTCGTATTGAGGCCGACCAGCTCTAGGCCGGCGAGTCGCCGCACGTCGAGGAGGGACAGCGTCCCCTCGCTCAGGGCGATGACGTCGGCGCTCTTCTGCGCAATCAGGCTGCCGACGGTGAGCGGCACGCCGGAGCGATGTGAGGCGCGCATCTGCACTTCGAGGCTGCGGTTCGGAGTGTTGCTCATTAGCCGAGCAACGGTGGCGTCGGTGACGCCGGTCTCGAACGCCGCCGCCGAATGGATCGAACGCGACAGCGTTAGGAAGGACGCCTTCTCGTGCTCGTCCGGTTGCAGCAGACGAATCGGATGCATGGCGGCGGAGACTAGTTCGTCGACGTGGCCATCGCGGCCATGCAGGACAAGGAGGTTGCCGGACTGGCGCAGGGCGTTGCTTTGCCCCAGGATGTGTGCGAACTCGACCGCGGCGATCTCGTGATCGGTGCGACCGACGCCCTCACCGCTCGGCGTCAGGTGCTCCGCGAACTCGAGGAGCACGAGAAAGCGCAACTGCGTGCCGTCGGACCACACCATTCCCTCGGCGGACGTGCGCATTAGAGAAGTGATACCGCGCATGACTCGCGTCAGCTCCGCGGCGCCAGCGGGCAACTCGTGCAGATCGTTCGCGTGCAGCGCCGTCTTGATCGTGCGCCGGTCGCGCTCGTCATCGACCCGCGCCTCGTCCCACTGGAGGCCTGCGGCGATCGAGTAGGTGAGCATCGCCATCCCGTGCCGCGTGCGAGCGCGCCGGCGGAGATGTTCCTGGATTGTGAGGATTGACGCGCCGTCGGCGACGAGGTCGTATAGGCTGCGCCCGGTGACGAGCAGCCCCGCGTGCCCGTTCTCGTATGCGCCGAGGATTCGATCGGCGGGGAGGATTGGGGTGGGCGTGGCGGCGCCAGCGGCGCGTTGGTCGCTCATTGGTGGCCACGATTGCGAGTGTTCGCGCGGGCGGCGCGGCGCGGATGCGCGGCGTCGGCGGACGGTTGAGGTTGAGACACACTGAGCTTCGCCGGCTTGAGCGCGCTCGTGAAGCGCCGCAGCGTCTCTTTCGCGCCGGCGAGCTCGGCGATGCCGCCGGTGAACTTGCGCTGCGGCGCGGCGGACCTGATGCCCGCGGCCTCAAGTGCACCGTCGAACTTATCGAGGATTCGTGCACACGATCCGTCGCGAACACCGACGACTTCGGTGGCAACGCTGGCCCCGTCCTCGTCGATGTGAACCTCGCTGACCAATGCCTGGCTCGCGGCATTCAGCGCGATGAGTCGCACCAACTTGTCGCTCACCGGCCGGAGCTCAATCTCCGGAAAGCCGGCAGCGAGGGACGCTGCGGAGCATGCGGCGACGATCGCGTCGACGGCGACCATTCGGCCGCGCGGGTTGCCCAGCACGGTGTTGTCGCATGCCGATAGCGCCTGTCCGCGCGCCTCGATCGCCGCATCGGAGGACGAGATGCCGTCGACGGCGAAATCGGTGATTGCCGGAACTCTAATGGCGGTGATGCGGGCACGGCTGCTGATCTCGCTCATGAGTCGATACAGGTGTGATGGGTCAATTGATTTCGCCGTCGGCGTCCGCCTGACGGCCACGCATAGCACGACGGAAGTACTCCAACTCATCTGACAACTCCTCGCGTGCGGGCGGACTCGTCGTGGCGCCGGGTGCAGTGGGCGCTGGCTGGACGGGGGCGTCGACGGCTGGCCCGTTGCCCTGATCCTCTTCGCCCGGGATGCGCACCACCACGGCACCGATCGCGTCGTTGATCAGCTTCGCATCGTGCGGCGCGATCGAGAGGTGATCCGGCAGTTCGCCAACTGTGGATCGATACGCGCCGATCGCCGCGTTGTATCCGCGCAACCCGTCGCGCGACCGGTCGCGGTGGCGGTTCGACGCACGCCCCGCCGCACTCGCGCGCCGCTGATGCCGGCCGTACTTGCCGCGGTTGATGAGGAACGTGGCGGCCTCGCGACCGCGATTGCCGAAGAAGAGTACGGCCCCGTGTACGCAGCCAGCCAGGATCACCACGGCAACAATCAACAGAGCGTTGACCAGCGGCGAGTGATCCTGTTGTGCGTTCAGCGCTTCGAGAAGCGTTGCCGCCGCGAGGCACGGGACGACGACCGCGAGGATCCACGCGACCGCCCGGGCCGGGTTCAATGGCCTGCGTTGGTCCAGCGAGAGCGAGTCGTGCTCGGACGCGGTCACGGCGACGCACGTCGCCACGAACAGCTCGAACGCGAGCACACTCGGTGGCACGACGAACAGCGTCCAGAGCGGCTGCTCGGCGTTGCCGGCAGAGTAGATCAGGGACAGAATGAACTGTGATGCCGCGCCGAGGAGGCACAGGTCGATGCAGCCGATGGTGATGAGCGCGACCGGGCCGAGAATCATTGCCCGGACAGTTTCGCCGGCGCCGCGGTCGGCGACGCGTGGGTCCTCCTCGGCGAGGTCAGCCATCCCGGCCTCGTGTGCCTGGCGTTCAGCCTGGCTATCGCGGAAGTCGCGTGCGGGGAGGACCATTCGATCCAGATTCGACAGGACGCGTCCTTCCGCGGCGCGCCGCTCGTCGGCTCGAAGCTTCTCGGCGCGCAACCGAACGCTTTGCAGGCGGAGCTCGTCGGGCGTCATGCGCCGAGGGTTTGCAGCGTTGCTGCTGAATGATGAGTCGCTGGACGTCGGCATAACGGTCTATGGGTTGCGGTGGTCGCCTAGAACGGCGAGAGCGCCAAATGCGCGTGCAACGCTCGCGATCTTACCAAAGAGACGTGCTTGGGTGCGCCGCTCTGACATTCGCTCGAACGATTCGGCGTCGCTTCGACTCTGCTCTGACTATCGGAGCCTCGGCACTCAGGGACCGCCGGTTACGTAGCGGACCGCTGCAGCCACAGACTCAAACCGGCGGTCCCT
>Ga0193753_10001825_pt1 | contig 17641 bp, 14 predicted proteins | sample H1c2metaG_FD_144925 | JGI IMG/M metagenome (GOLD analysis project Ga0193753, IMG submission 144925) | Soil microbial communities from a riparian zone of the East river system, Colorado, United States - H1c2 | ecosystem: Environmental > Terrestrial > Soil > Riparian zone | place: USA: East...
GCATGGCTCGCTCCGCCGCCGCACCGACGGTGATGGCGGTCGAGCCAGCCATGCAACGTTCGCCCGCGCAGCCAAACGCCGCCGCCGAAAGCGCCTCGACTGTCTTCGGCACGTCGGCGTCGGGCATCACGACGATGTAATTCTTCGCGCCGCCATTTGATTGCACACGCTTCCCATGCTTCGTGCCCGTCTCGTAGATGTAGCGCGCGATAGGCGTCGAGCCAACGAACGAAACCGCCTTCACTTTCGGATGCGTGAGCAGCGCATCGACCACGTCACGTCCGCCGTGGACGATGTTGAGTACACCTTTTGGCAAGCCGGCTTGTTCGAGCAATTCGATGATGAGTATCGCCGACAGCGGCACCTTCTCGCTCGGCTTCAGCACGAACGTGTTCCCGCAGGCCAGCGCGGTTGGGAACATCCACATGGGAACCATTACCGGAAAATTGAACGGCGTGATACCAACGCAGACGCCGAGTGGTTGCAGCATCGTCTCGCAATCCACGTCGCGCGCGATGTTTTCCAACGTGTCGCCCATGAGCAGCGACGGGATGCCGCACACGTATTCCACGTTCTCGATGCCGCGGAAGAGACTGCCGCGTGCCTCGACGAGCGTCTTGCCATGCTCGCGCGAAATGCTCGCGCAGATGCGGTCGAAGTTCGCTTCGAGCAATTGGCGATAACGGAAGAATACCCGCGCCCGCTCAATCGCCGGCGTGTCGCGCCACGCGGGATACGCCGCTGCTGCAGCCTGCACCGCGTCATCAACGTGCGACGCGTTGCCGATGGGGCACTCCGCGATGACCTCGCCGCTGGACGGATTGTAGATCGGCGAAGTGGCGACGTTCGACGGCGTTTTCCATTCGCCGCCGATGAAATTCGGGCACGTGGGCATGAGCTAGGCTTTAGACAAAGCGTCGGATTGTTGCACGAACGAATCGCCGCTCCATTCGCCGTCGGCCTTGACGACTTTCGGATTGGCGGCGGCAGCCTTCTGCGCGGCTTTGCGCTCAGCCTGGCGCTTCACAAGGTCAGCGTGCGTGGTGAAGTAGTCGAGACTCTTGCCTTTGAAGTCAGCGAGCGTCTCGAACTTGTGCTTGGCCATGAACGCGAGCAGTTCCTCGCACATGGGCTTCACGCATTCGTAGCCGAACTTCATCACGCCAGTGCAGACCTGCACCGTGTCCGCGCCCAGCAAAATAAATTGCGCCGCGTCGTTGCCACTCTCCACGCCGCCGATGCCCGAGAGCGAGCGGCCGGGAAATTCTTTGCGAATCATCGTGGCGATCTCCATGACCATGCGCAGCGCGATGGGCTTCACGGCCTTCGACGAATAACCGCCGGGCGTCGTGTAGCCTTCGACGGTTGGCTCGGGCCGCAACGTGTCGAGATTCACCCCAATGACGCTGCGAATGGTGTTGATGGCCGCAAGTCCCGTCGCGCCGCCGCGCAAGGCCGCGCGGCTCGGGTCCTCGATGTGCGTCACGTTCGGCGTCATCTTCGCCCAGAACGGTTTCGTGGCGGCGGACTTCACCCAACCGCATACTTCTTCCAAAATCTCCGGGTTCTCGCCCATCGCCGCGCCCATCTTGCGTTCGGGCAGTCCATGTGGGCACGAGAAGTTTAGCTCAAACGCATCCACGCCCGACGCCTCGCAGCGTTTCACGATTTCGATCCACGCGTCCTTGTTGTATTCCTCCATGATGGACGCGATGAGCACGCCCTCGGGATGCATCTGCTTGCATTTCTTGAATTCCTCCTCCCACAACTTGAACGGTCGGTCGCTGATCAGCTCGATGTTTTCCCACCCGATGACTTCCTTGCCGTCGCTGGAATGCAACTTGCCGTAGCGCGGCGTGACATTAATGACTTTCGACGCATCGAGGCTCACAGTCTTGGCGATGACCGCGCCCCAGCCTTCCTTAAAGGCGCGCGAGATGACGTTCAAGTTGGTGCCGGGCGGACCCGATCCGATGATGAACGGGTTCGGCAATTTCAATCCATCGACGGTGGTTTGGAGGCTTGGCATAACTTCAACTTTCCAAGTTTAACGAGCGTAGGCACGCTAACCAACAACGCGCATCGTCGCCATCACAATGTTGGACACGGCATGAATTCATCTCTTAACCCGAAGCGCACCATCGTCGAGCTGAAAGATTTGCGCACGCTGACCGGAAATGAACACGGCGCGCAACGCGTCGCATTCACGCCCACGTGGTCGAAGGCGCGGGCGTGGCTGCGCGCGAAGCTGGAACAACTGCCGGTCGAAATACACACGGACGCCGCGGGCAATTTGTGGGCCACATTGCGCGGCGAATCCAAAAAGGCGCTCTTGATCGGCGGTCACATCGACTCAGTGCCGAACGGCGGCTGGCTGGATGGCTGCCTGAACGTGATGGCGGGCGTAGAGATTCTCCGGCGCATCAGCGCGCAGTACAACGGCAAGCCACTGGTGACAGTGCGCCTCGTGGACTGGGCGGATGAAGAAGGTGCGCGCTTTGGGAAAAGTCTGTTCGGCTCATCGGCGTGCTCGGGCAATCTGAATCTCGATGAAGCGCGTGGGTTGAAGGACAAGGACGGCGTGCTTTTGCCTGACGCGTTGAAAAAGATCGGCGTCGAGTTCGAGCGCGTGAAAGACAGTGGGATCGAATTGAAAGACGCCGCCGCTTATCTGGAACTACACATCGAGCAAGGCCCGGTGCTGCTTGATCTCGATCTCCCACTCGGCGCGGTGCTCGGCACGTTTGGCGTGGAGCGGCACGCGATTACGTTCCACGGCCAGGCCGCGCACTCCGGCAGCACACCGATGATCCGCCGCCAAGACGCCTTCCTCGCCGTCGCGAAGATGAGTCCCGAGATTTACAAAATCGCCGAGCGCAGCGGCGACGGCGTCTGCACCATCGGTTCCTGCACAACGAAGCCCGGCATCGTCACCAGCGTCGTCGAGGAATGCCGCATCACGCTCGATCAGCGCCATCTTGATGGCGCCGCGCTTGCGCGGATGTTGCAGGATGCGAAGCAAGCCAGCGAACGCTTTGCTCAGGAAGGCAATGTCCGCGTCTCGTGGGAACGCCTTTGGCAAATCGCCCCGCGTCCATTCAACGATGAACTCATCGCGCTCTGCGACGAATCCATCCGCGAAACCTGTGGCCAGGTTCACCGCCTGCCGAGCGGTCCGCTCCACGACGCCGCCGAAGTCGCCGCCGCCGGCGTGCCGACCGTAATGATGTTCGTCCAAAGCCTCCACGGCATCAGCCATAACAAAATCGAAGACACTCATGAGGAACACCTTGAGCTTGCGATCCGCGCGTTCAACGAGCTTGCGGAAAAAACGATGCTCTGGATTCAAAAGCAATCGCACCTGGTCCCAATTCAATCATGAAACAACAATTCATGCGCAAGGCGATCCGCATTTCCATCGTCAAGATGCGCGCCAACCTTGGAGGCCCCTTTGGCGCGGTCGTCGTGAAGAGCGGCAGAATCGTCGGCTCGGGATGGAACCAGGTGACCTCGACGAATGATCCGACGGCCCACGCCGAGATTTGCGCCATCCGCGAAGCGTGCCGCCGGCTGAATACGTTCCACCTGGAGGAGTGCGAGCTTTACACCAGTTGCGAGCCGTGCCCGATGTGCCTGGCGGCCATCTATTGGGCACGGATCAAAAATGTCTATTACGGCAACACGCGCAAGGACGCCGCCCGGATCGAATTTGATGACGATTTGATTTATCGAGAAATTGCGACGCCCATTTGGCGGCGAAAGATTCCTATGAAGCAACTGTTGCGGCACGAAGCGCTGGTGGCTTTCAAGGAGTGGCAGATCAAACCAGACAGGATTCGATACTGACGGCGTGGAGGGTGGGGCGCATCGCTCCGGCGTAATGCAGCACGCGCCCTATCTCATCGCTCGCATCAATGATTCGTCCCATCCTCCGCCGAGTGCCTTGATCAACTGGACGGTGGCAATCAGTTGTTGCGCGCGCAGGTTCACGGCGGTGCGTTGGTTGTTGAGCAACGTGGTCTGCGCGGTGATGACGTTCAGGTAGCTGTCGATGCCGAGCCGGTAGCGATCGTTGGCGATCACCAGATATCTTTGGGACGAGCTGACGGCGGCGTCTTGCTCTTGCAACTCCTGGGAAAGGAGACGCAGCGCAGCGAGATTGTCCTCCGTTTCCTGAAATGCGATGAGCACCGCCTGCCGATAATTCGCAACGGTCCCCTGGTGATTCGCCCACGCTTGTTCCGTCACGGCTTTGCGGCGGCCCGCGTCAAAAATGGTTTGGGCGAGTGTCGCGCCCATCGACCACGCGAAGCTCGGATAACTGATAAGATTTCCCAGCGAGGTGCTTTGATAACCGGCTGAACCGCTCAATGTGATCGTGGGAAAGTAAGCTGCGCGCGCGACGCCAATTTGTGAATTCGCTTCCGCCACGCGGCGTTCGGCGGCGGCGATGTCGGGCCGGCGTTCGAGCAATTGAGACGGAACGCCAAAAGGGACGGCGATGGGTTTATTGGTCAATGGTTCTGTCGCGAGTGAAAACTCCGAGGCTGGTTTGCCGGTGAGCACGGCGATGACGTGTTCGAGCTGCGCTCGCTGAATACCGATGTCCGTGGCTTGCGCGCGCGTGGTGTTGAGCTGCGTCTCGGCTTGCGCCACGTCCTGGTCGGACGCGATGCCGGTGTCGTGGCGCACTTGCGTGAGCTTGAGCGATTCCTCGTAGGCGCGCACGGTGGTGTCGAGCAGTTGCTTTTCCGCGTCGAGCGCGCGGAGTTGAAAATAATTCGCGGCCAGATCTGCGTGGATCGTGAGGCGCGCGTTTTCCAGATCAGCGAGCGTCGCCTCCGCTTCGCGCGTGTTGGCTTTCACGGTATTGCGAATGCGTCCCCACAAATCGATTTCCCAACTCGCATCGAAGGGCAGGGCGTATTCTGTAATCGTGGGCGCATTCGGCGAAGCGCTCGCACCAGTGGCATTTCGCAGCACCGGCTGCCGCGCTCTCGTGACCGACGGCGCGGCCGTCACGGTCGGGAACCATTGCGAGCGGCCTTGTTTCACCACGGCGCGCGCGGCGAGGAAATTGGCGAATGCAGCGGCCGCGGTTTGATTCGAAGCGCCGGCTTGGGCTTCGAGCGCGTTCAACTGTGCGTCGCCGAACAATTCCCACCAGTTGCCGCGCAGAATGTTGTCCTTCGGCTCTGCTGTTTTCCAGATGTTCGTTTGAGAATGTTGGTTGGTACTGAGTTCTTTGAAAGCGGTGGGAGTTTGAACTGTGGGCTGCGAATATTTTGGCGCAAAGCTGCAGCCGGCAACGAAAGCGAAAAGACATAGCAGAACGATTCGTGGCGCCGCGAATCGGAAAACATCGCGAGTGCGAGCGCGGCGTTCCCGCTCACCCTGACCCTCTCCCCCGGGGAGAGGGGACAGCCATCCACGCTCGTCTGAGATTCGAGAGCATGTTGTGCCGTCGCCGCGCCGTCGTTGTCCGCGAGATAAACTGCACAGTCTCCAGAAGCCGTCATCGTTGCCCGCAACCGGCGAACATTTCTCCTTCTCCTCTGGGGAGAGGGCCGGGGTGAGGGGAAAAGGCGCGTGACCCGCCCGCGACACTTCGATTTTACGCCGCGACTTCCTCATGAAATCTCCCTCCCTTCCACGAACGCTGGTCGCAGCGCAGCATCTGTCGGCTTCCTACGCACTCCCGCCCACCACAGCCGCAGTCTATCGAGATAAAGGTAAACTACCGGCGTCGTGTAGAGCGTCAGCATTTGGCTCACGATCAATCCGCCCACGATGGTGATGCCGAGCGGACGCCGCAGTTCTGAACCGGCTCCCGTGCTGATGACCAATGGCAACGCGCCCAGCATCGCCGCCATCGTCGTCATGAGAATCGGACGGAAGCGCAGCAGGCACGCTTGGAAAATCGCGTCGCGCGAACTCTTCTTTTCCTCCCGCTCCGCCACGAGCGCAAAGTCGATCATCATGATTGCGTTCTTCTTCACGATACCGATGAGCAGCAGGATGCCGATGAGCGCGATCACGCTCAGGTCCGTTTTGAAAAGCATCAACGCCAGCACTGCGCCCACGCCGGCAGAGGGAAGCGTTGAAAGAATCGTGATCGGGTGAATCAAACTTTCGTACAGAATTCCCAGGACGATATAGACCGCGATCAGCGCGGTGATGATGAGCAGCGGCGTGTTCGCCAGCGATTGCTGAAACGCCTGGAGCGTGCCGGAAAATTTTCCGCGAATTCTCCCTGGCAATCCGATCTCCTGTTCCATGTCGTGAATGATCTTAACGGCGTCGCTGAGCGCAACGTCGGGCGCGAGATTGAACGAGAGCGTCACGGACGGAAATTGCCCCTGATGATTCACTGAGATCGGCGCGGTCGTTGACTCGTAGTGCGCGATGACGCCGAGCGGCACCATCGCGCCATTCGTTGCGCCCGCCGGACCGTTCGTCGCGCGCAGGTAGATGTAGTTCAACCCATCGGGGCCTTGCCAAAACTTCGGGTCCACGCCCAACACGACGTGGTACTGATTCAGCGCGGTGAACATTGTCGAGACCTGGCGCTGGCCAAAGGCGCTGTAGAGCGTGCTGTCGATCAATTGAGGCGAGATGCCGAGCCGAGCCGCGGTCGCGCGGTCATAGACGAGCGACGCCTGCAAGCCATTGTTCTGCTGGTCGCTGTTCACGTCGGTGAAGCCGGGCAGCTTGCGCATCCGCTCGAGCAACACCGGCCCCCATTGCACGAGGTCGTCGAGCGTGTCGCTCTGGATCGTGTATTGATATTGCGCGCTGCTCTGCCGTCCGCCGATGCGCAGGTCCTGTCCCGCCTGCACGAACACTGACGCGCCCGGCACTGCCGCGAGCTTCGGCCGCAACCGATTGATGACCTCGCTCGCGCTCAGCTTGCGTTCTTCGAGCGGCTTCAACGTGAGGTAAAGAAATCCGCTGTTTGCCGCGCCGAATCCACCGGTGAACGCGGTGGCGTAGGCGACGGCGGGATCTTCCTTTACGATGTTCACGACGCGGGCGGCAGAGGTTTGCATCGCCATGAACGAAGCGTCCTGCGCGCCCTGGATGTTGCCGAAGATGGTGCCGTTGTCCTGCTGCGGAAAAAATCCCTTCGGCACGATGATGAACAAATAAATGTTCACGCCGATGGTGACAAGCAGCACGGCAAGCGTGAGGGCGGGATGACGCAGAACCCACGTTAGGCTGCGCTCATATCGCTCCAGCACCCACGTGAAGAATTTTTCACTCGCGCAGTAAAGACGGCCCGGAGCGCGGGCTTCAGTCCGCTTCGACCTGGCTTGTTCAACGGTGTTGGTGGATTCGGACGCACCATTCGATTCTCGCGTTGAACCGGCGTAAACGCCGTGCTCCATTTCGCTCGGCGAGTCGCTCGTGCCCTTCTTCCGGCTGCGCAACAATCGCGCGCACATCATCGGCGTGGCGGTGAGCGAGACGACGAGCGACACCAGAATCGCCGTCGAGAGGACGACTGCGAATTCGCGGAACAATCTCCCAACGATTCCGCCCATCAGCAGAATTGGAATGAACACCGCCACGAGCGAAAGGCTGATAGAGAGCACGGTGAAGCTCACTTCGCGCGCGCCTTTGAGCGCCGCTTCCATCGGCTTCATCCCTTGCTCCAGGTAACGCGAAATGTTTTCGATGACGACGATGGCGTCATCCACCACGAAACCGGTCGAAATCGTCAGCGCCATCAGCGAGAGATTGTCCACGCTGAAGCCGCACAGATACATGATGCCGAATGTGCCGATGAGCGACACCGGCACTGCGATGCTCGGAATGAGCGTGGCGCGCCCGTTGCGGAGAAAAACGAACACCACGAGAATCACCAGCCCCACCGCGATGACGAGCGTGCGTTCCACTTCGCGCACCGATTCGCGAATCGTCGTCGTGCGATCGAGCACTACGAGGAAATTGATCGCTGCTGGCATCGACGCCTTGAGCGATGGAAGCGCGGCTTTGATGCGGTCCACCGTCTCGATGATGTTCGCGCCCGGCTGGCGGAAAATGATGAGCGGAATGCTCGGCTTGCCATTCAGAAATCCCGCCGCGCGGATGTTCTCGACCGAGTCCTGGACGTTAGCGACATCCGAAAGCCGCACCGCTGCGCCATTGCGATACGCAACGATGAGCGGTTTGTAATCGTCGGCCTTGAGCAACTGATCGTTCGCGAGAATGTCGGCGGTGGTTTGATCATCGCTGATCTGGCCCTTCGGCGAATTCGCATTCTGCCGCCCCAACATCGTGCGCACGTCTTCGAGACTGAGACCGAAGCTGTTGAGGTGAGTTGGATTCACATCCACGCGCACGGAGGGAAGTGCGCCGCCGCCTACGGTGACCTGGCCGACGCCTTGAATCTGCAAGAGCCGCTGCTGAATGATCGTGGACGCGGCGTCATACATCCGCCCGCGATCATAAATGTCCGACGTGAGTGAGAGAATCATGATGGGCGCGTCGGCGGGATTCACTTTCCGATACGTCGGATTGTTGGGGAGATTCGCCGGGAGATTCGCGCGCGCCGCGTTGATGGCTGCCTGCACGTCACGCGCCGCGCCGTCGATGTCGCGGTTCAGATCGAATTGCAACGTGATCGCAGTGTTGCCGAGAAAGCTCGCCGAAGTCATCTCCGCCACGCCCGCGATGTGACCGAGTTGCCGTTCGAGCGGCGCCGCGACCGACGATGCCATGATTTCCGGACTCGCCCCCGGCAACGCTGCCGCCACGGTGATGGTCGGAAAATCCACTTGCGGCAACGGTGCGACCGGCAGTTGGAAATAGGCAACAATTCCCGCCAGCGCAATCGCCGCCGTGAGCAACGCCGTGCCCACGGGCCGTCGAATAAATGGCGCGGAGATATTCATGGCGAGCGGTAGAAGATCCTCGGCGGAATGAAAGCGCGTCGTAGTATTTTATCGTCGTCCATTGTCGTTCATCTGCGGGTTGAACTGAATCGTTCCGTCAAGATGCTGAAATCACTTCCGTTGTGTTTCATTGCGAACAGTTTGTCCGTCGCGGACAAGGCGCAGATTCAGAAGTCCATTCCACTACTCGTCCCTCGACTCCCGCCATTCGACTCAATAGGTTCCACGGCATGCGAACGGAGTCCATCGAGTTTCTCAAGACGCTGGTCAACACGCCCAGCCCATCAGGCAATGAACTGCGCGGCCAGCGAGTGTGGCTGGATTACGCGAAGCAGTTTGCGGATAAGACGTATTGGGACGCCTACGGCAATTGCGTCGCGGTGTTGAACAAAGGCGGTTCGCCGCGCCTGATGCTCGCCGCCCACGCGGATGAAATTGCGATGACGGTGAACTTCATCACGAAGGAGGGGTTCATTTACGTGCGCAAAGTCGGCGGTATTGATTCGGGAATTATGCGAGGACAGCGCGTTAGCATTCACACCCGTGAAGGCGATGTGCGCGGCGTCATCGGCAATGTCGCGCCGCATTTGACCAGGCAGGAGGGTGGCGAGCGCAAGGTGCCGAAGATGGAAGACCTGTTCATCGACATCGGCGTGAGGAGCCGGCCAGAAGCGGAGCGAGTGGTTCGCATTGGCGATCCGATCACGCTGGTCGATCAATTTGAAATGCTGCGCGGCGACGTCGCGATTGCGCGTGCGTTCGATAATCGCATCGGCACTTTCGCCGTCGCCGAAACCCTGCGGCTCCTGCGCGAGGGCGGGAAGTTACCCAAAGCGGAGATTCTCGCGGTCTCGAATATCATGGAAGAGGTCGGCCTGTTTGGCGCGCGGCAAATCGCTTACTCGCTGAAGCCCGACGTGGCGCTCGTCGTGGATGTGACTCACGCCACGGATTATCCCACCATCAATCAATGCGCGCATGGTGATGTGAAACTGGGCCACGGCCCGGCATTGACCCACGGTGGCTGCAACCATCCCAAAGTGATCGCGCGCCTCGAAGCGGTCGCGAAACAGCAGAAGATCAAGATCCAGCATGAGGCGATGTCGAACAGCAGCGGCACGGACACGGACGCGATTTTCTGGACGCGGGGCGGCATTCCATCAGGACTGATCAGTTTGCCGAACCGCTACATGCACTCGCCGGTCGAGGTGGTGAGCTTGAAAGACCTGGAACAGATCCCGCAATTGATGGCCGCGTTCGCGTTGTCGCTCAAGAAGGGCGAGGAATTCAAAGTGAAGATTTAGGGCGAACTGATTCAGACTTCTACAGAAGCAAACGAAGGGAACAAAGTATTCGGCGGGGCTGTTTCCCAATTGAAAAGTGTCCACGCTCCTGAATTATTCCGAACGTGCTGCGCGGTTACGACCTCGATTGGCTCGGACGTAGTTCCACCAGGCAACGTCCTCCGAAAAGGCGCGGGCAGAGCGAGAGCAGGGCATCGAGGCGTCGCATCATTCCAAACAATGCAGCGGGATACATCGAAGGTTTGCTGTAGCCGCCGCTGAAGAGATAGCTGAACGCGCTGAAAGCTTCTGCGTGCGTCACGTTCCAGCCGTCCAGGCCGCTCGCTTCTTTTCCGCCGAAGAACAAGCGAGTGGCGTTGCCTTGCGCGGCGTAGTAATCGCGAGGCGAAGGATATTTCTCGGCAAAATCCAGCGGAACCTTCCACGCCACCGGCTCGTGATGGAGCAATCCATAAACCGGAAAACTCGCGACGCTGATGAAAGGCTCGAACAAAATGACGCGGCCATGTTCGTTCAGCACTCGCTTGGCTTCGTTGAGGAAAGCGCGCGGGCGGCGCAAGTGATGAAACACATCGAAGAGAATCAGGTGCGAGACGCTGCCGCTCGCGAAAGGCAGTTCGTAGCCATCGCAAACCAAGTCCAGCCAGCGATTTGGAAACAAGTCGGTGCAGATGGCGTGCGGCAGATACGTTTTGAGATTGCCGATGCCGGAGCCGATTTCGACGACAGCGCCCGGAGCACTCGTGTTGATATGGCGGAGAATCTTTTCGTAGAAGCCCGCGTAAATCTTTCGCAGCAGCGGCTTGTTCGTCCACGCCGCGAGATTTCTCTCGATCTCGATCTGGTGCTGCTCCAGCGGCGTCATGCAAAAAATTTCAAACGCCGCGCGGCGAACAACGTCATGCGCAGCAACAGCCAGCCGTGTTTCCAGCGCGCGATGTTGGTTTCGCCGTAGGTGCGCGCGCGATAGCGGATGGGCAGGTCGATGATGCGCAGGTTCAACTTGGCCGCGCCAAAAAGCAGATCGAAATCGCCGAAGGGATCGAAGTCGCCGAAGTAGGAGCGATTGCGCGCGATAAGTTCATAGTGCGAACGCAGCAAAACTTTTGTGCCGCAGAGCGTGTCTTTGATCGGCTGGCCGAGCAGCCAACTGAACATGAAGCCAAAGCACTTGTTCGCGATCATGTTCAGGAACTGCATGGCTTGATCCTCCATCGGATAAACCAGGCGCACGCCGTTCACGAAGTCCGCGGTGCCGCTGCGCGCGGCTTCGTAGAATTTCGGCAGCTCTTCCGGCGGCATCGTCAGGTCGGCGTCGAGGATGAACAGAATGTCGCCCGTCGCCACCGCAAAAGCTTCACGGACCGCGCCGCCTTTTCCCTTCGACTGCTGCTGCATCATCTTGATGTCGCGCTGCGGATAAGCCTTGGCCACGCGCTGAATTTCTTCCCACGTGTTGTCGCTGGAACCGCCTTCGATGAAAATGATCTCCGTGCCGCGACCCATGTCGGGCACGCGTTTGACCGCATCTTCGATGTTGCCCGATTCATTGCGCGCCGGAATGACCACGGAACAACGGAGATGTTTGCTCGGATTAAGCTGCGGTCGCGGACGCGCGACGACAAAGATCGTCAGGCAAAAATGTTTCAGCAACGGCGCGAGCCAGCGATTGAGAAACCGCTCCACGAGCGGCGTGCAGATCGGCCAGAGGATGCGCGCGTCAGACTTGATGACTTCCCAGCCAGCGAGGTGCAGCAGGTTGCGAACGTCGTTCAGCGACAGCCAGTTCTGCGGCTGGGTGGGCGCTTTGAACCCCAGCTTTTCCGCGACTGCGAGAATGGGACGCCAGAGGTTGTTGAAGAAATTCACGACGAGCCGTGTGTCGGGAATGGCGTTGGAGCGCGCGCGCTCGAAGACCTGTTGCACGTCGGGCACGTCGTTCACCAGATCGGACATGACGATGTAGTCGAATTTCTCCACGGTCTGAAATTCCGCGGCATCGCCAATGTGAAACTCAATCTCCGGATTTCTCGGCCGAGCGAGTTCAATCGTGCTGGGACTGAAATCGACGCCGACGGCGCGCTTTGGTTCGAGGCTCTTGACCAGATCGCCGAGCCCACAGCCCAGTTCGAGCACGCGCTGGCCGGCCGGAATCAGAAAACGAAAATAGCTTTCGAGCAGGCTGTGGTAGCGCCGTTGCAGTTCCGCCGGACGACCGGCGGTGCGCTGATCGTAGAAGGTTTTACGGTCGGCCATTGAATCTATTGCCGCAATCGCCGGGTTCGTTTCGAGAGAAATCGGGAAACGAGAATTCTCTTGGTGCGCGGCCGGTGTGGAAGAACTCCGCGCTCCGCGTTCGCGCAAATCAAGCCGCAGTCGCGGCGCTGCGCGCCTTCTGTTGAGCGTTCAAGGCTTTCTCGTAGCACTGCAACGCTTCCGCGTATTTCTTTTGTCGATTGTAAACGCCCGCCTTGAAGAGATACGCCGTGGCCGTGGAGTTATCGACCGCGATGGCCTGGTCGTAGGCGGCGATCGCCTCGTCGATGCGCTGCAACCGTTCGAGCGCCGTGCCTTTCTTGATCCACGCTTCGATGCTGTGCGGTTCGAGAGCGACTGCTTGTTCGAAATGTTCCAACGCTTCTTCGGGCTTATCCAAATTCAACAGCGTCTGTCCTTTGCCCAGTAGCGTCGCGAGCTGCGAGTTCGCTCCCGCCGTGAAAGTGATTTGCTTGTGGCCATTCGTCGCCGTTTGCGTGCCGCTCGCGGCGGTTTCCATTTCTTCGAGCCGGTGCTGAAGACGATCGATGGCGCCAAGCAGATGCGCGTTCGCGGCTTCAATAGGCGGTGAGTTCAATGCCGCGCCTGCGCCCGCACTCAGTTCCGCGAAGCGCGCGGACGGCAGCGCCAGTTGCAACTGCCGCGAGACTTCCGCCAGCCGCGTCGCAGCGCGCACCTGCATGAAGCCCGCAAACAGCACCGCGAGGAAACCCGCCGCCGTGCTGATACCAATCACTTTCAAGACGGTGGTGATGGTGCGTTGCAGCGATTCCATTTGTTGCTGCCGTTGCGTGCTCAATGATTGCTCGATCAGATTCAGTCGGGCCGTGGTCGCTTCCGCGGAACGGCGCGCTTCGGACTGGGCTTCATCGCGCGCCTGTTCCACAGCGCGCTGCGTGGCTCGCAGTTGCTCCTGCAGCAAGAGAAACGAGCGGAGCAATTGAGTGTCGTTCTCGCTCGCGGCGATGGCGTTCGTCGATGCCGCGGGCGGCGCATCCGGCGGCGGCTGCGCGGAAAAGGCTGAGGTCAGCGAAGAAAATAAGAGTAGTAGAGCGATTTGCTTCTGAAAGGCGTTCACGCGGCGTGACGTTAAACAGTGCGGCGCGCGCGGCAAGGCAAAGTCATTCAATTTCATTAACAGTTTGTTCTCAGGTTGTTGGTAGGGAAATCCTGCGGCGGAATAAGCGAACGTTGTGCGTGCAGCGCGAGTTCCACGTCCGCCGGCCGGCTCATGTTCCGCGCCGGGACAGTTCGTAGTGATACAGCGCCGCCAGGACCAGCGGATGGCGAATGCTTCCTTCGCGTACTTTGGCGGGAATTTCCTTCCACGGGACCAACCGCGTGATGAGATCTTCGGAATGGTCGAATTGACACCCGTATTTGTGAACGCACTGCTCGACGACGACGAAGTGCGAGCGGTTGTTCATGATGGCGGGGTTCGCGTACACCCAGCCGAGCGGTCGCGCTTCGGCTCCTTCGTAGCCCGTCTCCTCGCGCAATTCGCGCACCCCGGTCGCTGCGGGATCGGTCTCGCCCGGATCCATGATTCCGCCGGGGATTTCCAGTTCGACGGTGTTCGAGCCGTGACGATATTGCTCCACCATCACCAGTTCATCTTGCGGTGTGACGGCGATCACGTTGACCCAGTCCACGGATTCGATGATGAAAAAGCCGCAATGCTGGCCGGTGCGCGGAGAAACCTTTTCGTCCGAACGAATTTTGAAAATGCGGAAATCGCCGACCGGCTTGGAACTAACAATTTTCCAGTCCTTCAACATAATCAGGCGCGGAGATTTAAGGGTCGAGCGCGGAAAGTCAAAGCTGTGAGGACAGCAGCGCGAATCAGACCTCGCGTTCCTTGGCCGCCCAACCCTGGCGCAGCAATGAGATCAGGTGGGCGAGAGCATCTTCGTAAGTGCGGGATTTTTGTGTCGCGAGTTGGCGCGCTCGCTTGTCCAGTTGGGCGGCCATCTCCTGGGATTTCTCTTCAGGACAACCCAGGGCGATAAGCGCCGCTGCCAGCGGTTCAAGATCCATATTCGGTTCCGTTCTTAATTCTAATCGAGAACCCAAAAACAAAGCGCGGATGAGCCGAGACTCATCCGCGCTCGAAAAATCCGCTCCTTACTTCGCCGGTTCCGCGGGAACGATCTTCACGGACTCCACTTCCACGCGCTGCAACGGCTTGCTGCGTTCGCCGCCGCCGCCCGGGGCGACGGGCGTGTTGGCAATCTTCTCCAGCACGTCGAGGCCCTTCGACACTTTGCCGAAGGCGGTGTACTTGCGATCGAGGAAAGACGCGTCGCCATCGCAAATGAAAAACTGGCTGCCCGCCGAATCCGGGTCCGCCGAACGCGCCATGGAGAGCACGCCCTTCTGATGCGAGCGCTCGTTGAACTCGGCCTTGATCTTGTAGCCCGGATCGCCGGTGCCGAAGCGTCCTTCGTTCGCCTTGTCCTTGGTGAGCGGATCGCCGCCCTGAATCATGAAGCCCTTGATGATGCGGTGAAAGGCGGTCCCATCGTAGAACCCTTTCTTCGCGAGCGTCTTGAAATTCTCGACTGTCTTCGGCGCCACATCGGGCCAAAATTCGACGGTCATTTCTCCGGCGGTCGTCTTGATGACCGCGACTTCATTGGTCGTCACTGGTTTGTTCTCCTTTTTGGTTTCCTGGGTTTCTTTGGCGTCGGCTTTTTTGTCGTCCGCAGCGATGCAACTCGCCACCAGGCCGAAGCTGATGGCCACTGCGCAAGTCATAAGAAAATGTTTCATGGCGCGGAGATGTTCCATAGAACGAAAGCCCTGTCACGCGAGAATTTGAGATGACCAGGACAGCGCGCGACAAATGACTTGCCCCCGGGCTCGCCCGGAAGAAACTCTTGGTCAGGAGCATTTATGAACGAAGACACGGCCGGCAGCACACCCGTCAGCCCGACTGAACAAATCATTTGGTCCGGGAGTTCATCACAGATTCGCAACCTCCACATTTACATCGTCTGCGCGTTGTTCTGCTGGCTGGTCGTGCCACTAATCTATGCCATCGTGAAATGGATTCAGTTGCGCTCGCGCCACTACGAACTGACGACGCAACGCGTGCGGCTTCGCCAAGGCGTCTTCTCCAAGCGCACTGATGAACTGGAATTGTATCGGGTCAAGGACTCGACGGTCATGGAACCGTTCTGGCAGAGGATCTTTGGACTGGGGAACATCGTCATCACCACCAACGACGAAACCAACCCTTCGCTGACGTTGGAGGCGCTGCCGCACGCGCGGGACATCCGCGAGAAACTGCGCAGCGCCATCGAAGAATGCCGCGACCGCAAGCGCGTGCGCATCGCGGAACTGGAGTAGTCAGCGTTTTCGCTTCGAGCCGCTTTGCTGAACACTTCCATCGCCGAGCGCGACGTGCCCGTGAATCGGGCAACGGAACGCCGGTTGCGCCATCACGTCCGCCTCCTTGGCGTTCGGCACCAAATATTCGTAGCTTGCGTTCTGCGCAGGATCGAATTGGGTCCAATCGCTTGCCGCAGTTTTCGTTTTGTCACCGTCACAGATCAGCACAAGAGGCGTAACGAGTTCGTTCGACATGCTCAGAAAATCCGGCGGGAATTTTTCGTTGTGATCGTTTGACCAGATGCGCGCCGCGAGTCCGACCTGTTTCAGGTTGTTCACGCAAAAAGAGGATTGCCCGAAACTCCCCTTGGCTTTGGCCATTGCCGGCAAAATGATCGCGGCAAGCACCGCGACCAGCGCGATCGTGGTCAGGATGCTCAAGTAGCCGAGGATCAATCCCGCGAGCGCCATGCCGGCGCCGCCGTAAATTTCCGGCTGCCGTTTGGCTCGCCGGCGCGCGATGTGACCGGTGATGATCGCCGGCAGGCCCGCAAAAATGTAAAGGCACCCAAGGCTCAGAATGCCGAGCACGAGGCTGGTGATGCTCAGCCCTTTTTGGGGCGCCGCGGCCGGAACTGCGCCAGGCGTTTGTGGTTCGTTCATGATTTGCCGTTATTGATGCGTCGTTCCTAACGGACTCAATGCGCGTTGGCAACGACCTTGCAAAAGAAATCCGCGCGGTTGAAATAGGTGAGTGCTTCCCAAGATTGTGGAGTGCGGTGACTCGTCACCGTTTTCGCTTCTTGGCCGACTGGTCGGCCAAGAAGAGCCGCGTTCAGCGGCTCGCGATAGGGTCACGTGCCTCTCCATTCGACGGCGACAAGTCATCGCACTTCTCCCCTCGTACGCAGGTTGCACGTTGAGCGATCACTTTTTTTTGCCCTCGCCGAAAAATCTATTGGAATATATTTCGTCGCGAAGTAGCACTGGGCGCGTGGGGCGTGCGGCATGAAAAGGAAGGTCATTAAATCCACGAAGAGGGCGGCGACGCGTGTCCGTTTGTCTTTGCCTGTGTCTGCGTCGGAGCGCCGGCAGATGGAGTCCGAATTGCGGCAGGCGGAGGAGCGCATCGCCTTGTCCGCTCTGGACGCGCTCTCGACCCACATCGCCATTCTCGATGCGCAAGGAACGATTCTCGCGACGAATAAAGCCTGGCGCGAATTGGGAGCGTCCGCGAAGACCATCACCGACCGCGGCGCAGTGGGCGCAAATTATTTTCAATCCCCTGATTCATTTCAAAATGGTGCGGCGGATTTTTCCAAATTCGCCGAAGGCGTGCGGGCCGTGCTGCGCGGCAAACGCGATGAGTTCGAGATGGATTACCTCTGCCACGTGCGGGGCACGGAAAAATGGTTTCACGGGAAAGTAACCTCCTTCAATGGAGAAAGCCCGGTGCGCGCCGTGATCGCGCATGAAGACATCACCGAGCGCGTCGGCCTCGAGCGCGAGATCGTGGCGGTGAGCGGGCGTGAGCAGCAGCGGTTCGGGCAGGAGTTGCACGATGGATTGAGCCAGCAACTGACGGGGCTGAAATTCAAAGCGTCCATTCTTGAATATCAATTGCAGTCGAAGGACTTGTCCGAAGCCAGCGACGCCAAGGCGATTTCCGAGTTGCTCAATCAAGCCACGGACGAAGCCAGCAAGCTCGCGCACAGCGTCCAACCTGTGGAGATAGAATCGCGCGGTTTGATGATGGCGCTGCGCGATCTCGCCGCAAGGACCGCGCAGTTCAACAAGGTGCAATGCACCAGCGAAATTCGCCGTCCGGTA
>Ga0193753_10001826_pt1 | contig 17622 bp, 18 predicted proteins | sample H1c2metaG_FD_144925 | JGI IMG/M metagenome (GOLD analysis project Ga0193753, IMG submission 144925) | Soil microbial communities from a riparian zone of the East river system, Colorado, United States - H1c2 | ecosystem: Environmental > Terrestrial > Soil > Riparian zone | place: USA: East...
ACGTAGACTGTACGGGTGCATTTGTACTCAGGAGTTTTGTCGATGAAGAAGAGCTGGTTTGCGGTAGCTGTTGCCGGGGTGTTTTTCGTTTCGGGTTTACAGGGGCAGGATCCAAATGCCGCGGCGATGGCGGCGGCGCAACAGGCGCAGCAGTTGCTGAAGGCGGCTGAGGCTTCGATCGATTCGGAGAGGATTCGGGCGCATGTGAAGTTTTTGTCGGACGATCTGCTGGAGGGGCGTGGGCCGGGGCTAAGAGGTGCAGAGATTGCGGCACAATATATTGCCACGCAGTTTGCGTTGTATGGGTTGAAGCCGGGTGGGGATAACGGGACGTATCTGCAGCAGATTAATTTTGTGGGGATGAAGGTGGTTCCGGAGAAGACGAGCTTCTCTCTGTTGCCGAAGAAGGGCGAGGGCAATTCGATCGATCTGCACTCGATCGACCTGACCTATGCCGATGACTATACGGTGAGCAATCGGAAGCTGACGGCGGGCGCGGATGTGGATGCTCCGATTGTGTTCGTGGGATATGGGGTGAGGGCTCCGGAGTTTGGATGGGATGACTATGCAGGCGTGGATGTGAAGGGGAAGGTGATCCTTTGCATTGTGGGCGATCCGCCTTCGGATGACCCGAAGTTCTTTGGCGGGAAGGCGCTGACGTACTACGGGCGGTGGACGTACAAGTTTGAAGAGGCGGCGCGGATGGGTGCGGTGGGCGCGCTGATCATTCATCGGACCGATCTGGCGAGCTATGGCTGGGATGTGGTGAAGAATTCGAATACGAGCGAGAAGACGTATCTGCGGGATGACGCGAATCCGCAGCTGGAGGCGGCGAGCTGGATACAGCTTGATGTCGCGAAGAAGTTGTTTGCGGCTAGTGCGATGGAGGTGGAGGCGGAGATGACGGCGGCGGGGAGGCGTGGGTTCAAAGCTGTTGAGCTGCCAGTGCGGTTGAAGGCGCATGTGGAGAGTGTGGTGCGGCCGTTCCAGAGCGCGAATGTGGTGGGGATTCTGCCGCCTGCGGGGAAGGGATCCAGACGCGCCTCGGCAGCGATGCCGGTGAAGGATCAGGCGGTGCTGTATACGGCGCACTACGACCACCTGGGGTTTGTGCCGGGGATGGCGGGGGACAACATCTACAACGGTGCGGCGGACAATGCGTCGGGCTGCGGGATGCTGCTGGAGATGGCGCGGGCGTGGACGGCTTCGGGGCTGAGGCCGAAGCACTCGGTGATCTTTGCCGCGGTTACGGCGGAGGAGCAGGGGTTGCTGGGGAGTGAGTACCTGGGGCAGCATCCGCCGGTGCCTGCGGGGGAGATTGCGCTCGACATTAACTACGACATGATTCTGCCGATTGGTGTTCCGATGCAGGTGAATGTGAATGGGGCGCAGCGGACGAGCTTCTTCCCGACGGTTCAGGCTACGGCGAAGCGGTTTGGGCTGACGATCGTTCCGGATGCTCGGCCGGAGGCGGGGAGCTACTATCGCTCGGACCACTTCAGCCTGTCGCGGGTTGGAATTCCGGCGTTTTCGGTGGATACGGGCGAGCTGTACGAAGGCCACGACGCGGCGTGGGGGAGGTCGAAGTCCAAGGACTTCGAAGAGCATGACTATCACAACTTCAGTGACAACTATTACGCGGACTGGGACTTCAAAGGGAATGCGAAGCTGGACCAGTTCGGGATGGAGTTGGGGTGGGAGGCTCTGAATGCGCCGCAGATGATTCGCTGGAATGCAGGCGATGAGTTTGAGGCGGCGCGGAAGGCTAGTGTGCGCTAGGCTGTATCGACATATTTGCTGCTATGGCCTGACGGCCGGTCCCACTGCGCGTGGGGCGGTCACTTCGTGACTTGTATACCCCCTTTGGGGTGAAGCTCCCGTTGGTCGCTGGGAAAGAATCTTCGCGCCGACCATCGGGAGGCAGTAGGCGAAGCCGGTATACCCCCCACGAAGTGGGCGCGGCCCGCGTAGGGTGCCTGTGCCTCTTTGCCAGAAGAATATGTCGATACCCCTAAGGCTTCTTCTTCCAGGCTCCGAGGATTGCTCCCATGATGACCATGCCGGTGAGCAATAGCCGGTGTTGATGGCCAGGATCTTGAGGCTGCGCGCTTCAAAGCTGTACTCGGTGCTCCAAGTGGCGAAGACGACGCAGAGCCAGGTGAGGGCCGCGATGGTGACTCCGCGGAGGAGGGTCTGGGGGCCGGTTGCCTGGATGAGCCAGGAGAGGAAGACGGCCAGGATGAAGGTTGCGATGAGGGCGACTGCATAGGCGAGGAAGGGATTTTGGGCGGCCTCCGCAATCTCCTGCATGGTGCGGCCTATGCCGGAAAGCCATGCCTTTTGGAAGACGGTGAACCAGACAGCTCCGAGGAGGAAGTAGAGGATGGTGGAGACGGCGATGGCGAGGGGGTTGTGCCGGACTGGATTCATGAGAGCCCTTCCGTGTTTCCAGATTTATAAGACGTGGCCCGGGAGATGGCGGAATTGTACTGGATTGATGGTTTAGTAGAAGTCTGCGAGCTGAGAAAGTAGATGTGAAGCTTCTTAGTAGAAGCCGGCACAGCTCAAAAAGTAGCCGCAGGTTTTGACGCGAAGCGCTTAGTAAAAATCAGCACAACTCAAAAAGTAGCCGCAGGTTTTGCAGACGAGCTTGCAGCGGCTGTCTTCGAGGCGAGAGGAGCAGGTGGGGCAGAAGCGGGAGTGATGCTCGGAGGGGATGGGGCAGGTGGGTGCGAGGTCCGGGGTGGCTTCGGTCGCGGTGTTGGTCTGCATCAGGAGATCTTAACGTAAAAATTTGAGTTTTAACGTCTTTTGGCGACAGGGGCGCATCGAACGAGGTACGTTTAGATGGCAAAGAAACGATAAGGAGAATAACGATGGATCGCAACGCTAGCGCAGTGTGGCACGGCAGTCTGAAAGAAGGAAAAGGCGCGATTTCAACGCAGAGCGGAACGCTGAAGGAGACGCAATACAGCTTCGGCGCGCGGTTTGCCGATGGCGTGGGGACGAACCCCGAAGAGTTGATTGCAGCGGCGCATGCGGGCTGCTTCACGATGGCGCTGAGCGCTCAGTTTACTGAGGCGGGCTTTACGGCGGACTCGATTGAGACGACGGCTGTACTGACGCTCGACCTGCATGGTGCCGCGCCGACGATTACGAAGATTCACCTGACGACGAAGGCGAAGGTGCCGAATCTGGACAAGGCGAAGTTCGATGAGCTGGCGCACAACGCTGAGGTCGGGTGTCCGGTGTCGCGGGTGCTGAAGGCGGCGGAGATTACGCTGGATGCGACGTTGCTGTAAGAGGTTTAGTAGGTTTAGCGAGACGCCTGCCGGTTGGTGGGTGTTTCCTTTTTGACAGGCAGCGTGCAGGGATTGGTTGCGGCGTGTTGTCGTTTCGGGAGGTCTCTATGTCGCAGGTATTTGCTGGCCGTTATTCTGCGCAGCTGAAGGGGACGTTCGTTGTGTTTCTGATCGGCATGCGAATCAATCGTCTGCTGGCGTTTGGAAAGTGGGTGCCGGTGGCACGGGCAATGGGGCCGATGATCCGCGAGTTGTATGCGAACAAAAGTTCTGGGTTTCTTCATGCCGAGACGATGGTGACCTGGAGAGGTGTGGCGCTGGTTCAGTATTGGAGGTCGTTCGAGCAGCTGCATGGATATGCGCATAATCGAGATGCGAATCATATGCCGGCCTGGATTGCGTTCAACCGGAGCGTGGGGAATGGCGGCAGCGTAGGGATATGGCATGAGACGTATGAGGTTGCGGCCGGTCGGTATGAATGTGTGTATGGGAATATGCCACGTTGGGGGCTGGCTGGAGCGGGGGAGCATGCTCCAGCCGAGGGACAGCTTAGAGATGCGAAGAGCCGCATGGGAGAACCTTCGGGGGGCTAGAGTTCAGGTTTGAACATGCGGTGGTCGAAGTGGAAGGGCTTTGGGATGGCGATGACGATCCTGGAGAAGTCGGGGTGGGATGGGTTCAGGAGGACGTTCCACTCGTCTTCGACCGCGATGGAGGGGACCTCGAGGGCGACGGAGCTTTGAGAGGTGATCCAGTCTGCTCCGATGGCCTGGAGGGCGGGGTTGTCGAGGGCGCGCCAATCGGTGGGGAGGTCTTCGACGGCGAGACGTTTGATGGTGACTTTGCCGGGCGGGAGGGTGGCGGAGGTGGAGACGAGGTCGGTAGGGGCGACGGAGGGGTCGAGGTGGACGAAGAACTCAATGGAGGCGAGCGCGAGGGAGGAGGAGGTGTAGACCATGCGGACGCCTGTGGGGTTCCAGCGACCCTGGTAGAGGCGGGCGCCTTCTCCGGTGAAGGCTGAGACGGCGAAGCGGGCCTTGCAGATTCTCCAGACCTGCATCAGCTATAGACGCCGTAGGCGATGCGGCCAAGGACGGTTTCGACCGATTGGACGCCGGCGTCGGTGTCGAGGAGCTCGAAGGGGGTGCTGCCGTTGAGAACGCGGTTGGGGGTCTGGAGCCAGCGGGAGACCTTGGAGCGGTCGCCGAGGGTGTCGTTGGCGAAGGCGAGGACACGGGCGAGGCGGACCATGCGGTCGGACTCTTCCGCGGATAAGAGGGAGTGGGAGGCGATGCGACGGCTGAGGGTTCGGCCGGAGATGCCGGCTACTTTGGCGACGGCAGCGCGGTCCATGGAGAGCTCGACGGCCATGGCAGGAAGGATACCTGCGGGCAGGCCCTTGCGGGTGAGTTCGACGAGCTCGGAGGCTGTGCCGATCTTTTTGCGGAGGATCTTGGTGCCGCCGAGGACTTCTGCGATGGCTTCGACTGTCATGGTGCCATATTAGCATGTTTTAAGTGCCAAATGGCGAGCGGATGACGATGGCTGCGGAATGGGCGGAGTAGCGAGCAAGTGCAAGTGCAAAATGCGGGGGTCTCTCCACTGCGGAATGGACGGTGAGACTGTTCGTTGCTTCGGGTCGAGATGACGGCGTTTTGGATGGTCGGGGAAGCGAAAAGAGGCAACGGCAACAGGAGATCCCTGCGGGATGACAAACAAAAAGACGCGCAACGGTTGGCTGGGGAAGGGTTATCCTCCCACCTATTGCAAAGTACGCGATGGATATGGGGGTGGGTGGGTTGTTGGGGTTGATGGAGGGATGGGCGACGGCTGTTTAGTGGGAGTGGCCGTGGTGACTGTGGGCGCCTACGGCTTCGAGTTCGGGTGGGGCAGAGCAGCCGTGGGTGGTCTCGCAGCCCTTGGTTTCGAACTGGATGGTGGTGTGGGTGATGTGGAAGCGGTCGCTGAGGGTGCCATTGATGCCGGCGAGGATGTCGCCGCACTCGGACATGGGCATCTCGGCGATGGTGACGTGGCTGGCGAGGCGTGGGGAGTTGGAGCCGAGGCTCCAGACGTGGAGGTCGTGGACGTTGAGGACGCCTTTTACGGACTGCATGGCGGCGCGGACGGCGGCGAGTTGAAGGTTGCGCGGGGTGCCTTCGAGGAGGATGTTGAGGGTCTCGCGGACGATGCCGATGGAGCTCCAGAGGATCATGGCGGCGATAAGGAGGGAGAGAACGGGGTCGATCCAGGTAAGGCCGGTGAAGAGGATGCCCGCGCCGCCGGCGATGACGGCGGCGGTGGAGAGGGTATCGCCGAGCATGTGGAGGAAGACGCTACGGATGTTGACGTCGCCGGAGAAGCGCCAGAGGAGCGTAGCGACGGTTCCGTTCATCAGGACGCCGGCGGCGGCGACGTACATCATCAGCCGGGGCTGGACGGCGACGGGGGCGGCGAGGCGGTGGAGGGCCTCGAAGGCGATCCAGGCGGCGAGGACGACGAGGGTGACGGCGTTGACGAAGGCGGCGAGGACGCCGGCGCGCTGGTAGCCGAAGGTCTTCTCGTCGGTAGCGGGGCGGGCCTGGAAGTAGACGGCGACGAAGGAGAGGACGATGGCGAGAAGGTCGGAGACGTTGTGGCCAGCCTCGGAGATGAGGGCGAGGGAGTGGGCGCGGAGGCCGAAGAAAAACGTCGCGATGACGTAGGCGAGGGTGAGCACCATGGAGAGCTGCAGGACACGCTGCATCTTGCTGTTCGGGGTGGCGACCATGTGCATGCTTTAAGTGTAGTCCCAGGATGGATGGGGTTCAATGAGCACTTCGATGCGGTCAAGTCTGTTACAGGGAGCGCTTCGATTAGAAGGCTTCGGTTTGAGGCCCGGTGGGATGATGAGCGGTGAGGCGGAGGCCGCTCCAGGATTCGGCGACGACGATGCTGTTGGCGGGGTTGTGGGGGTCGTAGCGGATCTGGATGGGGAGGTCGACGCGAATATCGCGGACGTGGTCGGGGAGGAGGGTGACGTCCTGAGCGCACTCATAGGAGACGCCGGCGATGCGGTAGGTATAGATGAGGATGGCGGGGGTATCTTCGGGCTGAGTCGGCGTGCCGGTGATGTTGCCGTCGGTGATACGGCCGGTGGTGGCGAGGAAGTCGCGGCGGCTGCGCTCGATCTCCTCTGCGGTGGGCTTGGGGCGGGTGAGGATGTAGCCTGCTACGCCGATGGCCGCGGCGGTGCCGACGCCGATAGCGACGAGGATCCGCGGGGAGCGGAGGGCGAGAGACAGGGGAGATGGAAGATTTGGGAACAAGGGACTCTGCGCACGAGGATAGCTTATTGTGGCGACGGGTTGGTGAAAGAGTGGCGGTGGGAGTGTCGGGCGATGTTCCGGGAGGGTGCGGGGAGGTATCTCGAGGCTGGAAGAGGGCTGGATTTTTTGCTGTACAAAGCAGTAGTGGGAAGTGACGGTGAGGTGAGGACGGGGTGGCGGACCTGTCGGCCTGTTGGTGAGGTGGGGATTGGCGATATACTGAGGAGTGACCATGAAGCCGTCTGTTTCGCCCACTGCAAAGTCGTCTGGCCGCCGGAAGGCTGTCTCCTTCAACTCGTTCTCTGACAGCGCGCACCCTCTGGATCTGGGGGAGGGGCGGCGGATTCGCTCGACTACCGTGATCTGTGTGCGTCGGGGAGACTCTGTCGTGATGGCGGCGGATGGGCAGGTGTCGCTGGGGGCGACGGTGATGAAGGGGTCGGCGAAGAAGATTCGCAAGCTCTATAACGACAAGGTGCTGGCGGGGTTTGCCGGGTCGACGGCGGATGCGTTCAGCCTGTTCGCGCGGTTCGAGACGAAGCTGGAGCAGTATGCCGGAAACCTGGGGCGGGCAGCGGTGGAGCTGGCCAAGGACTGGCGGACGGACAAGATGCTGCGTCAGCTGGAGGCGCTGCTGATTGTGACCGATGCGAAGTCGACGTTTCTGCTGAGCGGTACGGGCGACGTGATCGACCCGGATGAGGGGATTGCGACGATCGGCAGCGGTGGAAGCTTTGCGTTGGCCAGCGCGCGGGCGCTGATGGAAAATACGGACCTGAGCGCGCGGGAGATCGCGGTGAAGAGTCTAAAGATTGCAGGGCAGATTTGTATTTATACGAACGACCAGATGACGATTGAAGAGTTGAAATCGGAGTCGCCGGCGAACTAGTCGCTGCTGGTTTTCGTAGCTTCATTTTGTGGATTCGTAGGACAGCGAGAGTTTCGTCGCAAGGCTTTGCGACAAGGAGTTCTGCAACATGGCAATTTTTCTACCGGGAACCGCGGACGACCAGGCGCTTGCGCTGGACGAGATGACGCCGCGAGAGATCGTCGCGGAGCTGGATAAATACGTTGTGGGGCAACATGCGGCCAAGCGCGCGGTGGCGATTGCGCTGCGCAACCGGATGCGGCGGCAGAAGCTTCCGCCGGAACTGGCGGACGAGATCATGCCGAAGAACATCATCATGATCGGGCCGACGGGCGTGGGCAAGACCGAGATTGCGCGGCGGCTGGCGAAGCTGACGAACTCGCCGTTTCTGAAGGTGGAGGCGAGCAAGTTTACCGAGGTTGGGTATGTTGGGCGCGATGTGGAGTCGATTGTGCGCGACCTGGTGGAGATCGCGATCGACATGGTTCGCGAAGAGAAGATGGAGGATGTGGAGGACAAGGCGGAGCTGGCGGCCGAGGATCGGCTGATCGATCTGCTGCTGCCGCCTACCCCTGCCGCCGCGACGGCTGCCACTGCGGCTGCGGCGACGCATGAGCCGGGGAGCAACGTAATTCAACTGCCTGCGGCTACCCCCGTGGAAGAGGGCGAGGAGAAGCCGGGGGATCGCGAGCAGAGGACGCGGGAGAAGCTGCGGCAGCAGTTCCGCGAGGGCAAGCTAGATGAGCGGACGGTGGAGCTGGATGTGCGGGACCGCAATCAGGCGAGCTTCGAGGTGATCTCAAACCAGGGCTCCGAGGACATGGACATCAACCTGAAGGACATGTTGCCGGGGTTGTTTGGACAGCGGACGAAGAAGCGGAAGATGAAGGTGGCGGAGGCGTTCGACTACCTGGTGCAGGAGGAAGAGGGCCGGCTGATCGACATGGACCAGGTGACGCGGCTGGCGGTGGAGCGGGTGGAGGATTCGGGGATGGTGTTCCTGGATGAGATCGACAAGATTGCCGGGCGCGAGGGCGGGCATGGGCCGGATGTGTCGCGGGAGGGCGTGCAGCGGGATATTCTGCCGATTGTCGAGGGCACTACGGTGAATACAAAGTATGGGATGGTATCGACCGACCATATTCTGTTTATTGCGGCGGGCGCGTTCCATGTATCGAAGCCGAGCGATCTGATTCCGGAGCTGCAGGGACGGTTTCCGATTCGGGTAGAGCTGCAGTCTCTGACGGTGGATGACTTTGTACGGATTCTGACGGAGCCGAAGTCTTCGCTGGTGAAGCAGTCTACGGCGCTGCTGGAGACCGAGGGGCTGAAGCTGGAGTTTACCAAGGAGGCGATTGCGGAGATGGCGCAGTTTGCGTTCCGGGTGAATGAGACGACGGAAAATATAGGTGCGCGACGGTTACATACTATTCTGGAGCGGGTGCTGGATGAGATCAGCTTCCAGGCTCCGGACCTGTTCAAGAGCCCGCGGGCGGAGATTACGGAAGAGGGCGTGGTGGGAGAGGTGCATGTGTCGGCTTCGCTGACCTCGGAGGCCCGTGTGGCTTCGCCGCCGCTGCCGGTGATCGAGCGGCAGACGGCTACGGGGGTGGAGAAGGTGATCGTGGTGGACCCGGAGTATGTGCGGCAGCAGGTGGCGAGCATTGTGAAGGATCAGGATTTGAGCCGGTATATTTTGTAGGTTTTGCAGGGATTGTGGGATGGATGGCCCGGATGAGTCCGGGCCATTTTTGTTTAAAGCTGAGGATGACGGCGCTTTTTGGGGAGAGATAAAAAAAGAACACCGATCGCGATGCCTCCCGAGCGTCGCGATCAGTGCACCGGCAGGGCCAGTAAAAATCTCAGGGGCTTCCTTATTAAGGAAGCGTTGGGAATTGGGTGGACGCGGTCGTGTTGAGCAGCGCGGAGTGGAGGATATCCGGGTGCGATGGACCTGGGGTGGGTTGCGTTCCCTCTTGTGGCTGGGCTTCGGGGTGGAGGGTGTTGGCGTAGAGGGTCATGCGTTCGAGGAGCTCAGCGGCCTGGCTGGCGGCGGGGATGTCGGTGAGGTGCAGGGTGTGGCCCAGGCGGAGGAGCTGGTGGAGTGCGGCGAAGTCGTGCTGGGCGGCGTGGCGGTGGAGGGCGATGTTGAAGAGGAGAGGGGCGAGAGCGTCGGCCTCGAGGGGATCGAGGCGGCGAAAGGATTCGAGCCAGTGAGGGATGGGGCGGCAGTCGTCGAGCAGGGGTAGGAGTTGCGCGGCGCTGCCCAGGGTGGCGCAGCGGGTGGAGACGGTAGTGGGTGGTGCGCAGCCGGGTTGCAGGGCGGCGGCGCAGACGAGGCCCATGACGTAGGCGGTGTGGTAGGCAGTGGCGAGGAGGTATTGCTTGCGGCTGGCGCCGGTGCGGGCGTCGAGTTCGCTGATGCGGGTGGCGGGCGTGGGGAGGAAGCCAGCCTGGTCTTCGACCTCGGCGAGGACGCGGAAGGCGAAGGCGGCGGTGGGGCTCCAGGAGCGGCCGGTGAGGGGCCAGGAGAGGAGGAGCTCGCCAGCGAGGTCATAGTCCTGGGCGTCGAGGCAGTGGGCGAGGGCGGCTTCGGCCTCGGCGAGGAGGACGACGCGGGTGCGCGGGAGGGCGACGGAACTGAGCTCGAAGCCGGTGACATACATGAGGGCGTGGGTGAAGGCGTAGAGATCGTCGTCGGTGGCGGAGAGGACGTCCATGGGGCGGTTGAGGATGGAGAGGCGGGCTGTGCGCTCGATGTCGCGGCGCTGGATGTGGCGGAGGATGGGTGCGCTGGTTTGCGAGAGGCCGGTGATGGATTCAATCCACTGCTGCTCGAGGACGCGGTGGGGGAGGCGCTCGCGGCCGGCGCTGGCTTGCGCGGCGCGGCATTGCGTGAGGAGGGCGTCGAAGGCGGGATCGGGGTAGCCGAGGCGACCGAGGACGATGTGGGCGAGGGAGTAGTCGAGGGCGAGGCCGGGGTTGAGGGCAAGGCCGAGCTGGAGCTGCGCGCTGCGGGCGTGGGGGGCGAGCTGGCGGGCGACGCGGTGGAGGCGGGCGTCAACTTCGGGATGGTGCGCGGCGGCCATTGCGGCGTAGAGGAGAACGGCGGTCTCGGCGATGGGCTTTTCGGGACGGACGCTGGCAGCGGGATTGTGGGGGTCGGTGTAACCAGCTGGGGCAAGGTGTTCGATGGTGAGGGAAGCGATATCGAGGGCATGGCAGAGGCGACGGATCAGGTCGGATTCGGGCCAGCGATTAATTTGTGACTGTTTTGGTTTCATTTGTGCCATGTCCTCGATATTGCTTTGGATTCGCCTACGGATTCCGCTACTCCTGAAACTCGCGGGCTGCGACGTTGAGATCGCCGAGGCGCTCGACGGGAAAGCCGGGGGTCTCGATGCGGTTGATGCGGATAAAGAAGCGCATGGTGGCGCAGAAGTTGATGCCGTCGTCGTCGGCGAGCGAGAGGGCGGGGCCGAGCTCGCTGACGACTTTGCCGAGGGCGTTGAAGTCGACGGCTTTGGTTTCGAGGACTTTCTTGACGATCTGTTTGTGCAGGTCGGAGTTGCTCATGGTGAATCTCCTTGGGTGGTGCGAGTTTTGTCGCGGGCTTTGGCCGGACTGGAGAGATAGTGCGGGTGAGGGGCGATTCGTTTCAGGACGAGGTACAAAATTTTTGGCGGAGCAAGGCTCAACGCGGATTTTGGATCGATGGGACGGATTTGAGCACAGACGATTGCGAGATGCGGGGTCTCTCCACTGCGGCGGCAAAGAGCGCCGACTTCGGTCGAGAGGACGGCTTCTTGCGGTGCGTTGGGTGTGAGAGTGGCAACGGTAAAGGTTCGCGGATGACAAAACAAATTCAGGAGGCGGTACAAGGTTGTAAAGTAGAGCCGGGCCATAGACGAGCGTGGGGCTTGGGTCTCACACTGTCGCTAATCGTGATGCAGGGGGATGATGCCGTGGCTCAACGTTATGGGTGTCTCTTGGTGCTGGTGGTGTTGGCGGGCGGTATGGCGGGGCAGTCGGGAGGGCAGACGGCTCCTGTCTCCGCAAAGATCTATCGGCAGGATCGTGCGATCGGCGTGGGCGCGATGGTGGCAGGGCCTACGCTGCAGTGCGTGGCGGATGCGGCGTTGGTTGCGCCTGGACAGACTGCGGTGGTGCGGGCGCATGGGATGAGTCCGACGGGACGGTCGCTGCGGTACTCTTTTACGGCGAATGCGGGACAGCTCGTGGTGAAGGGCGCCTTCGTGGAACTGCATACGTTGGGCCTGGGGTCGCGAGCGGTCGAGGTGACGTGTACGGTGACGGATGATGTGGGGAGTTCGACGTCGAAGGCGGTGGTGGTGAATGTGCGGGAGCAGCAGATGAGGAGCGCGCCGGGCTGGGCGATGCCTCTCCCGAGGCCGGGGAGCGTATCGGGGCCACCGGCGACGACAGTCGAGTCGGCTCATCCTGCCCCTCTACCAGCTCCTGTTCCTTCGCGCTCTCCTGCTTCTACGCCTACGCCTACACCTACACCTACGACAGCGACGACGGCGACGGGGAGCGACGCGGGGTATCAACAGAGCAAGCTGGTAGAGGAGTGGAAGAAGAACCTGAAGGTGGGGAAGATCGAGTACCAGGTGCCGTCGCAGATGTTGATGCAGCATGCGTCGACGGTAACGGTGGTGATCCACGGGTTTGGCGATACGGCGACGACGACGCTGCCGAATGCGACGGGGTCGGAGAGCCTGAAGCAGTCGGAGCGGATGAAGGTGGAGTTGCTGGCACCGAACAATCCCGACGAGTTTACGATCGTGCCGCAGGGTGGGACGGAGGCGCGGTTTGTGCCGATCGACGGGGCTACGACGTGGATGTGGAACGTGACACCGAATGCGCCGGCGGAGAAGCAGCAGCTGTTGATTCGGGCTTCGGTGATCTATCCGGCGGCGGATGACAGGACGGAGCAGCAGTTGCCGGACTACACCGCAGTGGTGGAGGTGGAGGTGCCCTCGACGTGGAAGATGATTACGGAGAGCTATCGGAAGGACCCGTTGAAGTGGTTCAGTTATGTGATTCCGGGTGGGGCGGGGTTTACGTTTCTGGCGGGGGTTCTGGTCTGGTGGTTGAAGAAGCGGAAGGAAAAGTAGCTTTTCGTGGTGGGCGAGGATAACGGCCGCAGAGGAGGCAAGGGTGGGTCTCCGCTGCGGCTTACGAACGGCGTTCGATGCTAGAGAGAGTTGAGGAAGGCGATGAGCTCGCGCTTTTCCTTGTTGTCGAGGTTCATCTGGAAGCGCTGGTTGTAGAAGTCGACCAGCTCGTCGAGGTTGGCGGCTGCGCCGTTGTGGAAGTAAGGAGCGCGGGCTGCGAGTCCGCGGAGGATGGGGCCTTTGCCGCGGTTGACGTCGATGCACTGGCCGGTGACGAGCGCCTTGCCGGGGTCGGAGGTGTAGAAGACGACGGGCTTGCCGGAGTGCGAGGGGTCGGTGCAGCCGCGGATCTCGTAGACGGGAAGGTCGGGGGAGCTGAGCTTTTCGAGTCCGGCGATGATGGCCGGATTGGTCTCGTTGCCGGGCTGGCGGCTGGTGGCGATGTCGAGCGGGAGCGGGAAGGAGTGGTTGCCTACGTTGGGCGAGTCGTGGCAGGTGGTGCAGGTGCCGGTGATGGAGGCGGGGCTGTTGAGCGCGGGGTTGTCGTTGAGGCCGCGCACGTCGGTGATGATGGCTGGCGCGGTGTTGAAGAGCTTCTCTCCGGCGGCGATGTGGGCTTTGTCTTCGTTGTTGCTGCCCTCCCACTTTTTGTAGAGGTCGAAGGAGGAGGAGTTGAAGGTGGCTCCCTGGGGATCGCTGCCGAGCGAGTCGTTGATGCCAGGGTAGTAATGCTGGGTAGACAGGGCGACAGGGCCGCCGTTGACCTTCGCATTGTGGAGCACGCCGGCGCGATCGTCTACGGCCTGGGCGGTGGAGAGGTTGAGCTCGAAGCTCACGATTTCGGCCAGCTGCTGGTCGGTGGGCTGGACGGCGGCCTGCGCGTGGGTCTGGATGGCGGAGAGTGCCTGGTGCGCGAGGTCGGCGGTGAGGTTATCGGAGAAGGTCTTGGCATTGTTGAGAGGCGAGACGGTCTCGCGGCCATCGAACATGATGGTGCTGAGGAAGCGGAGGTTGGTGGTGGCGAGGGGTCGGCGGTAGACGGAGATGACCGGTTGGCCGGTCTGGGCGTCGAAGGTGATGGCGCAGCCGTAGGGGTCGTGGACGACGGAGATGGTGAACTGTGGGTTAGCGGGTACGGCCATGCCGACGCGGATGAGGCCGTGCTGGAGGAGGAGGCTGTGGGCCTTACGGCTGTTGGAGTCCGAGGTGGGGCAGTTGGCTCCGTCGATGGAGGCGAAGAGGGGGTCTCTGCCGTGAGTGCGCTCGTAGACCTCCTGGATGCCCCTCCTGCTTATGCTGAAGGCCTGGTCTGGCTGGTGGCAGGTGGCGCAGGTGCGGCCGTTGGTGCCGAAGTCCTGAAAGAAGGCGTTACTCTTGTCGATGGGGCCGGCGGCGTTGAAGGTGGCGACGGAGCCGGTGGGGTCGGGGAAGAAGCGCAGATTGGGGATGATGCCGGTTACTGCGGCGGCTGCGACGGTGGCACAGGCGAAGAGGAGCAGGGTGGTGGCTCGGCGAGGTTTGTTTTGGAAGCGCATGATGTCCTCCTTCAAAAGCTGCATAGGGCCCATGTCGCGTTTGGCCTGGAGATTGCCTCGGACTGGAGGGATAGTGCGGGGAGGGGGCGGTTCGTTACAGGGCCGTGTTTAAATTTTTGACGAATGGATGAGGATAGGAAGAGATGGGCGAGTCGATGCACAGGCGCCCTGCGTGGGCGGCGCCCACTTCGTGGGGGGTATACCGGCTTCGCCTACTGCCTCCCGATGGTCGGCGCGAAGATTCTTGCTGGCGACCAACGGGAGCCCCGACCCGAAGGGGGTATACACGTCACGAAGTGACCGCTCCACGCAAAGTGGGACCGGCCGTCAGGCCACGTACTTTCCTCGTCGGTATCGCGGATTCTAAATTGAGTTTTGGAGAGAGGGTGGAGAATGAAAAAGACCGCGCCTTTTAGGGGCGCGGTCGGTGATGCAAATTCAGTGATGTTGAGTTTGAAGTTTAGCGGGCGGCTGCGGGTTCGCTGATCTCGGCGACGCGTTTTTCGAGGAGCTTCTCGAGGTCTTCGAGGGCCTTGGAGAAGCCGTCGATGCCTTCCTTGAGCTTGTCGTTGGCCATGCGGTCGGCGGTGTGCATCTTGTCGAAGGTGGCCTTGTCCATGGGGATCTTCTCGATCTTCAGGTCCTTGGCGTTGGCTGGGTCGAGCTTGCGGGCGAGGGTGCCCTGGGCGGCTTCGAGTTCGCCGAGGAGCTTCGGTGCGATGGTGAGGAGGTCGCAGCCTGCGAGTTCAATGATTTCGCCGGTGTTGCGGAAGCTCGCGCCCATGACGACGGTCTTGTAGCCGAAGTGTTTGTAGTAGTTGTAGATGGTGGTGACGGACTGGACGCCGGGGTCGTCCGCGCCGGTGTACTCCTTGCCCGTGTCCTTCTTGTACCAGTCAAGGATGCGGCCGACGAAGGGGGAGATGAGGGTGACCTTGGCTTCGGCGCAGGCGATGGCCTGGTGGAGACCGAAGAGGAGGGTCATGTTGCAGTGGATGCCTTCCTTCTCGAGGATCTCGGCGGCCTTGATGCCCTCCCAGGTGGAGGCGAGCTTGATGAGGACGCGCTCGCGGGAGATGCCGGCGGCCTCGTACTGCTTGATGATGTCGCGTGCGGTCTCGATGGACTTGTCTGTGTTGTAAGAGAGACGGGCGTCGACTTCAGTGGAGACGCGGCCGGGGATGATGTCGAGGATCTTGCGGCCGAAGGCGACGGCGAGGGACTTGAAGGCGGCGGCGGCGACGTCTTTGTCGGAGGCGCTGGCGCCGGCGGACTCGCGGGCGTGCTTGAGGACGTCATCGACGATGGTCTGGTATGCGGGCATGCCTGCAGCGGCTGCGATGAGCGAGGGATTCGTCGTGGAATCCTGCGGCTTGTACTGCTGGATTGCGTTGATGTCGCCGGTGTCCGAGACGACGGTGGTCATGCCACGAAGCTGTTCGAGTAACGATGCCATGGGCTTGCTCCTTCGATGTTCACTACTATTTTATCAAGATGTGGGGCGTTGCGCTGTCGCCGGGATGCGCGAGGGTGGGATTCATCAGGATTTGATGCACCTTTTGGTTGTGGGGTGGCGCGGTGTTCGTGTGGATGGCAAAGCAAAGGCAAAATGCGGGGTCTCTCCGCTGCGGCGGCAAAGTGCGTCGCAGCGGTCGAGATGACGACATCCCCGGTTGGTGATGAAGTTGCGACTATTCCGCGGCGAACTGATTTTCGAGAATGCCGAGGCCGCCTATCTCGATCTGGATGCGGTCGCCGTGCTGGACGGGGCCTACGCCTGCCGGAGTTCCGGTGGGGATGAGGTCGCCGGGTTCGAGGGTCATCGTGGCGGTGATGTAGCGGAGGAGATTGGGGATGGGGAAGATGAAGTCGGCGGTGGAGCCCTGTTGCTTGACGACCCCGTTGAGGCGTGTGGTGACGGTGACAGGGGTGGCGGGCGTGTCGCCGAAGCCGCAGGGGTCGATCTCGTCGGACACGATGGGGCCGGCGGGGCAGAAGGTGTCGAAGCCTTTGCCGCGGGTCCACTGGCCGTCGGACTTCTGAATGTCGCGGGCGGTGACGTCGTTGACGATGACATAGCCGCGGATGTAGGGGCGGACATCCTCGTCGGAGGCGAGCTTGTGGCAGCGGCGGCCGATGACGATAGCGAGCTCGCCCTCGTAGTCGACGCGCTGGGAGAGGGCGGGCATACAGATGACGCCGTTGGGGGCGAGGAGCGCCGACGGCGGTTTGAGGAAGAGGAGCGGCTCTTTTGGAATCTCGTTGCCGAGCTCGGTGGCGTGGTCGCGGTAGTTGCGGCCCACGCAGAGGATCTTGGAGGGGCGGACGGGGGCAAGGAGCTGGAGTTCGCTGAGCGGCCTGGGCTGGAAGCTGGTCTGGGGGAGGGCGTGGGAGGGGACGTCCTCGGGCGGGGCTTCCATGGGTTGGACGGCCCAGAGGGCGCCTTGCTGGCGCTCGACGAGGGCGTAGCGGGTTTTGGTGGCTCCGGCTTCGATGGAGACGTACTTGCAATAACGCATGTCTATTGCTCCCTTGCGGTTTCCTGGGCGTCGGCGCTGGGTGCGCTTTCGTTGCCTGCGGTGTCTACGGCGGTGACGCGGTAGGCGTATCTCTGGTTGGGGTTGGGATTGGGGTCGTGGAAGGCGGGCGCGAGGATGGGCGAGGGGGTGAGGCGTTCGGTGGCCCCTGTGAGGGAGCCTGCGGTAACCTGCTGACGGTAGACGCGATAGCCGGCGAGATCAGGAGCGTCGCCGGACTGCCAGGAGAGGTCGATGGAGGGATGGCCGGTGGCGGTGGCTTCGCCGGGGATGGCTGCGAGGCCGGTGGGGACGTCGGGGGGAAAGGTGTCGCTGAAGAGGAGGGTGATGGCGGGGGAGGAGAGGCTGCGCAGCTCCAGTTGGTGACCGCCAAGAGGAGTGGTGCGGACGCGCTGAGCGGTGTAGCGGTAGGTCTGGCCTTTGAGGGCGGTGTGGTCGAGGGTGCCGCCAGGGTCGGAAGGCTGGCCGGGGGTCTGGTTGCTCGGGGTTTGGAGCCGGACCTCCGTCTGAGGCTTGGAGGAGAGCTGGAGGGGTTGTTTGGCTGCCGACTTTGGCGTGGGACGCGGGGGAGCGGGGGCCGCGACGAGCTGGCGGTCGAGATTGACCTGCGACGTTGGGGAGGAGGCGGGCTGGGGCTGCCACTCCAGCAGGGTGCCGTTTCGGGTTGCGGTTGCGCGGAGCTGCTCTACGGAGGGTGGGGAGGCACCGGCGGCGGAGAAGGTGGGAGAGGACTGGCCGGCGGAGCGGTGGTGGGGGTTGAAGATCTGGACCCGGTAGGCGAGGAGGGTTATGGGGTCGGCGGTGAGGATGGGGGGCAGGGAGTCCACCGCATCGGTGGGGCCCGGGTGGACGGGAAGATGGGCGACCGGAGTGCAGGGGGAGGCGGAGGTGGGCTGGCTGCGGCAGATCTCGGCGGTCAGGGAGCCTTTGAGGT
>Ga0193753_10001827_pt1 | contig 17615 bp, 16 predicted proteins | sample H1c2metaG_FD_144925 | JGI IMG/M metagenome (GOLD analysis project Ga0193753, IMG submission 144925) | Soil microbial communities from a riparian zone of the East river system, Colorado, United States - H1c2 | ecosystem: Environmental > Terrestrial > Soil > Riparian zone | place: USA: East...
TCGCGAAAATATTTCGCGGCGGAAGTAAAGTCGGCGACGCCATAGGCGCTCAGGCCCAAGTAAAAACGGGCGTCGGGATAGCGCGGATCGGCCGGCGGAACGCGCGAGAGCCAGCGAACGGCTTGGCGATACTCTTTGCGATCCAGATAGAGCCTTCCCAATTCATACGCCGGGGCGATGAAACCGGAATCGGAATTGGCCGCGAGAAGAAACCATTTTTGCCGCTGGTCGTTGTCGGTCGAAAGCAGGCCGCGCGTGTAACTTTCCTCCGCATCCAGGCGAGTCAGCTTGCGCGGGGTCATGAATCGATCCAGCGGCAGCGCGTTTTTAGGATCGAGATATTTGAGCGATTCCCAGGCAAGGTGTTCTTTGAAGCGCGACAAATCGGCAAGTTTTCCGGCTTCGGAAATATCGGGGCCGTTGTGGAGCTTTCTGAGGTCGATGAAATGCGCAGTCACCTGGATCGAGCTGTCTTTCAGCGCGGAGCTGCCCGGCGATAGCGCGATGTCATAGCTGCCGAAAACAAGGTAATCCGCGTCGAGGCTCTGTCCGAGGTGAATCATGGTCGCTTTGGTGAAATCGGCGTCGGGTTTGAGCGATAGGCGCTGCATCCCTACGGCGCGCGCGTCCCGGTCGAGGGCGATTTGACCGGATTGTCCATACTCTTGTTCGAGCGTTCCGGAAATGCTTTCGCCGACCCAGTTCAGGTCGGAATACTGCGAATTATTGTGGAAGCGCAGGACGAGCACGGTGGCGGATTCGAGGGGAGTGGCAGCGAACGCGACTGTTGCAAAAAGAAGAATGCGCAATACCGACACAAAATCATGGTAGCGTTTCGGGGATTCTTCCCACAGAAATCATCGTACAAGCTATTGAATATCCAGGATATTTCCGGCATTCTAGTGTGGACGCGCCGAATCAGGCACGTCGTAAACAGGAGGAAGAGTTTGAATGTCGTATCAAGTTTGTCTATTTCACAAGAATAACTTTCGTCCGGCGGTATTGGGGCTCGCCGGCGCAATCGTGTTCTCATCGCTCGTAGGGGCGGCGCAGGTCACTATTCCAAATTCATCGCTCATCGCGTCCAACAGCTTGTATACAAGCACGTATGGAGATGTAGTGGTAACCACCGGCGGCGGCAACGCGAGCAATGTGGGAGACCCGAGCGGACGCAATGACGATGGTTATCGCGGCCCGATCAACCTGGGCTTCTCGCTGAATTTCTTCGGGACGACGTACACCCAGTTTTTTATCAACAACAACGGGAACGTCAGCTTTGGAAACGGAATCTCCGCTTATATTCCGGATGGCCCGACCGGCTCCACCTCGCCGGTAATCTCGCCGTTCTTCGCGGATGTGGATTCGCGAGGCGCAAACAGCGGGGTCGTGCACTTCTCTCAATTGGCGGATGAAGATATCATCACCTGGGACCATGTCGGATATTTCGGCGGGCACGATGACAAATTGGATACTTTCCAGCTCGTTCTGCGCGGGCCCAATTTCGCCGTGCCGGCAGGAGAAGGCCAGATTGGGTTCTTCTATACGAACATGCAATGGGATAGCACCGATACCAGCACGGTAGCCGCGATAGGCTTCGGCGACGGCGCCGGCAACAGCATAGTTCTCCAGGGTTCCACGCTGCCGGGAACCGCGGCTCTGACGCAAGACAAGCACATCTGGTTCGACCTGAACGACAACGGCGTTCCGGTGACCCCACCGGACACTTCGGGAGTTCCGGAGCCGGGTTCGGTTTCGCTGGTTCTGGCGGGCGCCGGGGCGCTCGTATTGGCTCGCCGGAAGTACTTCGCTCGAAGCTAGGTCTGGTCCACCAGGTCACGCTGCAAGAAAGCTGGAAGCCAGGAGCAGGGCTTGTTCCTGAATAGCGAGATCGGAGCCGAAGCCGGATAGCCAATGGACGGCCGGGTCGGCGCGAAACCAAGTCATCTGGCGTTTCGCGTATTGCCTGGTCCTGGTTTGACATTGGCGCACGGCGTCGGCTAGTGGCAATTGTCCGTTCAGGAATTCCACGGCCTGTTTGTAGCCGAGAGTCTGCAAGGATTTCGCGCGCGGATCGATACCGGAATCGAGAAGCGCGCGAGTCTCTTCAATAAGACCGCACCGAAACATCTCCGCGGCGCGTGCATCGAGCGCTTCCTGAAGCAAGCGGCGGGGAGGATCCAAACCAATCCGGAGAATGCGGAAGCCGGCGAGCGCGGGACGGGGCAAACTCTGCACGCGCGAAGCGGGCTCGCCGGCGAGGCGCGTCAGCTCGATCGCGCGGATTAGTTTTTGGTGGTCGTTCTCGTGAATGCGCGCAGCAGACGCGGGGTCGTAGCGGCGCAGGAGCCAGTGCAAGGCGGCGGGGCGGCGGGCAGCAAGCGCGGTGAGCCGGAGGCGGAGTTGCGGATCGCGCGGGGGCGCCGGTGAAAGCCCGGCGAGCAAGGCGCGCAGATAAAGACCGGCGCCGCCGGCAACGATCGGAAGGACGCCTCGGGTTTTGAGATCGTGGAGCGCGGCACGGGCGAGCGAGGCGTAAGCGCCGGCGGTGACTTCCCCGCCCGGCTCCACAATGTCCAATAAGTGGTGCGGGATGCCGCGCCGGTCTGGTGGCGGAAGTTTGGCCGACCCGATTTCGAGTCCGCGGTAGATCTGGACCGAGTCGCAGTTGACGATTTCGCCGTCGAAGGCCTGCGCCAGATGAAGCGCCAGAGCGCTTTTACCGGTACCGGTTGGGCCGAGCACAACCAGCAGCGGGGCTGGATTCGGAGTTATACTGGGGGCGTATAAGTCTTGATTCGTCAGGCCGACGGTTCCCACGCTCGAAATGCCCCACTTCCACTTTAAATCCCTAGCCCTCACTTGTTTATTGACTTCCGGGATCGCCGGCGCCCAGACGCAGGCGGTACCGAACCAGCAGCCGAACACAATCAAGCTGCCGCCGCCGACTAAGCAGGCGAGCTCGCTGAAGGCATCGGCTTATTATCATTTCTCCCTAGGACACCTCTATGAAGAGATGGCGGCGTCCTACGGCAACCGCAGCGACTACGTCAACAAGGCGATTGACAATTTTCGCTTAGCGATGAAAGAAGATCCTTCCGCTTCTTTTCTAGTGGAGGACATCGCCGAGCTATATCGCGTGTCGGGGCGGATTCGGGAAGCGGTAGAAGAGGCGCAAAATGCGCTGAAAACGAATCCGGACGATTTGAATGCGCGGCGCGTGTTGGCGCACATTTATGCGCAGCAGATCGGGGATGCGCAAGCGAATCATATCGACGAAGGCATGGCGCGGCGGGCGGTCGAACAATACAAAGTGATCGCTGAAAAAGACCCTAAAGATGTGGACAGCCTGGTGATGTTGGGCCGGCTGGATCGCGTGCTGGGCGATTCGGTGGATGCGGAAGCGGCGTTCAAGAAGGCGATCGAAAGCGACGCGGACAACGAAGACGCGGTCACGGGTCTCGCCGGCGTGTATTCGGATCGAGGCGACATGAAGGCCTCGAGCGCGCTGCTCGAGAAGCTGACGCAGAAGGATCCTACGCCGCGCGGATTGATCGGCTTGGCGAGCAACTACGAGTCGATGAAGGAGTACTCGCTCGCGGCGGACGCCTATAAGAAGGCCATTGAGCTGGACCCGAATCGCGCCGAGCTGAAAGCGGCGCTGGCGCAGGACCTGGCGCTCGGCGAACGCTACGACGAAGCGCTGAAGACCTATCAGGAAATGGCCGCGGCAAATCCGCAGGACGCGCAGCCGTACCTGGGCATGGCGCAGGTGTATCAACAGCAGCACAAGATGGACGACGCGCGCCAAATGCTCGCGAAGGGCAAGCAACTCGATCCGGACAACATCGAGATTCGCTACAGCGAGGTGCGCTTGCTCGAGCAGGAAGGCAAGAAGGCGGAAGCGATCGCGGTCCTGAAGGGGATTCTGGAAAGCACGACGCGGCGTAACTACGATCCGCAACAACGCGCGACCCGCGCGAAGATGCTCGAGCAATTAGGCGAGCTCTATCGGAAGAACGAGCAGTACGATCTAGCGCTAGAAACGTTTCGCCAGATGGGCACGCTCGATCCGGATTCGGGAGCATTGGTATCGGCGCAGGTGATCGATACGTACCGGACGTCGAAAGACTACGCGAAGGCGGACCAGGAGAGCGCGGCCGCGGCGACGAAGTATCCGAACGATCGCGTGCTGCATGAAGTCCGCTCGGAATTGTTGTCGGACGAGGGAAAGACGGACGCGGCAGTGGCGGAGCTCAAGAAACTGCTGGACGGAAAGAACGACCGGCAGGTGTATCTCGAAATGGCCGATGCTTATCAGAAGGCGAAGAATTTCACCGAGATGGGCAAGGTGCTGGATGAAGCCGAGAAGCTTTCGAAAGATCCGGAGAGCCGGAGCAACTTGGCGTTCACGCGCGGCGCGATGTACGAGCGGCAGAAGAAATATGATCTGGCCGAGAAAGAATTCCGGAAAGTACTCGACGCCGACCCGAAGAACTCGTCCGCGCTCAACTATCTCGGCTACATGCTGGCGGACGAGAATGTGCGGCTCGACGAAGCGCAGGACCTGATCAAACGGGCGGTGAATCTGGAGCCGGGGAACTATGCATTCCTCGATAGCCTTGGATGGGTGTATTACCGGATGAATCGGCTGGATGATGCCGAGCAGCAGCTCACTCGATCGTTGCAGATGTCGGACAAAGATCCCACCATTCACGACCATCTGGGAGATGTCTATTTCAAGCAGGGCAAGTTGAAAGAAGCCATTTCGCAGTGGCAATCCTCGTTAAAGGCGTACAGCACGAGTGGGCCCGCCGAGGCAGAGCCGGATGAGGTCGCTAAGGTGCAAAAGAAGCTGGACAGCGCGCGCGTGCGATTGGCGAAAGAAGCCGGACCGCGGCGGAACTAGCTTCTACGTAATCGCCCGGCAACGCCCGCGCGGCGGCTTGGCGATTTCTAGACTGTGTCGACCAAGCACCGCTTGGCTGCCGGGGTAGCTAGCGCTCAGATACGGCCGCGCAGGCGGTACCACAGCAAACCGATGTATTCATGAATGGTCTCGCCGTTCATCTGGATGGCGTGCGACGAGGGAAGGAAGTCGTCGGCTTCGAAGTAGAGGCGAGTGAAGTTGAAGGCCGCGGGCACGACCGTCATTCCCTGCTTGCGAAAACAAGCGACTGCACGAGGCAGGAAGCGCGCTTCGTCGACCAGAACGATTTTCGAGATGCCGTGGCGGCGCAGGATTTCGCAACTATAGACGGCGTTCTCGTAGGTGCTGCCCGAGCGGGTTTCCAGCCAGATCTTATCCGGCGGTACGCCTTCGGCTTCGAGCACCTCGCGCATCGCGAACGATAGCGGCTCGCCATACGGTCCACCCCCGGAGGCGAGCACAGGCAGCGGCTTCCAATTCTTATAGAGCCAGGCAGTATGGCGCGAACGCTCGTAGGTTTGCGTTTGAGGCGACGTGTAGGGGCGGTCGGGAACGGGCGTGAAGGCGCCGCCGGATAGGACAACCAGCGCTTGGGCGGGCTCGTGGGGAATTGGGTTCTTCTCGTACCAGGATTCGAGCGGCAGCGTGAGCAGCCATGCCAGCGGGAAATAGGAGATGAGGAAGCATCCCGTGATTCCGGCCGCTAGCAGCCAAGGGCGCCTTTGCGGGCGCGAGCGCCAGGCGGGAATCAGGCCGGCAACGGCAAGAAGCAAGAAAAGTGGGAAGGCGAAGTTGATGTACGACACGCGGAGTGGAAGGGTTCAGTATAGCTGGCCGAATAAAATGGCGGAATGGCGCGGCGGAGATTCGGCCTTTCGAAGCGGAGATTTTTTGTTCCGGAAGTGCGACGTGGTTTAGCGGAATTGACCGGCCGGGACGCGGAGCACTTAGTACGGGTGCTGCGCGCGGAAGCCGGGCAGCGCTACGAAATTTCCGATAATCGCGATGTGTACCTGGCCGAGATTACGAGTGCGCGTAAATCCGCTGTGTCCTTCGAGGTGATCGAGAAACTTCCGGAGGAGCCGGAAATCGCGCCGGCAATCTTGGTTGTTGCGCTCATCAAGTTCGATCGTTTTGAGTGGCTGGTGGAAAAGGCGACTGAATTGGGCGTCGCGGAGATTCGGCCTTTCGAAGCGGTGCGTACAGAGCGCGGCTTGCGGCAGGCGGCGGAGAAGCGCATGGAGCGATGGGAACGGATTGCGTTCGAAGCGAGCCAGCAGGCGCGGCGAGCGCACTTACCCAGGTTGCTGCCGGTTGCCTCGGCCGTCGAGGCGCTCAAGACCGAAGCCGCGGTCAAGTTGATATTGGATGAAGATCCGGGCGCTCCGGCGATTCGGGCAGCGGGTGGTGGCGCGGCTTTGCTCGTCGGCCCGGAAGGCGGCTGGACGGATGAAGAGCGAAAACAAGCGTTAGACGCGGGCTGGCGGGCCTGCTCGTTGGGCGCAACTATCTTGCGCACCGAAACGGCGGCCGTGGCCGGCCTGGCGATCGCTATGCACGGGCGATGACCGCGGCGTGTACTGGTTTTGAGCCAACCGGCACGATAGTGAAAAGCGCCGCGCCGGTCTTGTTGCGGAATTTCGTGGGATCGGATTGGTTGGCGAGTACACCGGGGATTCGGATGACGGCCATGTCGTTCGAATTCGCACTGAGGACCAGAGCGAATTGGTCACCGGGCGTAATTGTAATGTAAGTGGGCTTGCCACCAACCTCGACCAGACCGATGACTTTACGCGCATCGATGTTCATGATGCATACATCCGAGCCGCTGGCGCTCGCGACAAACAAATAGGGGGGCGTGGCCGAGCAAGCCATGGCGCCGGGGTCGCGGCCGGCGAGCACGGTCTGCTCGACCTTCAGCACGTCGTAGGGGAACACGATCGCCACGCCATCCATGCCGAGGCCGGAAACGAAGAGTTGGCCCTGATCGAAGTTAAAGCAAAGGTTGTCGGGACGCATGGCGAGCGGAAGCTCGGTGACGACCTGAAGGGAGGGCACGTCGAGGGCAAGGATGGAACCGGCCTCGAGATCGGAGACGAGGAGAAGCCGCCCGTCTTTGCGAAAGCGGACGGCGCCGAGAGCTCCGGCGCGCTGGATGCGACGGCGTTCGCCGCCTGCCAGATGGAATAATTCGACCACGCCTTTCGCTCCCGCCGATATTGCCACGTAGCCGTTTTCGGATGCGTCGAAATGAGTCGGGGTAGCGGTGAGCTGGATACGGTGCAAGACGCGCAAAGAAGCAGGATCGGCAAGAATCAGCTCGCGAGAGGCGCTCGCGATAGCGAGCAGCGTGCCCCCATCGGGAGTCAGACGAATTTCCGAGAGTTGGCCGCCGAAACGATGCGAGAGCGCGACTGTGAGATTTCCGTCAATAAGATGCACACTATCGGTAGATGGAGTCAGAACATAACTCGCGCTAGCCGTGTGCGCGGGCACGACAGCAGTGGGCGGAGCGCCCAGCGGAATGCTCTTCAGCGGGCGAAAGTCTTGCAAGTCGACTACGGTGAGCGCATTTTCACCGGAGGTGGCGATGAGCGCGTAGCCGGGATAGCCACGAGTTTTCCGGCGGCCGCAGGAGCTGGAAACGAGTGCAGTAGTGAGTGTGAGGCAGTCGCGGCGAGTCATGAGAGGAAAATCGCAAGCATTTGAAAACAATACGCTTGTTAATCGGTCCTAGAGGAGTACCCCTATGTTACCCTCGGAGTTTACTCGCCGATTACGCTGATAATTCATGAATTTCCGGTCCGTTTTTAGCCTTATTTCTTCCGATCTCGCCATTGATTTAGGCACGGCGAACACCCTGGTATTCGCAAAGGGCAAAGGGATCGTGGTAAATGAGCCGTCGATTGTCGCCATAAACAAGAATACGGGCGATATCGAAGCAGTGGGCAAGGAAGCCAAAGAGATGGTCGGGCGAACGCCTGGGAACATTGTAGCCATCCGCCCCATGAAGGATGGCGTGATCGCCGACTTCAAAGTCACCGAGCGGATGCTCAATTATTTCATCCTGAAGGCGCACGGGCGCAAGATGCTGGTGCATCCGCGGATCGTAATTGGCGTGCCGAGCGAAATCACGCAGGTAGAAAAGCGGGCGGTGAGCGAATCGGCGTACCGGGCGAAGGCGAGCGAAGTACACCTGGTGGAGCAGGCCATGGTGGCGGCGATTGGGGCGGGCCTTCCGATTACCGAGCCATCCGGGAATATGGTCGTCGATATCGGCGGCGGCACGACGGACGTGGCGGTGATTTCTCTGTCGGGCATCGTATACGCGCGGTCGGTGCGGGTAGCGGGTAACGAGATGGACGACGCCATCATGAATTACCTGAAGCGGAAGTACAACCTGCTGATCGGCGAGCGCACCGCCGAGCAGATCAAGATTCAGATCGGGTCCGCCTATCCGCTCGACAAGCCGTTGACGATGGAGGTCAAGGGGCGCAACTTGATTGAGGGCGTGCCGAAGACGGTGACGATCGAAGACAGCGAAATTCGCGAATCTCTGTCGGACTGTATCGCGACAATCCTGAACGCCATCCGCGTGGCGCTCGAGCGCACGCCGCCGGAGCTGAGCGCGGACATCAGCGATCGCGGAATTGTGCTGACCGGGGGAGGCGCGTTGATCAAAAATCTGGACCGGCGCATTCGCGAGGAAACCGGGCTACCGGTTTCGATTGCGGACGATCCGCTGGCTTCCGTAGTGCTGGGCACGGGCAAGATGTTGACCGACTTCAAGCTGCTGCGGCGCATCGCCATAGAGTGAGACAGTAGAGAAAGAACGCCATGGAAGCGCTATTGAGCCGCTACCGGAACCTGACGGTTCTGCTGGTGGTGGTGGTAGGGCAGTTGCTCTACCTGGCATACCAAGTCAAAACGGCGCGCGACGAACGGCTGATTCGCGTGTGGGCGGTGAGCGCTGTAACACCGATGGCGGGGGTCGTCGAAGCCATTCGGCACAATACGATCGGGTTTCTGGAGGACTATTTCATCTTGCTGGACGTGCGGGACCAGAATCGCAAGCTCAAATCGGACAACGACAAGCTGCGGATGGAGAATGTGTATTTCCGCAACCAGCTTTCGACCGCCGAGCACGCGCGCGCACTCACGCTCTTCCAGGCGCAGTCGCCGTCGAAGACCGTTGCGGCGCGCGTGATCGGGAACAGCACGGTGGCGAGCGCCAAGGCCGTCTTCATCGATCGCGGCTATACCAGCGGGATCGAGAAGGGCATGGCGGTAGTGACGCCCGATGGCATTGTAGGCAAGGTGGTGGCGGTGTATCCGCTGGTAGCGCAGGTGCTGCTGGTCACCGACGCGACTTTCAAAGTAGGAGTCGAATCGCAGAAAGGTCACGTGCATGGAGTGCTCGCCTGTGGGACGGGCGCGTGCACCGTGGAGCAGATTCAAGAAGAAGAGAAAGTCACGCCCGGAGAATGGTTTTTCACATCCGGCGAAGATCGCATTTTTCCCAAGGGGTTTCCGGTGGGGACGGTGATCTCAGTACAGCCGGGACAGGGAATGAAAGACGTGAAACTGAATCTGAGCGGCGGGCCGGGCGGAGTGGAGGAAGTGCTGGTGGTGTTGCAGGGTGTACATCAGCCGATTCCGATCGGGCCGGTGGTGGAGGATGCGGCGATGAAGGCGCTGCCGCCACCGCCTGGAGAGCCGGGCAACGACAGCAAGCAGCCGAAGGCTACCCAAACCGAGGCCGATAAGGTGGTGCAGAAGTATCAGCAGATCGGTAAGGAGCAGAATCACGTGTATGGCGGACTAGCTTCGGGCCTTCCGAATTTCAATGCCAAGCCGGGCGCCACGCCGACTACTAATCCCGCTGGAGGAACGGCCCCCGCGACGGCGACGAATCCGAAAACATCCGAGCCCAAAGCCGCCGCACCAGTGCCCGCTGCGCCGAAGCCGGTGCTTCCGTTAGGCGCTCCCCGGCCCAAACCTAGCGAGCCTGCCGCGCCCCCTCCGCAATGACCGGGACCACCGATCATATTCGGCGGCGACGGCCGCGCGAGAGTTGGTTCGGGCGTTTCCAGGTGGCCGCGCTGGTGCTGCTGACGCTCATCGCGATCATCGGTAAGTTCTATCTGCCGCGCCTGATTCCTAGCACTGTCTGGTTGGAGCTACCGCTGCTACTGACGGTGTATTTCGGATTGAAACGGCCGAGCCCGATCCTGGCGTTGCTGTTCGGAGCGTTTGTCGGATTGGCCGAAGACTCGCTATCGCCGGCGAATTTGCCGATTGGGATGTACGGGATTACGAAGACGCTGGTGGGCTATTTCGCGGCGACGGTGAGCGTGAAGTTCAACGTGGACAATTCAGGCATCCGGCTGGTGCTGTGTTTCTTCTTTTACATTTTCCACGCTTTTTTCTATTGGCTGATGCGGCGAGCGCTGTTGGGGCAGTTGGTGCCACTCGATCCACAGGAGACGTTGATCCACGGGGCGTTCAACGCGGCGGCGGCGCTGCCGCTTTATATGATTCTGGACAGAATGAAGTTGTCCGGCGACCTGACGGCTGAGACCGCCCGGCCCTATGGACGTTGAGTCAGAAGTGCGCCAATCGCGGAAACTAGCTTTTCAATGCGAACGTCGACGTCGCGGTTGCGCTGCTCCGCTTCGCGCAGCCGGGCTTCATGGCCAGCCAGGTATTCGGCCTGTTCCTTGATCATGCGGCTTTGCTTGGTTTCAAGGTGCATCATGACGATGAAAGACTCCTCAAGTTCCCTACGGGCATTCTCAAGGACTTTCAAGCGTGGTTCGAAATCGTCCATAGCGTCCGGGCGAGTGTTCGCGCCTCCCTTCTATTGTGGCGGATCGGGGGACTGACCACAAGCGGCGCCTCGCCGGTTCATTCGTGTCGTAAGGCGGTCATCGGATCGACGCGCGTGGCGCGATAGGCGGGAATGTAGGCCGCGAGCAACGCCGCCGCTCCTAACGCCAAGGCGGTCCAGACGAAAGTGCCCGGATCGAAGGCGCTGACCTGAAATAGTTGCGCGGAGAGCAAGCGGGCCAGCGAGGCGGCGGCCACAAAGCCGACCACCGCGCCTAAAGCAACCAGGCGCATGCCCTGTTTGACCACCATTCCCAGGATTTGCATCCGGCTCGCGCCGAGCGCCGCGCGAATGCCTAGTTCGCGGGTCCGCTGCGTCACGTTGTAACTGATCACTCCATATAGACCAAGAGCCGCAAGCAGCAAGGCGGCGCCGGCGAAGGCGGTCAGCAGCGAGACGGCGAATTGCTGGGGACCGAGAGCCAGCGCAATGCGCTGATCCATCGTTTTGATATCGAATACGGCTTGCCTAGGATCGACTGCCGCGACCGCTTTGCGAACGGTCTCACTCAGAGACGCCGCGTTGCCTCGGCCGCGGGCGATGAAGAACGTGGTTCGGGCGCTGTTCCGGTCGAGAGTCTGATAGATCGGATAGTAATAGACGCCCTTGGCCGAATCGGCCGCCAATTGCGTGTGTTTGACATGCGCGACCAGACCCGCAATGACAGCCCAATTCCCTTCCCGGCCGTTTCTGATTCGCTTGCCGATCGGGTCTTCGTCGGGCCAGTACTGATGCGCGAGATTCTCGTCGACGATTGCGACCAACTGGCTATTCTTGCGGTCGGCGTCGGTGAAATAGCGGCCCTTACGCAACGCGATTCCCATAGCAGCAAAGTAGTCCGCACTGATTTTCCGAATTCCGCCGTGAGGACCGGGATCCCCCGGACGGCCAACTCGTCCTTCGATCTCGAAGGATGCGGAAGAATCGTCGCCGCTGAATGGCAACGGTTCGATCATGGCGGCGGTTTCGACCCCAGGGCTACTAGAGAGATTTTCTAAAACGGAATGAAAGAACGCGGCTTGCTTGTCTTCGGCGGAATATTGCGCGGAGGGCAGAGCGACAGAAGCGGACATGACGCCATGCGGACGAAATCCGGTGTCGACATCGCGCAGCTTGGAGAGGCTTTTGATAAAGAGACCGGCTCCGACCAACAGGACCAGCGCCAGCGCCACTTGCGCGGCGACGAGCGCGCCGCGCAGCTTTTGGCGATGATGGCCTTCGGTATCGGAACGGCCGCCTTCCTTCAACTGCTCATAGTTCTGGCCGAGACGGGACATGTGCCAGGCGGGAGCAAGTCCGAAGAGCAATGCCGTGAAGAGGCCGACGCCGATGGCAAACAACAGCACATACATGTCCATGCGAATCACGATGCCTGAGCCGAGTTGGGCGGGAGCGAGAGAGAGAAGCGTCTTCAGAATGGCGGAGGCGGCTAGAATGCCGGCGGCGGTGCCCGCGAGAGAAAGCAGAATCGATTCGGCGAAAGCTTGTTTGACCAGGTCGGCGCGGCTGGCTCCGAGCGACGTGCGAATGGCCAACTCGCGGGCGCGACCGGTGGCACGAACCAGCATCAGGCCGGCGATATTGGAGCAAGCGATCAAGAGAACGAATCCGACGGCTCCCAGAAGAATCAGCATGGGCGCTTCGAGATTGCCGCTGGTGAGTTCGGTGAACGGCTCGACGACCATGCTCCATTGCGCACTGCGTGCGAAGCTGGCGAGCCGCGGATTGCTGTCTTCGGCTCGCTTCGAAAGCACCTGCATGAAACTTCGCGCGGCGGGGAGAGTCGCTCCCGGGCGCAGCCGCGCCACGACGGTGTAATTTTCATTGAAGCGGCTGTTGGCGGAAAACGCCTCGGCGGGAAGCCCGAGCGGCACCCAGATGTCGGCTTGCGTAGGCCAGCGGAAATTGGCGGGCATGACACCCACAACCCGGTACAGTTCCTGATTCAATTCGATGGTGCGGCCGACGACGACGCGGTCCGCGCCGAACAACCGGTTCCAGATATCAAAAGAGAGCACGGCGACCTTGTTTGCACCGGGCTGGTCCTCTTCCGGACGGAAGGCGCGGCCGAGCATTGGCTTGGCGCCGAAGACGTCGAACCATTGCGAGGTGACGGTGCCGCCTTGCAGGCGAACGGGAGAATCTCCACCTGTGTAGTTGAAGCCGGCGACGTTTGCCATCGCCGCCTTCGGGAACATCTCGGGGCTTTTGCGGACATCGTTGAAATCGGTGGCCGACATCTCGATGCGATCGAGGTTCAGCTTCTTATAGGTAACGCGCGGAGCGACTAGCTGTTCCGGCTTTTCGATCCCGGCCGGGTGGAGTAGCAGACCGTTGACGATGCTGAAGATAGCGGCATTGGCGCCGATTCCTACGGCAAGCGAGAGCACACCCGCGCAGGCGAATCCGGGACTGCGGCGCAGGGTCCGCAAAGCGTAGCGAAGGTTATGGCCAACGTTCATGCAGTTAGAACGAGAGCATGACATAGTCCGTTCCATCGCGCCCGTAAGTATCTGAATTTAATTCGTTCGGGAATAAGTGAGTGAAGACAAGCGTTCGTTTTTGGGAATCGGAGTGGTCACTATAATATTGACTTGTCTTTGGAGATTCCCGAGAAAAATGCCCGTGTCTCGTCGAGTTGGTTCCGGATGGCGCTCTTCGCGTCGTCGCCGGTTACTTTGTTGATGTACGTGAAATAGTAAGCGGCGGCTTCGGCGGGCTGCGGGCGACCGATCATGAGATCACTGTACAACGGTCAGAAACTAAACAACCGGAGCCCCGGAATGTCTTTGAAATCGGCCCTGTCCAGGGTCCACAGGCCGGCGTCTTTGGCTATCGCGGTGGCGGCGATTGCCAAATCGATTTCGCGTCCTCGTGGACGGTTGAGCGACCGGTAAAGTTCGGCGCTAATCGAGGCTTCGCGCGGTCCAAACGCAAGAGCGGACTCGGCTGGAAACAGGGCTTCCTGCGCCGCAACCTCTTGGGGTAACCGGGGTCCGCGCAGCCATTCGTATAGCACGAGAGAAGGAATGAGAATTCGTTCGCCGCGCTCGACGACGGCGCGAAGGGCCTTGGCGGAGCGTTTTGGCCCGGAAAGACTGTCGATCAGCACGGAGGTGTCGAGAAGCACCATCCCTAGCTTACGTGCCTACGCCCGCCCGCCTTTCTGGCGCGCCGCACTTCCGCAAGTTCCCGATCGACCGCCGCGGCGTCCCGTTCCGGAATTCGTGGCACCAACTCATCGAAGACGCTCAGCATCTTAGAGCGTTCCCGCTCGCTCAGCCTTCCGATCCGATCGTGAAATTCAACGATGGCTTCGCGTACGATCTCGCTCTTGGTCACCGCGAGCCGCTCCGCTGCGTCCTGGAGCCGGTCGATCGAAATTCGATCCAAGGTGAAAGTGACTTTGGTGGTTGCCATACTATGACCATATCACCATACAGCGGCTTCGGCCGCGGACTGTGTCCCGATTGAGATCCCCACGTCTCCACCGGCACTCTCTCGATAGAATAGGAACACCAAGCAACGCCAGTGGCATTACTGAAAAGCGAACACCGACGGGAAGACCGCATCGCCTCGCAACGCGACGAAGATCCGAAGGAGGCGGCAGGTAAGATCGCGATCTTCCAGTACCTGACCGTGCTGGTGTTCGTATTTCTGGTGTCCGGCTTCTGGCAACTACAGGTCAAGAACCCCGAATACTACAGCGAAGCGGCGGAGCGGAATCGTATCAAGAGCACGCCGCTGCTCGCGGCGCGCGGCAAGATACTCGACCGGGACGGGCGCGTGATCGTCGACAACAAGGCTTCCTATTCGCTGCTGCTCAATCGCGATGAGATCAAGTGGGAGCATCTGCCGGCCATCGCGAGCGCGCTGCAACTGGATTACGGCGAACTATCGGGGATGATCCGGCGGACCGGCGCGCGGCCGCAGATCATTGTCAAAGACCAACTGATGCGGGACGAGATTGCCTGGATCGAATCGCATCAGGACACGAGCGCCTATCCGGAGATGCAATTGATCCGCTCCTGGCGGCGGCAGTATCCGCAAGACGGATTCGCGGCGCATGTGGTCGGCTATGTGGGTGAGATCGGGGAAGCGGAGCTGGACGCTCCACAGTTCATCGACTATCACCAGGGCGACCTGATCGGTAAGGACGGTCTGGAGCGCCAATACGACAAGACGCTGCGCGGCGTGGATGGACAGCAGCGCGTGCTGGTCGACAACCTGGGCCGCGAGCGCCAGATGGAAGCGACGCAGGATGCGCTTCCGGGCAAGGATTTGAAGACCACGCTCGATCTGGATCTGCAGGCGGTGGGAGAACTGGCGATGGCGGGCAAGCGGGGTTCGGTGGTGGCGATGGATCCACGCAACGGCGCGGTGCTCGCGATGGTAAGCTCGCCGAGCTACGATCCCAACAAGTTTACGGGCCGCATCAGCCGCCAGGACTGGAGCCAGATGGCGAACGATCCGGGGAAGCCACTGCTCAATCGCGCCATTCAGGCGCAACTCGCGCCGGGCTCGACGTTCAAGCCCATCATGGCGATTGCCGGCCTCGAATCGGACGTGGTGAACGATGATTCCACTTTCCATTGTCCCGGCGGCGCTTCGTTCTATGGCCATTATTTCGCTTGCCATCTGAAGCATGGCCACGGGGACATTCAGTTGCATCGAGCCATTGCACAATCGTGCGATGTGTATTTCTACAATGTCGGCAACCGGCTGGGCATCGACCGCATCGCGCAATACGCGGACCTGGCGGGCATCGGCAGAAGAACCGGGATCGACCTTCCGAATGAAACGCAGGGGACGATGCCCTCGACGAAATGGAAGCTGCGCGTTTCGCGGCAGAAATGGTACGCGGGCGAGACCATTTCGGTAGCTATCGGACAGGGCGCGGTGACGGTTTCGCCACTGCAACTCGTGTCGGCGCTCAGCGGACTGGGCATCGGCGGCAAGTGGTACAAACCGCATCTGGTCAAGGACGAGACGCCGGTGCTACTGAGACAGGCGCACTTCAATCCTGAGAATCTAAAGCAGGTGGTCGCCGGCATGTACGGCGTGGTGAACGAGTGGGGCACGGGACACGCGGCGCAATTGCCGAACATCAAAGTATGCGGGAAGACCGGCACCGCGCAGGTGGCGGCCACCGAGAAGACGAAAGGCGCGAAACTGCACAGCGCGCTCGCCAACAACGCCTGGTTTGTGGGCTTCGCGCCGATGGAGAATCCGGAGATCGCGGTAGTGGCGCTGTTTGAAAATGGCGAAGAAAGCTACAACGCCGTTCCGATCGTGCGCGACGTGTTGAAGGCTTACTTTGACAAGAAAGCGCGGGGCGACAGTCGGCTGACGCAGAACACGCTGCCTGAGAAACCTTTCGCGGCGCCGGGTCTTTTCGCGTGGCTGCCCGTGACGAGAGGCGCACGCCGCTAGTGCCTGGATACCGGTCAGTTCGCGATCTGGACTGGACGCTAGTGATCGTAACGCTGGCTCTATGCGGGCTAGGCGTCCTGCAAATCTACAGCGCCACGCTTGCGACCAAATGGCAGGATGCCTGGTGGAAGCAGATCGTCTGGGTGGTGAGCGGGCTGGCCATGATGTGGCTGGCCTCGAACGTCGACTACCACATGCTGCTCGGACGAGTGACGTACCTGTATTTGGGCTCGGTGGCCCTGCTGATTACGACCGCGCTAGCGGGAAACAAGGTATTCGGCTCGACGCGCTGGATACGGGTCGCCGGCTTCACTCTGCAGACTTCGGAGTTCGTCAAAATCGTCCTGATCCTGCTCGTTGCGCGCTATCTGACGGACCTGAAAACGGGCGGCTCGGTAAGCTGGAAAGACCTCGCCAAGCTGGGCGGCCTGGTGGGCCTGCCCATGCTGCTGGTGATGAAACAGCCGGATCTTGGGACCTCGTTAACTTATATACCGATACTGATTTCGAGCGTTTTCATGGCCGGTTTACGCTGGAAATACATCGCCGTCATTGCTGCGGTTCTATTAGTCAGTTTGCCGATCGGCTATCATTTTCTTAAGCCGTATCAAAAAGATAGACTAGCCAGTTTCGTCTATCCGGACCGGGATCCTAAGGGAACGGGTTTTCAGGTGATCCAATCGAGAATAGCTGTCGGCAACGGAGGGATGTGGGGCCGCGGGACCAAGGAGAGTTCACAGACGCACCTCGGTTTTCTGCCGGTACCGCATACCGATTTCATTTTCTCCTCGTTTGCCGAAGAGCACGGGTTCGTGGGCGTAGTGATCGCCCTGGTTTTGTATTTTTTGCTAATCATGCAGGTGGTGCAAAATGGGCAGACCGCGACGGACAAGGCGGGTCTGTTTATCTGCATGGGTGTGGCAGCTTTGCTTTTATTTCATGTGCTGGTGAATGTGGGAATGGTGGTGGGGAAAATGCCGATCACCGGAATTCCGCTGCCCCTGATGAGTTCGGGGGGATCGAGCACATGGTCTATTTTTCTGATGCTGGGCTTGGTGAACGGCGTCAGGTTGCGCAGGTTTGTGAATTAAAAGACGGCCCTCCAAGTTGGGGGCTTGTTCGGACGAAAAGGGCCCGAACTGAGAAGGACAGAGATTTCGGATTTGTTTGATATTGAGTGAGGTATGCCAGGCGCGAGTGTTGTTGAGCACGTCTCCGCTCGCGCGGGCGATACAGGTTTCCGCTTTGCGGCCCCCTTCGAAACGCGGGCGGCAGGCATGATACATATCCGGAGTTCTTGGTACTCTCATCGGCCCAAAAGGCGGTGATTCGATGAGTAAGGAACTGGTGATTGGATCCAATCGC
>Ga0193753_10001828_pt1 | contig 17612 bp, 7 predicted proteins | sample H1c2metaG_FD_144925 | JGI IMG/M metagenome (GOLD analysis project Ga0193753, IMG submission 144925) | Soil microbial communities from a riparian zone of the East river system, Colorado, United States - H1c2 | ecosystem: Environmental > Terrestrial > Soil > Riparian zone | place: USA: East River...
CGTGTCCCGGCTGCGAAAGTGAACGTCCTTCTCCGTCTCTCGCAGCCGGGACACGCGAATGATCACTTCCCCGCGCTCGGTGAATTTCACAGCGTTCGCCACCAGGTTCGCCACCACCTGCCGCAATCGGCGCGGGTCGCCGCGCAACGCCATCGGCATCTCGTCATCGATGGAGTAAACCAGTTCGACGTTTTTGCTTTGCGCGCGCTGCGCCAGCATTTCCGCCGTGTCCTCGATGGTCTCGCGCAGATCGAAATCAATTTTCTCCAGCGAGAGCTTGCCCGCCTCGATTTTCGAGAAGTCCAGGATGTCGTTGATGATGCCCAGCAGCGTGTCGGTGCTGCTACGAATCGTGTCCACGAACTCGCGCTGCTCTTCATCCATCGTCGTGTCGATCAACAGGTCCGTCATGCCGGTGATGGCGTTCATGGGCGTGCGAATTTCATGGCTCATGTTGGCCAGGAACTCCGTCTTTATCCGCGCCGTCTCTAGCGCCGCATCGCGCGCGTGCTCCAACGCCACTTCGGCTTCCTTCAGTTGCGACACGTCGCGCGAGATGCCGATGATGCCCGTGACCGTGCCGGATTTGTTGTAGAGAGGAACTTTTGTCACCGAAGCCCAGCTCTCCTTGCTGTCGCGATCGACGAGGCGTTCGAGCTTATTGATCAACGGCTGGCCCGTCAGAATGATGCGCTGTTCGTCCGCGAAGAATTCATCCGCCAGTTCCTTCGGATAGAACTCGAAATCCGTCTTGCCCAGAATTTCGTTCGGGTCCTTGATGCCGAGCCGCTTCTGCATCGACGAGCTGACGCGCAAAAACCGGGACTTCACGTCTTTGAAATAAATGCGGTCGGGAATGTTATCGAGGAGCGCCCGCAGCAAATCACGTTCATAGGCCAGCGCTTCCTCGGTTTTCTTGCGCTCGGTCACGTCCCAGAAAATTCCCTGGATGCCCACGACGTTGCCGGACGTGTCGTAAAGCGGTGTCTTGATGACGTGGACGAAAATGCGATCGCCCTGCGGCGTCTGGTTAGCCTCGATCGTGTCCACTGGCTCGCGCGTCGCCATCACCCGCAAATCATCGCGATGATATTTTTCGGCGAGGTGCGCCGGGAAAAAATCCCAGTCGTTCTTGCCCAGCACTTCGTCGAGCCGTTTGCCCAGCGACGCGCAGAACTTCTGGTTGGCGAACACGAACCGGCCCTTCGTGTCCTTGCGCAAAATGTTCTGCGGCAACGATTCCACCAGCGCCTGGTAGAACATTTCCGAGTTGCGCAAAGCGTCCTGGGTGCGCCTCTGCTCGAAGACGCTGCGTTCCAGTTCGACGAGGTGCCGGCGCAGTTCCAGTTGCACCATGACCTGGTGCGCGAGAATGCGGAGCGCTTCGTGTTGTTGACTCGAGAGCCGGCGTTTGCGCGAGTCAGCGACGAAGAGCGTTCCAATGTTGAAGCCATCCGAAGTGCGCAAGGGCATGCCGGCGTAGAATTGAATGCGCGGCTCTTCGGTCACGAGCGGCGAGCCGGCAAAACGAGGATCGCGGCGCACGTCTTCCACCACGAGCAGATCGTCGCCGAGAATGGTGTGGCAGCAAGGCGACGCGTCGCGCGGCACTTCGGCGAGGTTCACGCCCAGCTTGCTCTTAAACCAGAGACGCTGCTCGTCGATGAGCGCGATGAGCGCCACGGGCATCGAGCAAATATGCGCCGCCATCCGGGTGAGATCGTCGAACACCGGCTCGGGCAATGTGTCCAGCACATCGTAACGGCGCAGCGCGTTCAGCCGTACGGCTTCGTTCGGTGGCAGGGCGAGATCGACCGCGGTTTTTTTCAACCGATCGGTGACACGATGTAAGAGCTTACGCACGGGCTATTCTGGTTGCTGATATTTCTAAACGCGCCCGCCCAAAAACCAAACACCAAATGAGCCGGGCAACGTGCTGCCGGTTTGCAACTGGCAGAAGCGCCCTGAGTTCAGAACGTGTGAATTTTTTTCCTGCGCGTGGGAACGCATGGAATCCCGACTGCCGGTTGCAAGCCGGCAGCACGTTGCGGCCGCCCGATGTTACCGTTTACTCGATCCACACGAGCGTCCCCAGGGGAACCAAATCATAAAGCGGCAGCAGCTCCGCGCCGCTCACGTGGATGCAGCCACACGAGGCAGGCCGTCCGAGGCTCGGCTCGTCGCCCGTGCCGTGGATGTAAACGTAGCGCGCGAAGGTGTCCACCGATGCGCCGCGATTGAATCCTGGCTCCAAACCTTCCAGCCACAGAATGCGGTTCGTGATCGCCGCGCCCACGCGCCCGCTCCATGTGTAACCAATCATCTCACGGCTCTTGAAGACAGCGCCGGACGGCCAGCCGCCGCCCACCTTTTTGGCGATGCGATGCAGGCCGAGCGGCGTGCGGTTTGAATTCATGACCTGGCCGGTGCCGAACCGCGACGTGGAGATGCGAAACCGTTTGTGAACCAAACCATCCGGTGGATCGATGTCGGGCAACGGCTGCACGAGGCGCATGCGTTGGAAACGCACGTTCACGATTAGGACGAGGCGTGTGAGTCGAATACCGTGCCGGCGGCAGGTGCGTCGAAACGCCAAAGGCAGCGGACTCACCCTCACGGCTTAAGGCGCAGGAAATCGATCGTGCGAATGTACTGGTTGCCTTCCACCATGATGATGTCGCCGGACGGCGCGACGCTCACACTTTGGATGGTGCCGATCTTCGGACGGCGGGCGCCCGCGCGAAACCATCCTTCGTCTCCTTGATGAATTCCCGGCTGTCCGTAAACCAGCGGCGCGGCCAAATTGTCGCCATCGATGTACCACACACGCGCGCCGAACTTAGAGTCGGGCTGATCGAGACCGACGAGAAATCCGCCGGTGGGCATGAACGCAATGCTGCTCGCGCCTGGAAGAGCGACGCGGAAGCGCTGGCCGCCAGAATTAAAACCACTTGGGAAACCGGAGCCGGCCACAGAAGATTTTAGGCCGACGTCATCGACCTGGAGAATACGATTGTCACCCCGGTCCGCTATACCGACGTCGCCGGACCGATCAATAACCACGGCCGCTAAGTTGATGAATGTGGCAGGATTAACGATGGGGATGCCGACATCCTGGGTCCAGTGTTTCAACATCGTGCCATCAGTGTAGTACACTTCGAGTTCGTCTGGCGAAACCCACAAAGAACTGCCGTTGGTGATTCCCGATGCATCGCTAACTAAAGTTCTCACCTGGTTGGCAAGGAGACTTAGAACACGCACCCGGTTGTTGCCTGAATCCAGCACGTAAAGAAAAGAGCCATTCAACCAGAGCGCGGACGGCTTGTTGAGCGCGTTGGTCTTGGGATTCAACCCGAAATCAGGGCCGCTGCCTGGCCCGTTCGTGCCCCAAATAGTATGAATCCTTCCCGTCGCCTTGACGATCACTGACACGGTGTGCCGGTCTTTCTCCACCACGTAAATGTCTCCGTTCGTGTTTGCGACCGCTTGGCGCGGATTCGACAGATTCACCGCCGTGGCCAAAGCGCCTTCGAATTCCGGTTGCCATCCGTTGACTCCGATCGGCACGGCGTTGCTGCCCGCCACGGTGTGAATGTTTCCGTAAGAGGCCGCGAGGTTCGCGAATGCATTGCCCGGCGCAACGCTCAAGGCCCGCACACGGAACTCGGTGTAATTGGTCGCATTGGCCGGTAGCGTCAGCGTCTTGGTCCCGATCCGTTCCGTCGTGAAAAAGTTCTGCAGCCCGACCCATTTCTTGCCCGCCTTGCCTTGCAACGTGCTCACGCCCGTGAAGTGTTTATTCGTGTAATTGATCGTGGCCTGGCCATTTGTAATCACGATCGTGGACTGCGCGGAAGCCGTAGCGGCGGCGAATGCCATGAGCGCGAAAAGCAATTTGAACTTCATGTGTTCGGCGAGATTACCCAAGAAATTCCGCGAGCGCAATCGTCGGATGAAATCGGCTAGGGCGATGGCCAGAAATCATTTCCGTTTCTTGAAGTCGGACGCACCCGTTCCCCTCACCCAGCCCTCTTCTGGGGGAGAGGGAGTCCCCTCATTCCATCGATCGAACATGCGATATTCTCCTTTTTGCCCGAGAGCAGCATACGATTCTCCTTCTCCCCAAGGGAGAGGCCGGGGTGAGGAGAAGGCAACTTGGCTCGTGGCAGTAACGCGTTGATGCGGAAATATCTTTGGCAACCATTGACAGCCGAACCGGCCCGCTGCCGAATTTCCATCCGCCCTTGAACCCTCTCCTTTCGTGTCCTATGTGTTGGGCGGGTATGCAACTGGATCGATTCACGACCAAAGCGCAAGGGGCGTTGCAGGACGCGCAACGCATCGCACAGGAAAATTCACACCAGGCCATTGATGGAGAGCATCTCATGCTCGCCCTGTTGCGACAGAGCGAAGGGTTGATTCAACCATTGCTGCAAAAACTGAGTGTCCAGCCGGTCCAAATCGAGCGGGAGATTGAAACAGAACTCACGCGGCGCGCGAAGGTGCAGGGCGGCACGGAGCCGTATCTCGCGCCCGAACTCCGCAGGGCGCTCGATGCCGCTGAAAACGAAGCGCGCAAGCTCAAGGACGAATACACGAGCACGGAGCATTTGCTGCTGGCCTTGATCGGCGACGGCGGCACGGCGTTGAAGCGGATTCTTTCCACGCACAAAGTCACGCGGGATGATGTCTTGCGTGTGCTCGCGGAACTGCGAGGAAACCAGCGCGTGACTGATCAAAATCCCGAGGACAAATTTCAAGCCTTGGAAAAGTACGGGCGCGATCTCACAGCGCTGGCGCGGCAGGGAAAAATTGATCCGGTCATCGGCCGCGATGAAGAGATTCGCCGCGTCATGCAAGTCCTGACGAGACGCACGAAGAACAATCCCGTGCTCATCGGCGAGCCGGGCGTGGGAAAAACTGCGATCGTCGAAGGTCTGGCGCGACGAATCGTGAGCGGCGACGTGCCGGAGGGTTTGAAGAACAAGAAGCTCGTGGCGATGGATCTCGGCGCCATGATTGCCGGGGCCAAGTATCGCGGCGAGTTCGAGGATCGCTTGAAGGCATTCCTGAAAGAGGTCACCGCGAGCGAGGGGCGCATCATTCTTTTCATCGATGAGTTGCACACCATCGTCGGCGCCGGAGCGGCGGAAGGCGCGACGGACGCCGCCAATATGCTCAAGCCGCAATTGGCGCGCGGCGAGTTGCGCTGCGTGGGCGCGACGACGCTCGACGAGTATCGTAAGCACATCGAAAAAGATCCGGCGCTGGAGCGGCGCTTCCAACCCGTGACCGTCGCGGAGCCGAGCGTGGAGGCGACTGTCGCCATTCTGCGGGGACTGAAGGAACGCTACGAAGTGCATCACAGCGTGCGCATCCAGGACTCGGCGCTGGTCGCGGCGGCCACGCTGTCGCATCGCTACATCACGGATCGCTTCTTGCCAGACAAGGCGGTCGATCTGATCGATGAAGCGGCGTCCCGTCTCCGCATGGAACTGGATTCCATGCCGACCGAAATTGACCAGCTCGAACGCCAGATCATGCAGCTCGAAATCGAGCAGAACGCGCTCAAGAAAGAGAAGGACGCCGCATCGAAGGAACGGCTCGGGAAAATCGAAAAGCAATTGGCGGAGCTAAAAGAGAAGGCATCGCAACTCAAGGCGCAGTGGCAGAACGAGAAGGCTGCGATCAATGCGGTGGGCATCGTCAACAGCCAGTTGGAGCAGGCGAAGCAGGAGTTGGAGAACGCACAACGCACCGGTGACTTGAACAAAGCAGCGCAGATTCAGTACGGCACGATTCCCGATCTGCAAAAGAAGTTGGCCGACGCAGAAAAGGTATCGCACGACGGCGCGCCGGATGGAAAGCGTTTGCTCAGTCAGGAAGTCACGGAAGAGGACATCGCGAAAGTCGTTGCGTCGTGGACGAGAATTCCCGTCACGAAAATGCTCGAAGGCGAGCGGCAAAAGCTCGTGAAGATGGAAGAGCGTTTGCAGCAGCGCGTCATCGGGCAGGAGGAAGCCGTGAAGGCCGTGTCCAACGCCGTGCGGCGCGCGCGCAGTGGATTGCAGGACCCGAATCGTCCGATCGGTTCATTTATTTTTCTCGGGCCAACTGGCGTCGGTAAAACCGAACTCGCCCGCGCACTCGCCGAATTTTTGTTCGACGACGAGCAGGCGATGGTGCGCATCGATATGAGCGAATACATGGAGAAGCACACCGTGGCGCGGCTGATCGGCGCGCCGCCTGGCTATGTCGGCTACGAAGAAGGCGGGCAACTCAGCGAAGCGGTGCGGCGCCGTCCTTATTGCGTCGTGCTCTTCGACGAAATTGAAAAAGCACACCACGATGTCTTCAACGTGTTGCTGCAAGTCCTCGACGATGGCCGGCTCACGGACGGGCAGGGGAGGACGGTGGATTTCAAGAATGCGGTCATCATCATGACGAGCAACATCGGTTCGCCGATCATCCAGGAATACTTCAGCACTGGAAACCTGACGCAGAAGGAACACAATGAGATGGAGCAAAAGGTGCGGATGGAACTACGCGCACACTTCCGCCCCGAGTTTTTGAACCGCGTGGACGACATCATTATTTTCCACAGCTTGAACCGGGACCAGTTGATGAAGATTGTGGAGATCCAGTTGCAGCGCGTCGCGCAGCGATTGCAGCAGCAGAACCTGCAACTCGAACTGGACAAGACGGCGAAGACGCTCATCGCGAAGGAAGGCTACGACCCGCAGTTCGGCGCGCGTCCGCTCAAGCGTTCGATCCAGGAACACTTGCTCGATCCGCTCGCGACGCAGTTGCTCGACGGCAGGTTCAAGCCCGGTGATCGCATCAAAGCCACCGCGCAGGACGGCGAGTTGGTTTTCGAGAAGACGTAGCTGCATCTTCCGGGACAGTGCGAGCAAAACCGGTTCGACAACCGCGCGGGTTCCCGTTCTCCTGCCGCCATGCATGCAGGAGTAAGCACCCATCTGCGCACACTCGCGGTCTCCGATGAGGAACGAATTGGAATCATTGTTGTCGAACCTCCAACATGCCGCGCCGTGAATTTTCGATGAACGAATCCGCCGCGCCACTTCATGCCGTGCTGGTGTCCGTGGGGACGGACGGCGACATCTTTCCCTACGTGGGACTCGGCGTGCGGCTTCGGGAGCGCGGGCATCGCGTCACGCTTGTGGCCAGCGGGCACTACGAAGGCTTGGCGACGATGCACGGCTTGGAATTCCGTGCGCTCATTAGCAGCGAGGAAAACTTCGCGCTGCTCCACCATCCTGATTTCTGGCACCCGATCAAAACGGCGCGGCTGTCCGCGAAATGGGGAGTGCGCTTCATCGAGCGGCAATACGCCTTGCTCGCGGAACTCGCGCGGGATGAAACGTCCGTGTTCATCGCGGTGCCCGCCGTGTTTGCCGTTTCTCTCGTTCACGAAAAGCTCGGTCGTCCTCTCGCGAATCTAATCCCGCAACCCTGGATGCTTCCCAGCGTCATCGCGCCGCCGGTGATGCCCATGTTTGCGTTTCCGTCCGCGACGCCGCGCCCGATCGTGAAATTGTTCTGGCGCGCCCTCGATGTCGTCGGCGACGTGCTGGTGGGTCGGGAGTTGAATCGCATTCGGGCTTCTCTCGAGTTGCGCCCAGTGCGCCGCATCTTCCAGAACTGGTTTTCGCAGCAGCTTGTGCTCGGCATGTTTCCAGAATGGTTCGCGCCGCCTCCATCCGACTGGCCGGCACAAACACGTCTCGCCGGCTTTCCGCTGTTTGATGGCGTCGTTAACGTCAGCCTGCCGCCCGGCGTCCAGGAGTTTTGTCTCGGCGGCCCGCCACCTGTTGCCTTCACGTTCGGCACGGGGATGAAGCACGCACGCGAACGATTTCACACGGCTGTCGATGCGTGTGCTCAGGCCGGCGTCCGAGGCATTTTTATCACGCGGCATCGAGATCAATTGCCGGACTCGCTGCCGCCGCACGCGCTGCACTGCCCGTACGCGCCCTTTGAAAAACTGTTTCCGCAGTGTGGCGCGATCGTGCATCACGGCGGCATCGGGACCACGGCGCGCGCGCTGGCCGCGGGCCTGCCGCAACTGATCGCACCCATTGGTTTCGATCAAATGGACAATGGGACGCGGGTGCAAAAACTTGGCGCGGGCGAATGGCTCAAACCCAAACGCCAACACAGCGGAGACATCGCTGCCGCTCTGAAAATAATCATGACGCCGGAATCGCAGACCCGATGCCGCGCCATCGCCAGCCGCTTCCGCAATGGCACAGATGCGTTTGAAACCGCCGCGGATTTGATTGAAGTCCTGGCCATTGAATCTCAACGGAATTCCATCCATTAGCCCAGGTTGGCGCGCCGAGCGCGTAATTGCACCCCGCACGCCGGCGCATCCCTTGTTCAACACGCGAGCGCGAGCTATTGTTGGCGCGTGATTCCCGGACAGCCCGCATGCACTCGAAGATTGGCCGCGGCTCTCATCTTTTTTTGCGCCGCCATTTTTTCCTTCGCGGAGAACAAAGTCATTCGACTGCGCAACGAGCGAATTGAAACGGCCGAGAAAGCGCAGCGAGCCGTCGCGCGTGGCAAGCAACCAGCGGAACAACTCCACACGGGCCTTTTCGTTCTTCAGTTGGAAGGGCCGCTTCAACCGGCCTGGACTGCGGCGTTGAAGCAGCGCGGCGTCTCGCTCGTGCGCTACGTGCCGGACCACGCCTTCGTGGCGCGCGTGAACGGAGTCCAATTGCGGGAACTCGAAGACCTTCCTTTCGTGCGCTGGACCGGCGCCTTCCGGCCTGAGCACAAAATCCACGGCGGGTTGGAGAAGCAGAATCAAAACCTTGCGCCTCTTGATGGTGAACTTGCCGTTTCGGTCTTGTTCGCACCGGATGCAACCGCGCAGCAACTCGCCGGCGCGCGCGCGTTGCTCAAAAAGATCTCGTCCGAATCCACGTCGCGCTTCGGACGCGTCTGGCGTGGGGAGATTCCGCGCGCGCAATTGAACGCGCTGGCCGCGTCCGACGCGGTGCTGTGGATCGAGCGCGCGCCGAAGATCAAGTTGTTCGACGAGACGGCTTCCAAAATCGTCGGCGGAGATTCGGGCGGCCACGCCACCTACGTTCAATCACTGGGCTACGATGGCAGTGGCGTGGTGGTTTCGGTGGCGGACAGCGGCTTGCACCTTGGCACCGCGGAAGACATGCACCCGGATCTGTTTGGCCGCGTCGATGCGTTTTTGTTTTACGGCAGCACGCTGTCCGATGCCTCGGACGAGCACAGTCACGGGACGCACGTCGCCGGCATCGTTGCCGGAAATGGCGCGACCGGCGAGGTGGACGATTACGGCGCGCTTTGGGGATTGGGTGTTGCGCCCGGTGCGCATCTCGTGGTGCAACGGCTCTTTGACGCGGACGGAGCCTATACACCGGATGGACCGTTCACGTTCGAGCTAATGACGCGCGAAGCCACGACGGCCGGCGCGGACATTGGATCGAATAGTTGGGGGGACGATACGCAAGGGCGTTACGACATCAGCGCGGCGGAGTTCGATGCATTGGTGCGGGACGCGAATTCTATCGTCGGCGGCGATCAACCCTACATCCTCGAATTTTCCGCAGGCAACGCGGGGCCAGGTGCGCAAACCATCGGCAGCCCCGCTGTCGCCAAAAATGTGATCGCCACCGGGGCCTCGGAGAATAATCGCTTCGACTATTTCATTTACGATACGGGACAAGAAGCGATGGCGGACTTCTCCAGCCGCGGTCCCTGCGAGGACGGACGCATCAAGCCCGACTTGACCGCTCCGGGCACGTGGATTTCTTCCCTGCGCTCGCCCATCGGCAACGACGAATTCGCGTGGGCCGACATTTCGTTTAACTACCTGTTTCAAGGCGGCACCAGCCAAGCAGGTCCGGCGGCTTCCGGCGCGGCGGCCGTGTTCGTGCAGTGGTATCGCGAATCGCACACCAATGCCACGCCGTCGCCCGCGCTGGTGAAAGCCGCGCTGATCAATTCCGCCGCGGACATGGATGACGAGATCGAAACTGGTCCCGTGCCGAACAATGACGAAGGTTGGGGCCGCATCGATCTCGTGGAACTCATCGGTTCCGACCGCGTTTTTGATTTTGTGGATCAATCCGTGACCCTCGCGACTGGACAACAGTACGAGCGCCACATCGTGGTGGCGGATGAGACGCTCCCGCTCTTTGTCACCCTCGCTTACACGGACGTGCCGGGCTTTCCCGGCGCAGTCCCGGCGCTGGTCAATGATCTGGATCTCGAACTCGTCGCGCCGGACGGACGGATTTACCGCGGCAATCAGTTCGTCGATGGAGAGTCGATTGCGGATTCTCCAACTCCTGACCATCTGAATAACGTCGAGTGCGTCTTCATCAGCCAACCTCTGGCCGGGCAATACATCGTGCGCGTTCGCGCGTCGAACGTGCCGCAGGACGCGCGCATCGACACCGGCGCCGTCGATCAGGATTTCGCGCTCGTCACTTCCGCGAGTCTGCCGCTTCCGGGCACTGGTTTTGTGTTCTTCGATCGTCGCGCCTACACCGTGCCGGGCACGATCAACGTGAAAGTCGTCGATACGGATTTGAACGGACAATCGTCCGTCAGTGTCATCGTCCGCAGCACTACTCAACCGGCCGGTGTTCCGCTCGCGCTGACGCCCTCGGGTATTCCGGGAACCTTCACTGGCAGCGTGGCGACTGTAACGGCAACGACACCGAATCAGTTGCGCATCTCACACGACGATTCGATCGACACGGAATACTTCGACGCTTCGGCGGGAGTGATGCGCACCGCCGTCGCCCGCGGGGATTTGCTCCCGCCGATCATCAGCGGCGTCGGCACCTCCAACTCATTCGGCAAGACGGTCGTGTTCTGGCAAACCGATGAAACCGCAAACTCCATTGTTCGTTACAGCACGAACGCCGCGTTGAATCTCGGCGCGACGAATGGGTTCTTCAGTTCCGGCCACGCCATCAGCCTCAGCGACTTGATTCCGGGCCGCACTTATTTTTACGCGGTCATCTCCGAGGACGAGGCGGGCAATCGCGCGACCAACGACAATGGCGGCGCGCTCTTCAGCTTCGTCGCCGCGCAGGCGCCGACGATCCTGCTGGTGGACAATTCCGAGAGCGACGGGTTCGAGTTTGGGCCAGACATTCCGCTGAGCGTTTATACCGACACGCTCGATCAACTTGGCGTCTCCTATGATGTCTGGGACATCGTGGGCGGGACGCCTTCGCCGACGGTCAACGATCTGCGTCCGTATCGGGTCGTCATCTGGCGCGTCTCGGACAATGTCTTCATCAACAACACTCTGAGTGCGACGGAGCAAACCGCCGTGCAGCAATACGTGCAGGGCGGGGGATCGTTCTTCATGTCATCGATGGAACAGCTTTCGCGGCTCAGCGCAACATTTCGGTCGGACGTGTTGCAGGTCCCAAGCTTTGAAGTGGACGCGACCGCGCCGTCGGCAAATGGCATTCCCGGCAATGTCATCACGGGTGGCGGCCTCAGCCTTCCGCTCGACTACTCCAACTATCAAACGCCGACATCTCAGACACGATGACGGTTGGCACCAACGCGTTTCCTATCTTGCTCGATGACTTCGGGGACGTGGTCGGGCTGGCTTATCCAAAGCCCGGTCTCGCCTCGACGGGCCGCGTTGTTTTTCTCTCGTTCCCGCTGGATGCTGTTTCAGCTTCTGCCCCGGCGCCAAACAACCGCGCGGGGTTGATGCAGCGCATCCTCGCCTTCCTCGCCGCCGGCCAGGAGGGCATCGGATCGATTGTCTTGGACAACACCGAATACACGCTGCCGAGTCTCGCGATGGTGGAAGTGGCGGATTCCGATCTCGCCGGGGCAGGGCAGGTGACTGCAACCGTCTCAAGCACTTCCGAGCCAGCGAGGCTGACGCTCACGCTGTCCGAATTCGGGCGCTTCGGGATTTTCCGCGGCACGCTTCCGATCGTGGCCAGTCACGGCGCAAGTCCGTCCGGAGAATTGCTCGCGGCCAATGGCGACACTATTTCTGCTTTCTACTTTGATGCTTCGCGAAACGTCAGCGTCACGTTCACCGCGCGCGTGGAGACGATTCCGGCCATCATCAGCGGCGTGGCCATTGAACCCGGCTATGTGGACGCGTTCGTGTTCTGGGAAACAGACGAAGCGTGCGATGCACTCGTGCAGTTCGGCGAATCGCCATTTCTCGGGCGCACCGCTTACGTGCCCACGCTGGCGTCGAGTCATGAAGTTGTATTGGATGGGCTGCAACCCGATCATCTCTACTATTATCAAATCGTCAGCCGCGACAATGCCGGCAACGTCACGGTGGATAACAACAACGGCGCTCTCTACACGTTCCACACGCTCACGCCTTTGATGGCGCCGTGGTCCGACGATCTGGAGAACGGCGACGCGAACTGGTTCGTTTACACGACCGATGATTCCGAAGCCGCCTGGCAGTACGGCGTACCGCAGAACGGTGTGACGCCGCATTCTGGAACTCGTGTCTGGGCGAGTAATCTCAATGGCGAATCAACCGGCTTCGTGGAGTCGTTTCTCATCAGCCCGCCCATCCATTTGACCGGCGGCAATCGAGCCACGCTGCGGTTCTGGCAAAACTACGAGTTCTACGAAAACGAAGAGGACTTCATTCATCTCGGCGAAGTGGCGATCATCACCAACGCGTCGGCGCAGCCGATCACGCTCGACGTTATCGAAGACTTTGCCTCGGGCGATTGGGAAGAAGCGGAATACGATCTGACTCCCTACAGCGGCCAGCTTGTGTATCTCGTCTGGCACTACGTGTTTTTCTCGTTCGACAATGCGCCGCGGCCGGGTTGGGTGATTGACGACATCTCCATTACCACGTCGAACGCGGTCGCAGGGACGTTGCGCGTGACGAACAATCTTTCTCAGTCAACGTTCACGATTTCCGGGCCTTTGAATTTGACCGCGCAAGGCACTTCGTTCCTGACGACCAACGCGCCGCCCGGTTCCTATACGGTTACCTTTGGCGCCGTTCCCAATTGGATTGAACCGTTGCCGAAGACGGCGAATGTGGAAGCGCTCGAGACAACCGTATTTGTCGGCGATTACACCATCAGCGACGGGAACGGCAACGGGATCGCGGATTCATGGGAGCAACAATTTCTCGGCGGTGCCTCCGCCACCAACTCAGCGCTGACGGACACGGACGGAGATCGCATGAGCGATTACGCCGAGTTCATGGCCGGCACCGTGCCCACCAACGCCGCCTCCGCGCTCCGTTTCTTCACGCCCGTGGTGCAGAACACCGGCGTGGTGCGCTTCGATTGGCCCACCGTGCCGGGCCGAAGCTATCGCCTGACGAGCAGCACCGGCGCGCTGACCACCTGGACGCCCGCCACGGAATGGCTGCGCGCGCAGGGAAGGGTCCTCTCCTTCAGCACGAACTTCACGAGCGGCTCGCGCTTCTATCGGCTGGAAGTGAAACCGTAACCCTCGATGCAATCGAATTCCGAAGTCGGGGAAGTGGCACGGACTGCCGGTCCGTATCTCCACTCGTCTTACGGCACGATGGCGCGGAAGAGCCAGCAACCGGAGTTCGTGTTTGGAGTGATGAAGGAACAGATGCCCGACGCCGAGCTGTTGGTGGAAATATCGATCCACGATGTGGCGTTGCTGCTGATCTGCACCACGTAGTTTGTGGTCGCCATGCCGATCAGCCGCGCGGTGAACACGCCGTTGGACCAGAGGCAGTTTGTGAAACGCAGTGGAGCATTCAACAACAGTTCAGCGCCCGCGCTCGTCGCGATGCCGATGCTGTTGCTGGCGCGCAGCAAATAAATTCCCTGGTTCGTGCTCTGGAAATCGCTCACGGGAAATGTGCTCAGCGTGGCCCCATTGATGAGCGTGCCATTGAAGAACCATTGATAAGCGGGAGCCGGCGTGCCACTCGCCGCCCCTGAGAGTGTCGTCGCCGCGCCCAGCGCGAGGGTGCTGCTCGATGGATGCAGTGTGATGACGGGTGGCGCCAGGACGGTGAGCGTCGCATCGGAACTCAGCAACGAACCGTTCGCGTCGGTGACGTTCACGCTGTAAACCCCGGCATCGGTGGTCTGAACGTTCAGCAACGGGATAGAACTGTTCGTCGCGCCCACGAGGTTCGTTCCATTCAAGCGCCATTGACAACCAATCAGTCCCGCGCCGCTCGCTCCAACGACGAGAGAAATGTTTGTCCCAGCGATGACCGTTCCACTTTGCGGCTGATTGGTGATGCTCAGCGTGCTGGAATAAACGGTCAGCGTGGCTACCGAACTGGTCAGGGAATTGATCGGGTTGCGCACTACCACGTCGTAATTGCCGGCCAGCGAAGCGGGAACGCCGGTGCGCGTGAATGTCGAACTCGTGGCGCCGGCAATGTTCGTCCCGCCGAAGCGCCATTGATACGTGTAGTTCGTCATGCCATCAGCCACGACCGTGAACGACGGGTTCGAACCAGACGGGACGATCAGACTTTGCGGTTGCGAGGAAATGCTCAGCGGTTCCCCCAAGACCATGTGAAGGTGAACCACACCGGCGGAGTTTCCGACACCATCCACTGCGATCCAATATTTCATTCCCTGCTTCGTGTCGAAAATGACTTTGCTGGCAAGCCCGTTGGCGCCGCTGTTGTTGTCGCACGCAACATTGGTCAACGTCGCGTAGCTGGTGCCCGGACCGACGTACACGGCCAGCACTGTATCGAAGCTGCTGCCCTCCGTATCGATGCGCAACGTGCCGTCCGCTTCCGCCTGGTAAACGAACCATTGCGAATGGCCGCCGCCGATGCCGCAATGCACCGGCTCGCCCGGGTCCGCGCTGGTCCCGACGGTGCTGAAAATTTGCGTGACGGTGTATCCGTGCGATCCGCTGCCGCCCGCCTTCGCGCTTTTAGGCTGGGCCACGGTTTTGGCCTTGTCCGGCGGGTAAAGTCCGAAATCAATCGCGTCACCGAGTTTGTCCTGGGCCAGCACATTCGGCAGACCGCGGCTGTTGATCTGCACTTCCGCGCTCCGGGAAAAAATCGTGTGCTTCGAGGTGGTGAGCCGCGCACGATAGGAGCCGACTGAATTTTCGTCCACTTTGCGGATCAAGAGCGACGACTCGGATTCATTTGGAATGGGTTCGCCCCGGAACAGCCACTGAATTTCCACCGGCTCTTGCGACTTGAGTTCAAAAAACAAGTTCACATCCTCGCCAGGCGCGACGCTGGTGTGCCTGGGTTGCGCCTGGAATTCAGGCAAACGGTCGGCGGTGCGATTCAGCTCCAGCTCGAACGTAATGCGGCCTTCCGCGAAGAAATATCCGGCCACGGCGATGCGGTAGATCGTGCCGGCCACGGCGTTGAAGGCGAGCAGACTGGTGTGGTCCTTTCCCGAATCATCGTCGCTCGCCACGGGTGCAAGCTTATCGACGGCATCGCCCGTATAAACCGCGATCACCGTGTCGAAATCGCTGTCGAACGTGCTGACGGTCGCGATGCCATTGGCCGGCGCTCTCCAGAAGAGCCACATGGTGTGCTCGGTAGGCTTGCCGTCGTGCAACGGCTCTCTTTCTTCGCGCGTCGCTTCCTTGTTCGTGCCGATGCCGGCAACACGGTCCTCGGTCTGCAACTCTTTCTCCGCATCTTCAAATTTGTCTTCGAAGGGGAGAACGGACGGAGCAGCCGTGGCGCAAATGCTTCCACAGAGGGCCACGCAGGCGACGACGCGCGCCACTCGCCGCAGAAAGTTGGTGGTAGAGATTTTCAAAACTGACTTGTCATCGGCTAAAGCAGCCACGGCACCAAGCGTATAGAAGATCCCTGGCCGATGGAACAGAGAGAATTGTTCCCCACCGGGACACAACTTGCCTCGCGCGTGGACACAGGGGTGGGAGACGGGTTCGGCCGCGCCGATCTCAAATCGATTCTCCGTCGTCGCCGTCCCTGACCCGGACGATGCAGGATTGATAATCGTTCCAGCAATAATGCGAAGCGGGAGTTCGCAACGCTACTCATGGCAGTGCGGCTGCTATTCGCGCGATTGTCATTAGCGGAAAATTATGCAGACTATTTTTGTTCCCCGAGGCGCAACCTCCTTTGGGAAACGCACCTGATTGAAAAAACTTACGTCCCTTTGGCTGCTGCTGTGTTGTAGCGCGGCAGTCCTCGCGCAGACTTCCAAAGATCCTTCCAGCCAGTTGCTGTCGGTTGAAGGCAAGGTCGAAGTGGCGCGGGCCGGCAATGCAGCGTGGGCCGCGGGCGCGGCGGACCAGGCGCTGCGAAACGGCGACCGGGTGCGCACGGGAGCGCGCAGCCGCGCGACGATTCGGCTTTCGGACAAGAGCGTGTTGGCGGTGAAGGAACTCACCACGCTGGAAATTCGCCCGCCCGCAGCGCCGGGAGCGAGCAGCAGTTTTGATCTCAAGAGCGGCGGTAGTTATTTCTTCAATCGCGAGCGCCCCGGCACCGTTGAGTTCCGCACGCCGCTTGCGTCCGGAGCGATCCGCGGTACTGAGTTTCATTTGCTCGTCGCGGAGAACGGGCGCACGGAAGTCGCGCTCTTCGATGGCGCAGTGGAACTCACGAATAACTTTGGCGGGGCCAGTCTCGCATCGGGTGAACTGGGCGTCGTCGATCCCGGGCAACCGCCGCGCAAGACCGCGATGCTCGAAGCGAATAGCATCATTCAATGGATGCTTTATTACCCGGCGATCCTCGATCCTGAAGAGATTGGCTTGAACGATGGCGAAAAGAATGCGCTGTCGGATTCCCTCGCCGCTTACCGTTCCGGCGATTTGCTCGCGGCCTTGGACAAATATCCGGAGAACCGTTTGCCCGCGAGCGATGGAGAGAAGCTTTATCGCGCGGCCACGTTGCTCGCGGTTGGACAGGTCGAGCAAGCCACGCAACTCGTGCAGAACATTTCCTCGCCGCTGGCCGATGCACTGCGACAAATGGTCGTGACGGTCAAAGGACATCCTCGTTCGCGCGGGGATTCGCTAAAGCTCGCCAGTGAATGGATGGCGGAATCCTACGCGCTTCAGGCGCAATCAAAACTCGATGCTGCGTTGGACGCAGCGCGAAAAGCAGCGGAGGCGTCGCCGCAACTTGGTTTTGCCTGGACGCGTGTTGCGGAACTTGAATTCAGTTTCGCGCACAAGGATGAAGCGCAGATCGCTTTGGAGAAGGGCCTCGCACTCTCGCCGCGCAACGCCCAAGCCCACGCACTGACCGGTTTCGCCTCCGCAGCAAAGGGCAAATTCACGGCCGCGGAGAAATCATTCAACGACGCTATAAGTCTGGATCCCGCGCTGGCGAATGGCTGGCTGGGGCGCGGGCTGATGCGGATTCGCAGCGGACGTGGCGTGGAGGGGCGTCAGGATCTGCAAGTGGCCGCGACACGCGAGCTGCAGCGTTCGTTGCTCCGCAGCTATCTCGGCAAAGCATGGAGCCACACCTGGGATGCTGCACGCGCTGAAAAGGAATTGGGGCTGGCCAAGAAATTTGATCCCAACGATCCCACGCCGTGGCTTTACTCTGCCATTCTCGCCGAACAGCAGAACCGCATGAACGAGGCTGTGAGTGA